>WNFX01004545.1_pt1 | contig 16052 bp, 14 predicted proteins | sample 5400111 | NCBI WGS metagenome assembly WNFX01 (sample SAMN13153363, study PRJNA577476) | soil metagenome | isolation source: 40 cm soil or saprolite under grassland replicate 1 | place: USA:California | collected 2016-06-15 | reverse complement strand
GGTGTCTTGGACGGTCCAACCTTGTCCCAGGGCGCCCGGGCTGCGTCGTCCCAGAGGATGGCGACGCCGTAGCTGAAATGTGCCGGATCGCCCGTGCACTCGGCGCTCTTGGCCCGCAGCTGCCTGACCTGCTCGGGGAGCTGGTCGAGCCGCACCGCTGACAGGTGGCCGGCGACGGCGTCCCGGAACCGGTACCCCCGGCACTGCACCGTCGCTGCAACATCGGCGTCCAGTTCATGGTCGGCGCACCGAGCATGCTGCCAGAAGGCCACCGGCGCTCCGGCGTGCTTGGCCGCCTCGATCGCCGCAGGAAGCCGGCCGTTGGCGGAGTTCCCTGCCGCGTTTTCGGCAACCGGCAGCCGCCATTCCGTCATGGCGATGACCGGCAGGCGCCCGTTGCGCTGCAGCATCGCGTTGATCTCGCGCGGGCTCCGTGGATCCTGGCAGCCAATCCACAGATCGGCCCACGTCGGAGAATGCCGCGGCGGCAGGCTCCTGGTGCGAAGCTCCTCGCAGCGCGCTTTCCACTGGCGTTCCTGCAGCGGATTCCGGCCAGTGAACCGGACGACCACCGGGTAGTCCACTCCGAGCGAATACTGATCAATCTGCCAGCTCTCTACCGCCCAGTCCAGCAGGTGATCGGGCAGGGCAAACTCGATGACCGGCCGCCTCGCAGGCGGAAGTTCCGAAATCGCCTTGGCCAGCACCTTGGTGACGATTCGCTCGATCACCTGGACCTGGTGCGGTCCCCGCGCACACCTCACCGGGCGGGCCGGAGGCTCCTTATTCTGGTAACTCCAGATCCAGAGAAATGCCTCCTTCTCATTCTGTGGATTTCCCTGGACGCGGATGACGATGAACGGCTGCGGCTTGTCATCGACCTCGGTCGCGGGCGCCCGCTTGAGCTGGTCTCGGTATTCCTCGAACGCATGGAGCTGGTCGGCGCGCTCCGCGACTGTCCGTGCATGCGTGCGCAGCTCTCGGCCGTGGGCCAGGCGACCGATCCGGGTCAGCATGTCGGCGAGCTGACAGTAGAGCTTGATGACCGGGTGCAGCCCGATCGGCATCAGGTCGGCAAGCCCGGCTGCCAGGTCCGTGACGCCGACGAAGTCGGCGTCAGGTGGCGGCATGTAACCGGGCTCAACGACCTGCCACCAGAGTTCCTTGACGTCCGCGCCGCTTAAGCCGAGGGCGGTGCCCGCAGAGGCAAGAGCATCGAGTTGGCGCGGGCGGACCAGATCGCTCAGCGGATCGAGCTTGGCGCGCAGCTCCGCACGGTGCTTACGCCACTGCACCATCCAGAGCGGCGCCGGTGTCTGGTACCAGGCCCGCGTGGCGCTTTCCCAGGCCTCGGGCAGCGCATTTCGGATCGCGCTCGCCGGGATCAGGAGCCCACCGATCGTGGTGAGGGGTGCGCGCTGGGCCTTCGTTACCGCGCAGACCACGCCCCGGCGCACGTCAAGGACCGGGCCACCGGACAGTCCCTCCGCCACCTCGCAATCGCGCACCTGCCACAAAATGCCGTCCAGCTCTTGCGGCTCGTCCAGCCACCCGGTCTTGCCCTGCAGCCGCAAGGATGTCGGGTCGTAGGCGTGACTGAAACCTGCGAGATACACCTCGGTGCCGCCGGCCACCTCGCTGTCGTCCAGCAGCACCCAGGGGTGGTCGGCCGGGAGGTCATCGAGCGCTATCACGCACAGGTCGGGGTATGGCCACAGGTGATCTGGATCCAGATGACTTCCTGGAAGGGCGCGGACGAGCCCGCGGTAGGTCGCGTCGCCCCATTGGACCCACGCGAAGTCGGCCGTCTCGCCCTCGCCCCGTCGCTTGACCACGTGCGCGCAGCTGATGACTATGCCGGGTGCGATGAAGAAGCCGCTGCCCCCGGTAATGCCCTGTGACAGCACCTGGACCGTGCACCGGTCAGTGAGCCGCTTCAGCTGAGTAGCGGGGTCGATCATCGCCCCGGCATCCGCAACGCAACGATCACAGCACTACCCACTGATCCCAATCCCCCCACATACCCTTTTGCCCGATAAGCCAGCCAGCCAGCGCATTGCCGTAGCATCACATACATATCACTACGACGACCTCGGTGGGAACCAACTCCTCCAATGTCCATGCAACAACGCACGGCGATCAAAAGTAATGGACCAGGAAAACTACCGCAAAAACCACTGCAACGGCAAGGACCGCCACCGCCAGTGCCCGGAACCTGATCCTGACCCTGCGGAGCCGGGCCCGCGGACGCGACGCCATTTCGGGTACGGGAGCGCCGCTGGCCGTGTCCAGAATCGAGAGCAGATTACGCTGCACCGAATTGCTATACCTCGTCCCGACCACGCTGCCGTAGGCGAGCATCCAGGCGGCCGATCCGACGCTCGACTCCTCCGCCATCATGACCGTCGCGGCGAAGAGCGCATGCGATGGAGCAAAATCCGGGTTCACGAGTATGGCCTGCACCAGGTCCTCATTCAGCGGGGCGCCATGCGCGACATCGAGCAGCTGGCAGAGCCGGTGCAGCTGCCACTCGGGATCCTGCGGGAACCAGCGCTGCAGGACAGGCGCGAGATACCCATGCCGCCGCAGGGCTAGGCAGACCTCCGTCCGGTCAAACAGGCCCGAGCGTTCCGCCAGGTCGTCGACCACGATGTCGCAGACCAGGCCGCCGTGATCGGGGCGTAGCCTCGCAGTGGCCGCCGCGAGCAGTTCCTCCGGCGGCAACCTCTTATCGTGCAGGGTCTTCTTGAGATACTTCTCGCCGAGCGACTCCCACTCCAGAAGACGTACCGCCAGGCTGTGGGTCGGCAGCCTGATCAGTACCGCGGCGAGCGGGCGATGCGGGCGCGCCGGCTGCCCAGCAAGGCAGTCCAGGATGGTGCCATAAGACTCATAGGTGATCGGCGGGCCGAAGACTAGGCTGACCAGAACCTCGTAGAAGTCGGCCCGGACCCGCTCCGGCAGATCGTCACGCAAGAGCTGATGCCGGCGCACAATCCCCTGGCAGCGCCGCCGCTCCTCGGCCTGCATCGGCCTGCCGAGGCGGGACCGCAGCTTGCCGACGTCGATGCCGAGAAATTCGGCCCGTCCGCGGGCGATTCGGCCCGCACAATCGGTGAGTATCTCCTCGATGCTCTGATCCGGGACGGATGCCGCAGGTGCGACCGCGCCGGCCAGCTGCGGCGCGCGGCGGGCGAAGACGCCGGCCTGCCTGCGCTGCGGCACGATCTCCTGCGTGGTCGGCTGCGGCCGATCACGAGGTGGCAGGAGCCCGAAGAACCTGCGGTCTGGCCGGGCACCAAGCAGCTGCTCCAGCGCCTGCGAGACAGCGGCCGAGCCGAATCCTGACTGCGCCGTCAGCGCGGCAAGCTCGGCCACGCGGTCGCCGGTGTCGTGGCTGAGCCACTTCAGGTAGTCTTCCGCGAAGCCGGTGAGGTTCGGCCCGACGGCCGCCGGCTGATTCCAGATCAGCTGGCAGTCGTCGGGCTTGCGGCTGGCGCTAGCGAAGAACAGCCGGACGTGATGTCCTTTGAACGTGCTGCTCACCCAGGTCGAGGCCGACAGTCGGCTGCGCATGCCGTAGGGCAAGAACGTCGCGACGTGATCGATGAATCGCACTCGCTCGGCCAGCCCCGTGTCGCCCGCGCCGAGTATGCAGACGGGCTTGTTCGTCAGCAGCAGGGCGGCGGCCCGCATGGCGAGCGGGTCCGCAGGCGCCTCCGGGCATTCGCCGGCCAGTTCGGCATCGATCAGCCGCAGGTCGCCGTGCTGCAGCGGACAGCCCTGGAATCTGCCGAGAAGCGCCGAGTAGGACACGAAGCCCGTAACGAGCTGGCTAAACGGCATGCAGAAATAGCGGGTCTGGACGAAGTCCCGGCCGGCCACGTCGTGCTTGCCCGGCTCGGGTCGCTCGTGAATCGCGATGCCGAGATAGTCGCGGTCTTGCTTATCGGACAGCCAGCTGACCGTCAGCTGCGGGAGGCTGCTGAGCGTGCCCGGGCTGTACCTGGTGAGCACATGCTCGAAGTTGTCGGCGCTGAGCGCCCCCTCACTGCACGAGAGCAGCCGGTAACCGGCATCGTGCTCCTCCTTGCCCCACAGCGCCCATTCAGCGGTGACCCGCACCGGCTTGCCCGTCATCGTCCCCATCGCCTCAGGAATCCCCCGTCAATCTCTCGCTGAGCCACAACAGCGGCTCCACGACATTGATGGGATGGATCGGCCCACGAATCCGCGCCTTGCTGTGATCTTGACTGTCCGGCGGCAGCCGGTTCTGGTAATCCTTCGCGTCGAACGTGTCGGTGCCCGGATCCAGGTAGAAGCCGATGGCCGAAGTGACGAAGTACCTGATCCGGTCCGGCCTGAAGTGCCGCTCGATGGTCTTCAGCACCAGGTCGGCATTGCCGCTCCTGGATACCTTGCACAGATGTGCGAAGAACTCCCTGGCGTCGTCGTCTTCGACCCGCGGGAATCCGCGCGCGTCCGACGTGTCGAGCGTGACGAGCTTCAGCCGCTCTGCCGACCTGAGCACCTTGTACTCGTCGAACTTGGAGATGCAGACCGCGACGTAGTGCGGCAGGTACCCATCCACCAGGTCGTTTGATTCCAGCATGCGCTGTGCCAGCTCGGCGATGATGCCGAACGTGTGCGCGAACGTTTCGCCCTGTTCAAACTCGATGATCGGATCGAAGAGGAAGACGATGCCGCGGCTGCCGATCAGGCTGGCGATCAGGCTGTCCCGATAAGCGTGCCTGCGGTGGTCAGTGGCGATCTCGCCCGACGGATCGGCGAAGTCGAGACCGATCATGGCGGTTCGCTCCTGCTGGCGCTTGAACCATCGCCCCTGCACCGTTCGCAGCGCCGTGCCGACGAGCATCCAGCGGAACTGGTCGATGCCCGCAGTCGGCTCGGGAAAGCTGCGCGCGGCCAGATCTCTGGTCAGCTCGACCAGCCGCTCTCGGGAGCTGGTGTCGGCGCCGATGACCCGCCAGTCGTCGTCGCGCTGTGCGAGCGCGATGCTGAGCGCGGCGAGGAAGGTCGTCTTGCCGCTGGTCGGAGCACCGAGAACGGCAACGCTTGTCTTGTCCGCCACGCTAGCCCTCTTCCGCGTCTACGAGCGGGAACGGCATGTGCTGCACCTGAGTCAGGACCAGGCCGAGGTCGACGGCCAGCCGGTGTGGGTCAAATGCCGTGGGTTCCGCGCGGCACCTCGCGTCGCTGCCAAGCTGCAGCCAGAGGTCGCCGACCAGCTCGCGGTCGTGAATCGCGCCGAACACGATACCCGGCCACTGCCTGAGCCGTCGCATGACATTCCGCCAGTCCCTGCCGCGTCGGCAGGGCAGGATCTCGGACGGATCCACCTGGGGCGGAAAGGCCGGCCGGCCACCCACAGTCAGCACCACCGGGCGGCCGCCCTCCCCGTCGAGCCGCTCGGCCACCTCGTCGAGTGCGCACTCGATCTTGGCCGCCACGATGTAGCCGCGGTCCACCGCGCCCTGCTTCTTGAGCGCCTCGAGCGCGTCCAGCGCATCGTCGCGGCCCTCGGCCCAGGTCAGGACCTGCGGCGGCGGGTCGGGCAGGCCGCGTTCTAGCACGTGCGGGCCGTACCCGAGCACCGAGACGCTGAACCGGCCGTCGGCGCGCTGGATCACGTCCGCGGCGGCTTCGAGCCGCCGCTTGAGTTCGTCCTCGGTGCCGTTGCGCTCGATCAGGCAGATGAGGTGCGACGCGGCGAGGCGCAGGTACCGATCGGGCACCGAGGTGACGAGGTCGGCCCAGCCGCGGTGGTCATCGTGCAGCCCTGGCGGGTGGCGGAACCGGACCGCACCGGGCCAGCGCAGCTCGGCGTCCAGGTCATAGATCCCCGGGGCGAGGTCTGCGGACTGCACAGAAACGAGCCGGAACTGCTGGCCCTCCGTCGATCTGCGGGCCACGACCGCGAATGCGGTGCCGTCGTCCTCGCCGGGCTCGCAGCGGATGGCCATCCGTCGCCGGTCGCCGCGTTTGGCACCGGGCGGGAACAGGTTGCGGGTCGTGAGCCGCAGCCGACCCGACCTCGTGGGCCGCAGCACCACCAGGTCGTACCAGCGGGTCAGCGGATCCCGCCTGAGTACCTCGCGGAGTACGTTGTCAAGCGGCACCACGCACTGCGCGATGTCGGCATCGGGGTATTCGGCGCCCAGCCATTCGAGCGCGTCGAGCGCGTGCTGCCCGTCCGGCGTGCTGCACACGTACAGCGCGTCGGCGAGCCGCGTACCGATCACCGCCGCGATGTCATCGGCGGACGGGACGCCGTCGTGGTACAAGGACTGCCAGGGCGTCGCGCTGCGTGAGTGCCAGCACCGCGGTAAACCGTTCTCGTCCCGGCTCACCTCCCAGACCACGAGGCCATCGGCAGCCAATTCGGCGATGCCGAAGACATCGCCGTCACTGAGCGCACGGACCCGTTCGGCGAGCATCCCGACGAGCGGGCGGCGCGCAGAGTCCTGGTTCCCGCCCCTCACATTCGTATCCCATCATTTTATGGGCGTTGAGGGATCAATTAAATCGCACGCACATGTCTGTAGCAAAGCATCGGCCGCCAGCCGCCCGAACGGGCCTGTACCGAGCCAAAGCCAGGCGTTTCGGGTGATTGTCACTGCTGGCCGGCCAAGCCGAGCGGAGATGTCGCACGACTTGCCAACCTATGCTTAGACTTCGGTACACCCCGGGGAGGAACGCGATGCAAGGCTTGCTGATAGCCCTTTCCGGCGCCAGGCGAGAGGTCCTCGACCAGTGCCCGACGGAGCGGATCAAATTCCAGAGCCTCGGCTGGGCGATCCTGATCACCAGCGGCCTGGCCACGGTATCCATGTGGTTCGCGCTGACGAGTGCGCTCGGCGTGAACCCATTCGCGGCCGCTCCCGCCGCCCTGCTCTGGGGCTTGATCATCATGGGCATTGACCGGTGGCTGGTGACCTCAATCCCGGCCACGGGTAACCGCCGCTGGGCGATGGCGCTGCCGCGTCTTGTCCTGGCCGTACTGCTTGGCACCATCATCTCCACTCCGCTGGTGCTGCGGATCTTCGAATCGGAGATCAATGCCCAGATCGCCGTTATCAAGCAGGAGCGGGCCAGCGCTTTCCTCAGGCAGCAAGCGAATAGTCCGGTCGGACAGCAGGTGGACCATTGGCAGGGTGTTGTCACTAACCTCCAGAAAGTCATAGATTCGGGTGGAATTGCCCCGCTTGATCCCGCTGCGGACCCGGTGATCAAATCGCTGACCGCGCAGCGCATCAGCGCGCTCGCGCTGCAGCAGAAGTACTACCGGCAATGGCAGTGCCAGCTCTACGGCGGCATTGGCTGCCCGGTCAAGGGAAACGGCCCGCTCGCCGCGGCGAGCCATGCGTCTTACCTGCAGGCCAAGGCACAGGTCGCCGAGCTAGCGAGCCAGATCCAGCAGCGGGAGCGGTACCTGAACGCGACGAGCACGGCTGCGCGGGCCAAACGGCTGAACCAGGCGCGCGAGGCACTGCCGGGGGCGCAGCAACAGCTCAGGGTCGCCATCGCACGCCGGGACGCCTTGGGCGCAGGCTTCGATGCCAAGAACGAATCGGTCAACGGCCTGCTGATCAGGTTGCAGGCACTCGGCGAGCTGACCGGAAAGAGCTTCACGCTCGACATGGCGCGGGTGCTGTTGTTCTTGCTGTTCCTGGTCATCGAGTGCCTGCCCGTGACGGTTAAGCTGCTGCAGCGGCCAGGCAACTACGAGCGGATCCTGCAGGTCGCCGCCGACCGTGAGTTGAAGGACGCCAAGCGCTACTACCGCACGCGCCCGCAGGTCGGCTCGACCTCGACGCCTCAGGAGCAGGCCGCCTCCTTCCGGGAGGCGGACACGAGCCTGCAGGACATCTGGCAGCCAGCACAGGCGACCCACCCGGCCACGGCTGTCGTGGATCCGCTGCCGGGCGAGACCGACGACGTCACCGACCTCGACGATTTCGCGTTGCGTAACATCGAGGACGCACGCGCCACCGTGAACTACAACCGGTCGGGAGGCGGCATCGAACTCGATTACGCCGATGACGAGCTCTGAGCCGCGCATCCTGCACGATCGGTACCGGCTGCTGTCCCCGCTCGGTGTCGGCGGCATGGGGAGCGTCTGGCTCGCTGAAGACCAGCAGCTCGAGCGGCAGGTGGCGCTGAAGGAACTGCTGCATCACGTCAGCGCGGCCGGCCTTGAGGAGCGCCGGACCCGCGCTATGCGGGAAGCGAAGGCCATGGCACGGGTCAGGCATCCGTCGATCGTGCCTATCTTCGATGTCTTCATTGATCATGGCGATCCGTGGATCGTGATGGAGCACATCCGTGGCCGGTCGCTCGCGCAGATCATCGAGGACCACCACGCGCTCGATGAACCGGCCATCGCCAGGATCGGCAGCCGGGTGCTCAGCGGGCTGCGCGCCGCCCATCGCGCCCAGGTGTTTCACCGGGACGTGAAGCCGGCGAACATCCTGGTCGCCGACGACTCGGCCTTCCTGGTCGACTTCGGGATCGCGAAGATCGCGGGGGATATGGGGCTGACCGGGAGGAGCAGTGTCCTGGGCACGACAGAGTTCATCGCACCGGAGCGCCTGCTTGGCCGGGAGGCGACGGCCGCATCCGATCTATGGTCGCTTGGCGTGACCTTCTTCTGTGCGCTCGAGGGATACTCACCGTTTGCGCGCGGCGGGGAACGAAGCCAGGCCGCTACGACGGCCGCCATCCTGCACGACGACCCTCCACCGCCGAGCAAGCCGGGCAGGCTGGCCGATGTCGTGCAGCGACTTCTGCGCAAGGACCTGCGGCTACGCCCCACCGCCGCCGAGCTCGCCGATGTGCTGGCCGCCATCGGGGCCGGCCCCGCGCAGGCGCCGCGGCCGACCACCGGGCCAGGGCCGGCTCAGGGCCGATATTCCGGTCCCACCCACTCCGCGCCGTTCGGCCTGCCGCAAGCTGGGCGCGGGCCAGGTGGTGCCGCAGTACCGTCGGCCGGAAGTCCGGCCAGGCCCTCGCCGGGAATCGGCGCCGCGCGCCAGTCAACGCAGCTTCATGCCGCGCGAGCAGCGGTCAGAGACGCTGACCCGGCCATAGCGGCCGGGCAGCTCGGCTCCATCGGCATGGAGGACGCCGCGCGCATGCTCGCGGACTGTCCGCATGGTCGGGCCGCTCAGATCATCCAGGCGATGGCGCCGGGCACACCGCGGCGGGCCAGAGTCATTCTCCAGCACATGCCGTCGAGATCGGCCGGGCGGGCCGTGAGCCGGATGAATTCGGGTGTGGCGGCCGCGTTGCTCGGCGTCATGCCGGTCAGGGAGACAGCCCGGATTCTGGAGTCCGCCGACGAGCGGGCTGCGGGCGCCGTGATCATGGCGTTCCCCGCCGATATCGCGGCGGAGCTGGTCAAGGCCATGACCAGGCCACGGGCGCAGGCCATACTGCCCCACGTCGAACCTGCAACCGTGGCGAAGCTGCTGACCGCTGCCGGCAACCTTCACGTGCTCAGGCACCTGAATGCCGCGTTCCGGGCGCAGGTCGCACGTCACCTACCCGGTGAGCGATGAATCCCTGGCCGCCTCGACGGCCACAGACTCATCGTGATCATGGTTCCTGAACTCGAACATGGGCGGCACCCCGGGCTAGCGCAGTAGCTCCTCGACCGCCACCTCGGCCTGGCGCATCGTCGCATGCTCGACCGCCGCTCAGGCACCGTGAAGCGGTTGTCGGTATCGGTGCCGGTGTCCTGGCTGGCGATGAGCGCCAGCGAACTCGGGGCGCCGGGCGCCACGACGGTGATCCAGCGTAATCCCTCTGGGCACCGGCAAACGACAGTGCCACCTCCCACTTCCAGCCGCCTGGCCGACGCTGTCCTGTCACAACAGCAATGATGCCAAAAGGCGCATGGACCGGTCGTGCGGGAAGGCGGATCGAACTGTGTTCTGCCGGCAAGAGACCCCGGGGGCGGCGGTGGAGATGGCACGGCGCGCGGGATTCAGGCCCGACCCGCAGCTCTCCGTCCAGCTCCACGATGCGGGAGCCCGCTGCATGCTGTCCAGTTCGTGGAGACAGTGACGTTCCGTCACCGTCGTCGGCGGGAAGCAGCTGATCTCTGCGCCGACACTGCAATTAGCACGGCCTGATCATGGTTCTGCTTGCAGCTCGTTCTCCTTCGCCGGCCCGGACGGGTGAGCGGCGATTGCGAGTGGGACATGGTGTGTCCGGAGAACGTCGTTCAGCACTTCGACTGTGTCGGCGCACTCACCGAGCTGGGGTTCTCGTCGGCCGGCTGGCGGGTCATCGACTGTATGCGTCGCGTCGGCGATAAGCTGCCGTGCACTGCGATCAAGCTCAGCGCCTCGCTGGAGCAGGTTGCGGTCGGTGACGCCGAGTTCGTGCAGCATTCGCGCAACTGGTCCGGGGCTCATCCGGCGACCGGATGGTCGCGGGCTCGGCGAGGCCGCGGGAGCGGGACGGGTCGTGAATGGCCGGATGGGCTGCGGCGTGCGCCCCAGGTGAGGACCGCGCTCGGGGCGCGGATGCCTTCGGCGATTGCGGAGACCTCGCCTGCGGCCTGGGCGCTGGCGCGGCCGGCGTCCCGGTAGGCATTCTGGATCACCGCGGCATGACGTGCGGGGGCGCGTGCGAACGGGTGCGGGTAGTTCACGCTTTCGGGCAGGCTCCGGGTCGGAACGAGCAGCCGGCCGGCGCGACTTGCGACCCGCACCTGCGTATAGTCAGCCACCGCGAGCGCCGTGAGCGTTGTGGTGGCCTGATGCACGGCGGATAGGACAATGCCAATGTCGGCCGGTTCAGGGGATAGTTCCTGTGGTGCCCTAGCCGGGTGGGCAGGTCCGAGGTTCAGCGTCCAGTGCGGGCTGGCATAGGCGAGCCGACCGGTCCATACTGCGAGGTCCGCTGCTTCGGCTGCGGCTGGCGAGATCGCGCCCCGCGCGTCTGTCCGGGTCTGGTACCAGGTACGGGCCATAGCGAGCCATGCTGCCCGGGCCTGGCTGGCGGCGTCGGCGGATGCCTCTAGCGCCCGGCTGAGGCGTGACGAGCCGTGATCGGAGGCGCGGGTTGCCAGGGTGTGCAGCAGGATCTGGCAGTGATAGCTGATGACGGTGGCGCAGGTCGCGGACTGGCTGAGTGACTCTGCGCTGAGGAGCGGGGACCAGGCTGCGTCGGGGCCGGTGCTTTGCGCGGCTCGGCGGATTCGCTCGGCGCTGCCGGTCGTTCCCTGGCACAGTTCAGTGACCGTTTCGGATCCGGGGGCAGGCGGCGCGGTTCGAGGGCGCCGCTGGGGATGGCGTGCAGGAGCCGGACGTCGTCGGCGAGCACCGGGTCTTGCCGATGTGCCCATTCGACGGCGGCGCCGGGTCTCCACAGCCACTGACAGGCCGCGTTCAGGTTCCGCTGATCTTCGGCGAGCCACGGCCGTGACGGCGCGCGGGCGAGTGCGAGTCTGCTGCCCTGTGGTGCGACCTGGCGTGCCCAGCCGGCGAGCTCGGCCAGCAGCGTCCGGGCGACGGTCGCCGACATCACCACTGGCGCCCATTCAGTCCGGCCCAGCCGGGTGCCGTCTGGCCTGAGGCCGATGTGGGAGTGCATCAGGTCCCGCCCGGTGGCCAGCGTGGTTGCGGCTGCGTCTGGCCCGTGAGCTGCAGGGCTCGTTGTCTGCTGCCGGCTGACTGGGCCGGTGCCATCGCGAGCGCGACGGAGATGTCCGCGGGCGCTGGCCAGGGCGCCGCGTGCTTCGACGGTCGCCCTGGCCCACGGGCTGAGCCAGCGCGGATGGTCACCGGTTATGCCGCCGAACGTGGCGGACACGTCGTCGGCGTAGCGCTCCATCACCGCCAGCAGCCGGTCCAGGCTGCCGCTGAACTCCTGAACCTGCTGCGCCACCGCGTCGCGCGCGGACCGGCCGGCGACTGGCTGGAACCACGCGGCTTCCGGTTCAAGCTGCCGGGTGGCCTCCCGCGCGAAGTCCCCGAAGCTGGGCCTGCTGCTCATCCGCGCGCAGACGATCCGAGCCTGGCGTATATGGCCTGGGCATGCCCGGCGGCCAAGACGCACGCCGCGCGATCGGCCGGATCGACGGCCACGACGCCTGTTTGCCTTAGCCGCGTGGCCAGCATCCGAGCCACCTCGGCCAGGTCCGCAGCGGCAAGTTCCGTCGGCAGCCCGCCTTCTGCAACGCTCGTAGCCGCGTCCCCGGCAGGCGCTGACCGCGGCAGGGACGGTGCCGAGATAGCCGCGAACCGGCCCTCGGCCGCCGACGCCGCAGCCACCATGTACGCCGCGAACGCGCTATCGAGCCGATCCTGGCACGCGCGCAGAGCGGTCAGCATGCCCTCAAACGCCGCGCAGGCGGCGTCGAGGATAGCGAGCAGACCCTCGGCTCGCTCTAGCCGTTCCCGCACGGCACGGACCTGATCCATCTGCGACCTCCCCGTTAGGTTGCGCCCAGAATGCGCCTGCGTCCTGTCGCGCGGCACCCAGGCGACCGGATCTGTGGATAACCCCGATCGATCCCGGAGACGGCCAGTGCCTGCGCCAGCGAGCGCATCTGCGGCGCACGAGCGCGGTCGGTCATCGTCAGCTCGCAGCCTCGGCGTCAAGGCCGGCCATGCGCTCAGGAGCCGCGCCGTCGGTCGAGTGCTCGCGTTCAGCCGCGCGCCTGGCGGAGGCCAGCGATCTGGATATCTCCGTGCCGGGCAGTCCTGTGCTTCTGGCCGCGTCGCCGAGCTCAGCTAGCAGGTCCGCGCGCCCGGATTCCGCCAGCCGGCAAGCGGCCCAGAACAGGCCCGCGTTCCGGTTTCCTTCCGGCAGGCCGGCCACCCACGCCACGAGCCGGCAGAGGTCATGATGCCGGTCAGGCCGGGCGTCATAGGCTCTGCGCTCTGCTGGCTTCAGCATGCGTGTCACGGCGGCCCAGTCCAGGGTGGCCATGGCGGGCCGGCGCTGCACGACGTGGTACCGCTTGCCGTTCACCTGGGAAGGCGGCGCCAAAACGTACCCGCCAGCGGCCTTGCAGTCCAGATGGTGGGCGGGCAGCCGGCCGCCACGTTGTGCGCTGCCCCGATAGTAGGCATGCAGGCCGCCGCTGGGAGTAGCGACGAGGGCGAGCGAGCCGTTCACCAAGCCAGCCCGGCGCAGCCTGTTGTAGGCGGCATACCCGCTGCCATCTGGCCGCACGTCGATGTCGAGCACGTCTTGCCCTGGCGCGCCCGTGGCGACTGCCACGTTGCGGCTTGGCATGGCGTTTCACCAGGCCGTGATGCGGTCAGGGTCGGTGCTGGCGTCCTTGAAGCCGTGCCTGGTCGCAGGCTCTTTCGAGCCAGGCATGCAGGGAAACACCGGCCATCCGTGTCGTGCATAGCCCAGTGCATATGTAAGAGCACTGCTGTCATTGCCCTTGGACGCGCCGCCGTTCACTGAACCTCCTCCCCCGCTGCCCTGCGCGGCAGCACGGCTGCATGGCTCGGGCCGGGAGCAGCAACGTCGTGGCCGCGTCTGGTGCCGTGGCGGCGCGCAGACCGGGCCGGGATCTGGCAGCCAGCGGCTGCGCGGCCGGTAGCCGGGCTTGTCGATCAGGTCGTCGTCGAGTCCCATCGGGGCCGGCCAGCCGTTGCGCGCGGCCCTGGTCCGGGCCGCGGCCGCAGCCCGGCGCTCAGCGGTGGTGCGCTCGGGTGGCCGCAGGTTCCAGATCTGGTCATACAGGCGGCGAATAGAGGCATCGAGTGCGGCGCTGACGCCCGTTGTCCGCCCGTTGAGTAGGTTCCAGACGGTGGCCGACGGGACGCCGAGATGGCGGGCGAGGCGTGTCCCGCAATGCCCTGTCGCGACGAGGGCCCGCAGCCGCAGCCGGGAACCACAGGCGTCGCGGCGCACGGTGACGGCCTTCACCGCGGCCGGGGAGACGGTGAGGAGCCGCCCGGCCACGGCGGCACAGAGCCGGTCAGGCACAGCAGAACCTGACTCTTGCGCGTGCAGGAGGCGGTAAACGGTCCCCGGGCTGACCGACGCGGCCCGCGCGATGGCCCTGACAGATGCTCCGCCGTTGCGCAGCGCGCGGACATGAGCTTGGCCCGGTACCCGTCGTCATTCGCGGCCAACGATGGGCGACTCCGGAGGAGGTTGCGGCGAGCTTCGCCGCTGCATCCAACGAACTGGACGTGCCGCTGGCCTACACGATCTTTCGCCGGTCCCTGGCCGAGTTCCACGCGGGCGAGTACCGGTCGTGCGTCATCGACGCATGCTCGGCGGCGGAGGTCGCCCTCGATGCTGCCTTGACGGCACACCTGCGGGCGCGTGGTTTGACGGGCGTCGAAACCGAGCGGCTGCTCCGGCTGGGACCGGGGATCGCCGAGGCATTCCCGGTCTACCAGCAGCTCGTCGCGGCGGGCCAGTCGGTCGTGTCGCGAAACCGGGTCATCGACCAGCTCGCCCATCCGCGCAACCGGGCCGTGCATGCCGGCGAACATCCGGACCAAACCGTCGCCGAGCGTGCACTCCAAACCGCCGCACGGCTAGTGGGCGAGGCGGTTCCGCTGCCGCGTCCCAACGACATCCCGCGACTCGCGCGAGCCATTGCTCGCCTGCGCCGAGCTCCTCGCCCGGCCGCACCGGGGGCCCACTTCAGGATCATCGGCCGACGCTCGGAGCGCGCAACCGAAGTGAGGAACGACCCTGAGCTAACCCGACGCACGCCCAGAATCGCAACGCTGGCGCGCGGCGCTCCGCTACTGATGTTCTACTTGTGGTCATGACGTCTTTCTGCTGATTCCACAGATCTGCTTTGCTGCATTGCTGTTATTACTTCTCGCCTTCTGCTCTGCCTGTCAATTGCTCACTATCCTGATCATCGTCTAATCTGATCCTGTGCCGTCTCGTAATGGACCGTTGCATCAAAAATGATCTTGGCGCTCCGGTACAACGCTTTGCGATTAGCGCGATTAGCGATTCCGCCGCACCTAATTCGATAAGTCCCTGAAAGCTCCCGCCATTTTGCCTACGAATATTGGGCATACCTCGGCGACTGACCGGCCCAAGCCCTTGCATTTGTGGTCGGGTTGGTTAGTCGGTGGCGGTGCGGGCGCGGTGGAGGGTGCCGGCAGTGGTGCCGATGTACATGTCCAAGGTGATGCGGATGCTGGCGTGGCCGGCCAGGCGGGAGACGTCGGCGGGGTCGATGTACCAGGTGGACAGGGCGGTGGTGCAGAAGACGTGGCGGAGGCTGTGCCAGGTCCATCTGGTGGCGGGGGCGGGTCGCCAGCCTGCCTCCAGGTAGGCGGGGGCCAGGATGCGGCGGGTGAAGTTGGAGGAGCGCCACCAGGTGCCGCGGGGGGGAGGGGAAGAGCAGGCCGTGCGGGGTGGTGCCGGCGGCCTGCCCGGCGCGGGCGGCGGTGATGCGGGCGGCGAGCCGGTCGGCGAGGGGGTAGCCGGCGGGGGTGGTGCGGGGGTAGATGGTGCTGCGCTTCTTGCGGCCCTTGGGGGGTTCGAGGTGAAGGGTGCCGCCGATTTCGATGATCTTGCGGTCGATGGTGACGGTGCGGGTGGCGGGGTCGGCCTGGGGGTGGGTGAGGGCGGCGAGCTCGCCCCAGCGCAGGCCGGTGTAGGCGGCGGTTATGGCCATCAGCTCATACAGCTGGTTCTGCTGGGCGAGGGCGGTGCCGAGGGTGGTGATGTCGGCGTGGGAGGGGATGTCGGCCTGGTCGACGAACAGCGGCGATTCCCCGGCCACGGTGACGGCGGGGCGGGTGCGGGGCGGCAGGCGGGCTGCCAGCGGACCGGGCGGAGCCGGCCGGGGGCCAGGTAGCCGCCGGCCACGCCGGCGGATACCAAGGCGGAGATGGCGCGGGCGAGCCGGTCGCCTTCGCCGGCGGTGGGGGCGGTGCTGACCGCGGCCTGCAGGTGGGCGGTGAGGATGTCCTGGCAGGCCAGCCCGCCGATGGCCGGGGCCAGGTACCGCTTGCAGAGCCGGGCCTGGGTGTCGGCGTGCTTGCGGGACCACGGCCGGTTCGCGGGGTGCCGGT
>WNFX01003347.1_pt1 | contig 16052 bp, 6 predicted proteins | sample 5400111 | NCBI WGS metagenome assembly WNFX01 (sample SAMN13153363, study PRJNA577476) | soil metagenome | isolation source: 40 cm soil or saprolite under grassland replicate 1 | place: USA:California | collected 2016-06-15 | reverse complement strand
ACGTTGAGCCCCGCCGCCCGCAGACCGCGGCGCAAGGACTGAAGCCATTCTTTGCGGGGACAGAGGACGGCAACATCGCGCCAGGTTTCGGCCCGGAGTTTGGCCAGACCGGTTTCTTGCAGCCATTTCCCAAGCTGGCGCGCTTCTTCCGCGGCTTTGCGAGCGTCAGATACTTTGCCCCGCGGGTCTGGCCGTAACTTCGCGGGCTGCAAGTTAAAACGCACGACTTGGCCGGGCAAAACTTGCGGCTGCGGATTGAGCTCGACGAATGCGACCTGATGTTCCCGGTTGTTGAGAATTTCCCGAAACGTTTCATTCACAAAATCGAGCTGGGCGGTGTCGAGCCGGAACGTGACCGAAAATTGAAGCGCCTCGGCCGCGTTTGTTTCGACGAGCGTTTCGTGGATCCGGCGATATTTCGAAAGATCGGCGCGGTCGCGGTAAATCGACTGTTGAAAATCGCCGACCATGCAGAAGTGCCCGGGGCGGGGAGAATCGGCTTGGATCTCGAGCCAATCGCCTGCGGCCTTTGGCGGCCGGGCTAGTTCGAGCAGAAGCGAAAACTGTCGCGGATCGGTGTCCTGCGCTTCGTCGAGAATAACACGAAAAGATTTTTCCCGAATTTCGCGCCCGATCTTTGGATGTTTCGTTAATTCGAGCGCAAGCGCGATTTGGTCGTGGTAGGTCAAAAGGCCGCGCTCGATTCGAAATTCGCGATAATCGCGCTGCACTTCCGCCGCCAGACAAAGCGCCGCTTGATCGATCCAGCGACGCACCGGCGCGAACGCCTCGCGTTTGATTCGAACGAAATCCTTCGCTCTGGAAAAACAAATCGGCCACCGAACAAATTCTTCGCTGCCACGCCATCTTTGTTCGGCGCGTTTCAATTCCTTTTGATACGGCGGCACGGTTTGGAGCGTCTGTCCTTTGGCGGGATAGCGGTAAACCGCGCTAAAATCCGTATCCGGACATTTTCCCGGAGGCGGATCACTCGACTCCAAATCCGCGCGGCGCCCGAGCTCCATCAACGCGCGCGCTTGCACGTGCCGGAGCAATTCGCGGCGATTTTCATCCGAAAGCGAGCGGCCGATCGTCGTTTGCTGCTGCACAAATTCGTTCCAGACCTCGTCGTCATCGGTAATCACATCGAAAGTTGGCGGCAATCCGAGATAATGGCCGTAGCTCTCGAGCAGTCGGACGCAGAAGGCGTGAATGGTGCCGAAAAAAGCGCGGTTGAACGCGGCCAGAACTTCCACCGGAACGCCTGCCTGCAAAACTTCGGCGCGAGCGCGCTGTTGCATCTCGTCAGCGGCCCGATTGGTGAACGCCACGACCACGAGTTGTGGCAGCCAATCGCGCGCCTGGCCGCTCTTAGCGATTTGGACGATGCGGTTGGTGATCGCGCGGGTTTTTCCGGAGCCGGCCGCGGCCACGACGGAGAAATTCTTGTCGAGCTCGGAAACGAAACGTTCGCGATTAGGCTGATCGATCGGCTCGTTCATGATCGGTCGTCCTCGTCGTCGGCGAAAGCGGAATGCGTTAACACCCATTTCTCGTCCAAGAACTCTTTATCGATCGGCAGCGTCGCGAGCGGATAATCCGGATTAAAACCGAACTCGTTTCGAATCAGCCCGCGCAGTCCGAAGATTCCGGTTTCCTGCATTCGATAAAGCTCGTTCCAAAAATCGGAGTCGGCGGCTAGATCGGCCATGGCCAATTGCGGACGCTCGAGCTCGGTTCGTAATGAAAGGATGCTCAAATGAATCTCGGCAGCGCCGAGCGCGCGCGCGGCCAATCCGTAAAGCCCGAGCTGGATGGCGTCGCCGCGCACAAGTTTCTTTCGCAAATTGGCGGCGTGAGCTTCGGGTGTTTTTCCGGGCGGCGTGAGTGGCTTTTGACTTCCGGTCTTGTAATCAACAATCCAAACATCGGCGCCGGTGAGCTTCGAATCGCTCGGTCGAGTTTGCGCGAGGATGAGATCGATTCGGCCATAAACTCGAAGTTTATTTCCGCCGCTCAACGAAAGCAGCTGGGGCGATTCCAGTCTCCATTCCGCCGCCATTCGCGGCCAGCTTTCCACTTCTGCCAGCTTGCTCGCGAGAAAATCGGCCAGAGCAAGAGCATTACTCCACCCGGAGCTCCACCAATCGGGCACGGTCCGTTCGCAGGCCGCGCAAAGATCGACAATCGCTTTTCGGAATCCGCGCGCAGCGCGAGCGATCCGTTCGCACATCTCGTTGCCCGGTGGAAAATCGACAAAGCTGTTTTTTTCGTCGGCAGCGGCGATTTTGGCGAGCCAGTCGTGCACCCAGGTTCCAGTGGCTGCGTTCCATTGATTCAGGTTCGGCTCCTGGTTTTCGATGCCGAGATATGTTTTCAACCAGATTAGCGCAGGAGTTTTTACGACCTTGTCCCATTCGGTCGCGCGCAACGTAATTTCGCGGTCGATTGGCTCGCGCAACGCAAATTCGTATTCACCAAACGGAACCTCCGCCTTTCGCCGCGCGTCGTAGGCAATGCGCGTTTGATCGATCTCAGCGTCTGTCGCTGGCGCCAACTGGAAGAGTTCCTGGTCATTCAGCCAGGCGGACGTTTTCTCACGCAGCATCGACATCGTTTCCTGCGAAAGCGGTGCGTTGCGCGCGACGAAATACCCCTGACCGAAAAGCTCGCTCGGATTCCAAATCCGTTCAGGCGCCGATTCCTGGAGCAAACTGGCGGTAATCGCGAGCGCATGTTCCGCTGATTCAAGAGCCGCGCCGAATTGCCGCAGAGCGATCTGCCGCTCGTCTTGGGCGCTGAGGACAAATGTTTTGTCTTTCGCCAGAGCAGTATGACCTTCGCCTTGCTTCCCGCGACGAGTCGCGCGCGCGTTTAGATCGACAATCTCCTCATCCGACAAAAAACCGGATTCGCGCTGACTCTGCGGCCATTCTCCCTGGTTGAGGCCGGCCAGAATCAGATGCGACCACTCGTGTCCGTCCGCCTCGTCATAGGAAAGCAAGTGGACTCGGCTGTAAACGTGGTCGGCCTGCGCTGCGCGGGCGGTCGTAAACGAATCAAGAATTTCCTTCAGCCAGCGCAGATAGATGGCGCGCGAAAATTCTACTGAGGTTGCGGCGCTCCGTTCGCGGGACAACTGTTCGATCTCGGTCCAGCGATTGTCCCATTTCAACTCGGAAAAGATCGTCTTCGTTTCGGTGAGAAACTGCGCCAGCGTCGCCTTTGCCGGGAGAAACGCGATTGCGCGCAGTAGTCTTGCAATGCGAATGAGTTTCTCATTTTCCGTCTGCCGGGCGCAGAACTCGCGCAAGACATTGATGTCATCGATCAAAATCTGGCGATAAACCCAACGCAGATTTTCCCGGACCTCCTGAATCGATAATCCGTCAATGAAATCGGGATTCGCTTCCAAGAATCGAAGGACCGGTTCGAGTTGATGGTTTTCTTGCAAGTGGAGCCACGCATTCCAAGCCGGCTGTTCGAACTCGCCCGGTGTCAGGTGCCCGATGGCGTCATGATGCGGAATGCCGGCCTGCGCCAGAAATTCTGAGACAAGGCGTGCCAGTGCGCCGGCGCGCGGGAAAAGAACGCCGAGACGACTGCACGATTTTTCCGCCAGAAATTTGAGAGCGACGGCACAGATCGCCTGCGCTTGCTCGGTGGAGTTGAAGCCCACCAAAAATTCAGGTTCCTTTCGGCTGGCAGAATCGGTTCCGGTAATCGCCGGCTGATTGAGATGGACGAACGGATGATGCCGTTCCGACCGGTCCGTGATCGCCGCAGCCGAATCGAAATTTTCTTCCCAGGTGCCGATCCAGGATTCGTCGGCCGCGCGAGTCTGTTCGCGTGGATATTCGAGAACGACGGTCGCACGGTTTGCGGAAAAAACCGCCGACTGCAGCAAAGGCGAGAGTGGCCAGTGCTTCGCCGTAAATCCGATCAGCAGAAGATGGCTAAATCTAGGTGGCGCAGATTTGGCCATCGCCAGGGCCTCGCGATCAGCCTCGTGAACCAGCTCGAACTCGCATTGCCGAACCAATCCTTGAAACACCTGTATAATCTCGCGCACGGCAGGTCCGCCGATGCTTTGAAAGTTCCAGCCGGCGGCGCTGATCTGATCGAACGTTCGGAGCAGATTGTCCGGTGAACGCGAGATCGATTTCGCAATCGCCGCAAGATCGACATCTTCCGAGTTCCGGGCTGCAACCGATTCGGCGGCGATCGCCAGAAGCAAACGCAAGTGCTCGCGCAGCGGCAGCGCGGAAGCGTCTTCAGCGAGCAGCACGTCACGAAGGCGGGGCGGAGTGATAAATTTTACACCGAGCAGGGAAATTTCATGTTCCAACAATTTCGAACGCAGAAATGCCGCGTTGCTCGGAAACGGCGTGACGACTACAGCCGGCTGCTCGCTTTCGAGAGACGCCAGCGCGGTCGCCTTGAACCAGGGCAAGAGAACGCTTTTCCAGGCGCTCGCGAATGAAGAGCCGATGTGTAACGAAACAGATCTTTTTGGTTCTTCAGGCTCGTTGCGAGACATCTGCTAACGGTAGCAGATTTTATCGCCGCGCGACCGCCGCTGATTTCGTTTCGCGCAGCTGCCGCAAATCACCAATGCGTTGCGTAGCGCCAATGCGATCCAAATATTCCAGGAAAGGAATTATGACGCGACGGGAAGTGCCGATTTTCTGTCGGAGCTGGCTGGCCGTTGCGGGTCCGTGCACGGAAATGAATTCAGAAACTGCCCTTCGCATTTGCCCGGCGGAGTCACTGAGCAAAACAACCTCGTCGTTGAGCTCGATGATCTCGCCCGCCTCGATCAAAAATCGAAGCGCTTGTTGAAGATGTCGATCTTTCGAGAACTCTTTGCGTCCCGGTGGATCGAATGGTTTCTCGGCAAGCGTGGCGCGGATCTTGTCGGCGACCGGCTGAATCTCCGGCGGCAACTCGGCACGGTGGGATGCGCGTGCGATTGACGTACCGGCGCGAACGAAACTGTCCGCGCACAAATCGGATATGAGCGCGTCGAAAGCGTCAGTTGAGTGATCGGACAAAACCGCACGCAGCTCGGCCAGCTTAAGGCCGCGCTTTTCAGGGTGTTGTTCGTGCGTGCTGTCGATCAACTGACCTGCGCGTAGCCGCAGATTTTTCCAGTAGTCAGCATCAGCCGCGATCCCGTTGCGCAGGATAATTGCACCTCGGTTTTGTAATCGAAGCAAAGCTGCCGCGATTTCATTCGCGCCGAAGTTTGACTTGTGCAAAAGCGCGGCGCGTCGTCCGAATCCGTCCAGGATAAGCTCGGACTGGACACAAAGATCGACATCGTGCGGCGCGGCGGCCCGCGTTTTCAAAAATTGAAGCTGTTCCGAGCCTCGGAAGTTTTTCTGATCGCTATCCGGATCGAGCACAATCCCGCCCGCGATCGTGTGTTGCCCCGATGCGTCGCGGAGCACAAATCGATCGCCTAGGAGCGCGAGAATCAGCGATTCGAATCGCAGCCTCGCGATTGATCGATCGCCGCATTCGAGCGCACCTTTTTCGAGCAGACTGGCGTTCGCCAAGACGCGCCTGGTGCCGTGGTGAACGTAAACGGAAGTCCCATTTTTGAGCGCACGGCCGGCCGGGTGTTTCGAACTCAAACGCGGCGATTTTTCGAGAAGAACATCAACTGTCGTGCACGGTGAACGAAAATCGATAATCGTAATCACATCCCCGCGTCTGACCGCCGCCGGACCTGTCCCAATTTCGATATCGGGTAAATTGAGGGCCGTCCGCATTCCAGGCTCGGCGAATTCCAGATCGAGCCCGTGACTCTGGAGCGAGCGGATGCGAGTGGAAACATTTTGCGGCTGGATGATAACGTTTTGGCCTCGCCGAAGCTTTCCGCCCGCCAAGGTGCCGGTCACGACCGTGCCGATGCCGCGCAAAGTAAACGCGCGATCGACGAACAAGCGCGCTTTACCGATATCGCGCTGCGGCGACAGGGTCGCGAACTCTGAGGTGAGTTCGCGTTTTAAATCTTCGATCCCTTCGCCGGTGCGAATCGAAGTCGGAATGATGTGTGAATTTGCAAATGCAGTCCCGCGCAACTGCTCGCGAATTTGCGTCGTCACCTTGTCGATATTGCCGAGGTCGCTTTTTGTGAGCGCGATCAAGGCGCGTTTCACACCGAGATAAACCAGAATTTGGAGATGCTCTTCTGTTTGCGGCATCCAACCGTCGTCGGCCGCGACGACCAGGAGCGCGAGATCGATTGAACCGACGCCCGCAATCATGTTGCGGATGAAATCTTCGTGGCCGGGTACATCCACAATTCCGACATGGAACTGGTCTTCGTCGGGCCCGGGCAGAATTAATTGCGCGAATCCGAGGTCGATGCTGATGCCGCGTGCCTTCTCCTCCGGCAAACGATCCGGGTCGGTCCCGGTCAGCGCTTCGACCAGGGCGCTTTTGCCATGGTCCACATGACCGGCGGTTGCGAGAACGAAATGTTTTTTCGTCGTCACCGAGAGCGAAACGTTAGTGAATCATTGCGGAGGCGGCCCGGATCGCGTCCACCACAGCGTCGTCCTGGTGGGGAAAGATCGTGCGCAGATCGAGCTTGAAACGGTCATTCGCGAGGTAACCGACGACCGGTGGAATCGATCGACGAAGAGTGCTCGCGAAATCCTGGACCGAACAATTCTCCGGAAAAATATCGATCGTGATTGACGACATCATTGACCTCGGCAAAGTGCCGCCGCCGACTTTGATGGTGCCACGCCCAACCGTGATTTGCAGCGGCAATCCGCGTAGCCGGGCAAGAATCGCCGCGGCGCGTGCGCGCAATTCGTCTTTGGAAATCCGCAAGAACGCGATTGCCGGGATTTCGGACGTTGAATCAGTAAGGTGAAAATCGACAGTTGATTGCAGCGCTGCGAAAATCAGTTTGTCGCAGCGCAAAGCACGAAATAGCGGCTCGTGCTTGAGTGCGGTGATGAAACGCTTTTTCCCCGCGATAATTCCCGCTTGCGGGCCGCCGAATAATTTATCGCCGCTGAAGCAAACAAGATCGGCTCCGGCTTTCAGCGTCTCAGCCGGCGTCGGCTCATGCTCTGGTATTCCAAATTGTTCCGTCGCAACAATGGCACCACTGCCCAAATCCTCAGCAAAGGGAATGCGCTTCTCTCGGGCGAGCGTGGCGATTGCGGTCGAAGAAGGCGATTCGACAAAACCGCTCATGAAAAAATTACTGCGATGAACTTTTAAAATCATTCCGGTCCGTGGACTAATCGCCCGCGAGTAATCGGCGAGCGCTGTTTTGTTTGTAGCTCCGATCTCTCGCAGCTTTGCGCCGGTCGCCTCGAGGATCTCGCCGATACGAAATCCACCGCCAATTTGGACGAGCTCACCGCGCGAGATGATCACTTCCGGTTTGGTCCTGGTAAAATGTTGAACCATCAGCACCAGCGCGGCCGCGCAGTTGTTCACGACCGTGGCCGATTCCGCGCCGCAAAGCAGCGCGAGCGCGTTCTCGATGTAAGCGCCGCGGTGTCCTCGGCCGCCCGTCACCAGATCGTACTCGAGATTTGAGTAGGCCGATCCAACTTCGCTGAGCGCCTGGACGGCCGCGGAGGCGAGCGGGGCGCGGCCAACGTTTGTGTGAATGACGATCCCAGTTCCGTTAATGACCGGTTGCAGCCTCCCGGCTCGAAGCTGATCGAGCGAAATGCGCACCAGATCGACAGTCGATCGAAATTCGGGAATTTTACCCGACGCGCGGATTTTCGAAAGTTCTCGCCGGACAAGATCGACAATCAACGGCCGGGGCAAATCGACTTTGCCCAGCGAATCGAGCACTTTTGTGACTGAGGGAATGGCGCGGCGCGAAGCAGTTACTCGTTTATGCATAGGAGAGGTTCGCGCGCTGGAACAATTTGCCCTATGATGGCGGCGCATGCCGTGCGATTCCGTTTGAGCAAGGCGAGCACTTTGTTGAGACGGCTGGGCGCAACAGCGAGAAGCAATCCACCGCTCGTTTGCGCATCGGTGAGCAAGACGCGTCGCGGCGACGATGTTTTTCGCCAATCGACAATGCTGTTGGCAGTTTTTAGGTTGTCGCGACTTCCACCGGGAATGCAGTCGCGCGCGATCAATGCGAGCACTTCATCGTCGATTGCCGGAGTCCGGTTGCTAAAAATCTCAGCGCTTACTTCGCTGGCGCGGCACATCGACCCAAGGTGACCAAGCAGTCCGAAACCAGTGATGTCGATGGTCGCGCGCACAAGTTTCTTCTCGGCGAGCTTGGCGCCAACCGAATTTATTTTCGACATAAGCGAGATCACTTTTCGCTCGAGCATCCGCGAGCAAAGGCCGCGTTTGATCGCAGTTGTGGCGATGCCGGTGCCGAGCGGTTTTGTTAGCACAAGCAAATCGCCGTGCCGCGCATTTCCGTTTGTCATCATGTGTCGAAGATCGACAATCCCAGTGACGGCGAGGCCGTAGATTGGCTCCGGATTGCGAATGGTGTGTCCGCCGATGATCGCACAGCCAACTTCAGCCGCCTTCTTGTGACCGCCGCGCAAGATCGACGTAATTGTTTTCGGCGGAATCAAATCAGCGGGGAATCCCATGATGTTCAAGGCCGTGACCGGGCGGCCGCCCATGGCAAAAACATCGGAGAGCGCATTAGCGGCGGCGATTTGACCGTAAGCAAATGGATCGTCCACGATAGGCGTGAAGAAATCGACCGTTTGCACGAGTGCACGATGCCGATCCAACCGATAAACGCCGGCGTCATCGAACGTGTGCGAATTGACGAGCACTTTCGCATTCGTGGAAATTGGAAGCTGACGCAAAACTTGCGTCAGGGCCTGTTGGCTCAACTTGGAAGCTCACCCCGCACAGGAGGAAAGCGACGTGAGCTTACGAATTTGCTCGCGCGACACCGCGATCACCTCCTTTCGAAAAATTGTAGCCACGGCGCTGTGTCGCCGTTAAATGCCAGTCCGGCTCGGACCGTCCCGACAGAGCGGGGCGGCTACAGACGAATAGGCGGAGAGGACAGGAATCGAACCTATCCCGCCACTTGCGCGGCGACGACGGTTTTGAAGACCGCGAGGGCCACCAGGCACCCTTCACTCTCCGAGAAAAAGAAAACGTCCAACGCTCAACGTCCAACGCCCAACGTCGAAGTACAGAAGAAGAAAAACGAAGCGACCGACTATTTGATTTTCTTAATCGCGCTGACGACGGCGTCGAAGTCCGGCCAATCGCCGGAATCGAGTTTGGAATGGAGAAGTTTTCCATTAGCGCGAATCTCAAATGCTCCGCCGCTCGAAGGAACGAGAGTAAGCGACTTAATCCGCTCGCCGAGTTCGAGAATTTTGGCCGCCAAACTGACGGCCTTGGGCGTGTAGTTTCAAACCACGCAGTATTCGATCGACACTTCGGTCTTCATCTCGAGCTCCTTTCCGAGATTGAACGTATCGATGGTGCGAAAGCCGGTCAAGAAACCTCGAGGGCGTTTCGCCGAACCAAATTCCATCAGGCGCTCGCCGCGGCGAGCGCCTCTATAACCTTTACCGATTGCGCGTGGAAGCTGGCGCCTCGGAGCCGGTTTCGCCGCCCGGTCCAAATAACATCGAGAAGACAACAAAAACTTGCGCGCGGGGCGAGTCACCGGTGCACCCGAAGAGCGGGGAAACGTCAACGCGAGTATTGTGCGTCGGCTTCCAGGCCATGGTCGGACCGACAACGAAACTGTGGAGCGGATCGTCACGCGTGTCCTTATCGGTGAAATTCCGGTACTGCATTTCGACGCCGGTTTTGAGACGTTCGTGTTCGAGCCAGATCGGAATCACCGCGCTCTGGGCAAAGCCCCACTCGCGGCCGCGATCAAAGCCGATTTCCTGTTCGAAAAACCAGTTCATGGCCCATTCGATCCGTTCGCCGAAATCTTCCGCCAATAATAACCTGAACTCATAAGCGTCAGGCATTTTGGGTTTTCCTTCCTCCTCCTCCATCGGTTCCAGATTCAGATGCGCTTGCCGGCTGATTTCCTCTTCAGCCATCTCTGCCTCTGGCGGTCGCTCCTCGCGCAGAATGCGCCCGGTGCCGAATTTATATTCGGCGAACAGCGTGGGATTCAGCGGAATTTTATTCCAATCGGCCAGAGCGTAGCGCGCTTCAACGCTGAAGCCCTTGTCTTGGAAGTCGCCATTAAATCGTTCCTGGGCGATTTCGAACGCAACTCCGAAACGATACGGTAAGCCGACTTCAACCTCTTCGGTGAAAAGATGGTCGGGCGGTCCATGGCGAAAAGCGTCTCCTTCATAGATCAGGCCGCCGTAGACCGCGCCCGGTGGCAGCACGTAGGCGGTGATTAACGGCGAAAAGCGCGTCCGCGAAATGCCCGGCGGCGCGCCGTAGGCGCTGGGCACTTCTTCTCCGGCGACGACGACCTGCTCCGAAACCGCCGTTTGTGCGCGGGCACCTGACGCCAGAAAGCAAAAAGCCATGGCAGACGCAAGAAGCCGATGGAAAGAGAAGAAGTGTAAATAACAACGTCGCATCGACAGCTTTTCATTTTGCATAACCGTTATCGGTTACAATAATCAATGCGCGGTTACAAGCGCGAAAATCGTGTCTGCTCGCCGAGATCGACAATCGCTGGCGCAAGCATGAAAGCCTGCGCCAGCTTTTGAAATGATCGTCAATGTGGCGGGTGAGTTGGCTTGGGCTTTGGCGTAGGTGTCGGAGTCGGGCTTGGAGTTGCAGTTGGAGATGGTGTGGCAGTTGGCGTCGGCTTCGGTTTTCCGTGTGGCTTTGGCGTGGGAGTTGGCGTAGCCGTTGGGCTTGGAGTCGGAGTAGGCGTAGGTGCGGCCGAGACCGTAATAATTCCCTGCGCGGTATTCGTGCTGGCCAAGCCATGTGAATCTGTGACCCGCATGTAGGCCCCATAAGTGTTGGCCGTGTTATAAGTGTGCGAGGTAGTCGGCGTCGACTGCGTTACCTGGGCTGACCCGTCTCCGAAATCGAAGGTGTAGGAAGCAATGCTATCACCCGAGTCCGGGTCGTACGATCCGGAACCATCGAAGGCAACGGAGAGTGGAGCTGCTCCAGAAGCCGGGGTTGCACTCAAGACTGCGGTCGGTGCATTATTCGCTGGCAGACATACAGCCCAGCTTTGGCCCGGGCCAAGGTCAGCGTCAGGAGCGCGGTCCATCGGCTGAACCCACGATGCCAGCGTCCCTCCGGCTATCCCTTCGCCGCCGATCGTAATACCGTAAGGATTTCTGACAGCCGGTGTCCCGTTTGCATCAGTTATCGGGATTGTAATCGGCGTTGCCGCATCTTCGACACCCGTGATGGGGACATCAACCGTGATCGTGCCATTCAAGCCAGGATTGAAGGTTCCCGTGGTGCTATTGAAATCAATGAGTCGATTGTTGGTCGTGTCGAATTCACCCCAGCTGTAAAATTCAAGACCGGGACTCACGTCAACCTCTGTCGCATAGGTCTTTCCATTGTTGGATGTCCAAACTACATAGTAGGTTGTTACGCCGTCGCCGGGCGATGGGATGTCGCTGAGGTTTTTCAGCGTCATTGTTGTCGTAATTGTCGTCGCTGGCGTATCGGCGGAAAATGAAATTGCAGTAATATCGGCCTGATCGGTTGGGCCTTGGCCGCCCGGCGCGGGATTTACCGCATCGCTAGCCACGTCAGTCACGACATTCACGCCACTGCAGGAATAAGCCGGAGTCGGCTGCGGCGGTGGGCTTACTTTAAGGTCTATCTCCTGGCTTTGAGGTCCGGTGCCGACGGCATTTATGGCCTTAACCACATAGTAATAGTCCGACACCGAAGGATCGGTGGTAATATCCTCAAAGGTGGTCTTGGCATTGCCAGTTTGTCCTAGAAATGCCTCACTGCCAGACGAAGTACCGCGAAAGATCTGGTAATTGATAATGTCGGATCCGCCGTTATCCGGCTCTTTCCAACTGAGGTGCGAAGAAACGACGTCCCGTATTCCAGACAAGCATGCAGGCTTGGGCAACAATGCTGTCGTCGTATCTGTATTTGCGTCGTTAGTGGCGAACAAGCTCTTGCCTCCCGTCTGTCGCGCAACACGCATATAGGCGACAAAGTCGTTTGGCAGCGTGCCTGCGATACAACCGGAACTTACACAGCCGTCACTGTAGCCGTAAAGCACTCGGCCCTTGTCGTCCACGGTGATTTCGTTGAAGTCGAGCAAGTTGCGATCCAGATGGCTACCACCCTGTTGCCAGATACCGCTCATACTTTGCACAGGATCGTTCGGGGTAGCGTTGACTGTGACCCAGGTTTGTCCGCCATCATAAGTGGTGGCAATGAACGCATACCATTTGCCGGGGAAACCTATCGCTTGATAGTCTCCCGAAATATCGCTACCAAGAAAGCCCACCGCGGCGCGGCCAGAGCTGCCACCGGCAGCTTCGATTTCGGCGGCGTTCTTGATGCCATGTGACGCGCCGATATCAAAGTTGTTAGTCCAAGTGATGGTGTTATCGGAGTTTAAATGACCCACCGCTACGCGGGCATGACCTTCAGGTGAACTTCCGGCTGCCACCGGTTCGTTGTTAACATAAGAGTAGTAAATTGTGCTATTGCTATCGATCGCGATAGAAGGATCGGCGCCTTGGGGTTGAGAAATAGCGTTCGGCACAGTAAATGTATTCCAGGTAATGCCGCCGTCGGTGCTGAATACGCCACCCTGCAGACCGCTGCATTGCGTAACTGGCAGCCAGGCAGTTCCATTAGGCGCGACGTGAATATGTCCATGTAAACCGCCGCACGTCCCGCCGGGATAACCCGGGCCCTGACCGGTGTAGGCCAGAACGGCTGGGCCATAACTGGCTCCCAGAGTATCGCTGCGATAGCAGGAAGCAGGGCCGACAATGTCCTGGGAACAATAATAAACGGCCTCACCCTGGTTCACCGGTGTGCCCAGCGCACTTAAAGCGGCAGGATAAGGACCAGAACCTATTGTTTCATGATCCGCTCCGCCGTTGGGCGCTGCGATTCCGAAAGGTACCCATAAATCACCGTCGTTATCGCTGTAGGCATAAACAGCGTTGGCACCGACCGTGGAATTGGAGATCAGAGTGCGCCCGCTCTTCTGATCAGTCCACAAAATCGGGTCCAAACCAAAATTAGTCGTCGGGTGCGATTTATCTTCCCACATTGCCTCACAACATTCCGGCTTTGCCGGCGTCAAGAGTTCCGGTGGAGTAAGACGCCACACCGGCCCTCTATTCATAGTCATGATGCGGCCGGTGTGCGGATTGAAACCAATATTGAACTCACCGCTACTGGGCTTGGCTGAGCCTGGCGGAGGATAAAAGTTCTGATAACGCGGATTTCCCGGCATGGTTTGATCGCGCCCGCCGAAATTGGGATCGCCGCCTGCGCCAGGGCCTGATGGCAGTTCGATTCGGACATTAACCGATTCGGCAGTCGGAGTGTAAGGCACGACTACGACGGTGTACTTTTGAGTGCCATCACTCATGGGAATATTGGCGATCTCAGGATTGCTGCTGCTGGCCGATTGATAATCGGCCGCCTGACTGCCGGTTGTTACCGTGCAATCATTTGGATTGCAATCGCCTCGCGGATTTTTATAAATGTAAAGGTCATAATCGGAGTTACCGCTACCCGTATCGTTCCAACTAAGCGTGGCTTTGATCGAAGTACCCGGATGGGCGGCGGCATAGCCAGATGGCAGAGTCACAGTCAGCGCGAAATCATCGCAAGGCTGAGCGGGGTTGTTGCATTCTGGGCCGCTGTCGAGCTCGATCACCGGGGTCGGATTGACCACGAAAAACGGTCCGGCTGTATACGTAACAGGGCCGGACGTGTCGGTCAGTGTTCCACTCGAGGGTGTTGACGCGAAACTGAACATGGCCAGCAGAGCGCCAGCAGAGCAAAGGCAAACAGCCAACAGAAGGCGGGGATGGAAAAGGCCGGATTGAGGAGCAGGATTTTGTTTCATAATGATCTCCCGTAGATATAGGAGTATTCGAAGGAGACAGGGCTGATCGGACGCCCTTTGCGGCCGGATTTTGACGGTCTGTAAGAAGTCAAAATCGACACCGGCGTTAAAAAAATACGACCGCTACGACCGTCAACTACGATCGCAGTCTTTCCGTTCGATGAAACATGCCGCGCTTTGCGGCGCGGCATGTCTCCACTTGAGGTGCTGCCAGACGTGTTTAGTGCGGCGGATGAGTTGGCTTTGGTTTGGGCGTCGCTGTCGGGCTAGGCGTTGGCGTAGCTGATGGAGTGGCCGACGGCGTTGGAGTCGGAGTAGCTGACGGCGTTGGCTTTGGCTTGCCGTGCGGCTTTGGAGTTGGTGTTGGCGTGACCGTCGGAGTCGGCGTAGCGGTGGGTGTCGGAGTAGGCGTGGGTGTTGGTGTAGGCGTTGGAGTCGGAGTCGGATTCGCCACGATCACTTGTCGCGCCAGATTATCACTCGTTTGTCCGGCGGTATCACCGACTATTAACACGGCCCAATAGGAACCGGCACGGTTATAAGTGTGAGTGAAGGTTGGTGTAGGTTGAGTAACGGCATTACTACCATCTCCGAAGTCAAGAGTGTAGGAATTGATCGTCGCGCATGCGAGCGGCTCAGTCGATCCAGAGGCGTCGAAACTGACGGCCAATGGTACATCGCCCGATGTTGGAGTGGCGAAGAGCTGGGCAACAGGCGGTTCATGCACACAGCTCATATTGCCGGCAGTGGTATAGCTGCCGTTTGCACCAGTCGTCTGAACGGTCTCCAAGAATCCAGCGCCTGCGCCAGCCAGGAGATAGGTGTTGCCCACAACTTTTGAAAGCACCGATCCGATTTTGCTGGCATCCCAGGTGAAAGCACTTCCTGTCGCTGGCGTACCCGGGACTGGGAAATCCAAGATACTGGACACATCCAGCTTTATTTCGATGGTGCCATCGATCGCATAGGTTACCGAAAGCCCTGGGCACGTCGTGGTGGCGCTGTTGGAACATACGCGAGTATCCAGCGTTCCAGTAGCAGTCGGATCCCTTCTTCCCAAGCTCACTCGGGGAATTACCGGTGTGTTAGGACTAAAGGTATCCAGTTCAACGTACACGGTTTCCGGGTTTCCACTGTCGTCTGTAATATTGAAAAGAATTTGCCATCCGGAATTCTCGGGCAAGATGGCTTGGCCGGTCCCTTGTGGATCAAGGGTTTGCACTTTCATCAAAAACATCAGGGATTTATCCGTGCAGCTGATGAAAGGCTCTCCGATGTTGACATGTTCGATTGTCAGCTCGCCAGACGTCGGATCGGTGGGTACCGTTCCAGCGCCACCCGCTCCACCGACCTCGATGAACGGAGGTGTGCACGCGGTTTGCACTACCCGCGCCGTCACCTTCAGATCGATTTCGTCACTCTGCGTGCTTGTACCAATCGAGTTAATGGCTTTAACGATGTAATAGTAATCTGAAACCGAAGCCTGAACCGTCGTGTCGTTATAGCTGGTCTTGGCGTTGCCGGTTTCACCGATCAGCTGTTCGGCGCCAGAAGCAGTTCCGCGAAAGACCTGATAGTTAGTAATATCGGATCCGCCATTATCGGGCGCTTTCCAGGTTAGCTCTGCCACATCCGAATAGCGCACACCCGAAAGACACGGTGGCTTGGGTGCAACGGGTTCAGCGCTATCCAAGTTGGCGAACAAACCTTTTCCGCCGGATTGGCGCGCGACCCGCATGAAGGCAGTGTAATCGTTAGGTGCTGATCCAGCGATACACCCAGTCGTCACACAACCGTCGCTGTAGCCATACAGGACGCGACCTTTGTCATCGACGGTGATTTCATTGAAGTCGAGCAAATTGCGGTCCTGATTGCCGCCGCCTTGTTGCCAAATGCCGGTCATGCTTTGGACGGGATCGTCGGGCGTCGCATTTACGGTGACCCAGGTCTGACCTCCATCGTAGGTAGTGGCAATAAACGGATACCATTTACCTGGGAACTCTCCGGATTGGTAGTCGCCTGGCACGTTGGTGCCAAGGAA
>WNFX01003339.1_pt1 | contig 16055 bp, 14 predicted proteins | sample 5400111 | NCBI WGS metagenome assembly WNFX01 (sample SAMN13153363, study PRJNA577476) | soil metagenome | isolation source: 40 cm soil or saprolite under grassland replicate 1 | place: USA:California | collected 2016-06-15 | reverse complement strand
GGCTTGGAATGCCCCATCCAGCATGGCGGAGTTCCCAGTTTGGAGCCCTTTCACAAAGAGCTGCCAGGCGAACTGCCGGTTGGCATCGTAGACGCCGCGTATCCAACGGCTGCGCTGGGCGCGGGCTTGTGCCCAACTCATGACCGCTTCACCGAAGCCCATTGCAGCCGGTTCATAGGCGATCTTGATGCCGTTCAAGAGGTATTTTTGCCGAATTTGATAGTCATCAGCCAAACCCTCACCCCACCCCACCCTGCGTAATGCATCCGCGCGAAAACAAATCGAGTCGCCCATGTTCTTTGCAGACCAACCGAGATTTATACGCCCCAGATTCTGGACACAAAAGTCAATCAGGAACATGGACCAGGTGAGCGCTGGGAACCAACCATCCCCGGGGTTACTTATGATATGCTGTCCCTGAATGATTTGATCGCCTCTCACTAACCTCTCATCCATGGCACACAAAAAATGCTCATCTACCCGCGTATCCGCATCGAAGACGATCACAGCATCATATTTGGAATCCTCCAGGATACGCTGAAACAACCAGGAGAGCGCCGCTCCTTTTCCACTTCTCGGACCTTCATTACGCTCATGAACAACAGCTCCTGCACCGCGTGCGAATTCCGCCGTCCGATCAGAGCAATGATCTGCCACGATATGGATACTGTACAAATTGGAAGGATAGTGCAATTTGAAAAGCCTTTGCACCGTATTGGCGATCACGGCTTCCTCATCATGCGCCGGAACCGCAATCGCAAAAGAATGAGTTGGTAGGTGCCCATGTATCCTTTCAAGCGGTGATGTACGAATAGATGCAATCAGCTGCAGCATTAAATAACCGAGCGGCAAGAGCACCAGGAAAAGACTGAGAATTGAAAAAATTAACATTATGATTCCTAAGGGAAGCTAATCAATGATCGAAAACAAACTTCATTGCTGTGTTGTTTTGATCTCTTCAGTATCCCCATGCAAGAGAAACACAGGCCATAGCAACTCACCAAGAAGGTGACAATTTACAACGAATTACTGGGGCGATGTATTCAACCGGGAAACCATCATGGAGGCGTTCTCGGATAAGTCGGGCCGGCCCTGTGTTTCCCACCACCAGATGTAGACGCTCATTTCATCCCGCGCTTCCGGTATGCGTCCAAGCAGCGTCTGGGCTTTGTCTAATTCGCCGAGCCATACATAGGCATAACCTAAATTCTTGATAATGCCTCTATGGTTAGGTGCCTCTTCATGGGCCGTTTCGAGATGTGCCGCCGCGGATTTAAAATCGCGGCGCAGCATGGAGATCAATCCAAGGCGGTAGTTCGCCGTCTGGTTCTGGGGATCATATTGCAGAGCAGCTTGGAGCGTGGACTCGGCCGGTTCGAGCCTGGACACGATCTCGGAAGTTGCCCATTGGTTGGCTGGAAAGTTCTTGAGCTCAACCTGTGACATTTGAAGTGCACCGAGGTCTGCATACCAATGTGAGATTACCTTATGGATGTTTACCCCCAACATCAGAATCAGTGCCAAAACCGAGAGAGTTATCATTGCCATATTCCATCGGGGTAATTCTCTGGGTAATTGGACAACCTCATCCCGGGAATGATGGCGGTTTCTCAGTCCTATCATCGCCATCCCAAGCGGATAGAAAAGCAGCGCGGTTCCGTTGCCATGATAGAGATTGTCATAAAACAATCCATACACCATCATCACAAGAAGGGCAAGTAAACTCATCCAATTGATCACTCGTGATTCGTTCGATACGGCGGTTACAATCCTCTGGGAAACAAGCCAGACAACTCTCAAATAGATGATGAGGAAAACCACGCCTCCGACCAATCCCTGCTCAATAGCTATGTCGAGGAACAGATTGTAACTATTGATGAAATAGAAGAACGGAATCACGATCATGTACTGCGAATACAAGCCAGGAAAGGAATTCAACCCAGCCCCGGTGATTGGATAATCGATCAGAAAATAGGCACCCCGCTCTAGTGACTCTGCACGAGAATTGATTCCATAATCATTGGGATCCTGACCAGCAGGTTCCCCTGCTGGTCCGATGTAAACAAAGATAATTAGTACGGTTAGATAAACCAGAACCAGAACAGGAAATACAGTGTTTCCTCCAGCGATAGATTTAGGCGAAGTGGAAACTTTCCATAGGATCCCAAATCCCACAGCACCGAGAACAATCAACTCGACCCCATGAGAAATCGCCAGAAGAAATGTCAGGGACATAAGTCCGATGACCAAAATGAGAAGGAATTTCAGCAGAACTGAAACAGATCCAACAAAATTTTTTCGCAGTCCCCATAACCAGTACAATGCAAATATGCTGCTGATGAGAAGTAGCCCAGAAGTGTTTCCATGATTAAGTGCGGGCCATTCCACTTGTGGTCTATGCGTCATCCACCAAATGGCGGCACCACTCCGATGACCTGTCAAATCGTACGTTAGAAAAAAGTAGATCGCAATGGCGGATGCGAAACAGAAAGACAGAAAGGATAACAACCCAAGATTTTTCCTGGGCTGGGCACTTAACGCGTAGTAGAACAACACCGCATTAACAATCAGCCAGGCTTTGATCCAGGCGGTGGGTTTGTCGTAGGCTGCCCAATAGCCGATCCAGGCAGTGATCAGAAAGATCAACAGAAGCAAATCAAATGGGGTACGCCGGAAAGGCAGACGTCCACTCAAAAGCATTAGTATCCACGGTAGCAGCGCTATCAGAGTAAACCAGATCGCCAGCCTTGGGATTAACATCCAGGCTGCGGCGCTCATCATCACTAAGAGAAGAACAGTGAGGGCAAACCAACGATTGTTGATGGGGCGGCTCAAGATTTTTTCTCCGGATCGGTTTTTCGATCTTTTACCCGCCTCCGCCAATCGGCGCTCCTTCATCAGACGATGCCCAAAATAGGTGTTGCAGACCAACATTTAGAGCGCTCTTCATCGTCGACCAGTCATACATTAACATCTTTAGATAAGTAAAGGCCGGGCCGGGCCGGAAAGCCCATTCGCGGAAGGCCCTCTTTTGCCAGTAAAGCAATCGCTCTGCGGGTAAGTTTGGATAGTCAAGCACTGTACCTCTATCCATATCGACCTGCTCCCAGCGTGTTCCGGGACGGAACCAGTTGTTTTCCACCACTTCAAAGAAAAATGGAGTTCCAGGGTACGGTGCGGCCACATGGAACAGAGCGATATCCAGAGGCAGTTTCTTTGCGAAGTCTATTGTTTCCCGAATGGTTGCCTCCGTTTCACCAGGCAGACCAATAATAAAATATCCCCAATTCATGATCCCGGCTTGCTTTGCCCAGCGCAGAGCACGTTCGGCCTTATCGGGATAGGCACCCTTCTTGGCATGCTTGAGGATCTGTTCATTGCCGCTCTCGATACCCCACGAGATCAGACGGCAGCCAGCCTTGCCCATCAGCGTCAGCATTTCCTCATCGACAAAGTCTACGCGGCTGTTGCTGGTCCAGTGGATGTTGATCTTCTCTTCGATCATCAGCTTGCAGAGTTCAATGACCTGATCGCGGCTGACCGTGAAGAGGTCGGAATACATGTGGATGTTGTTGATGCCAAGTTTCTTCAGGTACCACAACTCTTCCATGATCAACTTGGCTGAGCGCAAACGAGTGGAATACTGGTAGCTCACATGCTTGATGCAGTACGTGCAGCCAGCCGGGCATCCTCGGCTCGTGACAATGAAGGTGAATGGACCCTTGATCAACGGCATCTTGTAGGACTGCAGAGGTAGCAGTTCGTGCATCGGGATCGGCATGTCATCCAGGTCCGCTACGAACGGGCGTGGGAAGTTCAGGATGATCTCCCCGTTCTTGCGCCAGGCAATGCCCTTGATACCATGCATGTTGACCGTGCCATCTTCATTGAAGGATGGCTTGTACATGAGGTCGTGCTTATCGAAGATCCCTTTGACCTCAGGAGAACGCTGATCGATCTTGTTTTCCAGATGATCCAACAGATCACGGATCGTAAGGTCCGGCTCACCAACGATGGCAAAATCTAAGCTGGGATAGGGACGCATCGTCTCCACCGGGATCGGTGTGATGTGCGTACCGAAGGCAATGGTCTTGGCTCCACGCGCATGGGCGAGGAAACAGCCATACATGTCGTTCTCAAGCGTCGGCGCGGTGAGTTGCGTCAGATAATATTTAGGTTGATACTGATCCAGCAATTTAGTGAATTCGGGCCAGCCCATGCGTTCCGCGTTACAATCCACCACCTTGACTTTGTAAACGGGATGTAGCAGAGCCGCCATTTGCGCCAGGGAGACTTGGGGCCAGACCATGTTCTCACGCGTGCGGCGTCCCACCCGATGCTGGGTGCGGATCCATAGTTCTCCATCGGGAGTAGGAGGATTGACGAGCATAATATCCACTGCTTTCTCTGAGCGTGGAGCGGAAAGCAGGCCCTTTCGCACAATCGCATCCGCGTTAGGGAAATTCGCCTCACGCAACTTCGGTGTTAAGCGGCTTCCAAGATTTACAGATGCAGGTTCATTTGATTTCATTTTCTTCACCTTTTCCGAAACTATAAATATTGATTAACTCAATCCCATGTCTTGCCTTGTCAAGAATTCTCTTTTACTCAGCTCTTCGAGAATTCGAAGCAGTAACCAGTAAACAATCAGCTGTATACCAGCTAAGAACAACAATGCGCTGCCCAACAAATAGAACCACAAGCGCTCGATCTCCCAGCCTTGGACACCTAGAGCCAGAGAGACCAAAGCAATCCCGAGTCCAAGGACAACTGCAACGATCCCCATCCATCCGAACTGCATATCCAATGGGGATTTGAAGATCGGCTTGCCAAACAGTCCCTGCCGGATCGGTTTCCTATTGAAGAGCGACACCAGATAATTAAATGTGACACCCAAGGCAAATATGTTGATGCCTGCGACCGATGAAATCAATGCCAGAAACAAAGCGACCACGCCCCATGGCCCGAGAGTGGTAATGCCCTGCAGTCTGGCTATCAAGAAACCCAGAAACACCAAAGCTGCTAGCCCGATTCCAGTGGCACCGATCATGCCCAAAATCCTAACGGGATTATAAGACAGTACCGTCCAAACCATACTTTGCAGGAAAATGCGGCCGTCGCGGAGGACACTGAGTTTCGAGCGACCGACACGCTCGCTATACGGAATCGGCACTTCACCGATATTAATGCCTTCATGCAAGGCACGTGTGCTCATCACAGGAGTCAGGTTCAATCCATTAGGCAGAGGATAAATTTGCTCAAGGATCTCACGTTTAAAGACCCGCATTCCACTGGCACTGTCGGTCACCTTTTGGCGACTCAATACCGTCAGCAGGGTTGCAAAAAAGAAGTTGCCCACCCGCCGTGTAAGCGGCATCTTGCTTTCTGCACCGGCCATGCGCGATCCGATAACCAAGTCCGCACCATTCAAGGCGGCGCGGCAAAGATGCGGAAAATACTCGGGGGGATACGTACCATCTGCATCCAAAAAGCCAATGAGTTCGCCTCTTGCTTTCGAAAAGCCCGTCTTAAGTGCCGCGCCATACCCTTTATTGCGCGGATGGCAGATCAGATTCACGCCCGCGATTTTCGACGCCACCTCAGCTGTTCGATCATTTGAGCCATCATCCACAATGAGCAACTCAAGCTGATCAATACCAGCATTCTTCAGATCAGCTTCCACGGAAAGGACGCGGCAGGCTATTTCGGCAATACCCTTTTCTTCATTATAAGCAGGAATCACAACAGATAAGATAGTCATAAATTTCGATCCTTATAGGAAAATTTGACGATCCGATTGATTGATTTGGCCGTCAATAACCTTGATTGGGTTCGCAGGAACACCACCCACAACGGTATGCGGCGCAACATTCTTGGTAACCACCGCGCCCGCCGCAATAACGGCGCCTTTTCCGACAGTGACCCCGTCAGTGACAATGGCACCGGCCCCCAACCAAACATCATCTTCAATCACGATCCCTTCCGCGGTAATGCCCTGTTCCACAAACGGACGGTTTGGATCGTCGAAGACATGATTGACTGCAATGATTTGAGTAAACGGTGAGGTGTATACACGGTCCCCGATCTGAACTCCGCCCTGCCCTCGGATGACCGAATACTCGCCGATCAAACTATCACGACCAATCTTGATACCGGAATGGGGCAGGTTGCGAAAATTGTAAACATGCAGGACGGCACCGTGCATAACAATGGTTCCAGCGCCAATTTCAATGCCTCGCGGACAGGCATGTAAATAAGCGCCCTGATCTATATAGACGCCGTTGCCCAGCTTGATGTGGTCAGTAAAACGCAGGCGGACATTGTTTTCGATCGCGGCAAGCCCGTCCATCTGTAATATGAACCGGTAGAGTACTCCCCGTAATGCGATTCCGACAACTGTTGGGATCCAGCCCAAAAAGACTAGAAAGGTCTGCTCATAAAGATACCGAAGAAGAGAGGAGGCCTGGCGATCAAGATATAAACGTATGTTTTTCAGCATGATTTTGTAAAATCGACAAGCGCCGCCATTCCGACACGTCTTGATTTGCGTCGGATCAAGTGCAATTTAAGAAGGGCTGCAGCCATCACTCACTTGACTAAACTGGACTAGGGCCGTAAAGGAATTGGACAGCTTTCCTATAGTCCATTCGATTACATGTATCCCGAACGATCGATTTTGTCTTTCTTCGTACATCGGGCTCGAAAGTATAATAGCCCTATGTATCCATCAATTTTTCTTGATCGTGACGGTGTACTGATCGAGAACAGATCGGATTATGTTCGGGATTGGTCGCAGGTCAAAATTATTCCCGAAGCGATCCACGCTCTATGTCTTGCACCGATAAAAAAATATAAAGTTGTCATCGTCACGAACCAATCGGTAGTCGGGCGGGGACTCATCCTGCTTAAGACTGCCCAGGAGATCAACCAACGGCTTATCAATTTGATCCGTGATCACGGCGGGCAAATCGATGGTGTTTACATGTGTCCGCATAAGCCAGAGGATGGCTGTTCCTGCCGCAAGCCTCTGCCCGGTTTATTGCTGGAAGCCGCCAAAGATCTGTCTTTAGACCTCCAGCGATCCTGGATGATTGGCGATGCATGGAGCGATGTCCAAGCTGGAGAAGCGGCAGGTATGCGAGGTACAATTCTTTTAAGAACCGGACGCGGCGCTGAGCAATTGCGACAAGCTCGTCTGGAAACGATGAGAAGCAATCTGGTTTTTGACAATTTACCTTTAGCCTTTGAGGCAATCCTTTCTATCGATGACAATCCAGCGATACGATCAAAATCTTAGTCACCGAAATTTTCTGCTGGTACCTGGACCAGCGATTTTGTGACATTAACAGATGAATGAACCTGCTCTTTGATCGTCTTGACAATTAGATGTTCCAGCATCAGGTGAATATCCTCTACATGTTCAATAATATTGCTATTGACGTGAATATGGATGTTCGCTAATTGTCCTAGACGACCCCCATCGAAGCCGGTAAAGCCGATGACGGTTGCCTCATACCGATGGGCTGCTTCCGCGGCCTGAATTACATTTTTAGAATTTCCACTAGCTGAAATCGCAATGACGATATCACCAGATCTGACTAAATTAGCCAACTGCTCCGAAAACACATTCTCATAGCCTTCATCATTGGCTAGTGCTGAGAACAATGCCATATTGTCTGTAAGCCCGATCACACGAAAATGCGGCAGGCCTTCTTGACGCGTATTCTTTGCCAAGTCACAAGCAAAATGAGAGGCTGTCGAGGCTGATCCACCGTTTCCTAAAATAAACACCTGGCTACCCTTCCTCCGAGCTTGCTGCAATAGGTCAATGACATCAACAATTAACTGGCGAGGAAGTTGATCCATGGTGAGCTGCAATGTTGATATGTAATTTTGAATGAATTCCATCGTAGCTTGTCCTTGATCGGTTCTAGATACGTCGATAATTGAAGATTACTTTGGTCCCATCGGCTTCCAGTCGAAAGGGAAGCTCCTGCAAGCCATTTAATTTCGTCCGAACATTGTTTTGACACTCAAAAGGAACGTATAGCAGAAGAAATCCTCCGCCACCTGCGCCCGCAATCTTGCCACCAATCGCACCAGCGCCGCGCGCCGCCTCATACATTTCATTAATTCGTCCATTGCTAATTGTGCCTGCCAGACGCTTTTTCAACTCCCAAGATTGATGGAGCAAGACGCCCAGCGTGTCAAAATTCTCCGTTTCGATAGCACAGCGAGCCTCATGAACCATGTGTTTGATCTCCCGTAATTCATTCAGGCGGTCTTTCAGATTGACTACTTGTTCCTTTAGAATGGAGGAAGAATCACGACTCATCCCGGTAAAGAACAACATAAAATTATTGTTTAGAGCCCGTTGTGCTTCAGATGAAAGTTTGATCTTTTCCGAGGTGATTTGGCCATTTGGCAAGAACTCAAAAAAACGAAGACCGCCATAGGCAACAATGTACTGATCCTGAATGCCCATCGGCCGTTTTAGTATTTCGATTTCTATTTCACAGGCTTCACGCGCCAATCTTTCAGCAGGGACTATCTCGCCCAAATAGGCATACATGGCATGTAAAGCACCAACTGTCACGGTGCTAGATGAGCCTAAGCCAGAGCCTTCTGAAGGAATGTCTCCCATGGTTGTAATTTCAACCCCACGGTCAATTCTTGTGAGGCGGAGAGACTCCCGAATTAACTCGTGATGGATCTGATCAACCTCATCCACCATCTCGGTCTGTGTATAACCTATACGCAGTTTACTATCAAAACGCTTTTTAATGGTTACGAATATATATTTATCAATCGCAGAACTTAAGACGCAGCCACCCTCCTGCATAAAGAATGCGCGAAAATCGGTGCCTCCACCGAAGAAACTGATCCGTAATGGTGTCTGAACGATAATCAACTGGCGCTCCAATGACTTCCAAACGTTATAGACTAATAAGCCCCACGGGCTCTGAGCACAGTAGGAATAGTCTGGAATAGAAGCTGAAAATCAAGCCATAGGCTCCAGTTACGGACATAATACATATCCATAAGAACGCGGTCTTCATAAGAAATATCGGAACGCCCGCTGACTTGCCATAGCCCGGTTATCCCTGGCAGCACGGTGAGCAGATTCATATCGAACTGCTTATACATTGGCGCCTCTTCGGGGGAAATCATTCGAGGTCCAACTAACGACATGTCTCGTTTGAGCACATTGAACAATTGAGGAAGCTCATCTAAACTATATTTTCTTAAGAAACCGCCGATCGGTGTAATCCGCGGATCGTTCTTCAATTTATAATTTGTCTGCAATTCCCTTTTCAACTCGGGATGTTGATCCAAGATCTGATCACCGTTGGTAAACATTGTTCGAAATTTCAAGGCATAGAATTGTTTACCATTCAAACCCATCACCAGTCTTCGGTGGAGGACCGGGCCAGGCGAGCTGATTTTTATACAGAAAGCAATTAACAGAAGCAAAGGTGAAAGTATTACCAAGCTGACTACCGCACCCAGATAATCAAGAATAAATTTCATCGCGCTATCAGTACCTGCCAAGCGAACCTTGTTTACACAAACCAGGGGAACATAGGCAAGCTCGTTTATTGTTAAGCCAGTTGTAAGCACCTCGTATAAACCTGAAGACATTCGAATATTGACATTTTCCGATATTCCATACATTCTAAAGATATCGAGCAAATGATCCCGGGTGGAGAATGCACTAGAAGCCAGTATCACCTCACCAATGTGGTATTGCTGAATGATTTCACCTAATCTCTCAACGGATCCCAAAGAGTGTAGACCATGGAACAAGGGAGAGCTAACAGGTTCCTTTTTATCGACAAAACCAACGATATGCAAACCGGAGGTTTCCCAGCGAAGTAATTGTTCTGCAAGCCAGCGTCCTTCCTGATTGGCTCCCACAATTACAGCCGGTGTAAGGAAATATCCATGTTTGCGAAGACTATACACATGTCCTCGCAAACCCAATCGTGCTACAGCCACAAAAAGGAAAGAAATTCCCCAGGTCAATAATAACCAACCGCGTGCAATAATCAAAGTTGGTTGGAGAAAACCCGCAAGCACGATTACTAAAAAGCCCGCGCTCGCAGAACGGAGAACTCTTGAATACTCATGAGTCCCACCAAGCAGATTCTCTTTGAGGTATAAGCCGTTAGCCACAAATATCACAAGCCACAAGATGGGCATTGTATAGAGCAGAAATCGATATTGGTCAAAAGAAACAATTGCACTGGAGGCAAAATATTGAACAAACCATTCAAAACGAAGATAATATGCCAGCCAGAATGCAAGGAAGGTCATCACCGCATCGGATAGGATTAAACCGGCGATGTACAGTCGCCACTGTATACTAGGCGAGATGATCGAGCTGGCATCTTTGATCCTTTTGGAGCCCGCAATAATGGAAGAACTTGTAATTTGGATTCGAATGCTCATTAGTTGTAATGTCCCTTAAAACAATAATTTTGTTACAAGGTGTTTCGTAGAACTACATATAGTTCAGATCTAACACCGATGCTCCGCCTTTCCGAAACTCTTTGCGAATCCGGCTACTGCTGTCTTTTGTTGCAGTGTTTATTCTGTTTTCGTGTTGCGGCGTGGAAGTGCTAGTGTGGCAAGGGCTGCAACTCGTTGGCAGATAATTCCAAACGCATTTTCTGACCTTGAAGCAATTCTAAAAATACGCGCACACGATCCTGACCCGATAAACGGCAATCGAACATTGCCTTGTAATTTGTAAATGGTCCATCGTTAATCACAACCCAATCCCCAGATTTGAAACGATCAGCGGATCGGTTATTTGATTCTGTAATATCTTCGATCTGCTTCTGGATTGTTCGAATTAGTGAATCTCCGACGGTAGCCGGATCTCCTCCAAAGCATACAATTCCACTCGTTCCGGGTATCCGCCGCAACTCAGAAATGGAAATTTGTTCCAAATCCACATGAATAAACAGGTAACCGGGAAAAAACGGCTGTTCTTTCCGGGCACGCGGATTTACGGGCTTGACGCGGATCGAAGGCATGAAAACCTCGATTCGCTGAATACGAAGTCTTTCGCGAAGCAGTGCTTCTTTTCGCGGCTTGCTATGCATTACGTACCAGTGAACCATAGAATTTGCCCTTTACACCGATGGATTAATCGATCTCTATCTTTGTAACATCCTGCATGTAAGGCCAGATAGTCTAAGTACTTTGAGCGGGTGGGGAGGTAGGATGTACAACCCTTGGCCCGATCAAATCACGTGCGATCTGAGTCATCTGCTCCAGCGAAATAGAACAGGCTGCCTGCCCACTCAACAGCAGCTCATGACTCTCAGGATCAACGCCGATCAGCAGAACCCCGGGCAGCTCTTGCATTTGCGCAAACAGAAATTCGGATTCCAAGGCTCTCATGTCAAAAACAATCATCCTTGGGTCGAATGCGAGGAGTTCTGTCTTGGTTGCCGGCTTGTCTAAGACGATTACTTCAAACTCGGCAGAGCGCTTGAAAGTAGCCTGAACTCCAGCTAATACCAGTGAATTTCCGTAGAACAAGACCTTGTGTTGACTATCCATGAGATCTATAGCGTATCTCATCCAGGCAAAGTTCGCAATGTCATAAGTGTCAAAAAAAACGACAGTTTGCTGAGCTGGGTAGACTGTCACTTCTGACAGGTTCAATGGCAATGCTAATTGTCAGACTTCAACCGGAGCGTGCTAGCATAAGCTAACACCTGGTTGCGGTTCTGCAAGTGCAGGCGCGAGATAATTTCCGTCATGTGGAAGCGTACGGTCCGTTCGCTCAGTGATAGCTGCTGGCCCACCTCCCTGTAGGTCAGACCGTCGGCGACTAGTCGCAATACCTCGGTTTGACGCTCTGTGAGTTCGTTTGCCTTCCATTCTCTATCTTTGGGGCGGCTGGCAAGCCCAGACAATCCTTCTTCCATGCGGCTCAGTTTGGCGAATTCGCTCAGGATGCGGCTAGCCAAGCCAGGTGAGAAGGGTGGGGTTCCCTGCTCCAATCCTCGTAGCGCCTCGATAAAGGCATTGCCACTTATACTCTTCAAAAGATAGCCGGCCGCTCCGCTCCTAACGGATTCAAAGAGATCCTCGTCTTCGGCAGATGTGGTTAGCATCAGGATCTTGATCTCGGGCCGCAGTGCCTTAATCTGACGAGTCGCAGATAAGCCATCACAACGTGGCATGCGGATGTCCATCAAGATCACTTCAGGATTGAGTTCTTGCATCAACGTAATTGCCTCCAGGCCGTCACTGGCAACGCCTAGCACTTCTATACCATGAGCAGTCAGCAGGTTGCTGACCGCCTCACTCATCAGAAGATGGTCATCCACCACTAGAACACGCATATTCACGCTCCTTTGCTGGCACTTCCAACACCACCTCGGTTCCTATTCCGGGGGTACTTTGAATCTGCAGAGTACCACCTACTTGGTCAGCGCGCTCCTGCATGAATTGCAGACCGAAATGCTGTCCGTATACCGTTTCGAGATTGTTGGGAGAGAAACCGTGGCCATCATCCTGAATAATTACGAAGACGCGCCCATCTTCTGCCTCAAACTTCACTTGGACATGGTGGGCTTTGCTATGCTTACGTGCATTCGTGAGCGCTTCCTGCACGATACGAAAAATCTGCATCTGCATATCCGGCGAAAATGTTGTGCCGTTGAACGACGAACCAACCGCCAGATCGGTCTGTATATCATAGTTACTGGTAAAACCCTCTAGATACTGCTGCACCGCTGTGAAGAAGGGTCGATGCAAGGCAGGTGTAGTGCGCAGATTCATAATATACTCGCGCATTTCGGCATGCGCCTCGCGAATCATTCCTCCAAGGCGATCGAGCTGCGTTGCAGCAGCCTCACCCCGACCGTCGCGAGATAGTTTGGCAGCTGTATCGACTTGCATGCTGGCATACCCCAACACCTGTCCGAGAGTGTCATGCAGATCGCGCGCCAGGCGCTCACGCTCTTGTAAGGTTGCCAACGCCTGCTTTTGCGCGATTAATTCCGCCTGTGCCTGTTTTTGCTCGGTCACATCGCGCAGCAGGAGCAGGCGGCCAGAATCGAACCCCCATCCATCTTTGAGCAAAGATATTGTCAGTGTGTAATGCCGGACACCCTGCTCCGTCCCAAGGCTGAGCTCTATCTCTGTTCCAGCAGCGTCAACCAGCGACTCATCTGGGTAGTCAGGAAGCAGTTCGCAGATCGGCCGACCCATGGCACGCCCGGTGGATATCTTCAAGATTCGCTCCGCAGACTCGTTGAGGCTAACCACTCGTTTGTGAGAATCCAAGACAAGTATGCCCGTGTGCATCTGCTTGAGGGCCATCTGGTGAGCGAGGGGGACCGGGTTAAGGATGTAAAGTCCAAAACGCACAATTGTGTACACAAAGAAAAGAACTGCAATCGCAAGCATTTCGACAGGAAACGTAGAATGACTACTACCGGACGCGTCCAGTAGGAATACTATTCCGGCAGAAATTTGACCTATCACCATCATGATCACCTGCCAGCGTTGCCGAGGGGAGTGCACGAACAACCATGCAAAGACTACGAGATTAACCAGGCCCAACCCGTAAATGTAGGCAAGAAAGAACCAGCTGCTCTGCTCATACAATGGACGGACCGATCCATGGAACCCAAAGCCGAGCCATTCCAAGTGATAGAACTCATCGATAAGGATTGCCACTATATATAGCAGTGGAACAATGAACAGCAGGATCAGATTACGGCGAGTCAACCAGCGCCGCGGCCAGGCAAATTCAAGGATAAAGCAGGTGATAAGAGTGCTGGCAAGCAGTTGCCAGATGACCTGAAACTTCACCCAGCTTATCTTTACTGCAAGATCTATTGCCGCGTATTCCATGACCAAACTGACCGCCCACAGCGCGGTAAGAAGACTGGCGATGGCAAACGGCAGCCCGCCAGGCACGCTACGGCCACGCCAACTGTACACAGCTAATGCAGTTAACAAGAAGACTGTGAAGACAGGCAGCCAGATGTCTGCGGAAAATGAGTAAGAAGAAGAAGTCATGTCTGAACCACAAAAAAACGACAATTCATCCCAATACCACCATGAAAAGAGCAATCAGCATCTCCGAATAAACAGTTAACGAATTAAATTAGTTTATCCAGTTGATCTTACTAAATCGACGTTTTTTATTCCAATTAAGATTTAGCTTACAACACTTCAAACATCGGGTCAGCCTATCAGGCTTATTAAGACACGAGGCAAGCACACTGATATTTTTTGCGACGAGACTAGCAATCTCCCGCAAACCTAATACAAGACGGGTAATACTTTAAAAGGTAACGTATCTGATATGAAGAAATAGTTATTGTTCTACTAAGAGCCAGTTAACCTAGATCGCTATTCTCATGCAGTGAGAAGTTAACTGCCTAAGATCTCGCGCCGAAACTCGTTTGGCAAGAAACCATTGGACGAGTTGATCAAAGGCCGTTTCCGGGCGGTAACGCATATGGGTTAGGTGGCTATGTATGCGTCTTCACACCGCCGCTTCAATCCTCTAACCGGCGAATGGGTGCTTGTCTCCCCACATCGTGCTAAGCGTCCTTGGCACGGCCAGATAGAAAAGATACTACCTGAAAACCTGCCAGCATACGACCCTGGTTGTTATCTTTGTCCACTCAATGAAAGAGCAACAGGTGCCAGAAACCCCGACTATTCCTCCACATTTGTTTTCGATAACGACTTTTCCTCGCTGTTGCCGGCAGAAAGTCCAGCCGATGCCGTTGACCACCCTTTGCGTGTCTCCGTTGCCGAACGGGAAATTTGCCGTGTCGTATATTTCACCCCTCATCACGATTTGACTCTGCCCGAGCTCGATCGAAGCACTATTGAAACCATCATTTGCACATGGATCGATCAGACTGTGGAGCTCAGCGCAAAGGATAGGGTCAGGCTCTTTTAGCAGATTACTTGCATGAAGCGCGGAGACGCAGTGAGCGTATCTTATTTTCAAATGATCATTTCACTGCGCTTGTCCCTTATTGGGCGGCATGCCGTCTGAAACCATGATCTTCGCGCTTCGAAATGTTGCCTGGCTCACTGAACTAACCTCCGAAGAGATCAGCACGCTCGTAGAAACTCTCCGATGCATCACCACACGTTACGACAATCTTTTTGAAACCTCATGCCCGTACGCGATGGGATTTCACCAAGCTCCATTTGACGGTCGACCTCATCCGGAATGGATCCTGCACGCGCACTTTTATCCTCCGTTATTGCGTTCTGCCACTGTTCGTAAATTCATGGCAGGATATGAAATGTTAGGGATGCCTCAGCGCGATATCACACCCGAATCTGCCGCGGAAAGCCTGCGCTCCTTGTCAGATTTGCATTACAAACTTCGCTAAATGCTGGCTTTAACTCATCGTCTTGGCTAAGCCCCTCGCCTCAGGCCTTGAGCTTCATCCTGTAATTGCAGAAATGCCATTTTTGCCCCTAGCGCTCAGCGCTTAATTTCTGATAATCCCCACGGGAAATTACAAACAGCACTTCATAACGGCTTCATAAATCAGGCTGGCCTTTGACCGCCTCGATAATTAATCTCTTAAGGTCACGATCGGTGTTCCAACCATGCCGAAATGCAACCAAGTGTTAGCTTATGCTAGCACGCTCCGGTTGAAGTCTGACAATTAGCATTGCCATCCAACCTGTCGGAAGCGACAGTCTACCCAGCTGGGTAGACTGTCGCTTTTTTTTGACACTTATGACATTGCGAACTTTGCCTGGATGAGATACGCTATAGATCTCATGGATAGTCAACACAAGGTCTTGTTCTACAGTAATTCACTGATATTATGATGGGGTCCAGGCTACTTTCAACGGCTATCCCGGGCCCGAAACTATTGACTTGGAACAGCCACAGCTCACTTAGAACCTGTTATGAACTTTTAGGGATGGTAAACTCTGGGAATGACCAGAAAACCATATCCGAGTGATGTAACAGATGATGAATGGGCATTTGTAGCTCCATATCTTATATTGATGAAAGAAGATGCACCCCAACGGGA
>WNFX01003338.1_pt1 | contig 16056 bp, 8 predicted proteins | sample 5400111 | NCBI WGS metagenome assembly WNFX01 (sample SAMN13153363, study PRJNA577476) | soil metagenome | isolation source: 40 cm soil or saprolite under grassland replicate 1 | place: USA:California | collected 2016-06-15 | reverse complement strand
CAAATAAAGGAGCGGCGGTGCCATGATCGGTGCCTAGACTACCATTTTCTTCGACGCGCCGCCCAAATTCTGACCATGTCATGATGACGACGTTATCTGCTTTGCCATGGGCTGCCAGGTCGTTGTAGAAAGCCGAGAGACCGTTGGCGAGCGTAAGCATGAGTGTATCATGTGTCGCCTGCTGGTTGGCATGAGTATCGAACCCACCGAGCGTAACATAACCGACACGCAGACCCAAACCCTGCACAATAGCTTCGGCCAGAACTTTGAGACCATCGGCAAATGGCCCCTTTGGATAAGTGACTGCGGCATGGTACGTCGCATCCGCCTGGCGCAACTGGCGCGATCCATCCTGCGCGCTGAGAGCCGTTGTATCCAGTAAGGCAGCATAGGGCGCCGTTCCCGGATATGAGTTGTAGAGCTTCATCAGCGCTTGCAGACGCGCATTGCCGCCATCGGTATCGGCGGGATCGGGATAGATGCTGTAGGTCTTGATGTTCGCAATTGTTGGTACCTGGGTGCTGATCGACTGTAGGGCTTGAGCAGTCTGTACGCCGATGTCGATGGCTTTAAATGGATGACCTTCGTTGTCAACCAGGCCTGCGACGAGTTTACCGAGCCAGCCTTCGCTGCCATTGCCATTCAAGTCCAATGTTTGCCAGATATCCATCGCTTGAAAGTGTGAAAGGCTCTGGTTCGGATAGCCAACACCCTCCACGATTGCCAGGTGTCCAGCATCCCAGAGTTTTTTCAGGGGCTGTAGATTTGGATGCAACCCCAGGCGTGTATCCAGGGGCAATACTTTAGTGTCGGACAGCCCCAGCGTCGGACGCAACTTCAGATACAAAGGATCCGTAAATGGTACAACGGTGTTGAGTCCATCATTTCCACCCGCCATTTGCACGATGATCAGCGTGCGATCGTTGGCTGTCTGGGCTATGCGCGACCCATCCAATGCCTGCGCCCGTGCCGATGCTACACCGCGACTGAAGATCGCCGGCATGAGCATACCTGCCGATACAACTAACAAGCCGTCTTTTATCATTGCTCTGCGAGTGAGTTTCATACTATACGCTCCTTTGACCTTGCAATATTGTTTGACCTTGCAATATTGTTTAACCTGGCACCCGCAAGGGGTGCCACTACATTTCACTAGTGTCAGTCGTTGGAGATGTAGTGGCACCCCTTGCGGGTACCAGGCAATTCTCCTTCGGCGCCAGGATATTCTCCTTCAGTTAAGCTGGTATTCAGGCGATGCCATCATCAGATACAGCGATCCGCGCACGCGGCCCAATGGATAACTCTTACCGTTTGTAAGGGTTATTGGGGTGCCACGAGAAGTTCCATTTTGAGATGTGAAGTAGTCCAGGAGTTGCGCTCGCCGGTCGCTTGCAAGTTCACCATCAACTAACAACGAGGAAAAGTGATCGACAAACTGCTCCGGCGAATTGAGCTGGTGTGTATTGACAATGCCTTGCAAGTCGACGAGTGGAGTCGAACCGGCACGCGCGATTGTGCCACGAGCCAGCAGCAGATCTATGTAGTTCAGGCGGGTCATCCAGGTACCGCTATTGAGCCAGAGGGCGCTTACTTTATCTCCAGGCCAGCCTGCTACATTTGGTGGATCAAACAATGTCTGCCCCATCAGAGTGGTAATTGCCGGTAATCCGGCGCCATCGCCATTGATATTCATGGCGCGATACGCTCCAACCGTGAACTCTACAGGCGACTTGATGCGGCTGCGATAGGCCTTTGACGACGAGAACTGTGGCGAGAGCAGCAGGGTGCGCATGACCGCGCCCATATTATGCCCACTCTGCACGTAAGTCTCGACCAGGGGCTTGAGATCGTCAGTGCTGGGATTTTCATAGGCAAAAAACGTAAAGAGCTTACGGCAGATAAACCAGGGCGTCGCGGGATGGTTGGCGAGAATGTTTATTACATCCTTGTAGTCAAGCTTGCCCGTGTGTCCAAGGTAGGTTTTCACCAGGTCATTATGGTCTCCCGCGTAGTATTGGGCGCTCAATCCTCTTACATGCCAGCCGGTAAGCGCTGCCGCGCCTTCGTAGACATCGCGTTGAGTGTAGTGGCCAAGGCCCAACGTAAACAGTTCCATGAGTTCACGCGCATAATTTTCGTTGGGCGCGTTCTTTCTACTCTTTGTAAGATCGAGGTAGAAGAGCATTGCAGGGTCACTGGTGATACCCAGCAGGATGTTATCAAACGTATCGAAAGCATGGTTGCGTAAAAACTGATTTTGTATAATCATACGCATGTAGTTCCGCTTCCCACCGACCTTGTGGAAACTACTCGTCAGTACGCCATGCCAGAAGAGCGTCATTTTCTCCAACAAGGGACGTTGCGTCAAAGCCATGCGCAGTAGCCACCAACGCTGCTGGTCTGTTGGCGAATTGAGGTTTATGTTCAGCGCCTTGAGACGATTCTCCATGCCATCATCTGATACCTGCTGGTAGTTGATGAGACGATCTACCGCGCCATTGAAACCAAGGTTTCGATACATCGTTAATTCGTCAGGGGTTGCGCCAAAACCTGCACGCCGCAACAAATGACCGTTTTGTGTACTGCTCGCTATTGGGCCATGGGAGAGATTTCCTAACCCGCCTTGCTGTAACCACTCTGCCAAAGCTACACCGCCAATAGCCGCAGCAACTCCGACTCCGCCTATTGCTGCCAAGCCAGCGACTGACACACCCATGAACTTGCGGCGCGAAACGGTAGCAGGTGGTGAAAATAGCGTTGCTGTTGCCGGTAGCGGTACAGTTGGCGTCCCTTGAGCAAGCGGAGTGGTAATCGCAGGTTGAGCAGGAGGAAATCCCTGCGTCGCTTCCATTTCAATGTGTTGCTCTGCTGATTGCGGCTTTATAGCTTTGCGTGGCTCTGTTATATCATCGTACATATTTGTATCCATATTTGCGGGCTCCGTTATGCCTTCAACAAACGTACCATTGTCGCTATTCTAGCAGAAAAAAGTTAAGAAATTCTCAAGAAGAAATCAATGTTCCCTAAATATATCTGGTGCCAAGCAATGTCACAAGGTACCATTTTCTGCGAAATAAATTTCTTGATACCTATGATGCTATATTTCCCATAGATACTCAAGTTATTTCAGATAGTATCGCTATTTGTCATTGAGTATGGAGGGCACAGCATATGACACGCAATTCAGGGAAGCTAAGCAAGTTTGGGAACAAAAAGATCCTTATTAGTTTAGGGGTGATCAGTATCTTGCTAGTCGCAGGAATCTGGGGATTGGTGTACGATGTATTCGGTGGCGCTCGCGCAGGTGGCAATACTTCCCATACCCCTGCAACTACGTTACCACTAGCTCAGCCCGTCTCACCACTTCTATTTGGTACGAACATAGGTCTCTTCGATAGCAATGACCAGGTGTTAACCTCTGCGGCGACCCGCACACTGCTCCAACAAATGCATACACGCATCATTCGTATGCCTGTGCGTTCGAGCTTGTCTGAGGCTACAGAAATCGCGGCCGCGCTGGCGATCAAAAATATAGGGGCAATACCACTTGTGGTGCTACGCGGGGCAGTTGACCCTACCGTGCTGGCAGACGATTCGCGCGTTATCAATGACATGAACCACATCTTCGGCAATAACCTGGTGTATTACGAATATGGCAACGAAGAAGATTTGCTCGGTGTCGATGCCAGGGGCTATACCGCCTCGTGGAATGCCATTGTTCCACAGCTCAAGCGCCTCGCGGTGCAAGGGCAGTTTGTAGGGCCTGTCAATTTCCAGTATGATCGTACCTACCTTACGACCTTTTTGCAGCATGCTAATCCACGTCCCGATGAGGTAAGCTGGCACGAATATACTTGCGATGATTCATGGGCCAGTTCGATTTGTATCTCACATATTGCTCATTGGACAAATCATATCAGTAATGCACGCGCTGCAATGATAGCGGCCATAGGTACAGCGCTGCCCATTATGATTACCGAATGGAACTACGCGCCCAACGCGGTACCGAATGATGGCAAAAACAACAACAGCGCATTCATGTCGACCTGGACAAGTATGGCGCTGCAAACGCTGGCAGCCAATCGCATCTTTGCCTCGATGCAATACTCAAGCACCAACACAGCCATCCCAATGATCACGAGCGCTAATGCTCCTACAGCGCAGGGCATTGCTTTCCAGGGTATCTATCAACAGATGATCCTCGGCGGTCAACAACCACCCCCCGCGCCAACTACTGTTCCAGGACGACCGCAACCACAGCCCACACTTCCGAGTGGTGGTACTCCCATTCCAACAGGACCTATACCTACGTCGTACTCGTCCTTCACGTTTGAAGATGGTGGCACGGATGGCTGGAGAGGTCAAGGTGACCAGACTTTCTCAGTTCAAAACAGTACAACTGTTGCTAAGGATGGTAAGCATTCGCTACAGATCTCACTCATGAATGAGGCGCCGGGTGACTTTCCGTTCGTCTCAGTCGGGCGGTCAAATCTCAGCAATTACCCACATGCAGGTCAGACCGTCACCATCTACGTCTATATGCCAGCAACTCCTACCATGAATCTCGGGGCGAAGATCTTTGTCATGGATAACCAGTATCATTGGTTTGATGCTGATGCTATGACACGATTGGCTCCAGGAGCCTGGAACCAATTGACATTTACTTTACCCTCGGCTGTCAGCGGTCAGTTACGTCAATTGGGTGTGCAATTCAATAACCCTGGCACGGCAAATCTCAGCCCCAAAGTGTTCGTCGATGCAGTGAGCTGGAGGTAAGAATGCATAAAAAGCTCTATGTAACGCGCCTTGTGGTAGAATAGGCAATACTGCTGAGATGGCGAGGTAGGCTTCCATGCCTGGAAACGCCTCTGCAGGCATGATTCTATGGTGTTCCCACGAGTCTGATGTTGACGTCCTACTCGTGCGTAGTCAGTAAGAGGCAGGAGACTTTTCGTGCCTCTCCGCAGATAAGACGACACTCACGCCCTTGACACCAGCGGTATTCTACATCCTGCTCGCGCTCGCCAGCGGTGAGAAGCATGGCTACGAGATCATGAAGCAGGTCAAACTGGATAGCCATGGAGCCAGGTCAATGATGCGAATCGCCTGAATCTGCCCTTGTTCCACCTCAATGGTCAGGACAGAGAATACTTGACCACCTGTGCTATTTGCTTTCCAACACAAACAGCGGATGGCTGACCACTGCACGCTCAAACTCCTCAAGTGACGAGTCCGCGGTGACGCCGTAGTTACGAGCGAAAGGATTGCCACCTTTGGTGTCTTCTCGCAAAACGAGGGCCGCCTCGCCTTTGGGCAGTTCTCTTGCGTTGACCGTTTCAGCACGACGCCCACGCGTGAGGATGGCCTCTCCCGCTGCCCGCAGATTGCGCACCCAATCCACTATTCCAAACGGGGAGCCCACATAGCGCTTCCCATTGCGCTCAATAATCGCTACCGGGACCGTACGCGGCTGTCCGCTTTTGCGCCCACGCACAGTGAGCAGGTACATGGGGTAGTTTCCAATGACGAGGCCTGGTCCGACGAGCGGCACGCCCGCGCGCAACAGTGTCGTGGTCAGAACATTTGCCACACGGACAAACCTTGGGGCCTGATTTTTTGTTGCCATATGTTTCTTCTCCTTCTATAAGTAGTTACGTTCTCTGAGGAGATACGGTGTCATCATGACCATCATATTTGGTCGTCACAAATAAAGAGGGTTGAACTGTCCTTTTTGGGACAGCTTTCCTGTCTGATTGTCCGCATGTAAGTCCAGGAGGTAATTGACAGGCCTTGTGGGCAATACATTTTAAATAACAAGTTTCGCGAGTCAACCGAAGCCGATGCAGGAGTGTCATCCTGAGCACATTCGCTTCGCTCAGTGTAAACTCCGCGAAGGATCTGCAGCATCGGTGCTACGTGGGTCAAGGAAGCGTTGAGCGGCGGAGTGTCATCCTGAGCGCAGCGAAGGATCTGCAGGCTGCCCGGCGAGAGATCCTTCGCTGCGCTCAGGATGACAAAGCGAGATGGTCTCGTATTTGAAATGTATTGGGCCTTGTGGGTGCCATGAAGACCTCATGACACCCACAAAAGGGAGAGATCTCAGATTCAGGGTTGAGATACCAGATTGCAGGTGTAGTACAATATGTACGTAATCCATCGGCAATCAAAGCAATCACGAGCAGTTTGGGGTACCCCACATTGACTGAGGAAAGAAAGGAGACATTTACTTGAATTTGCTTTTCTACAATGGTAATTCAGGACTGAGCGAGCTCTATAATTTAGATGACCAGGGCGGCATCACACAACTCAGTATCATCTCGTTCGTACAAACAACCTGGACACACATCGTTCCCCGTTATATAGGCTATTCCACGACACTTCTCTTTTATGACAACAGCAGTGGAATAGCCGAATTCTACGGATTGGATCAGTATGGAAACCTCAACCAGCTCTCGAGCACAACCTACTCCCCCAACTGGACGCACATCATTCCTTTCCCTACGCCAGGAGGACCCCGCAACGAGTTACTCTTCTACAACAGCACGAGTGGGCTAGCACAGAAATACAGCACGGATGGACAAGGAGGCATCAACCAGCTCTCGAGCACAACCTACGCTACCGGCTGGACGCACATCCTTGGAGGCGATTTCACTAACCAACTTAGTGCCGCGGCGTTATTCTTCTACAAGAGCACGAGCGGCCTTGGCCAATTTTACTATATAGACAGGCAAGGCGACATCCACCAGGTCTCGAGCACGACCTACTCCTCCGGCTGGACACACATCGTTCCCGGTACTTTTGGTCTGCTCTTCTACAACAGTAGGAGTGGGCTGGGCCAATTCTATAGGCCGGATGGCAGTGGTGGCATACAACAGCTCTCCAGCACAACCTATTCCACTGGCTGGACGCATATCGTTGTTATTCCTCCTGTCGTGGGACCAGATTCCATCGATGATGATTTGCTCTTCTACAACGGCAATAGCGGGCTGGCCCAGTTCTATCATACGGATAGGCAAGGTAATATCAACCAGTTTGCCAGCACGACCTACTCCCCGGGCTGGACCATTATCGAGTGGCTGGAGATTCTTTAATGAGATTGGAGGCAAGGAAATATAAAGTTTCTTTGCCTCCTCTTTGGAGTACGTCTCACTGAACGGCCTTTAGTCAGGTCAACAGAATATCCATCCAGAACCCTCCCGTAAACAAAGAAGAGCCAGCAAATCATCCTACTGCTGAGGATGGTCCTGCGGCTGCTGAGGATAGTTTGGCGGCTGCTGAGGGTACCCCTGCGGCTGCTGAGGATAGTTTGGCGGCTGCTGAGGATAGCCCTGTGGCTGCTGAGGATAGCCCTGTGGCGGCATATATTGTGCATATTGCGGAACGCCAGGACGCGTAGTAGGACCAGCGATCAGATAAACTATCAAAGTAATCCACTGAAAGATTAACATGAGAACAAACCAGACCCATTGTTGCAGGCGAGCCAGGTTGACCAGCGCGCCGATCCAGGCGATCAGGTACGGAATCGCCGACAGAGAGAGAATGATCACGCCGACAATGAACAGTGACTGATTGCCAAAGCTCGTTATCTGTCCACTAGTTGAGTATCCATTATTGGTAGTAGTATAGGTACTACCAACAAGACCTCCGACGATCAAGCCCAGACCAATAAGGTCCATAATTACGCTGACGATGAAGAAGATGCCGATGGTTCTTTTACTCATGGGATGCCTCCAATCAAAGAAATCATAACAGTAAAAGGGCTATCTCTGGGATGATTTTCCTCTTTCAATACAGCATTATACGACATTTTTTACATGAGCGCTTAGATTAAATCCTTGTACCGGTTAGGGTCAAGCTGAGGGAGGGCAGCGAGAGAGATTCTTCGGCTGCGCCTCAGAATGACAAGTCGCTGGGTGCTTCAGAATGATAGAGCGCTGGGAGCCTCAGAATGACAGCGCCGGTTGGTGTCATTCTGAGCGCAGCGAAGAATCTGGCCTGGTGCGTCGAACCACGAGATTCTTCGCTGCGCTCAGAATGACAAGTCGCTGGGCGCCTCAGAATGAGCTAAAACCTATACCTTTTGTATTATCCCCTGTTCCATGATTTGTGGAGGCAAAATATTCCCAAAACCCGTTATCTCTTATCATTTGAATGGTCTTCTTCAGAAAAAAATGTAGCGGATTGTAAATAGCTAACCATACAAACTTTTTACAAGCTTTTTATCACTTCCCACATATTATTTGATACAAATCGGCTACTATTTGTGTAAGCGTGAGCGAAAAGTGGTCTTGTGCCGAGACGAGCCTCTTGAAGATGAGTTGCTTTGTGATGTATTTAATATCCCTTGTATTGGCTATTCAACTGCATTTTTCACCATATTCAGGTATACATTAAATAGGAGATAAAAGCTGGCAAAGTAGTGGGGAGGATGGGGCTAATATGAGTGTCTTTCTCGCAAAGAACACTGCTCTATATAAAAAACTTTACTAAAAACAATCATTATACAGTTATTATAAGGAAGCGTCGAATATGATCGACCTGAAAACAGATTTAGATACGGAAATAGATACCGATACTCGTATGTACCAACCAATCAATTCCTATGGTGTCATTGGCGATTGTCGTTCAGTGGTGCTGGTAGCACCAGATGGGTCAGTGGATTGGGCATGCCTCCCAGATTTTGATAGCCCGGCCATTTTCTGCCGTTTGCTTGATGCACAACATGGTGGATACTTTCAGATTGCACCAACCGATACTACCATTCCTGGCTTGCAACGCTATCTACCTGAGAGTAATGTTCTTCAGACCAGGTTTACCAGCATTGCTGGTGAAGTTGTGCTTACCGATTTCATGCCTGTAGAAACATTGAGCGCTCTTCCATTTCAGGAGAAGAATGATATTTCCCGCACAGGAGAGGAGGAGGCACGCTGTTGTTTGGTACGTATTGTGGAGTGTACACGTGGTGAACTGCCAATTACGATGATATTGAAGGCCACTCCGCACTATGCCTCTGCATCAAGTAGAGCCTACCTGGTCTCGGAGAATACAGAAGTCGTCATTTCCGGGGGAGAACAACACCTGGGACTGGCCATTGTAGGCACGCATCGATTCCCTTCATTTTCTATGACTGTCGAGCAAGACGCTCAGGCAATAAACCCCGCTGTTATCGCGCAGGTAACACTTCATCAGGGTGAGCGCCTGCTGTTTGCTTTGGGCATGGCCCCTACTGCTCAAGTGGCACGTGCGCTTGCGCAGAACCTGTCTTGTGAGTGTGACTTTGAGGAAGCGTTGACTCAAACCCTGCGCTGCTGGCAAACATGGGCGGCACGTAGCATGTACCGGGGTCCATATGCCGAATTGGTGCAGCGCAGTGCATTGGTTCTGAAAATGATGACCTATGCGCCGACAGGAGCCATTGTCGCCGCGCCGACCACTTCTCTACCTGAAGAACTAGGGATGGTACGCAACTGGGATTATCGCTACACCTGGCTACGCGATGCCACCTTTACGCTCTATGCATTAGGCTCTCTTGGTTATACAGAAGAGGCTCAAGCGTTCACTCACTGGCTGCGCCGCCTTTCTTACTCGAGCGGTGATGACCTCCAGATTATGTATGGTATTCGAGGTGAGCGCGACCTGTTTGAGCGAGAACTGCCACATCTCAGCGGCTATTGTGGTTCTCGCCCGGTACGTATCGGGAACGGGGCAGCCAGGCAAAAACAACTGGATATATTCGGAGAAGTACTTGATTGTATCCATTTCTACCGGCGTCAAGGGGGTTTTGAGCGTTGTGGTGAGGAACTGGATGGCTCTATGTGGGAGATGATGCGTATGTTGGTCGAGCATGTGTGTGACCACTGGCAGGAGCCTGATAGCAGTATTTGGGAGGTGCGCGGCGGCCCACGCCATTTCCTGTATTCCAAAGTCATGTGCTGGGTTGCGCTCGATCGTGGCATTCGAGCGGCCCAACAACTGCACCTGGAGGCCGATCTTTCCCGGTGGTGTTTTGTCCGCGAGCAGATTCGTACTGAGATCCTCGCGCGTGGATATAATACGTCGCTCGGGGCTTTCACTCAGTCGTACGATGATACGGCCCTGGATGCCGCAAATCTGTTGCTACCTCTGGTTGGTTTCATTTCCCCAGACGACCCGCGTATGCGCTCAACGGTCCAACGCATTATCGAACAACTCACAGACGAGCAGGGGTTCGTTTACCGGTACAACTCCCGTGACGGATTGGCTGGAAGTGAGGGAACCTTTACGATCTGTACGTTCTGGCTCGTAGATAACCTTGCGATGCAAGGACGTGTGACCGAAGCCCGGGCACTCTTCGAGCGTCTACTTAGCTATGCAGGACGCTTAGGCTTATTTTCCGAGGAAATCGACACCCAGGACAACATGGCCTTGGGCAACTACCCGCAGGCTTTCTCGCACATCGCGCTTATCAATAGCGCGCTCAATCTCCAAAAAGCCGAGCAGCGCTTCACTGAGCACCATACCGAGCCGATCATGGCAGCAATCACCATCAAATTGTGAGCATTTGAGTTCCCTCACCTCAAATCGTCTGAATACTCCGTCCCCGTCCTCGGCCTCATCTTCCTGCGTTTCGCCGACCAGCGGTTTGGTCAGGTCGAGCGCGAACTCATTTTGATATAGGATTGAAAACACTCTCATATATGCATGCTTAAGAACTGCATTTTTAGCAAAGTATAGTATATAATGTACTTGAGCAAAAGAAAGACCCCGACCAAAGATTAACTGTACTCAACTGAGACTTGCTAAATACTCTGTATATCATTAAATCACTCTCAATCACCTGTAATACGATTGTGACATTCTAATCAGAATGGAAGAATTTAACTAGAATTGCGCCGCTGACAGGGATGGTGAGAGTGACATTCCCTTTTTCCAATGAGAGGTTACCAACAATTGTATCCAGGTGGTTGTGATCATACTGCCAAATGATACCAGTAGCCTGGATCAATAGTGCGGAAAGATCGATATGGATTGTATACGAGGTACTGTTGTTCCGATTGGTGACAAGCAAGTAGACGTCTTTATTTTCATCTAATGTTGTGATAGCCAGAAGGTTCTTATTACCGGTAATGCTCTGGTAAGTAGGGCGGCAACCTTGCAGCGCACGTATTCCCATGCGCATTGCGTAGTAATCCACCCGGTGATTCCCCTTGTAATCAATCAGCCCTGTCGCGTTCTTACTGAAATCGTACAAAGAGAAGATGTCGCTCCCATAGATATAATCATTGCCGGGATAAGAACCATATATCATGTCGTTAATCAGACTAACACCAAATGGCTCTGAAGCGTATTGATGATTGTAGCTTCCCCATTCGGTAACCCACAGCGGCTCTTGAGCGTATCCTGCCTGGTTCATCCAGTTATGCACTCGTTCTACCTCGTAACGAAAATCTTCGTATACATGAGTATCCATGCTATCGAAATACTGAGGAATATTGTGAAGTACGTCCATGGGCCAGCTACTGTTCGATGTTGCTGGTCCATACACATGATAGCTACGACCCGGCAAGTAGGTATGAAACACATAACTTATAGCATCGTCGGTGTACCTGGCGAAAGTATAGTACTGTGTCTCCGTTGCTTCGGGTAGCCACCCTTGACCGGGATTATTCGGTTCGTTGTGAATTTCAAAATCGGTCACGCCATAATTGTTACGCACGTCAAGCCAGTATACTGTAGCAAAGACATGTTCCCACCATTCATTCCAATCGGCAGCGGTTTGAGGAGGATCAGGTGACCACGTAGGATTATGTTGATCATCCCGGTTCCGCAGAGTTAGTAGAATGCGAATGTGTGCAGCTTGCAATTCGCTCAAGAGCGAACGGGCATTTCCTTGCCAGCGAGGAGGAGATTCCCACGAATAGTCGCTACTATTGGGTGGATTGGTCATAATGTTATCCCACCATTTCCAATTAATGACGTTGGGATTAGCTTTTATCTGCTCTATTGTTGGAGAGCCATAGATACTGCTGTCATTTTGAGCTTCCCAACGAGACATTCCTCCATACATATGATAGGAGTTGATGCCGAGATCCTCTAAATCGGCTATATTAAAGCGACTGCTCCCTTCTGTTGCACCGATATAGCATGTGCTATTGCCCCATTGCTGACCACTCACTATAACCGTGTTTGGTGAAGTAGCCGTCGTAATGGTTGGCGATGGAGTCCTCATTGCATCTATGGTTGATGTACCTGGAGCAAAACTAGCCCACTCTTTTCGAATGAAAGGAATAGTAATTAATATGATGATCACAATCAATAGAGCACTGAGCAGTATTAGCAAGCGAGATGAAGATTTCATTTATCCCTCGGAAGTATACATGTCTCTATTTGAAAATAATAGCTTGATAAATGTGTCCAGCGCATAGGAAAGCCGTCCAAATCATCAGCGTTAAAAATAATAAAAGCGTGCACAAAGGTTTTATTCGCATCAAAAGATACTGAGTAAAAGATACTCCTTCTTGTGCGATTTCAGTCAGATCATTTAAAACCGAAACGGCATATGCAAGTAGGAAAATTAGGGCTCCCTGTAGAGCGAACAGGAGATTCCCCTGAGCAGCACTCTGGCCATAAACCACCAGGTAAAACCAACAAGCAAAAAGAGCCAGACTCATCAAAATAAAGTAGGGAACATGCACAGCCATCGAGAAGGGTCTTTTTGCACCGTGTTGCAGCCCTTTCACCGTAATCATGTATGGCTTCTCCACTTTCAGTAAAACCTGCACCAGCGCACTCAGCACAATTGGCCAGCGTGCAATGTGCAATACTATACCACGCCAGCTAAGCTTGACGTTCTTTGGGAGATGCCAGGGATGGCTCCATATCCAGATCATGAAGGCTATTACGGTCAACAGCGAAAAATGCAGCAGAAATTGCCAGAAATTTTCATGCGCTATGGAAGAGTTTGTAAAAAGTGCCAGGATCGGCAATATAAACAGCAGAAACATACTTGTCGACCAGAACGTGTACCATGTCTGAACAAACAAGAATTGTAGGGCTTGCCGCGGAGTGTAACGCTTAATACACCTGGCGGTATAGTTAAAAAGCACTTGAATCATCGAGAACGCCCAGGCAAATTGCTGGCCAACATATGTCTCAATATTCTCAGGTCCGTCACCGACCGCTATAACCTCGGGGAGAAAGACCCCTTTATAGCCTTTCGCAGCCAGAAAGACTGTATCAAGATGGTCTTCAGCTCGTGTAGGTTGAAATCCGCCAATCTCCTTAATTGCTTTCATATCATAGGTACAATGGCTGCCAATAATGAAAGGTGTGTGACAGAAACCAAAAAAGCCCATCTGCAGTGGCCCTTGCAGAACAAATTCCTGTTCTGCTGAACCTCTGGCCGTCCAACTTTCTAGATTCCCATAAACACTGGGAGCCTGCACCCATTTCACCTTTGGGTCAAGGAAGAAACCCAGCACTTTATTCAAGTATAATGGGATAGGAATATGATCAATATCTAATTGCGTGAAATGGCTATAGAGGCCCCCATAGGCATCTATCCAGCTATTCACATTACCCGCTTTTGTCTTGGCTTTAAAGGGCGGAGATTTCTGGTTCCAGAAGTTTATTCGCTTTTCACCCCAACGAGCATTGTCGTGTCTAGAAAAGTAGAAAACGCCTAGAGCTTCTGCTAACGCCTGGATTGCGGGAGAGTGCTCTTTATCTACCAGTATCCAACTATCATGAGGATAACGAATATTTTTCATCGCAATCATTTGTCGTTTCACAAATTCCAGGCTCTCGGAGCCAGGTACCGTTAAACTCACGACAGCTACTCTATTCAGGATACCAGCATACTCTACCCTCGAAACATCGACTGGTCTGGGTTGCCGCATCTGGCCTAAATAGAAGAGATAGAACGAAGGAAGAATGGTTGCATTATAAAGTAATGCGGAAGACATAAGCCCATAAAGCAAGAGATTCCCAACGTGGTTAGGATTGAACCACCAATGCCAGAAATAGACATTGGCCGCGATCCACATGAACATGAGGACGAGGTATTGTATTCGCTTTTTAGGGCTCATAACTTTGAGTTGCTCAACCTGGTATTTGCTGCTTTCTTTTATTGATAGCAGAGGGTGCCGTATGACGCGTACAAGTGGAGTTGTCGGAAGATCAACCATTGGCGTTATCGGCATATGAGGAAGTTGCGTTATCTGAGTTGATGGGAGTGGTGTCGTTGGAAGATCAACCATAGGCGCTTTCGGCTTAGGCGGCAGGGGTGTTACCGGATATCCGCTTGTAGGTGTAAATCCCGAGAGAATTTGTGGCACTGACATTGTTGGAGCACCTGAACGTTGAGTTGATTGTGGCCGTTGAGTGTTAGATGACCTTTGATGTGGAAGCATCACGAAGTTTTCTGACATGGGCTTCGATGGATTGAGTTTTACCAATGTCAAGTGTTTCAGACGCGATGATTGAATGGATGCAGCATTATTTTGTATGGGTTCTCGTAACGTTTCCAGTGTAGGCTCTTGAGTATGTAGTGAGGGCAAGTGAGGTACTTCGATCGGCAATTTATGTTCATATCTTTCTAGGAGACATATGAGAATGAGAGATCGTGTTGCAATTTAATGTTAGGCGCTAAACATGAATGATTTGACAGCCTAATGTTTATAAACATCGTATAAACAACTATTTGCTAATTAGCATTAATATTAGCGGACAAAATGGGAGAAATGTACTATAGTTGAGTTAAGTTTTGGTTATAAAATCAAAGCTTAAATAGAACGCTAACACACGCTTTCCCAAACCTCTTCCTAACTCCCCCTCACTCTGCTATACTACCCCCGTACATCAACACCAAAAGGGTCAACGTAGCGTAGAGGTTTTGTAGATGCCTGCAAATCATAGTGAAATTGAAAAGAAACTCTGGGCCTCCGCCGACGAGTTACGCGCCAACTCTCACCTCAAATCATCCGAATACTCCGTCCCTGTCCTTGGCCTCATCTTCCTGCGTTTCGCCGACCAGCGGTTTGCTCACATCGAGCAAGAACTAAACGCCACCGTCCATGTCGGCAGCCGCCGCACCATTGGCAAGGCCGATTACCAGGCTCGCGGTGTCATGTACTTGCCACCGCAGGCGCGTTTCTCCTACCTGCTCAGGCTGCCTGAAGGCGAAAACATTGGCAAGGCTATCAACGACGCCATGAAAGCCATCGAGGCTGAAAACGAGGAACTGCGCGGCGTCTTGCCGACCAACTATACACAACTCAACAATGATACGCTGGTAGCGCTGCTCAAGACCTTCTCCGAGATACCTATGGATATCGAGGGAGATATCTTCGGCAAAATCTATGAATACTTCCTGGGCAAGTTCGCCATGTCCGAGGGACAGAAGGGCGGCGAATTCTTCACGCCTACCTCCATCGTCAAACTGATCGTCGAGATCATTGAACCCTTTCAGGGGCGCATCTTTGATCCTGCCTGCGGTTCCGGTGGTATGTTTGTGCAGAGCGCCCGTTTCGTGCAGAACCACCAGCAGAATCCCGGCACCGACATCTCTATTTATGGTCAGGAAAAGACAGCCGAGACTGTGCGCCTGTGCCGTATGAACCTGGCTGTACACGGCCTTTCGGGTGACATTCGCCAGGCCAACAGCTACTACGAGAACGTGCATAACTGTCGCGGCAGATTCGACTTCGTGATGGCAAATCCACCATTCAACGTGGATGGCGTGGACAAAGAAAAGATCAAAAACGACCCGCGCTATCCCCTCGGCCTGCCGCGCGTCGATAACGCCAATTACCTGTGGATACAGGAGTTCTACAGCGCCCTCAACGAGCATGGACGCGCGGGTTTCGTCATGGCAAACTCCGCCAGCGATGCCCGCGCCTCAGAACTGGATATCCGCCGCAACTTGATCGAGGCGCAAGTCGTCGATGTAATGATCTCCATAGGTTCCAACTTCTTCTATACTGTGACGCTGCCCTGTACGCTCTGGTTCCTTGATAAAGACAAACGCAACACCGATCGTCGCGACAAGGTACTCTTCATCGATGCACGCCACATCTA
>WNFX01005277.1_pt1 | contig 16069 bp, 10 predicted proteins | sample 5400111 | NCBI WGS metagenome assembly WNFX01 (sample SAMN13153363, study PRJNA577476) | soil metagenome | isolation source: 40 cm soil or saprolite under grassland replicate 1 | place: USA:California | collected 2016-06-15 | reverse complement strand
TCTCGCAACTCAACTCTGCGAATTTTGCCTGAGATGGTCTTGGGTAGGTTGTCTACAAACTCAATCTCGCGCGGATACTTGTATGGCGCTGTGACTTTCTTTACATATTCCTGTAGTTCGTTGGCGAGTTCGGGAGTAGGACTATAGCCAGGTGCAAGTATCACAAACGCCTTGACAATCTCGCCGCGCATTTCATCAGGACTGGCAACGACAGCAGATTCCACAATAGCCGGATGTTCCTTCAAAGCACTTTCTACTTCAAAGGGGCCAATGCGATATCCGGCACTAATGATAACATCATCGGCTCTTCCGACGAACCAGAAATACCCCTCTTCGTCTTTATAAGCTCTATCGCCCGTAATATACCATTCACCGCGAATACAGGCATTGGTTGCGTCAGGATTGTGCCAGTATTCCTTGAACATCCATTTGGGGCGCTCAGGATAGATGCGAACGGCGATATCTCCTTCTTTGTTGGGCGGTAACTCGCTGCCGTCGTGATCGATGACGCTGACCTCGAAGCCCGGTGAAGGTTTGCCCATGGAACCCGGTTTCACTGAAATGGAGGGGAAATTACCACATAGCAGCACCGTCTCGGTCTGTCCATAGCCGTCGCGGATCGTTAAGCCTGTGTTTTGCTCCCAGGCTCGTATTACTTCTGGATTCAATGGTTCGCCTGCGCCAACGCAATGACGCAAAGCTTTTAGTGGATGGGTTTTTAAATAGGCCATTGGTTGATCTAAGACCAGCATACGGTAAACTGTAGGTGGTGCGCAGAAGGTTGTGATAGGATATTTGTTCAGCATTTCTAGTGTTTCAATGGGGTCAAACTTACCGCGTGCATCCTGTATGAACATAGCAGCACCCATAACCCAGGGGCCGAAAAGATTCGACCAGGCTGCTTTCGCCCATCCCATCTCTGAGACGTTCCAATGTAAGTCATCCTCATGGAGGTCGAGCCAGTATTTTCCTGTGATCGTATGTCCAATAGGATAGCTCGTATGCGTGTGCAGGACCATCTTGGGGTAGCCGACAGTACCAGAAGTGAAATAGATGAGGCTGGGATCATCACTGCTGGTCTCAGGGCCACTAAATTCAGGTGAAGCCTCTCCTACATTATTATGATAGTTGATCCAGTTCTCGCGTCCCGAGATATCTTCATTGCTCTCCTCAACCAGGATAGTATATTTGATCGTTGGGCACTCGCTCCGCACCTGATCAAACTTCTCGGCTCCTTCGTGATCAGTAATAATGCCCCGGGCCTCAGCAATATTGGCCCGATGCTCGATATCCCTGGGTGTCAATAATGTGGTGCAGGGGATGGCTATGGCACCAATTTTCATCAGACCAAGTACGCTCTCCCACCATTGAGGGATACGAGGTAACATGACCATGACGCGGTCGCCTTTTTGCATGCCCAGTTGTGTGAATGCATGTGCTGCTCGATTGGAACCTTCGGCAAATTCCGCAAAGGTAATAGATCTTTCCTCGCCATTCTGCCCAATCCAGAGCATAGCAAGCTTAGTAGGATCTTGTGCCCACCTGCCAATTACATCGGTAGCGAAGTTGAAATATGCGGGAACATCCAGATGAAAATCGCGTCGCTCTGCTTCGTAGTCGGTCATATTTGGGTATTTCGGTGTGGTCATAGCGAGCCTCCTTACAGGGTGCACTGCATTGAATTACACAACAACATTGTCGGAAATTTCTTCCAGATATCATACCACTGCCACTGGCTCTTGTCATCTGCTTTCTGTGCCGATAGAGAACAGAGAAGGATGTGCACATTGCCATAGCTCATCCTTCATGCCCTTGTTCTTTGTGGATACTCTGGAAGGAGGAGATATGGTCGGTGATACCGTGGCTCGCGCTAGCGAGCCGTCTCAAGAAATCAATGTTGTGCTCCCTGAGCCTGCGTTGCCGTTGATAAGCTCTCCATCGCAGTCGCAACGCTCGCTACCAGCCATTCTGGGCAAGCGGGACCTGACTGTCATGATGGTGTTGATCATTCTGTTTGTGGCCAATACTAGTGGGGTGCAGTTTGCTGGTCCCTCTGCCTTTCTCTACTGGACTCTCGGCCTGCTGACCTTCCTTGTGCCCTGCGCATTCGTCACCCGTTGGTTGGCTCGCCGCTTTCCCGGACAGGGCGCTCCCTATCTGTGGGCCACCCGTATTCTCGGTCCTCGTTGGAGCTTCCTGTCTGCCTTTTGCGCCTGGTTACCCGGTATCCTCGCGGTCGTCTCCGCCATTGAAAGCAGCCTGCTTTTCATCCAATATCTGGCCCCAACCTGGTTCGTCACCCCATTCCAGCAAGGGCTAGCTATCGTCTTGATCCTGGTGGTTCCAACTGCCATCGCCTGCCTGCCCTTGCGCTGGCTCCGGAAGATCCTGTTGTTGATCGCTACACTCTATGTCTGCATCTTTCTGCTGCTCGGAATCGCAGGAGGATGGTGGCTTACACATGGGCATCCAGCAGCACTCCCGTTCAATCGGCCCTCGGACTGGATGCCAACCGGGGGAAATGTTGGTGCCTATGGCGTCGTCATTCTGGCGTACCTGGGCGTGGATGTTCCCCTCTTTATGGGCGGCGAGGTCCGTGGAGGACGAGCCGGAGCCAGGCGTGCCACTTCGTATGTCTGGTGGGGAACGGCGCTGGCCTTTCTGGCATACGTGGCGGGCACCTTCGGGATCATGGTCATTGTTCCCCCCGGCCAGGCGGGAGCTATGTCGGCCCCTATCATCGCGATCCAGGCCATCTTTGGTCCGGCAGCGGGGACGGCGGCTACCATTATCCTGGCAGCCAGCCAGATAGCCCTCACAATTGCCTACCTGCTCCTCTTTTCGCGTCTGCTGGTGGTAGTCGCACAGGGTCGCCGTCTTCCAGCGGCTCTGACCGTGGTGAACCGCTCTGGCGTCCCTGTCCGCAGTATCGTCGTCCAGGCCCTGGTGGTGGCCATTGTGACCTTGCTGGCGCTGGTGCTTTGCCCCCTGCTCTTTGGCGCGTTCCTCCATCCAGGAGAGTTAGCCCTGGCGATTTACAATGTCATGCAGGCGGCGACTACCGTCATCTGGGTCTGCTCCACCATTCAGATGTTCGTATTGGTGCTCTGGCTCCTCGCCCGTCGTGGCAGGCACCTGCAGGTCGCCAGAGGGCAGTGGCTGCTGCTGGTACTGTCTCTGCTGGGCACTGGAGCATCGCTGGTCAGCATCTGGGCGACGATCTCCAGTTCCTGGCTTCCTGCTCTGATCTCCAACACGAACTGGGCGATCCTGGTCCTGGGAGTTACCATGCTTTCAGGGCTGGCCGGCTGGATTGGCAGCGAACTTCCGCGCGTCAACGCGCTCTTGCATGAACAGAAGAGGGTCAATGACCGCGAGATGCATCTGCGCGCCCAATTACAAGAAGCCTATAACGAACAACAGGTGCTGGTGGACCAGCAGCAAGAACTGGTAGCCCTACTCAACCAGCTCTACCACGAACAGGCCCAGGCGGCTCTCACGGATGCGGTGACCGGCTTACCGAATCATCGTGCCATCATTAGCATGATCGAGGAGGTCGTCACGCAGTGCCAGCAGAACGTGGTCGGGCGCTACGGTGGGGAGGAGTTTGCCATCGTGTTGAGCGCAGTGGAGTTGCCAGAAGCGTGTCAGATTGCTGATCGATTGCTGGCCGCACTGGCGAGCCACCCATGTCTCTGGGAGAGAGAGGATATTCATTCGGTCGTCCCGATAGCCGTGACCGGCAGTGTCGGCGTTGCCGTCTCTCGACTGCATGGATGCACCCGTGAAGAACTCATCCAGCATGCCGATCAGGCCATGTACCAGGCGAAACAGACGGGCAGGAATCGTGTGTGCATAGCTGACGTTGGTGTGGAAACGGGTCCTCAGAGGGCTCCTGTCCTGCGGACTGATGGAGGCAGGATGGGGGAACTGGTGGGAGTGCAGGCGCTGATGATTGCAAGCGCCGCCCGTGATGGTGTGACCGGTGCTCATGCGCACCGTATGGTCCCATTGGCTCAAGCCATCGGACAGCGCCTCAAGCTCACACAAGAAGAACTGCACCTGCTTCGCCTGAGTGCAATCGTACATGATGTGGGCAAAATCGGGATTCCCGATGCCATTCTTAACAAGCCCGGTCCACTCAGCGAGCAGGAGTGGAGCATCATGCGCAGGCACCCAGAAATTGGTCAGCAGATGCTCGAAGAGATGGGTGACGCGTTTGCACACCTGGCGCGGGTCGTGGTGGCTCATCACGAGCGATGGGATGGTACCGGCTACCCCCATGGGATCGCTGGAGAAAGGATTCCGCTCAGTGCACGCATTCTCAGCGTCGTGGATGCCTACGATGCCATGACCTCTCTGCGCCCCTATCACAAGCCGATGCTTGTGTCGGAGGCCAGGACAGAACTCCAACGCTGTTCCGGCAGCCAGTTTGATCCACAGGTGGTTGAAGCATTCCTTCAGGTGGTCGAAGCATCAGGGGAAGCGCTCTATTATGAGAGCAGATCATAAGCCTTATTGCTGTGCTTGTATAAAGAGGTACCTTGTAAGTAGGCATGCCTTGTAGCATAATAATGGAGGTTCTGATGCGACATGTGTCTGTGCTGGTGCTTTTGCTGCTGTTTGCTCTCTGTGTGGTTGCCGGTGTCTCCTTTCTCGGCAACAACCGGGTGCATTTGCAGTCGAGGCCAACACCAACCTTTGCAAGAGCTGGCAAGCAACAGACGTCTGCTCCTGCCTATCTTTACTATGTTCTCAAAGCGTCCGGCGGTTTTCTGCTCGCTCGTGCGCCGGAAGGACATGCACATCAACCGTTGAGTGGTCCGCAGCCTGTGACTCTGATCGGTTCAGGGTTTGGACGCTCAGAAGCTGATGCAGTACTCTCTCTCCAACTCTCGCCTGACGGACGCTATCTGGCAATTGATGGGACACGCCCTGACGCCGAGCAAGTCTGGATCTATGATACACAACGGATGCGTGTCAACTTGCTTCCCGCTGATGCACAGGGCAACTTCCTGCGCTGGCTTCCCGGTGGGAACAGGCACACCTTTCTCTACCGCCCAATGTTTCCGGTTGGTCGGATCCCGCAAGTAGCGATGCAGACATGGCGTGCTACGATGTGGCAGATCGATGCCGCGACCGGTGCGCGCAAAGGCGTCAATCTGGGTATACCCGCCGCCGATCTGGTCGATGCCGCCCCTTCGCCTGATGGCGCACAGATCATCTATTCCACGACTGCCGGCTTGAGTCAGGGCAGCGATACCTGGTTGGTCAGGAGCAATGGCGGAACGCCCCGGCACCTTTTCAAAAATACAGGAGCAGAAGCGGTGAATGCACTCTTTTCCTGGTCGCCTGATGGCAGGCATATCGTCTATGAGCGCCTCGTTGATAGCGCCACGCCGTTCCTCAACGCTGGCCTCTGGCTGATGAATGCACAGGGTGGGCAGCAACAACGCCTTGCTGATACCGATGGCGGTCATGGGTATGCTCCAGCCTGGTCGCCCGATAGCCGCAAGGTTGCGTTTATCGCGCGAACCAATCCACGCGATGCCCAGGCCAACCAGCAGGCACAGTCGTTGCAGAGTGCTATTGAGGTTGTCGATATTGTCAGCAAAAAGATCAATCGGGTGGCCTCTCCCCAGGAGACCGGGATGCAATTGAATATCAATCCTGTCTGGACGACTGATAGCTCTTCTCTTACCTTCACGGCGTTGAATGCGCCCAATCGTGTCCTGGGCGGAACCCTGCGTTACTGGCTGGTCTCTACTGGTCCTTCCAATGTACGTCCATCTGCAACTATGCTGACGGCCCCTATCCCACATGTCGTTGCGGTAAGCTGAGTCTTTCATATCACATATTTTAAAAAAAGAGGATTATCATGCAAGGAATACAGCAATGGGTTCGTTCTACTCTTGTTCTGCCTGCGTTGTTTATTACTATGGCGGTATCAATGGTGGTGCCTGCGGTTCCGGCTCTTGAACCGGAACATGTTGCCCTCTCGCATATGGGTAAGACGCGGGAGATGGTCACAACCTTTCTGCATCGTCCATATTACGGCAATCGGACGGTTCTACAGCGTGCACGCTCACTCTTTGATCATGATAAGCCCACCTACGAGCAGGACGGCGTTTTTGTACGTTATGATGGCACGCGCCTGACGAGTTCTGACATTATAAACTGCACACCCTACGTAAGCTGCTATGATGGACATAACGGCTACGATCTGGATATGCACTTTGAACCGGTTCTGAGCGAAGCGACAGGGACAGTTATTCGCGCTGGCTGGTACAATCCTGTCAATCACAATGATGCCTTCGGTCTATGGGTCGCCGTCGATCATAAAAATGGCTTCGCAACGGTATACGGTCACCTGAGTGCGCTGACGGTCACGAATGGTGATCAGGTAGGTGTTCAGTGGCAGGTTGGAACGAGCGGCACGACCGGCTCCTCAACAGGCCCGCATCTGCACCTGGGAACCTATTATCTGAACAACATTGCGTGGCAAGCGACCGATCCCTTTGGCTGGAGTGGAACGTATTCCGATCCCAATACCGTTGCCGATAGCTATCTCTGGGTCGAGAAACCCGCCAGCAGCGCCACTATTCCTGACCTGAGCACCAATGGCAGCGCTCCGTATCCCGGCGCGATCCTGGCTGATGATGGCGATCCTGGCTGGAGTAGCACCGGACGATGGACTCGTGATGCAGCGAAGAACGAAATCAACGGTGATCTTCACTGGACGTACACATCGAGTGGGGCTGCTACTGCCACTGCGACCTGGCAACCAAAGATTCCGAAAGATGGCTACTACGAGGTAGGCGTTTTTGTTGACGAGACCTATGCCAGCAGCAGCTGGGTTCCCTTTACCGTGTCCAGCGTGAACCCCAGTAACAGGCGTGCGGGAGTGAATCACACCGTCTATGTCGACGAATCGCATATTGGCAACGTCCAGGGATCTTTCGGTACGTTCAGTACCGGTCCCCAGTGGATTAGCATTGGCACCTATTATTTCAAAGCTGGCACAACCGGTCGCGTTGTCATGAGCAATGCGACCGGCGAAGCCGGCCAGGAGATTGCCGCCGATGGGGTAGAATTTGTCCCCATCGTTTAACTACCAGTGTAGTGGGGGCGGTGGCGCGACGCTCAATGGTTGCTCCAGCATTTGTGGGTTCTGTTGCGTTTGCGTTACAAATGAAGACACTTGAGCCTGGGTAAGCTGACCACTCTGAACTGCTGGCGCGAAGCCGCTCATGATGGAAGTGGAGATCAAGGTTTGTAATTGGGTAGCGGAAATTCCCTGGGCCTGAGCGATATCTTTAAGGTGCTTGCCTGCCTGCAATTGTGTAGCCAGTGCCCTATCGGAAATGTTGAGTCCTTGCGCAACCTTGTGCTGGATTTGCGGGCCATAGAGTTTGAGTGGTTGTACAAACGTATTGGTGTTCGGCTGTGTAGCCTGTGTATTCGTTTTGCCGTTATTGGCTGGAGTAGGATTACCGGGTATCTGAACTGGAGCTGCCTTGTTTGCTGTTGCAACTGGAGTAGTTTGTTGCGCAGCATTTTTTGTTGTTGCTTGTATCGTATTCGCTGAACCACTTGCGGGAGCTGTCAAAGCTGACCCGATTGCGCCATGTGCGTTTATTGTTATCTGGTAAGTGACTAAAATGGCACCGGCGATGAGTGCCAGGGCCGTAAGCGTAGCTCCGCTGATAATAAACATCGTCCGTCTGGTTTTTCGTCTTGCCATTGGTAAAGATACCTCCTGTATCGCTCTCTGTTTGCTCATTGTGTATAGCACGTATACATAGCACGAATTGTGATAGTGTTTTTTTCTGAGCATTTACAGGATAGTACTTTATTATATTGCAACGTGTTTCACAGGATTTCATAACAATTTGGAGCCTCCTTTTTGCCGAGGGGAGGCTCCAAATGCATTCCTCTTATACTGAAGGTGTCGCTGTTCCGGTGGGATGAGGAGTAGTTTTGGGTCGAGAAACCAGTAAATTTTGTAAAACCTTCGGATTCTTCTGCACGCGTTTTATTAATGTCGCTACCTGGTCCTGGGTCAGTTCACCGGAAGTGACGGCAGGTTTGAGGCTATTATTGAGAGTATTGGCGATGAGGTTCTGGAAATCGACCGTCGAGAGACCTTGTGCGGTTGCAATATCGGTGAGCGATTTGCCCGATTGTAACTGGCTTGTTAGCTGATCTGGAGTGAGTTTCAGACCCTGTGCTATCTGGTTCTTAATATCTGGCCCGTATTGACGCAAAAGCTTTGCATAAGGATTAGCGGGTTTAGCTGGCGTAGCTGTAATTGTTACGGTGGGAGTTGCTGTCGCGTTGGTTGCATTCGCTTGAGAATGGATAACGAAAACGCCAACTGCGATCAGTATCAGAATCAGGACGATAGCGCCGCTAATGATAACTATCAATCTTCTTGCCATGTTGTAATATATCTCCTAATATTTTCTGCTTTTTTACCCTTAATAATCCCTTATGGATTAGCTTCCATCCGGCTCATTACATGGGTAGCGAGCGTGTATTGTGCTGAACCGGGTGGGAGTTAACGCAATCCCCACGGAAGTCACGATTCCATCATACTACTGAGAACTATGGGAAGCTTCTGCAAAAGTTCAAAATTTGCTCAAGGTTAAGTATGCAGGAACATTCAAGATTTGCTCAAGATTGCACAAAGGTATGATAAATTGAGAGTGAGGCATATATTTCTAACATATCTCTATGCTACTATACAAGTGACGAGTTGCTTATGTTGTAGGAGTGCTGCAGATGGCGCAGAAAATTTTGATTATTGAAGATGAAGAAGGCATTATTCACCTGCTTAATCTTTATCTGAAAGATGCGGGGTATAATGTTGCGGCGGCGCGGGATGGTGCAGATGGCCTGGCTTTGCATGCCCGCGAACATCCAGATCTTGTGGTACTGGATATTATGCTGCCTGCTATTGACGGTTTTGAGGTCTGTCGTCGTATTCGCGCATGGTCGAAGACACCTATTCTGATGTTAACTGCGCGTAGCAGTGAGGATGATCGCATTAATGGCCTTGAGCTTGGTGCGGATGACTACCTGGTAAAGCCGTTCAGTCCGCGCGAACTGGTAAGCAGGGTAAGAGCCATTTTGCGTCGTACCGGGACTGGGAATATGGATGCGCCTGAGATGCACGCCACACCTGGCTCCGAAACACAGACTGCCACAAACAATATCCTCCGTTTTCCAGGATTGACCGTTGATCTACTGGCGCGCCGCGTAGAAATCAATGGTTACGAAGTTGCGCTCACCCCCACCGAGTTTGATCTGCTGGCTCTGCTGGCAAAGTCTCCTGATCGCGTCTTTACGCGTGAAATGTTGATGAATAAAGTATGGGGCTATGACTATCTTGGAGATGGTCATACCATTGATGTGCATATCAGTGCGCTGCGTAAGAAGATCGAGATCGATCCTGAGTTACGTTATATCAAGACGGTATGGCGTGTTGGTTATCGTTTTGAGGTCAAGACGCGCTCTACCGCTTCGTCTGGCTAGAGGGTAAAGCTATGCGCATACGTTGGTTGCAGAGTATTCGTTGGCGGCTGGCGCTGGGATCGGCGGCTGTTGTGCTGTTAGCGACCGTTTTCATGGCTATAGCAGCTATTCTCAGTATTGCGCATTTTTATGCTGATGAGCAAGCCAATAACCTGAAAGCACTGGCCAATAAGACGGCCACTGATATTAGCCGTAGCTATACGCTAACCACCAATTCATCTACAAAGAATAGATTTTCTACAGCCGTTAGTAATGCATTCACAGGTCTCTTTCAGAAAAGACAGGCTACTACTGGACTGATACAAAATGCTCAAGGGGATGGTTATCTGTTTTTAGTACTTAGTTTTAATAAGAGGCATGGTGTTTATGTGATCTATCCATCCATAGCGCAGGTAGATGGAAGAGTCACGCGCTTTTGGAACATGCTCAATGCGGAGTTGAAACATAATGCGCCCAGCAAAAACGCTCGTGGTATTGCGAAACTTTCTGTTGCCGTGAGAAACGCCTTTATAAAAGGGACGTCGACAAGCGTAGAGATCGATCAAAGTTTTTTAGGGCTTATCCCTCATCCTTATGCTGTGAATCCAATCGCATTGGGGCCACCAGGAAGCAACTCTCCAACTGACGTGTTGATTATGTTACCGGTCTCAGCCGCGAATAATACGCCACCACAGTTCGTATTGGATGCGGGCGCAGTCGTTTTGCGTGCCTCGATGGCCATAGTGCTTCTAGCAGCATTGGCCGCAGTTCTCTTTGCACGCACCATCACGCGTCCACTGGCAAAGGTAACGAGTGCTACACGTGTCCTGGCTTCTGGTGATTACAGCGCACGGGTAGTGACAGAGACACCGGGTGAGGTAGGTGAGTTAGCCCGCAATTTTAATGATATGGCGGCAGAGTTGCAGCGTGACGTGGAAGAATTGCGCAAGCAGGAGTTGTGGAGGCGTGAGCTGATTATGAGTATCACGCACGACCTGGCAACGCCATTGACGGCTATTGCTGGTCTTGGTGAGGCGCTGGTGGATGGTGTCAACCAGAGTCGTGAAGAGTACGAGGAAACGGGACGCGTTATTGTAAAAGAAACATTGCGTCTGCGTCGTTTGGTCAAAGATTTGCATATGATGGCGAAAGTCGAAGCTGGAGCTTTACAGCCACAACGCAAACCTGTACGACTGGCACCCCTTGTTGATGAAGTATTAGCTGTCCTTGTCACCGAGTTCGAACGTGGCAGAGTTGAGCCATGTAATGTCATCTCTTACAATCTACCGACCGTCGAAGCTGATGCTGATATGCTCACACGCGTCATCTCGAATCTCTGTGATAACGCCTTGCAGCATACACCTCCTGGTGGCACTATAACAATTGATGCGACTCCACAAAATAATGTGCTGGCGATTTCTGTCACTGATACCGGTGCGGGTATTCCTCCCGAGGCGCTGGAGCGCGTCTTTGAGCGCTTCTTCCGTGCTGATAGTGCGCGTCAGTCTTCGACTGGTGGAAGTGGGTTAGGTCTGGCGATTGTGCGTGCAATCGTTGAAGCTCATGGTGGGCGTATCTGGGCGGAGAACGTTCCTGGCTCTGGGGCGCGTTTCATCTTTACTTTGCCACTCACCGCGCAAGCGCCATCTGTACCTGAGGAAACGACACTGCGCCTGCCTCATAAGGGGTGGCGTACTGCATCCCCGTAGCGGCATGGCTTGCCTGTGCCGGGTGTCTCATTGTTGCGTGTCTCACCAACCAACGCGCACTCGGCACAGGCAAGCCATGCCGCTACGGGTTGAAAGCTCTCACCAACCAACGCGCACTCGGCACAGGCAAGCTATGCCGCTACGGGTTGAAAGGGGCCAGTTCTTTGGGAGAACCTAGCCTATACGACTCATTAACTCGACGGTCTTGAGTACTGATGATATACTTTTGCATTGACACTAAATAATTTTGCACTTTATGCCGATGAATAAAAACAGACAATGGTATGGGGGTCAACCCCATCGCTACGAGGACTACGATTGCAAAAGTAAAGAGGACTTTAATGACTGCCAATATATCTTTTATCCATGATCGTCAGTTTGTGAATAATACTACATTGATCGAAGGGGAGTCGCAGGAACTGGTCGATGTCCTCCAGAAGATTGTGCAAAATGCCGGGGCATTACTCGACGTGCAAAATTGTTCTGTGGCATTGCTAGATGCAACACAAACAACTCTGGTGACGCTGGCTGCACTCCAGAAACAGGGACAACGCTTGCGTCAGACTCGTTTTCAACTCAATGAAGGGGTGGCGGGTTGGGTTGCCGAGCATCGTGAAGCGCTTATTATCAACAATGTGAGTCTCGACCAGCGTTTCAAGCGCCTGGGACGTACTCCTGTCGGCTCAATCATCTGTGTGCCCCTTATCGATAAGAATAGCTTTATCGGTACGCTCACAGCCAGTAGCCAGGAGATAGATGCCTTCGACGAAAAAAAAGTCAGGATGCTCTCCATTTTTGCTGAACAGGCGGTACTGGCAATCACGAATGCACGCCGTGCCGAGATTTCCCAGCGTCAGGCAAACCAGTTGGAGACGCTCATGCATCTCTCACGTAGTATTACTACCAGCCTTGAGCCTGATATTCTGTATCGTACTATACTCTCTGAATTACGTCGCCTGGTTCCTTATGATCTATCAGTGGTCTATCTTTATCGTGAAGGTGCGCAGGAACTGTATTCTGTGGCTGAGTGGTATAGTATTCCTGTTGATGTATCAACTGAGTATGAGGAGAATAAGCGCGATTCAGGTGTAAAGTCCGCATATGTACAGCGTGAGAGCTTTAGCCTCTATGATACGCACTCAGTCGTAGCACTGGCGGCTGCGCACCGCCATCCCATGTTACACGCGCCTGGACAGAATGGGCAAGACGTTACCCTGGCAGAATTAGCAACTCCTTTCGTCTCCAAAGGTCTACTCTACGGAGTGCTCTTGCTGAAACGCAAGCAGCCGTTCGACAGCGAAGAGTTGCGCCTGGTACGAAATTTGAGCACCCTGGCAGCGGCGGCATTGGAGAACGTTGCGCTCTTCCAGGAAATGCGTACGGATCAGGAGCAGTTGCATGCCATTCTGACATCCAGTTCAGATGGCATTGCGCTCCTGGGTGTCAATGCCTGTTTCGTTGAGGTTAATGCCGCATTCGGACAGGTCTTTGGCGTGGAGCCGCAACAAGTCATTGGCATGGAGTGTATGGAACTGCTTGGTTATGCTGAAGAGGAGGAAGCGGATTATTGCCGTGAATTGTGTATGGTGCAGCAGGCACTGAACAAGGAGGAAGCGTTACCCTATATCGAGGTTGATCTGCAGATTCAAGGAGTGCCGCGCTCACTTGGCTTGAGTATTACGCCTATTGTGAGTCCAGAAAAGACACTTTCTCTACTGGTAGCGCGCGATGTGACCTCTATACGTGATGCCGCGCGCATGAAAGCCAACTTCCTCTCTATGATAACGCATGAATTGCGCTCGCCTCTGAACGCGATCAATGGTTACCTGGACCTGACTCTGGAGGGTATAGGCGGAGAATTGAACGAGCAGCAGCGTGAGTTTATGCAGCGTGCGCGGGCTGGTAGCGAACATCTTTATGCGCTAATTGAAGATCTGTTATTGGCTTCGCGAGCCGATTCAGGGCAGTTGCGTTTGAGCCGCGAAATCATCCATCTGCAGGACGTGATCGCCAACGCGGTCGAAGAATTGGAGTTGAACGCACGCGACCAGGGTATCACCATGGTGGTGGAGATCGCGAAAGATTTTCCTCGTCTCTATGCCGATGCAGTACGGCTCCAACAGGTGTTACGTAACCTGATTAGCAATGCCTTGCGTTTTACCGAGCAGGGGGGGCAGGTCACAGTCTCGGCATGGGTAGAGGATCGTGACGCGCTCACTATGGACTCTTCTGATGAAGATACGCGCGTGATCAAGCTCCAGGTAAGCGATACTGGCATCGGGATTGTTCCTGAGCACCAGGAACGTATCTTTGAGCGCTTTTATCAAGTCCCTGATGGCTCTAATGGACGTAGCGGACAGGGTCTGGGCCTGGCAATTGTGAAAATGATCATCGAACTACACAACGGCTCTGTGACCGTTGAGAGTACACCAGGGCGGGGAAGCACGTTCACCTGCACATTGCCATGCCTGCTGTCGTAGTGAGACTTCTTGTAGCTTGAAAGCGTAATAGAGAGAGAAGCATATAGGAATATTGGGCTGTGCCTCAGAAGATGCGTGCAATTGTATCTCCGTAACCCTTGACGCTTCAGAGAATGCGTGCTATGCTCAATCTATCCTAATGTGTTCCTTGCTGATTTAGGCGGCCAGGAATGAAGCTCGGTATTGTAAGCTTGTACACGAGAAGGAGACAGACTGTGGGTATGCTACGGGTTATGTCCCGTCGCGGTGACGACCGGATCATATGGGATTCCCAAAAAGTGGAAACAAACGATCCCGAAGCTGTGGCGGCAGTTCGCGAAGCCGAACGGATCTTTAACGAAGAACGTATGAGGGGGGCAACCACCTTTAGGGTAGAGACAGGAAAGCCTGCAGAACGTATCGAGAAGTTTGATCGTACCGCCGAGCAGATCGTCATTGTACCACGTGTCGTAGGTGGATGAGGAGTAACGCCAGCCATGTTACAAACACTGAGTTTATTTCTCGGTATCTGGCTGTTGTTTCTCTTACTGGCGATCTACTACCTTTCTCAGTCCCCGGACGGAGGCGTGGGTCGTTTCCGAGAGTCGGTCAGCGAACATCTGTCTGCTGAGAGCCGGGCTAAAGTGCTCCTGCGCGAAATGCTGTCCGAGAACCAGTATCAGCAACTGATCAAGTTTGGCTATCTTGAAGTGTTGAGCCCCTCTATAGACAATCGCGTCTACCGCATTCCCGGTTCTGGCGGGCTGGTGAAAGTGTATGAACGAGGCTGCGCAGTCATGGAATTGTGTCTGCAACCCGCTGAGCCATTGCCTGATGGCGATGTGGTGGTTATGCACAAGTTGATGATCGAGGGCAACGAGCAGGAGTATTTGCAGAAAGCAAATCATTTTGCCCCCGGCATCATTTCCTTACGCTGCCAGCATCTCTAGCATTTTTGCATGAAGCAAGCAAACGAACGGGCGAAGGTGTCATGAACAGAAGCACTTTTGCCCGTTCTGTTTGCTTATCTCTAGTGTACGATTGAACTTTTCCCCTCTAATTTCGTATATACTCAATGGATACGTCCATGTTTATAGAGGTGTTTGATCGAAGAGGATCATTATCTTTTTTGCCATTGAAGAAGTACTCGACTTGTGTTAAGGGACACTGTATAATTTCTGGAATTATTATGCTAGAGGCTCCTCTGGTTCCTCTGGGCCTCAGAAGGCAGGCAAAGATTATGGAATGTCCGTACTGTAAAACAGAGAATAGAGATGGGGTGCGTTACTGCGGCAGTTGTGGTAAGCAGATTGGTGCCTCTACTACCTCTGTAACTCCAGTCGCAAATGCGAGCAATAGCGGCAGTATTCCGCGTTCACTGACGCCTGGCGCTCGTTTACAGGGTGGTCGCTACCTGATCAAAAAGGTACTTGGAGAGGGTGGAATGGGGACAGCGTTGCTTGCACAGGATCTACGCCTGGATAGCAAGCCTGTCGTGATCAAAGAATTGATCTCCGACTATACCGACCCACAGAGGAATCTGGATGACGTGCGTAATTTCAAGCGCGAAGTATCGACTCTAGCCCATATCGATCATCCACTCGTGCCCAACGTGACCGATCATTTTCAGGAAGGGACACGCTACTTTATGGTGCAGGAGTATGTGGAGGGGGAGAATCTAGAGGAGCGGCTGGAGCGTGCGAAACAGCCGATGCTGGAGCGCGAGGCGCTCCTTTGCGCATCGGAAGTGCTCGATATACTTGATTACCTGGCACAGCAGACACCACCGATTGTGCATCGTGATATTAAGCCTGCCAATATTATTATTGGAACCAAAGATAAGCGTGCGCATCTCGTCGATTTTGGTATCGCACGGGCTGACGAGGCGAAGAATGCACGTCGCAAGCAGACGGCAGCTCTTGGGACACCTGGCTATGCCCCTCCCGAGCAATATCAGGGCAATGCCGATCCACGCTCCGATCTCTATGCACTGGCAGCGACGCTGCATCATGTGATAACCAATCGTGATCCACGCAATTATCCGCCGTTTTCATATCCACCTGTGCGCTCGCTCAATACACGGATCTCGCCGGAGACCGAACAGGTGTTGAGTCGCGAGCTGACCAACGATGTCAATCAGCGCTATCAGAGTGCGGCAGCGATGAAGAGAGATGTTGATGATATCTTGCAGAGGCGCTTTGGGGTGTCTGGTAATATTAGTAGCTATACGCTAGGTGCCTCTGGAGTGTTTGGGACCCTGGGGGTAAATACTGCTAATGCTGCAACGACGCCGAGTAATCTCAATCTACCCACAGCCTCGCAGATACCAACTCAGGCCAGCCAGGCACGGACTCTACCATCCGTAACACCTTATGTTATGTCACC
>WNFX01005468.1_pt1 | contig 16074 bp, 19 predicted proteins | sample 5400111 | NCBI WGS metagenome assembly WNFX01 (sample SAMN13153363, study PRJNA577476) | soil metagenome | isolation source: 40 cm soil or saprolite under grassland replicate 1 | place: USA:California | collected 2016-06-15 | reverse complement strand
TGTGACATGGCGGTCCCTCAATGGGTGGATACGCTCATTGTATAACAAATTCTGTGCGTTGAGAATTACCGATGTATAATCCTTCTCAATGACAGATAAACCCTACGAAGACCAAATCCTGCAATGGCGTGCAAAGAAATACGATGAACTCGTCCGGGAGAATGGCTGGTTATCGCTAGCGGGTTTGTTTTGGCTAAATCAAGGCAGGAACCTAGTTGGCTCGAACCCAATGTGCGAAGTCATTTTGCCAGAACGTGCACCGACTTTTCTCGGCATTGTCGAATTAAAGGGAAAAACTGTTCGTCTAAATGTGGCAGAGGGAGTCCATGTACAGGTCAACGGTAAATTGGTACAGAAGGCAATCCTCAGGTCCAGCCAGGAGGCGAAGCCCAGTTTCATCACATGGAATGATCTCCGCATGGTCGTGCATGAACATGCAAGCAAATATGCCCTCCGCATTTGGGATAATCAGAGGCAGCATCGTTTTACGCTTCCGTTATTGAAGTGGTTTCCAATCGACAAACGCTTTCGTATTAACGCACGTTATACCCGTTATCCTGAACCGAAGGTATCTGACCAACCCGATACATTTGGCGAGACAGTTGAAGACCGCATGGATGGGTATGTCACTTTTAAGTTCGAGGGCAAGACTTATAAGCTCGATGTGACTGAAGTAAAAGACCAGAAGCTGTTTATCAAGTTTAGAGATCTGACCAGCAGTAAAGAAACGTATCCCCCCAGCCGATACTATTACACTGAGCCTGTCATAGACGGCAAAGTCGTTTTGGATTTCAATTATGCTTACAGTCCACCCTGCGCGTTCACAGAGTATGCCACTTGTATCTTTGCGCCACAGCAAAATTATTTGCCCTTCCGCGTCGCAGTGGGAGAGATTTATAGGGGGTAATTGCCCTCACCCTCTCCCAGAGGGAGAGGGAACTTCGTAACAAAACTGTAAATTTTCAATCTGGTCGTTTAGGTATAATCGCATCATGACAAACAGTGAATATGAAGAAGGCATTCTCAGATGGCGGCAAGAAGTGGATAATAATCTACGCCGTGAAAATGGCTGGCTTGCGTTGGCAGGCTTGTTCTGGCTTCGCAGGGGAAACAACGTTATTGGCTCTGATCCTGAAAGCGATATCCTTTTGCCCAAACGTGCACCCGCGCGGCTTGGTACATTTGAATTCGATGGTAACAATGTCATGTTGAACGTCGAATCAGATTTACCCGTTGAGGTCAATGGTGTAGAGACAAAATCTGCATTGCTCGATGCAGACCAGGAAGATGTGCCCAGCTTTATCACTTTCAATGATATGCGGATGGTGGTCGTGCGCCGTTCAAAGGGAGTTGGCATCCGCTTATGGGATAACACACGCGAACAACGCCACACCTTTCCATCGCGTGCGTGGTACCCCGTTAAGGAAGAGTTTCGCATCCCTGCAACCTATACCCGTTATGAGCAGATGAGAATTGTAAAGATGCCGGATATCCTTGGTGCAATCCAGGATGAGCCCATTCACGGGTATGTCACTTTTGAAGTAAATGGGCAAAAACATGAATTGATCGTCACCGAAGAACCCGATCACCGTCTCTTCATCCAATTCATGGACTTGACCAACGGCGACCCCACCTACCCCTCTGGCCGCTATCACTACACCGATGCGTATAAAGAGGACCAGGAATTTTTCGTGGACTTCAATAAGGCATATAACCTTCCGTGCGCCTTTACCGATTACGCCACCTGTACCTTCCCACCCCAGGAGAATCGTTTGAATGTCGCGATCGAGGCAGGAGAGATTTACCCAGGACAGTACCATTAAAGACAAAAGCCGTCTCATGAAGAGGCGGCTTTTTCATTCATCAGAATCTCCTGATACCGAATCGAGATTATTCGAACCACTGCGCCGGAAACCAGTACGGCCCATAAGGCGTAAGATAGCGCAATAAAATGATGATCAGCAGAATCAGCCCGAAGAAGGCCATCACCGCATAATCATTGCGCGTGAAGTGGAGATTCTCAGAGGCTGACCAAGTGCGCGGTCCCACGCCAAACGCGCGGAGTTCCATCGCCTCCACAACTTCCTCGCCGCCGGCAATCGCATTGATCGTCACTGGTACGATGAGTGGCGCCGAGCGCCGAATCATGTTGAGCAATCCTGCCCCTTTCGCTTCCAACTCATAACCGCGGGCGCGCTGTGCATCTACTGTGATGAAGAAGTCGCGCGCGATACTTGGCACATAGCGGAGCGAGAGATCCAGGGCGAAGGCCACACCATCCGAGAGACCCATGCGCCGAAAAGCTACCCCATACATAAATGGATCGGTGGTAAACGTGAACGGTAGAATCATAGCCATAATCGCCAGTGGACGCAGCATGCGTGCAAATCCCTCGAAAGCAATTTCCCAGGTGATGGTGCGGTGAAATACAATTTTACCGAGCGTGATGGTGGGAAATGAGAAAATAGGATGTGCGCTTTTAACGTAGGGCATAGCAATACCAAAGAGCGTGGTGTTGATCAAGCCGATGATAACGATGGAAAAGAATAGCACCACGGCCCAGGCTTTCCACGTTGCCCGCCAAGGCAGGCGGGCTAACAGGTAGTATAAGAAAGCGAGGATAAACAGAGCCGCGAGCACACGGACATCGTCTACGACAATCGTAGCAATCATGACCAAAACAAATGCCAAGAGCTTGGTACGCGGGTCAAGTCGATGAATGAAACTTTGGCCTGGGAGATATTTGAAGGTGGCGAGCATAAGAAAAGGTAGGGCAGATTATCGACCGGAACGCATACGGTAAGCATTCCACGCGTAAAGTAGAATTGGCGTTAGGATAGCACCATTCACTGCATCGGTGATACCCGCCGGCAACCACTCAGTCGTAAGACCGCCATTGAAATCAATATTCCTCAAGATAAACGGATCAGCGATCAACGCGGGAAAAGCAATGCCCACAAGCGCGGCAACCACGCAGGCCACCACAGCATACACGTAATCGCGCCCGGTTTTGATTTCCATCACGCCCACATAAGGCAACAAGCCGGGGATTAAGCCAATGAGCCCATTGCCCACATCCCACGCCCAGAAGAAACCGTAGCCAGACAATAGATCACCAATCACATTGCCTACCGCACCGGTGAAGAACCCGACCCATGGCCCAAAGAGAATACCCATGAGCATCGGTATGGCAACCGGCGGGCGGAAGGATACCAACGTACTACCGGGCAAGGTTAAGTTGTTAAATATCCAGTTCAAGACACCATACAGCGCCGCGCCAATCGCTGAGTAAACAATCTCGCGCGTGCCGAATTTCCATACATTATTCTTGTCCATCATGATTTACTCTCCTCTTCTTGTTTATTAGGATTGCAAGTTATTGCATAAGGATTGTTATTCACTTATGCCCGCCACCTATCTCTCTGGCGCTCCGGCCAAAACTCACAAGTTGGAACACTGTTAAATGGCAAAAGATGCACAACTCCGGCAAAGGCTCTTACACAAATTCAGCCAGCGCCTCGGCCCGTAAGAAGGCACCCGTCTTTGGTAGCAAACGTAAATTCTCTTCAAGCAGTGAAGTCGGTACAATACGACAGCGTTCAAGCAATGCTCGGTCGCGCAAAACTACTTCGGGCGGACCATCAGCAACTACGCGCCCATCAGAAATCAGAATCACGCGTGATGCGAAGATCACAGCCAAATCCAAATCATGTGTAATGAAAAGAACCGCGTCGAAGTTCGAAGCCAATCTTCCCGAATCTTGCCAACCCAGAATACCGTCCATGAAATTCATATAATTGCCATAATCTTGTCCAGCAGTAGGCTCATCAAGCGCACAACGAGATTCACTGTCTTCACAGATTCGTTCACTGCATTATTCAGCTCCGACGGTTTAAAGCCAAGATTCTTCGGGCCGAATTCCAATTCTTCTTTGACTGTTGGCGCGAAGAGCATATGCGAAGGGCTCTGAAAACAATAACCAATTGTGCGCGCGACTTGTGCAACCGAGAGTCGACGCGTATCTCGCCCCTCCACCAAGACTCGGCCCTGACGCGGTTTGACCAAACCGATTGCGTGTTTGACGAGAGTGCTCTTACCGGCTCCATTCGGCCCAAGCAAGGCTATGCGTTCACCTGCATGAATCTTGAGGTTGATGTTATGCAACACATCGGGGTCATCGCCATAGCCGAATGAAACATCTTCAAAAGCGATGAGCAGCTCTTGAATGGATGGAATGTGCCGAACAGATTGCGTAGCTTTAACACCTTCGGCTCGCACCTGCTTGATCACTTGAGACGCCGGGAGTTTGACTTCGTGTCGATCTACCACGTCAGCCAGACCTTCTGGTGCACCGAGATAACGGATATGGCCCTCTTTCATATATAGCACGCGGTCCGGTTTGGCAGTCAGTGCATCTTCCACACGATGCTCGATGAGAATAATGGCCGCGCCCTCATCAGCCAGACGGCGGAAGACAGCGAGCGCTTCATGTGCGGAAGCCGGGTCGAGCGAAGCCAGCGGTTCATCCAAAAGGAGAATCGACGGCCGCATCGCAAGCAAACCGGCCAATGCCACCTTCTGCTTCTCGCCACCCGAAAGTGAAAACGTGTCTCGGTCGCGCAAATCTGTGAGGCCAAGGCGCGCGAGAGCCTCCGCCACACGCGCGTTTACTTCAGCTGAAGGTAAGGCAAGGTTCTCGGGCCCGAATGCCACCTCAGATTTAACATGTGCGCCGAGAATCTGTTTTTCAGGGTCTTGCAAGAGTGTACCCGCCGTCTGAGCTAGCTTAGCAAGCGAGAAATTACGCACGTCTTCGCCATTTACAAGCACCCGCCCTTGCAAATCACCGCGGTAACTGCGCGGGATAAGGCCATTGATACAACGTGCTAGTGTCGTCTTGCCGCATCCACTAGCACCTGCAATCAGCAGCATTTCCCCTGCTATTAGTTCAAACGAAATATTTTGGATTGCCGGCTCGGGTCGAGTGCGATATTGAAAGGATAGATTTTCAATGACTAAGGGGGAATCGGGCATCAAAGTCTCCTGATGGAGTTAATGGAGCACATTATATAACACAGTCTCTTATCCGCAGTTCTTCACTCAGCGCGAAATTATTTATGAATTACTTCCACTAGATCGCCAACTTTTGCACCTAATATTTGTGCCGCATTTCCGTTGACAACGGCGATTCCCAAATTCCCAGTGCTGCCCATCAAAGCAATCACTTCCCCCACAGATCGTTCGCCAAACGTGTTGACCAGGCCTTTAATTTCGTTTCCATTTAGATGTACGCTGATGTTTTCCTTCTCATTCATCACATCGCCAAGATTTTCAACGCGAATATTCGTTGAAACGTTGCCAAAGTGATCAATATGGATCACCTCACCTCGCCAGCCATTATTTGCCTTTTCAGGTTTGGGTAGTTCAAGACGAACTGGATCATTAAAAGATGAACCTAGTTCACGCAAGGACACACCATTTGCCAGATGTGCTGCCACTGGTGAGAAAATATCCCGCCCATGAAAAACATAACTGACGTTTTGCAGCCAATATTGAGCACGGTTTAATTCAACAAATTCGGTCTGCCAACCTTCCTGATCCGCGCGTTCCAACAAGATTGTAATGATTCCATTATCTGGACCCACAAAAAACCAATCTCCAAGCTTCGCGGCCATTGGACGTCGTTTCGTTCCCACACCGGGATCAACAACCACAATATGGATTGAGTCATTTGGGAAGTAGGGAACAGAACGCGCGAAAATATGCGCGGCCTCACGAATATTTTGCGCTTGGATCATGTGACTCAAATCTGAAATTTGAACGGTTGGGCAAATCCCCCAAATCACACCTTTCATCACGCCCACCGTGCCATCCTTAATACCAAAATCAGTGGTAAGGGTGATAAGGGGCAATGGTCTCTCCTTAGAGTAAGAATGCTGACATTATAAGACATCCGAAGGGAAATCAGTCTTTATAAATCACTTCCACTAGATCGCCAACTTTCGCGCCTAACTTCTCTGCCGCGTTTCCATTGACAACAGCAATCTCTATGTAATCTTCGCTATCTATAACAGTGATCAGGTCGCCGGGTTGTTTATGTCCGTAGGATTCTGTGATCCCGTGCACTTCCGCTCCTTGAAACCGGAGCAGGACATCGGTTCGGCGTTGAAGCGCAGATGCGGGCAAGTCAGTTGTCAGGTTACCAAAGATGTCAATCACGGTGATATGTGCAATCCAACCATTGTTTGTTTGCTCAGGCTGAGGCAACTCTATACGGACTGGGTCGTTAAATGGCGTGCCTAACTCGCTCAACGATGCTCCCTGCGCAAGATGTGCGCCAACAGGAGAAAAAATGTCTCGTCCATGAAATGTGCGGCTGATTTTCGGCAACCAATATTTTGGATTGTTCAAATGAACAAACTCAATCACCTTTTTATTCTGCTCTGCATCTTCGATGAGTGGAGTCAACATTCCGTTATCTGGACCCACAAAGTACTGATCTCCAAGCCGCGCTGCAAGTGGACGTCGCCGTGTGCCAACGCCGGGATCAACAACATAGACATGAATTGTGTCGAGAGGAAAGAATGGCACCGCCCGCCATAGAGTCAAAGCACCTTCATGGACATCCTGCGGCGCGATGGTGTGACTGATATCGACAATTTCCACCTGTGGAGCAATGCCATAGATCACTCCCTTCATGATACCCACAAACCCATTGCGGAGTCCGAAGTCGGTGGTGAGGGTGATAACTGTCATCGTTAATTTTCTCCAGCTAGGATGAATGATTTTGAGCTAGACATGGACGAGATTATAAAGCAAGTGAGAGTGCAAGCAGACACTTGACAGGCGTGCTATACTTTATATTAAACACATTCATTTTTTGGTCTCATTGTAGTGTGTTACCCATTTATCGGCTTGATGAGTGAAACATTCGACGAACACTATGCGGGGAGATTCAATTGAATTGTGGCATATTTGTTAGCCCACAAGCTTCATTAGCAGGAGTAAGTGCTATGAAAAAATTAATATTTTTCCTTGTGCTGACTGTGTGGCTTATGAGTTCCACGTCAGCATTTGCCGCGCCGGGGCAAGCTATTAGCGGCGGGTATCAGGTGGTTGACACGATCACTGTTGGAAATTACCCATTGGGAATTGCCTTCAATCCTCGGAATGGTTATCTTTATGTGGCAAACGCAAGCGATGACACCGTCTCCGTCATTGACGGAGCCGCGAATACAGTAATCGCTACAATACCTGTCGGTTCCTCTCCAAGAGGAGTAGCTTACGACCCACGCACAGGCGATATGTATGTATCAGAGACATTCTCAGATACGGTATCAGTCATTGACTATGTAACCAACACCATTATAGCTACTATCCCAATGCCGGTAGAGGAGGGGTGTTTCCATCCCTTTATGATGGCTTATGATACGCGCAATGCTCGCATGTATGTTAGCTGCTTGAGCTACACCGCAATCGCCGTGATTGATACAACTACGAATACCGTTGAAGCACTTGCCCCAGCAGGTTCTTCTCCTGAGGGGATTGTGTTCAACCGGCGCAATGGCTACATTTATGCGGCCAGTGACCATAATGGAAATGTGGTTGTCATCGACGGCGACACAAATACTGCTATCACTTACATTGATCTGCCAATCACAGGGAGCGGAGGCTCGATTGAGCTTGGCTATAACCCGCGCAACAATTATCTGTACGCTACGGTCTCAGATGCGGACAGCGTGGTCGTGATTGATGCAACGACAAATCAGATCGTGACAACGTTTGGTGTAGGTGATACTCCTTTGGGCGTTGCCTTTAATCCACGCAATGGAAACATCTACATCGCTAATTACGGAGATGGAACTGTGTCCGTCATTGACAGCACGACAAACAGTATTATCGCGACAATTCCGGTAGGAAAGGGTGCTCAGTGGCTCGCTTTTGACCCGCGTAACGGCAATCTGTATGTCACCAATTCAATAGATGGCACTGTGTCTGTGATTTCGAGTAAGGCGAAATAATTTCCAATGCTTCAAATCCATAGCCCAAGTTGTTAGTTTGGACTATGGATATTCGCGCTTCGATAAGATTGGGATTCCATAGAGCAATTACAACTCTTCGACTTTGTGGAGAAGTTTCTGTCCTTTGAAGATCATCAAAGGTGGAAGGGTAAATTGTGGCGCGCGGTCGCTGGACCAGGAGGCTTGAGGCGCCATGACCAGTCCACAAAGGAGAATCAAGGCACGGTCGTAATTGACGCGCCAGCCTGCAAAATCTCGCCAAGCCTGTTCACGATCTGCTTTGATGGGCAAGCCTGCCGCGGCAAGTTGATCAATCACTTCATCGAACTCATGGCGCTCGACACAGATAGGAACCGCAGGATAATGTGGATCCTGCGGGCTAGGGATATCGAAGTAGGTCGCAATGCGGCGTAACGCCAAAAACCCCGCCCGGATACAAAGCGCGGCAGAGACCTCATACGGAATTTCAATTGTGGATAAAGTGATTGCAGCCGCATCCAGGACTGCGCCCGCCGCAGTGACCCAGGAATTCTCAGCACGCGGAGAACGGAAAAAGACCAAAGCTGGGAGCGTGGTATGACTTTCCTCAATATCGGCAAACCAGGTTTCCCATACCTTCCAATAATCGGATAATTTCTCCAATCCATGATTACGATGAAAACGAAGAAGCATCTCCAATGCGGAGGGCGGGCTTCCTGCGCGCACTTCGAGCATGTTGACGGCCTGTTCGCGCCGTGAAAAAGCAGCATACATGGTTGGTAAATACGCAATGAGTAATGCAACTAATATTAAACCAATCAGCGCTTCTGAGAAGATCAGCGCGGTAATCAGCAGAGTCCTGGGAGCTTCAAAGCCAAGTGTTAATACAGACGACCCACTTAAGCGAAACACTGCAAAGATATCTCCCACTTCTAAAGCCCAGTACATTGCGGCATATCCCAACGAGATCAGGACATACCATGTTGGGACAAGCATCATCAACCCAATGGGAGCGTAATACGCCATAATCGCATCGCGGCGGCGATACGTTTTGGCAAAGTGCAAAATGAAATTGATCGCGCGCCGCAGCAACCCAAAGACAAGACGATTGAGTTGGCTACGTGCAGCCCTTGGCAAGACAATGGTAGAGATGGCAGAGGAGAGAGTCAGGACAACAGTAATCAATCCCAGCACAAAAACAAAGAAATGGGTAAGACTTTCTGAGGTAAACATGAGCGGGATTATAAAGCAGAATAGAAAGGGAACAATGTTAAATAATCTTACTATCGTATGCAGCTGAAGTCTTTTATATAGATTATGCTAAAATCAAAAAACACAAAAGTGATTTATTCATATCGAAAAGGAGTGAATGAAAGACATGGTAACCTTCAACCAGTCTGGAACGATTAATGCACCTGTTGAAAAAGTTTTTGCGTATATAGCCGACCCGCAAAAGATTCCAGAGTGGAGGAAAGATGTTCCCGGAATAAGTCGGGTTAGTGGGATGCCAAGTGTAGGTACTACATTCTATGAAGACGTGAATTTCATGGGGAAAAAGAAACTGTTGATGAAAATCACTGAATTTATTCCTAATAAGAGAATCGTGATCGAGGCGCAAAGTGGTATGCCTCTTCTTCCCACCCAGGAGTTTACGTTTACCCGGCAAGGCAATAAGACGAACGTTGATTTAGCAGTCATCATGAAGGTATCAGGCTTTTTTATACTCATGCAGCCGATGTTGCCCATGCAACTGAAAAAAATATGGGCTGGATACTTTCAGAATTTGAATCAAATCCTGAGTGAGTAAATTTCATATTGAGATTGCTATAGCTCAGGCGGAGATTTTTCTATCGCACATATTGTGCAAAGACTTGTTCAAATTGATCCTGCGTTTGATATCCAATCCACTCGTGCAAAATATTCCCATCCGCATCCAGCAGATAAAAACTGGGGCGGATGCGAAAGCCAAGGTATTTTTGGAAATCAGCGGTTAATGGGTTGCTGATTTCCAAATAAGAAAACTTGATTTTGCCAAAGTATTTTGCTTCCAGCCCATGCACCATGGGCGCCATTCCCTGGCAAGTCGTTCACCAAAATTCAAAGAATTCAACAAATTGCAAGCCGCCGGATGCCATACTGACCGTATTGGGATCGGTTGCTTCGAGGTTGGGCCCACGGGAAGTAGCAACAGCCTGTATTGTCGGCGCTGGAGTAGCAGAGTTCAGACTATCTATATAGACATGAGTCGCCGAGGCAAGTTCAGGCGCCTGGGTTTGCGTCTCAGTAGGCGCGCATGCGGCCAGTAAAACGGCGATTAGGCTTAGGCTTGATAAGAGACGAGTTTTCATCCTATTTTCAGGAAAGGTTATAACATGAAATCCTTACGTAAAGGCTACAAAGCGCTTCGTCTGTACTCGCCTGCTAGTTTCGCTCATATCGTCCCGATTTTTTTCGGGAATGCGAAAGAATCCGTTTGCTCATCTTTGACGTTGGTGAAATCCTACGCTATACTGTGTTTAGTTCATAAGTTGGATAGTTACCTAGCTAGATATTTATGACTATCCAACCACCTAACTACAAAACTATCAAACTATTCAACTAAATGAGGAGGTTGTATGGCTGATTTCAAACTTACATATGCCACGATGTTCAATCCCCCCGAGGAACTTCACAAGGGTTTTGATAAGGCAGTTGGAAAGCTCAAAGCCAATCTCGGCAAAGAATACGGGATGATCATCGATGGTAAAGACGTTTTTGCCGATGATAAATATGAAGATCATTCGCCTGTGAATACTGATTGGGTGCTGGCAGTCATCCAAAAAGGCAATGCCACACAGGCCAATATGGCAATTGAGGCGGCTCGCAAGGCATTCCCAGCCTGGAGCCACACTCCCTGGAAGGAGCGCGTCCGCTTGGTACGCAAGGCAGCTTCGATCATCGAGAAACGCATTTTCGAACTCGGCGCAGCCATGGCACTTGAGGTTGGCAAGAACCGCATGGAATCGCTTGGCGATGTGCAGGAGACAGCCGACCTGATGTATTTCTCCGCCAGGATGATGGAGGAGAATGACGGCTTCATTAAGCCAATGGGCAAAGACCCGCTGGTTGGATATGACTCCACAAATGTTTCTGTTCTGCGTCCTTACGGCGTATGGTTGATCGTGAGCCCATTCAACTTCCCCTTCGCGTTGACTGGCGGTCCCACCGGCGCAGCTCTCGTCGCTGGGAACACGGTCGTCATCAAGCCGGCCACGGATACTGCGTGGATCGTCCGACTCTATGCCGAATGTTTGCGCGACGCGGGCTTCCCGGATGGCGTGGTGAATTTTGTTACCGGTCCCGGCTCTTCATTAGGGCAGGCACTTGTGGAGAATCAGGATGTAGATGGCGCGACCTTCACTGGCTCGTTCGATGTAGGAATGAGACTGTACCGTGATTTCGCACAACGCGACTACATTCGCCCTGTGATCCTTGAACTCGGTGGAAAGAATCCCGCGATCGTTTCACGCAATGCGAATCTTGAAGACGCGGCAACAGGCATTGTCCGTTCTGCGTTCGGCTTGCAAGGACAGAAGTGTTCGGCAGACTCACGCGTGCTCGTTGAGGAGCCCGTCTATGATGAGTTGCTTGGCAAACTCAAAGCAAAAACAGAAGCGCTTACCATCGGTGATCCGACAGACCGCGCTACCTATCTTGGTCCAGTGATCAATCAGGGTTCCTATAACGATTTCAAGAACTTCACGGAAGAGATCAACCAGGCTGGCGGCAATTTCCTGACAGGTGGTCATGTGAAGACTGGCGATATTTACGACAAAGGCTACTTCTGCGAACCAACTTTCGTTACTGATCTGCCCTATGAGCATCGTTTGTGGCAATATGAAATGTTCCTACCCATCGCAACGATTGGCAAAGTTGGGGATCTCGATGAAGCAATGAGGATTGCCAACAATGTGAACTATGGTCTCACGGCTGGCTTCTACGGTTCACGCGCAGAAGTCGATTGGTTCTTCGATGAGATTCAAGCGGGCGTGACCTATGCCAACCGTCCGCAGGGCGCGACGACCGGCGCGTGGCCTGGCTTCCAGCCCTTTGGTGGATGGAAAGGCTCCGGCGCGAGTGGCAAGAACGGTGGCGGATATTACTACGTGCAGCTTTACATGCACGAACAGATCCGTACACTGGTCAAAGCTGCAAAAGCAAATGGTAAAGCGACTCCGAAAAAGAAAGTCGCCACAAAGAAAAAAGCCTCTTCAAAGAAGATGGCAAAACGCAAATAATCACCCTCACCCCTAGCCCCTCTCCCAAATTGGGAGAGGGGAATTAATATTATGCCCTGGGATCCAAAACAATATCATAAGTTTCAAGCGGAACGCTCTGCACCGTTTTTTGATTTGCTCACACTTGTTGGAATCCGTCCCAATTTGAAAGTTGTGGATCTAGGATGCGGCACCGGTGAATTGACGCGTCAGCTTGCGGATGCTTTGCCAAATAGCGATGTGATTGGGTTAGACTCTTCCCAATCAATGCTAGAAAGAGCCGCTTCGCTCTCAATACCAAACCTACATTTTGAACAAGGAAATCAATCGGAGCTGACAGGTGAATGGGATCTCATCTTCAGTAACGCCGCACTGCAATGGTCGGAGAATCATATAGAGTTGATCCCTCGTCTACTCGAGAGATTGACGCCGGGTGGTCAGATCGCTATCCAAGTTCCCTCCAATCACAATCATATCTCGCACCAGATCTACCGCGAGACTGCAAATGAAGAGCCGTTTAAATCCATTTTGAATGGCTTTCAACGATACGCGCCAATCTTATCCATTGACGAGTATGCGCGTCTCTTGTTTGTATGTGGCGCAGAAGAGATCGTTGTTTTCGAAAAAGTGTATCCTCACGTTTTGGAAGACTCGGACGCGGTGGTAGAATGGATTTCAGGTACCGCACTTGTCCCCTATTTTGAAAGATTGGGTGAACATAAAGAAGAGTTTGTGAACGTGATCCGCACAAAGATGCGCACCGCGCTCCCCGATAAGCCTGTCTTTTATCCATTTCGCAGAACTTTATTTTCAGCAAGAAAACCAGCATAATTTGCTCTAGCCGCCGTTCCACAGGAATACCATGGGCGAACCTCAAGGATTTGACCGCAACGGATTTCTTCATCGTATTGGCACGTTCTTTCTATTAGTGGGGATTGGATTGCTCGTTTTCTTTTTGCTTTCCGATGCTGCGAAACAAGTCACATTCAGTTACTTTTGCTGGAGCACCATATTCTTGATCGTCGGTTTTGTCTTTCGCGGTCAGCTCAAAAGAGCTGCGAAACCTAGTGGGAGATTCAGTCTTGTAAAAAGGCTTACGCCTAAATCAAAGCAAGACCCAGGAAAGAAGTAATGACTAAACTCGTTTCTCTTTCAGACGCCATTGCAGAACATGTGAACGATGGTGATATTGTCTACGCGGCGGGATTCACACATCTCATTCCCTTTGCCGCGGGTCACGAAATGATTCGACAAGGGAAGAAAGACCTTACGCTTGCCCGAGCCACACCTGATCTGATTTACGACCAGATGGTCGCGGCAGGCTGTGCACGCAAAGTGATTTTTTCCTACATGGGTAATCCCGGCGTGGGATCACTTCGAATTGTCCGTTCTGCCATTGAACAAGGAAAACTGGAATGGGAGGAATACTCTCACTTCGGGATGATCACGCGTCTACAAGCGGGAGCATCAGGCTTAGTGTTCCTGCCTATGAACCAAACTGGTGCAACGGATTTGGAAAAAGCCAACCCAAATATCAAGCGAATCCCTGATCCATTTGGTGGCAAGGATGTAATCGTTGTCCGTGCGCTCAATCCTGATGTGGCAATAGTCCATGTGCAGCGAGCAGATGCAAATGGCAATGCACATTTATGGGGGATCATCGGTGAGCAAAAAGAAGCCGCGTTCGCCGCGAAGAAAGTCATTCTCACCACCGAAGAGATCGTAGACGAATCAGTCATCCGCTCTGATCCGAACCGCACAATGATTCCTGGGATCGTAGTGAGCGCGGTGTGTCATGTCCCGTTTGCGTGCCATCCGAGTTATGCCCAGGGCTATTATGACCGCGATAACGAGTTCTATCTCGCTTGGGACAAAATCAGCGAATCTGCCGAAGCGACAAAGCAGTATTTGGATGAATGGGTATATGGAGTAAAAGATCGAAATGAATATTGGGAGAAGCTAGGCGCGGAGACGCATAAGCGATTGGAAGTGAAAGCGCGATACAGTGAAAAGATTAACTACGGGAATTATTGATCCACTAATCTTCGCTAATCTGCATTAATCTATTTCCTCAAGGCATTGTTTACTTCCAGAGTGAAAGGAGACATCATGGCAGAGTTACTCTATAAAAATGAAGTTTACGCGATCATTGGCGCGGCAATGGAGGTCTACAACCAATTAGGACCAGGCTTTGGTGAGGCAATCTATCAAGAGGCGATGGAAATCGAATCAGATTCGAGCAAGATTCCTAATAATCCACAACAGGATATTTTTATTGAGTACAAAGGAACAAAGCTGAAACAGTTCTTCAAACCAGATTTTATTTGTTATGACAAAATCATCGTCGAGATCAAAGCTCTGGACCGGTTAACATCGCGCGAAGAAGCACAGTTACTCAATTATCTGAAAGCAACGAGTATGCCTGTCGGCCTTCTTATCAATTTCGGAGCTGAAAAGAATCTGGAATGGAAAAGAATGGTCTTGACTCCCAAAAAACTTATTCATACTCCAAAAGTTCTTACCCCTTCGAGATTGCCAGGGATCAATGACCCAAAACCCATTCGCGAAGATTAGCGGGGATTAGTGGATGAAACGATTCGATCTCGGTGGCAATGGTGAGCCACTGCATTTTCTTCATGCCAATGGCTATCCTCCAGAATGCTACAAGCCATTCCTTGAACTTTTACAAAAAAAATACCATGTCTTCGGCATGCTGCTGCGCCCCCTGTGGCCCAACTCGAATCCCGATGAGATTCAAGATTGGAAACCTTTTTCGGATGATCTGCTTCAATTCCTCACGCCCCCTCAACCTACTCCTGTAATCGGAGTCGGACATTCCATTGGAGGGGTTGTTACCTTGCGCGCAGCGTTGCGAGACCCGAGCAAATTCCGCGCTTTGATTTTGCTTGACCCTGTGCTATTCGTTCCCAGCCGACTCATCTGGTGGAATTTCTTCCGCGCGATTGGATTGGGAAATAAAGTCTATCCCAAAATTTCCGGCGCATTGAAACGACGTCGCACCTTTGATGATCTCGATCTCGTCTTCCGCGGATATCGCAACCGCTCAGTATTTAAATATATGAGCGATGAGAATTTGCGAATTTATATTGAAGGGATCACACGTAAAACAGATCATGGCTATGAACTAATCTATTCACCAGAATGGGAATCGCAGATTTACTTCACAGGTCTGCGCGACTTCGACATCTGGCGTGATCTGCCAAAACTCGAAGTGCCAACTCTCTTCATCCGTGGCGCGCAAACGGATACGTTTCTGGAGAGCGCAGCAAAGTTCGTCCGCAGGACTGCTGCGCTTGTGAAACGGAAGCAGCCCAGGGTTTGGGTGGAAACGTTAGAGGAATCCACACATTTGCTTCCGCTTGAGCGTCCACAAGAAGTCTTTGATAGGATGCAAACATTCTTGAGGAGCCCCTAAAGGTCTTCGCGAAGCACTCCGTATTGAAATGAAGGGACAGAGACCTTTAGGGTCTGAGAAAGGAATTTATGAACGAAATCAAATATTCTTCTGCCGAATTGATGATTATCAACGCCGCGCGTTTGTTGCGTGACGGTGATGTGGTATTTGTCGGAGTTGGTCAACCTAATCTCGCATGTAATCTCGCGAAACGCACGCACGCGCCAAACCTAGTGATGATCTATGAAGCGGGTGTCATCGGTGCGGAGCCTGCGCGATTGCCGCTATCGATTGGTGACCCAACGCTTGTGAGCGGATCACTTTCAGTCGTGAGCATGTATGATATTTTTGCGAACTATCTCCAGCGCGGCAACGTAGATGTGGGCTTTATGGGCGGCGCGCA
>WNFX01005983.1_pt1 | contig 16078 bp, 21 predicted proteins | sample 5400111 | NCBI WGS metagenome assembly WNFX01 (sample SAMN13153363, study PRJNA577476) | soil metagenome | isolation source: 40 cm soil or saprolite under grassland replicate 1 | place: USA:California | collected 2016-06-15 | reverse complement strand
GATCCTCTTGCCGGTCCTGGGGAGGGAGCGAGACCCTCTAGTAGGCAAGGAAACTCCACTCCAGCGCACGTTCCCGCGGGGCCAGTTCCTCTTGAAACGCACCTCACTGCTGCACGGAGTCGATGTGCCAGGAGATCAGTATGCAGGCGGTTCCCACAGGCTCGAACTGCTCAAACAGCGCCTCAAGGGCCCACGGATTGCGCAACGAGGTTGTAGCGACTAGCACCTGAGCCAAAAATGTGTCTCCTTGATGAGGAAGTATCAATGCATTCTCATCGAGGAGATCTCCATGAATAGTATTGCTGATGGATCGATGATCGTCCAGACCTCTTGCCAATCAGTGCCTTCAACGCCGCCCTGGTTCGGGGAAGTTGTCCTGATCGTAGAGTATCTGCGCCAGCACGATGTCCTTGTGGCTCTCACTGAGCAGGTGCGCTTTGCTCGTCGCCGCTTCGGCCACTATGAGGTCATTGACTTTCTGGCCGTGCTCTTTGGCTACGCCATCAGTGGCGAACGGACACTGGAAGCCTTCTACCAGCGCCTGCGTCCCTTTGCCACTGCCTTCATGGCGCTCTTTGGGCGTGAGCGCTTGCCTGCGCGCTCCACACTCTCGCGCTTTTTAGCTGCTCTGCCCCCAGAGCCTGTTGAAGCGCTGCGTTCCCTGTTTTTTTCTGATCTGCTGGCTCGCCCTCTGGTCCCAGAGCAGCAACCGGCAGGGCTGTGGGATCGCACCGAAAGCCAGTGGTTCGTCTTTGATATCGATGGGACGCGGGAAGCTGCGAGCCCTCGAGCCTTACCTCAAACACCCGACCTTCCTGCCCCAGAGCGCCGCCTCCGCCCGCTGTGTGCTCCTGGTTACACTGGACGCAAACGAGGGGAGGTCGTTCGCTCTCGGACCACCGTTTTACAAGCTCATACCCACCAATGGCTCGGCTCATTCAGTGGACCGGGCAATGGCAAGTCACGCGAGGAATTACGCCGAGCGGTGGCCGGGATCAAGCAGTACCTTGCGGCCCATCAGATCCCCGCAGCACGCGTCCTGCTGAGACTGGATGGACAATATGGCACCGGAGCCACCCTCTCGGACGTCGCTGGACTGGCAGTGGTCATGCGTGGCAAAGACTATCAGTTACTCTCACGAGCAGAGATCCAGTTTCGGCTCTCCCTTCCCCCAGATCAGCAATTCAGCCGTCCGGAAAGTGCTTTCGTGCGTAGCCTGTATGACTGCCCTGAGGTGGCGGTGGGTCCAGGCGAGCAGCACTGTCGCGTCGTCGTAGCAACCCATCCAGCGGGATCGACAAAGCCCCGCGTGGGCGTCGAACGTGACGGGATCGTCTACGAGCTGTTCTTGACGATGCTCCCGCAAGGAGCGTTCACCGCTGCCGATGTGGTGGCACTCTACCTGCATCGCGGTGCCTTTGAAATTACGCTCTCCGATGAAGATAGCGAACAAGACCCGGATCGTTGGTGTAGTCAGGCAGCCTGGGGTCAGGAGTGTTGGCAGATTATCAACCAATGGGTCTGGAACCTCCGACTGGAGTTGGGTCATCGCCTCCATCCTGACCCGGTGCGTACGACTGAGTTTGCTCCTGCCCATCTGGCTGAACAGGCTCCGGTTGCCAACGCAGCTTCCCCAACACAAGGATATGGACCACCAGATCTCGCTTTGCCCTGGAAAGCTGGCCGCTTCTCGGGTAGAGATTTTGTCTTCCAGTCGGACGGGACCCTGCGCTGTCCCGCTGGACAATTCCTCCGGGCAAACGAGCGGCGCACAGAAGTCGATGGAAGCCTGCGCATGGTGTACGCCGCCAGCATTCGCAGTTGTCGTCCCTGCCCTCTACGCGAGCAGTGTCAATGGCAGGGCAAAACGACGGCAAAGCCGCGCCAGGTGAGCGTGCTGTTGCATCCCCTCAAGATCGGCACGGCTCCCTTGCTCTGGCGAGATTGGAGCCGGAGACGGCACCGTCGAGCATGTATACAACTGCTTCGGCAGCAACAGGTGGAGGTACAGATGAAGCCGTTGCAGGCATGCACAATTCCCATGCCTCTATCTCGTGCCCAGCGTGCACATTCTCGTCTCGACTGGTCCGAGCGGCTCGCACGCAATGCGCGTGTCTCGACCGCAAGCCAGGTGACGATTAGGCTGTTCGGCATCCCAGAAGGTTTTGCCATCGCACTCGGTTTGGCAACAACCTAACGCTGTCTTGACAGCCGTGAAGTCCCTTTTTCTTGGACAAGCTTGCTTCTCTGAGTGGAGCCTCATGACCTCTTGCGCCTGGTTGCCCCTCAATCCTGCCTCTTTTCTGCCTTTTTTGCTCTCCACCCACCGATTTCTCCCATCTCTCACGGGCTCAACGCTTGGTTCTGAGCGACTTTTACTCATCAGATCAGGATAAGCTCTTCAGCATTCTCGTTGCGCAATTCGTGGGAGCGGCAAGACCACGTGCCCACCGCCAAAGACCAGCGAGCCGACGCGAAAGAAGGTATCGAAGAGCGCCAGGGTCTGATCATGGACGACGAGGCGCAAGAGCGGCAGTCCCAAGAGGAGCGTGAAAAAGATGATCCAGCAGGCAACCGCGAGCCGACGCGGCACGTGCAGGGATAGTACCGAGGTCTTGGAGCCCTCGGTACTGCGAAGAAACCGCCAGCCAATGAGTCCACCGACAGCAAGGATGAGAATCTGGAGTGTGGCAACCGGCCAGAGCAGAATGGCGATAGCGGAGAGGATCGCGATGGTGACGCGTGGACGATCAGGGCACAGTGATGTTGCCATGCCCCACACCGCTTGGGCCACCACGGCTACCGCCACGATCAAGAGTCCATGTAGCCATCCTGCTCCCGTGACGCCATGTACCCCATTAGTAAGATATGCAAACACCGTGAGGGCAATGGCCGAGGGCAGCGTAAAGCCAAGCCAGGCCGCCAGTCCTCCCAAGACGCCAGCACGCGTCATGCCTAGTGCAATCCCCATCTGGCTGCTGGAAGGGCCAGGTAAGAACTGGCACAAGGCGAGCAGATCCGCATAATTGTGCTCATCCACCCATTTGCGACGGACGACGATCTCCTCTCGGAAGTACCCCAGGTGGGCGATAGGACCACCAAAGCTGGTCAGACCGAGCCGCGTAAAGACGAGCAGCACTTCCCAAAAAGACCTCTGTTGTGGTCTGGGGCGCGTGGCATCCTTGTTCCCCTGTGCCTCCTTACTCTGCATCGGCGTTCTTCTCTTCCCTTTGTACCTGTTCCGCCGAAAGCGCCTCCTCGACTGGAAACAAGAGGTTTTTCCAGTTCGGGTAACCGCCAGTGAGCACTCGCGCCTGGTAGTGGTAAATTGGGTCAATGTTCGGACAAAAATGAGCGTGGATGGTCTCTGTGTCCGAAGATTCACCCAAATTTTTCGTGGGTGAAGGTTCGGACAGATTTCCATGGCCTGACGTTTTGCAGGAGAGTAGGTCATTTTTCAAGAGAAAGCTGCAATACAGGTTTCCATCTTCTGTTAAGCTCAGTCCGCTTCGGGAGCGGATAGTTGCTCGTCTGTCCGAAGATTCGGCCTGATTGCCGACTATTGGACCTAATTTGTCCGAATATTCACCCAATTTACCAGGTAGCCTTGTTCTCGCAACAGAGCTGGTAAATAGCGCGAATGTTCGACGATTTTTCAGGTGAAATGGAGGCGCATCGGCGTGAATGGTGGGATTCGACCATGGAGACGCCTGAAGAAACCGCTCCCCATCTGGTTTCTTTCATCACCATTCTGCAAATAGTGGGATCGTTGGGGAATGCGCATGGATCTGACGCGCATGATGCTCCAAATCTGTGCCAGACCCATGAAATTCCCAAATGGATAAAAGCGTGACGCGCCATCAGCTCCCTTGTTATTTCAACGCTGGAGAGATTTCCCTGGCGGCTGTTTCACCTGATCCTGTTTCACCTGATGTGAAAGTCACAGCGGCTGACCTTTGAAGCAGTTTCACGGTTGATAAAGCTGCCACGAAGATCATCGTAAAGATGCTGACCGTAGCTTCCGCCTCAGCAATGCTTCTGGTATGCCAGACCACCCCCATCGCGTCAGTGACCAGCGTATCGCCGCTGCCTGACAGATAGGCCACAACATATGCCAACCCAACCACGGCAAACATGATGATCGCCTGAGCGTAGTACGACTTGGGAAAGGCCGACGCCTCCTCTTTGCTGTCAGTCCTGCGCAAACGCAGGAAGAGGGCAAACAATTGGAAGAGCACATACGCCGTGAAGAGCCACCCCACGTAGTTGGTGAATGGCACCCCGAAGTAGCCACCGCCTTGCTCCCAGATGAAGAAATGATTGATCGTCGAGACTGTTGGATCCAAGCCCAGATCATTGGCGACCATGGCGAAGGAAGCAATAAACGGAACGGCGAACGTGGTGAACGCACTGGACTTGCGGTCAATATCACCAATCAGCACCGTGGCAAGCACCCAGGCGAGGTAGCCGGGGAAGTAGGCAAAGCCGACCAGCAGAGGCACCTGAAAGAGCTTGGGGCCAAGCACGTCGGTGTAATGATAGTGACCAAACGGAAAGCCAGTCAGAATACTGGTGTTTTCCATGAGATTACTGACGACCAGACAAAGGACAAGAAAGGTGAGAATGCCGCTCCATTTGTAGCGCAAGGCTCCATGAAGCAGCCCAAAAACGATCGGGATCAAAATCCCGATCGCCGTGGGAATATGGAGTGGAAACACTGAATTCGCCAGTTTAACCACTGCATAAACCACAACCAGAATCCAAAGAACGTAGGTCGATACGTTTCTCACGAAAGAGCGATTGTTGACAGTCAAGGGAGGTTATCCTTTCTGTTTGACGTACACAACTGAACGATAGGTCCTGGAACGAATGGGGGGGAACCACATCGTTTTCGTCCCCCATGCTCTCCGCTTCGCCGAAAGAAGGGCTTTCCCGCTTTTAGAGACCCTTGCCTCGGATGCACAGACCATTTTATCCAATCTCATTTGAAACAAACATGTTTAATAGAACTATAACGCGTCTCCTCAAAAAAGGCAAGGTCAGAGGGACAGCCGGTGACTGTCCCGTGTGTTGCGGGAGGGCTGCGTATGAGTTCTCACGAGATCTGGTCACGCCTTACGCCGAAAGCCTGGAGATCATCAGTGGTTACAAGCATAGGCGGCTGGCTCACGCGAGACCCCACCATGAGGCCATCTTCTCCAGAGCCGCAGACCTTCTCTCTTGACTTTTCAACTTCACTTGGGTATAGTTTTCTTAAAATGGATTGCTTCAAATAGGGTTGGGAGAAAAATGATGCAGACGAGAGAACAGCCAGCGCCATCGGTGCTTAAGCTGCTGGCGCATGATCTGCGGTGGACGTTACTCCAACAGCTCACCCAGAGTGATTACCGTGTGGCCGAACTCGTTGCGCAGGTGAAGCAGCCACTCAATCTGGTGTCCTACCACTTACGCCAGCTCCGTCAGGCGGGTCTTGTTCATGAGCGGCGCAGCACGGCTGATGAGCGCTCGTTTTACTACAGCCTGGACTTGCCACGCCTCCACATGCTCTCCCTGGAAGCGTCGTCAAGCCTCCATCCGAGCCTTGGGGAAGCGATCCCCCCAGGGAGCCGCACGCAATGGCACTTTGACGGTCCCCCACCGCGTCTTCTGTTTCTCTGTACGAGCAACAGCGCCCGCTCTCAGATGGCCGAGGCGCTCCTCGGTCACCTGAGCCAGGGACAGGTCCAGGCGTTGAGTGCCGGGAGTCATCCTGCCCAAGCGGTCCATCCGTTGGCGATCCGCACGCTTGCCCGATGGGGCATCCAGATGAGCCAGTCCGTGCCCAAATCCCTGGAGGGGTTTGTGGGTCAGTCGTTTGATCGCGTGATCACGCTCTGTGATCGGGTTCGCGAGCGGTGTCCCACCTGGGGAGACTCGTCGCCGATTCATTGGAGTTTGCCCGATCCTAGCACGGCAGAAGGATCGGAAGCGGAGCGACAACAGGTCTTCGATCAGTTGGCTAGCCAGCTGGACGTGCGTATTCGGCTCCTGCTCACTTTGCTGGAGCAAGAGCGCCGGGAGACTGTTTCGGGACAGAAGACCGTAAGCTAAGTACAGGCTGCCGCAAATGAGAAGCAAGCTTTAGCGCCTTGGTCTGGCCTCCTCCCTTGCATCAGGACACTTCGAATTTATGACCGCGAGTACTAAGCACCTTTCAACCCGGCTGCGGGCTGGAGACGAGAAGAGCATTTGGGAGCAGGACAAGGAGGACCGAAACCGCGTCAAACCGGGGAAAGGTTTAGGCATCGGACCCATCGAAGGAGTATGTTTTTTGAAGGAAAGGAAAAAGATATGGCACGCATTCGCTATATGATTGAGGATGTCGATCAAGCAATTACCTTCTACACGCGCCATTTGGGATTTACACTGGAATTCAACGCGAGTCCGGCGGTTGCCCAAGTCACACGAGGAGATCTCCATCTCCTGCTCAGCGGCCCGCAAAGCTCAGGGGCGCGCCCTCTGCCTGACGGGCAGCGCCCCTCCCCTGGCGGCTGGAATCGTCTGGTCATTGAGGTGGAGCATCTGCCATCCGTGATGGAGACGCTCAAACAGGCAGGAGTGCCCTTCCGTCGAGATGGCATCGTCAGAGGGCCAGGAGGGCAGCAAATCTGGATTGAAGATCCCTCAGGCAATCTCATTGAACTGTTTGAGCCAGCGGGACCCCCACCTCGCCCCTAACGAGTCTCTTGACCCTGAAAGATCCGGGAGCCTTGCTCGCCCACAGGGTGCGCCATGAATCTCATGGCGCACCCTGAACTGAGAGAGCGTCTGAAGACGACTGAAGGAAGGAGTCTATGTGGCAAATCATCTGTTTGTGCTTACCAGCTATGACGCAAAGTGAGCAACAGCGTATCTTTGCGTTGTTTAGTGAAGCTCTTCGTGCCTGCGGGAGGAAGCCAGGTGAGATAGATATCGGTCTCTTTTTTCTGCATGCCCTCTCTCCAGAGGAGATGTTGACCGTATTGGAAGAGCGGCTCAATCTGGTTACTCGTTCGCAAGAATTGATGGAGGTACCACTGGAGAGAGAAGAGGAAATGGATCTCAAACAGAGAATAATCAATGATCATATCCAGACGCTTCTTGCCGCAGAGCGAGGATGGCTGAAGCGTACAATTGCACAATTGCAGATTTCTGAACGCTGCAGAGAACTTGCAGACAGATAGAGCATATTGTCCTCTTTGAAGAGGAATTCTCAAATAACAGCTTTTTGGCTGATTGGAAAATCAATCTTCATAAATGTATTCGCATCCAAGGACATCTGGACTCACCTGGCAAGACCGGTTTGGGGGATTACACATCGAGCAGCAGGAGACTGGCACCACGCTGCTCTCAGGGGTGCTGCCGGATCAGTCAGCGCTCTACGGGGTGCTCTTACAACTCATCCGGCTTGGTCTGGTGCTGCTCTCGCTTGAAACGAGCCAGGCGGAGGGCGCGTGAGCAGGCAGCAGAACGCGCCTCTGGCTCGCACTCCCGTCCTTCTCTCTGACCGTTGGCTTTGAGAAAGGACCAATGAACAACCATGATCAACGTAACCTTTCCCTGTGCTAAAAGGCGCTTGGCGGTGCTTGGGCAAGAGATGGCCTCTGTGGAATCTCGCGGTTCATACTAGGCGAGAGTAAGGAGAAAATGATGGCAGTCGAAGAACACAAGAAAAACGAGGAAGCCGAAATCAAAAGGGTAATAGAGGGTGGAGTCGAGGCGATTCGCGCGAAGGACCTCGATGGGATTATGTCCATGTACGCGCCCGAACTCGTGTCGTTCGACATCGTGCCCCCGCTGCAATACGTGGGAGCAGATGCATACAGGAAACAGTGGGAAGAGGTGTTCTCGTCGTTCCCGGGTCCGATCGACTATGAAATTGCTGACCTGTCCATCACGGTAGGCGATGACGTGGCCTTCACCCACAGCTTCAACCGGCTGAGCGCAACCATGAACAATGGGCAGAAGATCGGGAACTGGCTGCGTTGGACCGCTTGCTGGCGCTCGATCAAGGAGACCATTCAAAAACGGGTGCTGGTTATGCCGCTTTCTCCCTTTTACTGGGTACTGATGGTTCAACCATACCAGGATACCATTTACAAAATAACTGGTAGAAGTCATCATTTAATACCTGGGTTCGCACTTGAAGCAAATTATGTGCTCCTACTTTTGTCCAGCGCATTTGTTGCTTTTTCACAAAACGCTTACTGATCACTTCATTCACGGTTGATTCGACAAATGCGGTGGAAATGGTCTCCCCATTGCGGTAGCGATCGCCGTAGTTCACAATATAATTCTCATTGGCCGTAATATAGCCATTGAACTCCCGCACCGCCTGGAGCATTTTCTTGATCGAGACGTTCTTTTCTTCGAGCATTTCCAGGTCTTCTTCGAGCGTTTCCCCGGTCTGGAGCGCACAGAAGACATTGCCGTGCCACAGATACCACTTGATTCGTTCAAGTTGGTGCTCCAATTCCTCCAGCGTTGGCATGCAGGGCTCCGGCTCTTCCTCTTCAATCCGAGATCGTTTTTTCTTCTTGTCTTTGACTTCGGTCCGCAGCACAGCCCCTTTGGCGAACTGTCCCAGCACGGTCAGACGCATGGTAATATGGAACCAGTCGAGGACGTGCTCAGCGAACGGGTTGAGATACAGTTGGAGATCCCGCACGTCATCACCTCCATCCGAGAGAAAGATCACCTGCTGATTCATTTGCATACCCTGCGCTTTGAGCGTCTCATACACACGGCGCCTGGGTTTCGTGTCGTAGTCATTCACGAATCCGAAGCGTTTGGATGGCTGCTCTTCCCTCATGCTTTTCCCGACGATGATTTCAAACGAGCTCGCCTTGCGGTTTTGCCCTTCTCGCGCGTGGACATACCCCCCATCGATGCCCATAATCAGGGGAACGCCTGGCTCAGGAAGCGTTTCCCACTCTGCCGGACATCCTTCAATAAAGGAAGACTGCTCGTCGCCTAGCTCGCTATCTACTCGGGTTGCGATCTGCTGGACATGCAGAGAGAGCGTTGCCGTGCTGATGCGTTTTTCCAGAGGCAAAACCTCCTCCAGAAGCTGGGCAGTGTGCCCGTAACTCATGACAGCGGCCCACTTCGTCTGCAGATAGGTAAACTCCGGCGCTATTCGCTCTGGCAGAAGCTTCGCCAGGGGACTCACACTGATCTGTTTTTGTCCCTGTCGCCGCGTGGTTGCCTGGTGGCACGAGCAGGTGTAGAAGCGCTGGCTCACGAGTTTGATGGTGCCAAATAAGGTCCGAAAGGGAAGCTGGTGAGTGCCGTTTTTCGGATAGGGCATTCCGCAATCCGGGCAGGATGACTGCTGTTCCAGGAAGCGTGCAGCCTGAGCTGTCACCAACGTTGTTTGTATCTCCGCCAGAACTTGTTTCGCCTCATCTAGCGAGAGCCCGAGTGTCTCAGGACGAAGATCCTCGCTCTTGCGCTCCAGGCTGAATATCTCTTTGACGAGGGACGGCGTGTGATGATCCTCGTCTTCGATGACCACTTGAAGAGTCATTCTCATCCGCGTATGGTTCCTTTCTCCATCTCACGCCATCTTGCATCGCCTGCGGCGAAGAGGGCCAGACGGTCATTGACTGCCGAACGATCAAAGGTCTCCGCTTGCAGCCAGAAGAGCATGGTGGCTGCTTCCTCCCCATAATCCCCAACACGCGCCTCCTCATCCTCCACGATTTCCAGGAGCCGACGCTCGATATGACCAACGGAGTAATACTGCTTTTGTTCGAGATAGGCCAGCGGCCCATTGCACCATTCTGGGGGTGCTTGACGCGCTCCACCAATGCATCGGGGATAGGCTTTGGTGGAAGAAAAGGGGAGGATATTCTCTAAACGGATCTGGTGTTGCCAGAAGGCTTCAAAATCGTATTCATACAAAAAACGTTCTTTGATCCGTAGATGCAGGTCACTGAGCCAGATCTGCTTTGGGTTGGAGCTAAAGCTGAGACCACCCTCGCGAGAAATGCCTTGTGCCTTGCCGTGAATGAGAAAGCGGTGCAAGTGGGTGTCATCCCACCCCATGACGATCTGAAGGGTGTGATGGAAATCAGCCAGGCTCTGGTCACTCGGCACCAGCACGCGTCGCCAGATCGCCGGACTCATCTTCAAGAGAAGAATATGCAACTGGTAGATGGCTCGTGGTGCTTCTTCTTTTGCCATGACCCGTTCTCCTTCCTGATGTAAGTCAGCCTGGAAGCTCCTGGATACGCTCCTTCAACTGGTGGCGACTGGGCAAGGTATAACGCACGGTGGTTGCAATGGCAGGTGCGCCATCTTTGGTCTGATGGCCCAGATACACGGCGATTTCTTCCAGCGACCAAGCAGCCTGGCGGGCCCGATGAGCGAAGTCGTGACGAAGATCATGAAACGTCACTTGCGCGATACGCCCCCATTCTTCATGGTTTCCCTTTTGTTTCACCTGCATCCAGAGATGTTCAATGCCCCGCTCGGAGAGATGATCTGGCCGTCCCTGCTGGCGTAACCAGGCTGCCCGCTGACTCGTGAAGACGTAGGCGCTTTCCTCATCTCGTTCGCGGTCTTGCGGGCGCGCTGGAAAGAGATAGTCGTACAGCGCTCGACGAGCCATATTGTGCAGATCCAGCGTCCTGGTCTTGCCTCCTTTCGCATCAAGCAACGTGATGCTTCCAGCTCGCTGATTGATCTGACACTGATCGAGACGCAGGGTGGCAATTTCGCTGATGCGTAGCCCTGCCCAATAACCTAGCGCAAAGATTGCTGCAAAACGACGAGAGGCGTGTTGTTCGACGAGTTGTTTGAGCACAAAGCGCTGCTTCTCGGAGAGTTCAGTGGGAGCCAGGGCCACCACGGTTGGCCGTTCCATGAGCCGAGCTGGATTACGGCGGAGATAGCCCTCATCCATTGCCCACCGGCAGAACCGACGCAACCCAGACAGCGCCTTGCTCCGGGTACGAGGCGCACGGCCAGCCTGCTGGAGCGAATCCATATACCCACGCACCGCCGTCTCGGTCAGCAGCCCCAGATGGAATGATGTTCCTCCTGGTTGCGTAGCCAGTGGTAAAAAGCACGAAGAGCTAGCAGGTTTTAAGGTGTAGAGTGAGCAATCGGTGCCAAGAGTGAGCAGCTCAACTATTGACGGGGAGAGAAACCACCTCTGGAGCGGCTCACGGTTCTCGACACGTGTAAATTCACGAGCGGAGAATACCCGAAATGCTCGAACTGTATATAGAAGTGACCAACCTTCAGCCCTGTTTTTCGCGGATCTGCACCATCTGTCCGAACCTTCGGCCTATATTTCCATGTTGGCAAGGTCGGATACAACGAGCAAAAACGGTATGACTGAGCATCTGAATTTACAAAAACGATGCACAACAGTCCGCCTCCGAAGCGCCTTGATCTGATGCCAATGGCTGTGCTGCTCACTCTTGGCGCTGATTGATCACTCGTCGCCCTAAAACCTTTACGTTGTATCCCGATGTGCTCCCGACGCTCTCTCTGTTGAAAGATACCTATCGTCTCGGGCTTGTCACCAATGGAAACACCTACTCAGAACGCTGCGGCTTACCGGGTCTGTTTGCTTTTACGATTTTTGCCCAAGAGTATCAAGTACCGAAGCCTCAGCCTGAATTCTATGAGCGGGTCCTTGTCTCCGACGCACACACACCCTCAGGAGATCATTCATGTTGGCGATTCCTTACACAACGACGTAGGTGGAGCGCAAGCAGTCGGTATCCGGGCCATCTGGGTGAATCGTCACCAAGTGAGAAATGAAACAAGCATACAACCTTTTGCCGAGATCACTGAGCTTTCGGAACTGCCTGACGTGCTTGCCCAACGTGCCTTTTGTGAGAGGTAAGAAGTTGTAGAGCGCTCATTTACAAAACATCGATGAAAGAAGCCAGATGAGAAGCAGCTTTTCTAGAAAAGTTTGTCCCAGTGTCCAGGATTGAGGGCAATGTTCCACGTTTGCGGGCCAAATCCGTCCACTTCGTAGGGTATTTACCACCTAGGACACAGAAAGAGGCTATACTAGAGAAAAGGAGAGGCAACAAGTATCGCGAGGGACAAGGACAGATCGATGGAGAAGGAACAGAAGCAGAGCGCCAAAAGACAGATGATGGAATTAATGCAAGCGGGATATCATTGGAAAGAAGCAGCCACCGTTGCAGGAGTGCAAACCAGTCGATCGACTGCCTATCGCTGGTGGCAAGCCTATCGCAGTCACGGGGAAAAAGCATTACAAGATGGTAGACATGGACATCCAGCGAAAGCTCGTGACCCCGTGCTTGCCTGGCTTGAGTCCACAGATGGACAGGCTCCACAGACGAGCAGTCGTCAGGTACAAGCCCAACTGGAAGAGCGATTTGGTTTTCGGATCAGTATCACGCATCTCAACCGGCTCCGAGCCGCACATGGCAGGGTTCGACCCGCCAGGGGGAAGGGAAAAAAATCTGACTTCCCACATATGGTCTGAACCCCACTGGCAAGAGGGCGCAGCAGGATTGCTCCTGGTTGCCGCAGCCAACGAAACCGGATTGCTCTCGCATTTCGAACACGCTACCGCAATCTGTGCCGCAGCCTCTCCTCGGCCTCACATCCTTTCGAGTAAGACCCGCAGCCAGTTGTTGCTCACCTTATGGTTGCTCGGTGCCGTTGGTCTGCGTCGCACGAGCGATCTGCGGGGCTACACTGGCGATACCCTTGGGTTGCTCACAGGACGTGAACGCGCTTATTGGGTCCCAACATTTTTACCCCCCAAAATCCCCGCTAAGGATCAGGGGGTCTAATATCGGCCTTACTTTATTTGAAAAACACGCTCAATCGTGTGTGGGGTATACTTATCATACTCAAATAATACATGAACTAATATATATTTGGCAGAGGAAGGTAGTCGAGTCACATAGGTTATCATTTGCTCTACTTCAGGTTCAATGAACAAAAAGTTCAGGTTGGTCGGAATAATATCAATATTATTGATGATTGTTTGGGGAAAGGCAATTCGAGGCGCGTTGCCTTGCCATTCAGAGAGGCCATGATTAGCTTCAATACCCCTGACACGCAGATAAATATGCTTGAATTTATGTTGCACATGTCCTTTATTGTGTGCAGATATCAGGAACTCGACGAGATAGTAATCATCTTCTGGGCCATAAAAACGACAATCGACGCCGAGTTGGATATGAGGCTGGTGAACGCGCTCAATCTGCTTTTGCTGTTCTTCACGCTCTTGATCAGCCTTCCTTTGCTGTTCTTCACGCTCTTGATCAGCTTTTTTTTGTCTTCTCTGAAGATTAATTTGCATTATAAATACTCCTATACTGACCAAAATAGCGAGTGCAGAGACAGATGACGAGATCCAATCCTTTAATTCCATAGTACCTCCTGTTCATCCTGCCAGTATGATCTGCCAGGGCTTCTATTTTCTCGGGGTTAAACGGTGATTCGGTGCTGCTTCATCCAATGACTCAAATTTCGGCGGGTGGTTCCGTATTTCCTTGCAATCCAAGTCTTGGTCGCGCCATTTTTGAGCAGTGCTGTGATTTCCACCTGATATGCGTCTAATTTGCTTTTGCCGACGCCCTTGGGGCGGCCCAGTGGCATTCCCTGCTGCTTGCGTGCCTGAAGTGCCTCTGTGGTCCGTTGTGAGATCAGGTCTCGCTCAATTTCGGCGGCCATAGCAAAGGCCATGGCGACAATCTTACTCTGAATGCTGTTGCCCAGTTGCCAGTTGCCCTTGACGGCATAGACGCGCAGCCCCTTCTGGGTGGCCAAGGACAGGATCTCCATGCATTCCAACATACTGCGGCCCAGGCGAGATAGCTCACTGACAATCAGGGTGTCGCCTTCCTGCGCATTCTCCAGGATGGTGGCAATCTGCCGCTTGCGCCAAGAGATCTTACCGGAGATTTTCTCTTCAATGAAGGAGACGTGTCCCAGATGTGCATCATTGGCCAGTTTCAAAATGTCCGCTTTGTTCTTTTCTAGATCCTGGTCGAGTTTAGAGACTCGTAAGTAGGCAAACGTCTGTCCCGACATGCTTTTTCCTCGCTCCGTAGTTAGTGGGAATGAAAACCTCATTTCGTGGAGTTATTCTACCCGAAAGTGGGTAAGAATACTAGAGTTTTTCATTACCGAAAACGAGCAAAGGAAACGATCGTTTTCTTTTCCCTTTCCTGGGCCAAATAAGATTTATCGATTAGTAATTTTTAGTAATAAAATGCAACTTTCAATTTAATAACTCGTATCTATCTATAGATGTCCAATGTTAAAAATCTACCCTTGCGGAAAACGCTAGGAGGTATCCATGACATTTAACGCTCATAATAACGCTCACCAGATGGCACAGCGCGCTCACCAGACGGCAATGCGTACTCACCAAGATGCAGCCCGCCGCGCCTCGGAGACGGCAATGCGTGCTCACCAGGATGCAGCTCGCCGCGCCTCGGAGATAGCGCGCCTGCAAAACCAACAAATGCATAAACCTACACAAGTGACTTATGATACTTCAAGCCGCCGTCACTGGTGGTCTGATTTTCTTGATTGGTTGTAAATACAATCTTTAAACTGGCCGAATCTGTAGAATTATCCCGGTGACTTTAGGTTCTTTCTCCTTCTTTCATTTGTCTGCTGGATGGCTTCACAAGCCAAAGCAGTAGAAAATACTTTCACCAGGATAATTCTACAGATTCGACCAGTTTAAAGGCTCTTACGCATTCTCGATACTGCTGGTAGGTACAATCTCTTTGATTGAGCATGCGCCGATCGACTCCAGAACCGAAGAACCTTTTTAACGTAAGCTTATGACAAATGACATAAACGTTAACGTTTGAACATCTCTACTCGCTACCAATCTATAGGTAAACCAGCTTGCGATGCGCCTTGCGTTCTACTGACCCGCAAAGGCGGTTACTGATCTGTAGCACTGGGTCAATACATAAAGCGAGATTTTCTATCGGAATATTAGAGGTAAATAGATATGGGAGATTTCTTCAATACAACAAACACAATTATTTCAATAATTGCTGGGCTGTTCACCATTTTGGGGCCTATCGTAGGCGTGCTCAAAAAGCGTCAATCAGTCCTAAGTGCAAACCAATACCAACAGCCCCAAGTACAAATGCAAATTCAGGAACAATGGAATGGACTAGGTCTCGTATGGAGAACCTGGATGGGTATTCTTCTCGGCATTGTGTTTGCTGTGATGTTTACCGTTATACCTACTGCTATCATAAACGTGTTCATAGCATTCTTCATCTCTTACAGAACTAGTCCATTGGGACCTGTCAATCCTGATTTCTCCAATCCAGTCGTATTCACCATTTGTGCCATCTTTGGGGTATCAATGGGTGTGAATGTAGCAATAGGCATAGCGACAGGACGTCAAAAGTTATATCAGTCATGAGTTGCTGTTAGACGACGATTGTTTTTGCTAATTGACTTTCATCAGCTCTCTCCATTTGGGGTCTGACAACGATTCACAAATTTTTGGGCCATTTTCGCCCTGAATATCCCTCTCGCTGCTTAAAGCTTTTTTACCGTTTATGACGAAGCGCAAGAACCTGTTTTCATCCGCAAAGGCACTTGAGGCGGTTGGGAAACGGTACCTGCTCAAGTGTTTGTGCCAAATAGTTAAAAATTCCCAAGCGAGATAGTAATCCTGTCTGGGAATAGACCCTTACTTGGCACAATCCTCGATTCGTAGACCTCCGGGAACGTTCTGAAGTCGAATTCTGATCACTTTTGCTGCGAGCTTATACGCTTATACTTATACGCTTATATGCATGACCCTTGCATCATATGGTATAATTGAATGTTACCTGTACGCAACCTATTGCTCTCGATCTATTCAGGTGAATGGAGGTGTAATGGGGATAGGATTATTTTTGCCTGCTTGTCTGGTCATAATAGTTGACCAGTTACCTAATTTTTGTACAAATTAGCGACCATGCTTTCAGGGGCAAAGGGCTTGAAAAATGAACGATGATGGTGCATACCTATCATGAGGAATCTAAAGCCAAAGATAGGAGGCCCATCACCATGATCGAGTGTAGCA
>WNFX01010755.1_pt1 | contig 16086 bp, 15 predicted proteins | sample 5400111 | NCBI WGS metagenome assembly WNFX01 (sample SAMN13153363, study PRJNA577476) | soil metagenome | isolation source: 40 cm soil or saprolite under grassland replicate 1 | place: USA:California | collected 2016-06-15 | reverse complement strand
TGATCTGGGGCGGCGGGCGGCCGCTGCCATTCTTGTCCTACGACTCAACGACGGCTCGCAGATCCCGGAGCCTAGTGTCGGCATCGATTACTTCACAAGCGATCTCCCCGGACATTGGCGTCAGGATCCGATTAGCTTGATCCCGCTCGCTCTCGGCGCGTACTGGGGCCAGTGCACTACCTTCGTCTTGGAATCGTCGCAACAGTTTCGCGTTCCGCCGCCGCCTGCACTGACGAGCCCGCAATACACGACCGCTTATAACGATGTGAAAGCCATCGGCGGCGACGGCGTCGTGACGCCGACACAACGCACCGCAGAACAAACTTTCATCGGCACTTTCTGGGCTTACGATGGAACGCCCAGTCTCTGTGCGCCGCCGCGACTCTACAATCAGATCGTGGTGCTGATCGCTGATCAAAGGAAGTTAGGCATAGTCGATCTTGCGCGTTTGTTGGCGTTGACGAACACAGCAATGGCCGACGCGGGCATGTCAGTGTGGGAATCGAAATACTTTTATGATTTTTGGCGCCCTATCACCGGCATTCGTGAATCGGATCCCGGAACTGGTCCTACTCACGCAGGCGATGGTAATCCTGCAACGATGGGCGATCGAGCTTTCTCACCTTTGGGCGCGCCAGCTAGCAATCTGAACGCACCAAACTTTACGCCGCCATTTCCCGCTTATCCTTCCGGTCACGCTGGCTTCGGTGGCGCGCTCTTCCAAACTCTCCGCCGATTCTTCGGGACCGACGCCATCGCGTTCACATTTGTTTCTGACGAGTTCAATGGCCTCACCAAAGACCACAATGGGAATGTCCGTCCGTACATGCCGCGCAGCTTTTCATCCTTTTCCCAAGCAGAAGAAGAAAATGGTCAGAGCCGAATTTATCTCGGGATTCACTGGTCCTTCGACAAAACGCAGGGCATCGCACAAGGTCGACGGGTCGCCGATTACGTCTTCGACCACATGTTCACACCGTTGCCCTAACAAATAGGCGCACTTCGGGCAGCGGCTTACCGCAGCTGCCAGGATTTACTCGTCGGCGTTTGTCCCGACCCAGTTACGTTATATAGCTAGTCAGACGTATGCCGAGACGAACCATGAAAATCGCTGCCGCTCAAATTTCGTGTTCACTTGGTAATCCCGACGCAAATCTCCTCAAGGTCCGCGACTTCACCGCGCGGGCTAAAGAGGCTGGCGCCAATCTGATCGTATTCCCGGAGATGGTTGATACCGGCTACTCAATGTCGGTAATCAAATCTCGCGCGGCTCGTTGGACGCGCGGGTTCGTTCCCGAACTTCAGAAGGTTGCCGGGAAACTCTCGATTGCGATCGTCAGTGGCGTGTCAGAGCGCGATAACGCCCTCATTTACAATTCCCAAATTTTTGTCGATCAACACGGAGAAATCACTATGAAGTACCGAAAGACCCACCTGTTTCCAGTTCCGCCGATTGAAGAGCATAAGTGCTTCGCTCCAGGTAATAACTTCACGAGCTTTGGCTTCGCCGGTCTGCGTTTCGGGCTGAGCATATGCTACGATCTTCGATTTCCAGAGATTTATCGAAAGCTCACGGTGGAACAGAACGTCAGCGTTTTTATCATCTCGTCTGCCTGGCCGTTCCCGCGTGTCGAACATCTCCGGACGCTTGCGATGGCGCGCGCGATCGAAAATCAGAGTTACGTGATTGTCGCAAACCGAGTCGGGATAGACGACGGCGTGTCCTTCTGCGGCACATCAGCGATCATCGATCCTTACGGCATTGTGATCGCATCCGCTTCCCAAGACCGCGAAGAGCTCATTCAGGCTGAAATCTCGCAAGATGTGGTGAAATCTGTGCGAAGTCAGATGGAGGTTTTCGCCCATCGCAGGCACTACCTTTACAAATAACACGCCAAACTCGAATAGCTAAAATTCCGCAAGCTGCGCAGCACTGATCGGCACGAATTTGCTTTCGTGCAGAATCACCCGTCTGGTCCCGCGTAGAAGCTGCCACCACTGGCTTGCCGAGCCAAGCACGATCAGGAGCACGAGAACGAGAAAGAAAACAGCAACCAACGCATCGAATTGCCAGACGCCTGCTTGCCGCGCCAAATCAGCGGCCCTGGCTGGATCGACAATTCCCGCTGCCTCACGCGAAAGTGATCGCGCGCCACTTAAGAAACCGAGTTTGGGATCTGCCGAGAAGACCTTCAGATAACCAGCCGAAAATGTGACGGCGCACATAAAGCAAAGCGGAAGGACCGTTACGAAAAGATATTTCGCCCCGTGCATTTTGATCAGAATCGTCGTACCAAGGCAGAGCGCGACAACGGAGAGCAATTGGTTGGCCAATCCGAAAAGAGGCCAAAGCGAGTTGATGCCACCGAGAGGATCGACGACTCCCACATACAAAAACCAACCCCAAGCCGCGACCAGCAACACACTTGAAAAAAGGTTCGCGCTCCACGAACGCGTATTGCCAAGTGGACGCCAGAGATTGCCCAAAAAGTCTTGAAGCAAGAATCGCCCTACGCGCGTTCCGGCATCAATCGTTGTGAGGATGAACAGCGCCTCAAACATGATCGCGAAGTGATACCACAACGCCAGCGCGGTGGGTTTGGCAGAGACCCGTGCGAACATGTCCGCCATACCGACAGCGAAAGTTGGCGCACCTCCCGCGCGGTTAAACATCGTCGACTCTCCAAGATTCGTGGCGAGTTTTTGCATTTCGGCTTCAGTGACCGGAAAGCCAGCCGCGGAAACTTTTGCAACGACTTCGGTGGGAGCGCCTTTCGTGTTGATCGCAAAATATTCACCCGGTTGCAACACGCACGCCGCGATCATCGCCATCAGAGCGACCATCATTTCGGTCACCATGGCGCCGTAACCAATAGTACGTATTCGCGCTTCGCGCCTTACCATTTTTGGCGTTGTGCCTGAGGCAATGAGAGAATGGAAACCCGAGACTGCGCCGCAGGCGATCGTGATGCATACAAACGGAAAGACCGGACCGGCAAATACGAGGCCGCTGCCGTCAATGAATTTTGTGATCGCAGGCATTTGCAATGTGGGATGGATCAGCACCACAGCTGCTGCGAGCATGGCAACCGTGCCAAGCTTCAAAAACGTGCTCAGATAATCGCGCGGCGTCAGGAGCATCCACACCGGCAGGATGGAGGCGGCCAGACCATAAATCATGATCGCCCATGCGAGCCATTTCTGGTCATGTCGAAACCATGCTTCAATCGCAGGAAAATGCCCGAGGAATTGTCCGCCCCAAACGCCAAACGCCAAGCCGAGCAATCCGAAAATCGTGACCGCCATCACGCTCACTTTTCCCGTGCGCAAACCGGTTCCCATGATCAACGCCACCGGTATGGTCATCGCGATAGTGAAAACGCCCCATGGACTTTGCGCGAGCGCTTGAACCACGACGAGCGCGAGCACTGCCAGCAAAATGATCATGATTGCCAACACACTGATCAAGGCGAGTGCACCAACGCCGCGGCCGATTTCTTCCTTCACCATTTGACCCAATGTCTTGCCGCCGCGCCGGATCGACGCGAAAAGGACAATCATATCGTGCACGCCTCCGCCCAGCGTTGCGCCGATCAAGATCCAGAGCGTACCAGGCAAAAATCCAAATTGCGCTGCCAGTACCGGCCCCACCAGCGGCCCCGGACCAGCGATCGCTGCAAAATGATGCCCGAAAACCATCCAACGATTCGTTGGCACATAATCCTTGCTATCGTTTTGCAGGATCGCCGGCGTGGCTCGTTTGTCATTGAGCACCAATACTTTTGTAGCGAGCCATTTGCTGTAAAAACGGTAGCTGACGCAAAGCGCGCAAAGGCCCGCCACAATGATCCAAAGGGCACTGATTTGCTCGCCGCGTGAGAGTGCCAAAATGACGATCGCCCACACTCCCACCCCCGAGACGGCAAACCAGAGCAGCTTTTTCCAAACGCTCATTTCGCCTCCAGTTTAATTGAACTTGTTGCGCCGCGCCAGAACCTGACGATGTATCTTGTGAATGCGATTCAGCCACAAAATTAAAAAGCTTCTAAGCGCCCAGGGATTAGTCAGCGCACGGAAACATACGCGCAGGTTCTTTCACCGAACCCGGTTTCCTCTCGAAACCAAGCGGATCATTGAAACGATTGATGGACCGAAGTTCCAACAGATTCGGCAGCGCTACAGCCTTGAAAATCCAGTCGGAGATTGGCCAAAATATCTCGATCTTGACCGCTGGATCGGCGTCAACATTCGCCGCATTCGCGAGATCGAGCTCGATCTGTCGCGGCCCAAGCGCATTCTCGATCTTGGCTGTGGCGCCGGGTATTTTCTGCATATCGCACAGCTGCTCGGCCATAAAGGAACTGGCCTCGACATGGAGAATGTCGCGATGTTTGGAGAAATCACCCGGCTGCTCGGAGTCCGTCGCGTTGTCTGGCAAATTCACCCGTTTACTCCTCTACCCAATTTCGGCGAGCGATTCGACCTCGTTACCGCGTTCATGATCTGTTTCAATAATCACAAACAACCCAATCTTTGGGGCGTGGCTGAGTGGGAATTTTTCCTCGACGACCTCGCCAGACATCTCGCACCGCGCGGCCGCGTCTGGCTTGAGTTAAACTGCGAGTACGATGGAACTTTTTATATGCCGGAGCTAAAAGCGTTTTTTCAGCGACGTGGCGCCACAATCGACGAACACAAAATAATCTTTACGTCAGGCCTTCCCGCGCCTTCCTCAACTTTGCCAGTTGCTCGCTAAAATCTTTTAGACGTCGTCGATGCTCTTCGACCACAGGGGTGGGAGCGCGATCGACAAAGGACTTATTTTTTAACTTGCCTTCGACTGTTCGCAACTCGCCTTCGATTTTTGCAATTTCCTTATCCAGCCGCGCGCGTTCCCCGGTTTTGTCCGCCGCGGGAACGGCCAAGAAAATCTCGCCGAGCGGTGTCACAGCGACAGGATTACCAGCCTGCGCTTGATACTTCTGATCCAATGTTAGGTCCTCGGCGTTTAATAGCCGTGCGATGGTCGGACTTTGGGCAGAAATCGATTTCTCATTTGTGCGTAAAATAAAACGTATCTTTCTGTTGGATTGAAGCTTGGCTTCCGCCAGAAGATTGCGGCCAGCTTGGACCATCTCGTAAATGTCCCGAACAAGCCGTCGCTTCGGCGTCAGATCCACATCCTCCAAAGACGTTCGGGCTGGCGGCAACGCGAATTGAATTGAACCATTCCCCAAACCGAGCACCGACCAAAGCTCCTCGGTGATGTGCGGCATGAACGGATGAAGCAAGCGCAGAAACGTTGAGAGCACAATGTCCATCACGGCCAACGCGGATTTCTTCCGTTCCGTGTCTTCGCCGAAGATTTCCGTTTTCGCCGCTTCGACAAACCGATCGCAGTAATCGCTCCAGAAAAAGTCGTAAAGGCGTTGTGCGACTGCATTGAATTGATAGTTGCGATAACCTGCATCGATTGCGTCTATCGTCTCGTTCAATCGCGCTAGCACTTCCACCGCGTAGATCGATAGCGACGCATTGTCGATTTTTGCCGCGGCATCGCTCGGGCCATGCATTTGCCGAAAGCGACCGGCGTTCCAAAGTTTGGTCGCGAAGTTGCGCCCTTCCTCGATTTGCTTTTCATCGAAGCGGATGTCCTGGCCGCTTGGGGCAATGCGCATGAGACCAAAACGCAAACCATCCGCGCCATACTTCTCGATCAGCTCGAGCGGGTCGGGCGAGTTGCCAAGCGACTTTGACATTTTGCGACCGTGCTTGTCGCGGATCAACCCAGTGAAATATACATTGTGAAATGGGACGTTGTCTTCGGCGCGGTCGGATTTTCCGGGGTTAAACTCGAGGCCAGCGATAATCATTCGAGCGACCCAAAAGAAAATAATGTCCGGTGCAGTCACGAGCACAGCTGTCGGGTAAAATTTCTTCCGTGTTTCTTCATCCATGGTTTCGTAAGCCCAAAGCCAAGACGAAAACCACGTGTCGAGCGTGTCGGGATCTCGCGTCCAGTTTTCAAGATCCGGCGGAGGCTCAACCTCAACGTAAATTTTGGAGTCCGAACCTGGGCGCTGCGATTTCGGATACCACGCCGGTATCCGGTGCCCCCACCAGATCTGGCGGCTGATGCACCAGTCCCGAATGTTTTCCAGCCACTGCGCGTAAACTCTTTCCCAATGTGTGGGGAAGAAGCGGATAAGATGGTCACGCACCGCGGCCAAAGCTTCCTTCGTTTTCGGATAGCGGAGAAACCATTGTTCGCTGATCCGCGGCTCGATCGGCACGTCGCTTCGTTGACTGAATCCAACATTGTTTTCGTATGCCTCCGTTTTCGAAAGGAGACCTTTTTGCTCTAATAATTCAGCCGCTTTTTCGCGCGCCTCGAACCGATCGAGGCGGTCCAACTCCGGAACAGCCGGACAATTGATTTTCCCATCAGGATACAAAACATCGATGATTGGCAGGTCATGGCGCTGTCCAATCTCGAAATCGAGTGTGTCATGGGCGGGGGTGACTTTTAAAACACCCGTGCCAAACTCGGGGTCGATCGCTTCGTCAGCGATGATCGGAAGTTTTTCCCGTGCAAGCGGACGCCAGGCATGTTTGCCGATCAGATCGGCATAGCGCTTGTCCCTGGGATGAGCTGCCACAGCTGTATCGGCCATGATCGTTTCCGGCCGAGTGGTCGCGACTTCAATGAAACGTCCGGGCTCTTCCGCGATTTCATAGCGAACATAGTAAAGATTCCCCTTCTGCGGTTTAGAAATGACTTCCTCGTCCGAGAGCGCAGTCTGCGCCGCCGGATCCCAATTGATCATCCGACGCCCGCGGTAGATTAATCCTTTCCGGTAAAGATCAACGAAAACCTCCTGGACAGCCCGAACGTAAGCATTATCCAGTGTATAGCGTTGCCGCGACCAATCGCACGAGCATCCTAGTCGTTTCAGTTGTTCGATGATGATGCTGCCATGTTTATCCTGCCAATCCACAACGCGACGCAGGAATTCCTCGCGACCCAGATCGTGGCGCGTTACTCCTTCATTTTTGCGCAGCCACTTTTCGACTGCTGTTTGGGTGGCAATGCCTGCGTGATCGGTGCCCGGGAGCCAAAGGACTTCAAAACCCAGCATCCGGGCACGGCGGGCAAGAATATCCTGAAGCGTATTATTCAAGACATGACCGAGCGTTAAAACGCCGGTGATATTTGGCGGTGGAATAACGATAGAGAAAGCTGGTCTCGGCGAGTGCGGATCGGCTCTGAAATCCCCATCGGCGAGCCAACGCCGATACCATTTCGGCTCGACCGACTTTGGATCGTATGTCTTGGAAAATTCAGGCATCGCGATGAATCATCCGAAGGTGCGGCACGTTTGCAAACTTAAGGTAGCACGCGACCCCTGCACGGAGGTTAGGCATCCCTGCCTGCTTCGGCGAGCGGGCTCCTAGCGTGCCCTCTCCTTGTTCGCGTTGTCGTTCAACCGACAAGCTCGCCGCCGGGCGAGTCCGTTCCATTGGCGGACAAGATGCTTGTCGGCCGAGACAGCCTGGAAGGCCGTCCTCCTCAGTCCGTCCATACCAGAACGTGCTTGCAGCGTCTCCGGGGAACTATCACCTTTCCGTTACATGAGTGACTCGCGCCTGATCGGTGTTTTTGATTCCGGAATTGGCGGCCTGACCGTTGTCAAGGCGTTGCGCGACCTGCTGCCTAACGAAAAGATTTTTTACGTCGGTGACACGGCCCGCGTCCCATACGGCGGAAAAAGTGCCAGCACCGTTGAGCGCTACAGTCTCGAGATCGCCGACATACTTATCGAGGAAAACGCAAAAATCCTCGTCGTGGCGTGCAACACCGCTTCGTCGGTTGCTTTACGAAAATTGGAAGAACATCTTCCGGTGCCGGTCACTGGCGTCATTCGGCCCGGCGCGCGAGCGGCGGTCGCAGCCACACGCAACCACCACATCGGAGTAATCGGAACTCGGGCAACGATCAAAAGCGGCGCGTACGAACGCGAATTGCGCGCGCTGAATCCGGGCGTTCATATCTCAGTGCGCGCTTGCCCATTGCTCGTTCCGCTAATCGAGGAGGCGTGGCTGGATGACGAGCTCACGGATCGCGTTATCGGCCGTTACCTGGAACCGCTCGTGATGGAAGGAATCGTCAGCCCGCAACTGTGCAACCGCGGTACAAGAACTTTTGGATCGACAACAATTGCGCGCGCCATCGGGGACTCCGGGTGGTTTGGAAATCGCGTTAACCGATACGCCGGACAATTTTCTGCGGGTGGCCCGCGAGGCGCTGCAACTGGAGATCGGCGAAATCCAATTACGCGAAGTCTTACACGGCGCATCCATGCTGTAGGGGCGCAGCACAAGTTTTCAACTTGAGAAATTGAAGGAGGGAGCGCGTAAAATTGCGCAAGGATCGCCCGACATGGATCGCGGCTACAATAATTTATCCCGCATTGCCTTCGGCAAATTTTTGACCACAAGCTCGTATGAGTGATCAATCATTTTGCGCAATTCCGTGTCTGGAATTCCACTATCGAGCTCGACCGTGTTCCAATGTCTTTTGTTCATGTGGTAGCCGGGACGGACCTGCTCGTATCGATCGCGCAATTCGAGAGCCAGGTCCGGATCACACTTCAAATTCGCCGTTGCTGGAACTTCATCGAGCGGTGCAAGTGCGAATATTTTACCGGCCACCTTGAAAACGAGAACGTCTTCGCCGAACGGTGTGCTCTCGATTGTAGCGGGCTTGCTAAGGCAGTACTCGCGGAAGGTTTCCAGATCCATCAAGAAATCCGCGAGGCAAGAATGGCCGCCAGATCGTTGATCGCGACCCGTTCCTGTTTCATGGAATCGCGTTCACGCAACGTCACCGTGTCACATAATGCCGCATCTTTCTCCCCCAGCGTTTCGAAATCGACGGTCACACCGAATGGCGTGCCAATTTCATCCTGGCGCCGATAGCGACGTCCGATCGCACCGCTCTCATCGTAGAATACCGTCAAGTGCGGCCGCAGAAGATCGATAATCTCCTTTGCTTTGGCGACTAGCGGTTCCTTATTTTTGAGCAACGGAAAGACCCCGCACTTAATCGGCGCCATGCGCGGATGGAAACGCAAGACTAGTCGCGTCTCCATTTCTCCCTTTTCATCGGGGGCTTCGTCTTCCGAATATGCTTCGCAGATTAGTGCCAGCACGGTGCGGTCCACTCCCGCGCTTGGCTCAACCACGTGAGGGACAAATCGCTGTTTGGTTTCTTCATCGAAATATTCTAGTGACTTACCGCTCGCGTTCTGGTGCTGCGACAAATCGTAGTCGGTGCGATAGGCTACACCTTCGAGCTCTTGCCAGCCGAATGGAAAATCGTATTCGATATCATAGGTTCCTTTCGAATAGAAAGCGCGTTCTTCATCGGGAACTGTTCGTGCGTGCAATTTCTCGCGCGAAATGCCGATGTTTTGATAGAACTTCAGCCGCTCCTCCAACCAGTAATCAAGCAACTTCATCCCCTCCTCTGCCCGGCAAAAATATTCTAGCTCCATCTGCTCAAACTCACGCGAGCGGAACGTGAAATTGCGCGGGTTAATTTCGTTGCGAAAGGCTTTGCCGATTTGCGCGATCCCAAATGGCAATTTCTTGCGCGAAACTTCGAGCACGTTTTTGAATTGAACAAAGATAGATTGTGCAGTTTCGGGACGAAGATAGGTAATGCTGGATTCGTCTTCAGTCGCACCCACGTAGGTCATGAACATCAAGTTGAACGGGCGCGGTTCAGTTAAGTCTTTGCCTCCACAGTTCGGGCATTGTCGCACGCCTTTTCTTTCAATCACTTGGTCCGCACGTAAGCGAGCTTTGCAAGATCGGCAATCGACCATGGGGTCGCTGAATGTATCTTCGTGGCCGCTCGCCTTCCAAACGGCGCGATTCATCAGGATCGACCCATCCATGCCGACCACGTCATCACGCTCGTGCACCATCACGTGCCACCAATAATTCTTGAGGTTGCGTTTCAATTCGACGCCAAGCGGTCCGTAATCCCAGCAGCCGTTGAGGCCACCGTAAATTTCGCTCGATTGGAAAACGAAGCCGCGCCGCTTACATAAGCTGACGATCTTTTCCATGCGCTGCGCGTCAGGAGACCTGCTCATCGAAACAGACTTAACCGCAGATTACGCGGATGTCGCGGATAATACAGATGCAAGAATCGAAACGCGAAAGGGAATTGAATTCTTAGTGCCCGTCCTGCTTTCCTATTTTCCTGATTGATTTTTTTTGCCCAATCCGCGTAATCCGCGCGGTTACGTTTGCGGCTCGACTGTGATTTCGGTCTTCACAGAATTGGCGATGAAACACTGCTCGTGAGCCATATGATTCATCTCTTCAATCTCTTCGGGCGTGGGCTGTTTATCACCAGAGAATTTCAGCCGCGGCCTTAAGGTCACGCGCGTAATCGCCAGTCTGCCTTCCGCATTTTTTTCCATGTGGCCGACGGCTTCATCGACATATTCATCCAGCACGAACTTCTTTTTGGCCGCCACTGCAAGGAACGTGAGCATTTGGCAGCTCGAGAGCGACGCCACAAATGCCTCCTCCGGATCGACAAGTTTTGGATTGCCCAAGTAAGCGGGAGCAGCCGATGCTTGCATTTCGTGCCCACCTTCAAATTTCCAGGTGTGATCGCGTGAATATTTCTGATACTCGAACGGCGTGTCGCCGCGCTTCCAAGTGAGAGTAATTTTGTGTTCGGACATTCTTTTAAATAGAATGGGCCGGCTTATGAGGCAAGCACCACGCTTGCGCTACCTTGCGCACGCTCTATTTTGTCGGCCTCTGGAAAACCGCGCGATTAGCTCAGTGGTAGAGCGCTTGCTTCACACGCAAGAAGTCGCAGGTTCGAACCCTGCATCGCGCACCATCCTTTTTGTTTGCCCGATAGGAAGATAACCTGCAGAAATAAAAGCCCTATGGGTCCGGTCCAGGAAGTCCTCGAAATTGTCAAAAGGCGCAATCCGAACGAGCCTGAGTTTCTTCAGGCGGTAACCGAAGTTCTCGAATCCATCGAACCGGCAGTCCAACGGCATAAAAAATATCGGGACGGCAAAATCCTCGAACGTATTGTTGAGCCGGAGCGGATGATCCAGTTCCGCGTTCCCTGGATCGACGACAAAGGGCAAATCCAGGTAAACCGCGGCTTCAGGGTCCAGATGAACAGCGCCATCGGGCCTTACAAAGGTGGGCTTCGATTCCACCCAACCGTTAACGCCAGTATCCTTAAGTTCCTTGCCTTCGAACAGGTCTTTAAAAATTCGCTTACTACGTTGCCAATGGGTGCAGGCAAAGGCGGCGCGGATTTCGATCCAAAGAGCAAATCCGACACCGAAGTCATGCGCTTCTGTCAATCGTTCATGAACGAACTCTTTCGGCATATCGGCCCCGACACCGATGTGCCCGCTGGCGACATCGGTGTAGGTGGCCGCGAAATCGGCTATCTGTTTGGCCAGTACAAACGTCTCGCGAATGAATTCACCGGCGTGCTCACTGGAAAGTCGCTTAACTGGGGCGGCTCGCTCGTTCGGCCCCAGGCCACCGGTTATGGCGCCGTCTATTTTGCCGAGGAAATGCTTAAGACACGGGGCGAAACACTCGAAGGTAAAGTGTGCACCGTGTCCGGTTCCGGAAACGCGGCTCAGTATACGGCGAAAAAATTAAACCAAGTAGGGGCCAAAGTCGTGACAATGTCGGATTCAGGCGGTTTTATCTACGACAAAAACGGGATCACTGAAGAAAAGGTAGAATGGATCATCCAGCTCAAGAATGTGCGCCGGCGCCGGATTAAGGAATATGCCACCCACTTCCGAGCAAAGTATGTCGAGGGCCAGCGGCCGTGGGTCATCAAGTGCGACTGCGCCTTTCCGTGCGCAACGCAAAATGAGATCACTAAAGATGATGCCAGGAAGCTGCTGGACAACGGCTGTTATCTGGTTTCCGAGGCGGCTAACATGCCCACTGCCCCTGCGGGCGTTGACCTATTCCTCGCGGGTAAAATTCTTTTCGGCCCCGGGAAAGCTGCCAACGCCGGTGGCGTGGCCACATCCGGCCTCGAAATGAGCCAGAATTCCATGCGTTTTGCGTGGACTCGCGAAGAAGTTGATCACCGGCTCCGCCAGATCATGACCACAATCCACAAAAATGCTTGGGACACGGCTGCCGAGTACGGGCACCCGGGCAATCTTGTAGTTGGCGCCAACATTGCTGGCTTCGTGAAAGTCGCGGACGCGATGCTCGACCAAGGCGTCGTTTAAGCAGCCCTCTTTGCGGTCAACGCCTTTTTGCCCACCTCCCGGTGCTGTTTCGATAGAGACAGGCGCGTGAAAGCTGTTTCTAATCCGTATAATGAATGTATGAAAACGAACATTGTTGATCAGTTGGACACGAGAACAGCAGAGACTGGAATAAAAAGAAGATTGAAATGGTCGGCATTCTTGTTGCTTCTGATTTCTGTCACGTTCGGTGCAGTCGGATGTGAAGGGTATTATAGTGCTTACCCAGGATACGGACCTTATTACGGTGGTTCTGCGGGGTACGGGCCATATTACAGAGGTTATGGCCCAGGCTACGGCTACGGCCCAGGATATGCCGCTTACCCAGGCGCCGTCACGGTGGAGGTTGGCGATCGGCCGTATTACACTCGCGGTGCTGGTTATTACGTGGGCCGCGCCTATTACGTCTGGAGGCCTGGACATTGGGCACGGCGCGGCGGTCAAAGAGTCTGGATTCACGGCCATTACGTTCTGAGATAATCGAACTGCGGGTCGCTGGTTCTCTTGTGTCGCCGCAGCCGTTTCGCACCGGTCGTTGGCTAAGCAATGGGGCGAACCAGCCCCCAGCGGGCAAAGCGGAACCGAAAGGCGGTGGCGACACAGCCAAATCCGTAGCGTACGCTTCGGCGGAAATTGATCGATGAAGCCTCCGGCATATATCGGGCTGGACATGTTACTTCGCCGATTGCACAGCCGAGTGCAATGACTTGCGCAAGGATCTGATTGTCGAAAACAAAATCGTCGGAATTTGCTTCCAGTGGCAACCGTTCCAGCAGCTGGCGCGAAAAGGCGCGATACCCAGTATGATACTCCGAGAGCTTCGCACCGAGGAGAATGTTCTCCACCAAGGTAAGGAACCGGTTGGCGATATATTTCCACCAAGGCATGCCGCCGCTTAGCGCGCCCCCGCCGAGAATGCGGGAAGCAAGCACACACGGATAAAGTCCACTCGCCACTAGCGTAGCCATCGTGGGGATCAGCTGCGGCGTGTACTGATAGTCAGGGTGAATCATGATGATAATGTCCCCTCCTGCGGCGAGAGCGAGACGATAACAAGTCTTTTGATTTGCGCCGTAGCCGCGATTTTGCGGATGCACCTCGATTTGCACGCGGTCCAGCGTGCGCGCGATCGCAACCGTATCGTCGTGGCTGGCGTCATCCACCACAATCACGAGATCCACGATGCCATGCGCCATTACCTCGTCGTAAGTCTGGCGCAAGGTGCGCGCCGCGTTATAAGCGGGCATCACCACGACAATCTTCTGGCCGTTTAGCATTGCCGTAGTCGAATATGCGTTCGAACGCCACCTTGCAACCTCGATGATCATTTTTTACGATGCACATTGCTTGGAATATTCGACTCCGGGACATCCGGAGAGGCCGGCACGCATTGCACGTACCGCTCCTTTGTTAAAAGATCGGCATCCTGATTGGGAATGGCGAGAGCCGACCGGCGCGAGTGAATCGGCGTTGCTGCGCGCACATTCGGCTGAACATCTCGCGCGGATAAAAACAGCCGCTCAAGATTTCGATGCGGACACGCCAGCGTATCCGAATATTTACGAACACGCTCTGGGGTCCGCTGGCGCGGCGATCGATGCAGCTCAGGCGGCATGGAGCGGTAATAGTGCTTTCAGCTTAATGCGTCCACCGGGCCATCATGCTACGCGCGACCGCGCCATGGGATTCTGTTATTTTAGCAACGTTGCCATCGCTGCGCTTGATGCATTGGCAAACCGCGCTGAACGCGTCGCGATCTGGGATTTTGACGCGCATCATGGCAACGGCACGGAGGCGATCGTCACGCACAATTCACAGATCGCGTTTGCATCTATCCATCAATTCCCCGCGTACCCGGGGACAGGCGCACAATCTTTTAGGAACGTCGACAATTATCCGGTGGCTCCATACACCCTGCGCGCCCAACATGTCGATGTTGCGGAACGCGCCCTGCAAAAGCTCTTAAAATTCAAGCCTGATCTGCTTCTGGTTTCCGCGGGCTTCGATGCTTACTCGGGCGACCCACTCGTCCAGTTAATGCTCGAGGCGGAGGACTTCGCGATATTCGGAGAATGCCTGCGAAGAATCGATATTCCCGCGGCGGCGATTCTGGAAGGTGGTTACAGCGATGAACTGCCGGAGCTTATTGATGCTTTTTTGACTGCTTGGACGTCGGAATGAGGGCACCCGAAAAATCGCTCCGCTCAGCGCTTTGCATGCGCCTCTCCCGTCATGTCAATGATCGCTTTCAGTTGCGCCGCTGCATTTTCAATCTCGTAATAGTTATATTGGCCTGCCCTGCTCTGCGCAGCAAGCACTCCACAGCGATGGACATCTTTGAAATCGCCGTACGGAAATTTGTATCTTCGTTTTGTATTTTCGGCGTACCGATCGTCGGTCCCGAGATGCCATTTCGCGTATTCACCGAACCCATGCATGCGGATAAACTCATTCTCTGCCTCTGCCGACGGTTGATGTTTAGCCCACTCGCCCCTGCCGTCGGCAACGACATGCCCCTGCTTGATGAGTTCTTTAGCGTACTCGAACGCAGCGACGTTTAGCTTTACCGCATCAATTTTTTCGTGATCGTTGCCAACCATTGCCGAAGTTGCGCAGAAAAAGGCGCACGCTGCGACAAGAAGCACGGTTCCTATCCCTTGATTTTTGATCTTCATAAGGAGGTAAGCGCTGTAGTTTGCGAACCGGCGGGAAACTGCTCAATTCAATTCAACGTGCACATCATTTAGACGTAGTAACGCTGCCTCCTAGCGCGCGAAAAATAAATCTATGCTTCATCGGTGGCGATTTCTTTGGCGTTGGTGAATAATTCTCGAAGAGAACGGGCCGTAGCACAGCTTGGTAGTGCGCTTGAATGGGGTTCAAGAGGTCGCGGGTTCAAATCCCGCCGGCCCGATTTCGTAGAGACGGGGGCGACTCGGAGGTCTATCTTGCATGTTCTATGTCTATGTTCTCCGGAGCAGTAAGACAGGTCGCCGCTACGTTGGGTCATGTGAGAACGTCGATGAACGTCTAGGGCGGCATAATGCCGGTCACTCCAACGCGACGCGCCATGGCCTTCCATGGATTTTGGTGCACAGTGAGAGCTTTACGAACCGCGCCGAAGCCGCGAGAAAGGAGCGGTATTACAAATCAGGACGAGGTCGCGATGAACTCGACAAGTTAAATTCTTAGTGCGGTCGCCGCGGCGACAGGTCGCGGGTTCAAATCCCGCCGGCCCGAGTTCTGAGATTTTGTTCAGAAGCACTACGCCGATTTATCTACTCCCTTGTCCCTCCTGCCAGTGACATTCATATAAGACCAAAGGCTTATTGTGTCGTGATGCGATGTCAGATAAACGTTGAGTATGAAAAAACAGAATTACCTTAGCTGTGGCTTGCTCATTGTTGCGCTTGCCTGCTTCACATTCTCAGCATGCCAAACGACTAGTACAGGGGCGTCCGGCTCGACGGCATCTATGGCTGCACCGAGCAAAAATGCCGGTCGCTTGACTATTGATAGAGCTGCCAACTTTGGGAGCGACTTATCACTCAATGTATCGATAGATGGTGCGCAAGTAGCTTCACTTGTAGAGGGTCGATCCTACAATGGCAACTTGTCGCCGGGGCAGCATGTTATATCCCTCAGTGTGACGCCGACTCGTGGTAGACCGCCAACGACAAAGCGTCGCATGGTGCAAGCAGGGCAGACCTACAGCTTCACTGCGATGTGGAAAGGCCAACGCTTGGTCCTG
>WNFX01004048.1_pt1 | contig 16087 bp, 14 predicted proteins | sample 5400111 | NCBI WGS metagenome assembly WNFX01 (sample SAMN13153363, study PRJNA577476) | soil metagenome | isolation source: 40 cm soil or saprolite under grassland replicate 1 | place: USA:California | collected 2016-06-15 | reverse complement strand
CCCAAGCACCGCGATTTTTACATCGTGAACGGAGGCGCTGAGCTCAAGTGGATCATTACAGACCCACCCGCTACCCACGTGATAGCAAGCAACAGCGGCACCATGACCAGACAATAGCGAGGGCTTGCTCAAGTAACCTCCCTGGCCAAACGAGCAGCCAAATTTGGCAATCAGCCGTCACGCTTCACCGCGTGGCGGCTTTTGGTTTTGCGCGAGATTGGCCCCTCGTTTGAAAGCCAGTAGCGGCTGCTGATCCGTCTCGGAGAATTCACAAGCGAAAATCCGTGAAATCTGCGTAATTCGCGGTTAAGAAGTAAGAGATTCCTCGACTCCGCTCGGAATGACATGGCATTAATATTGGGAGGATGCAGCGTCGGGCGTTGGACGTTTGGTTCTCGATTGGTTAAATTGACGAGCCATTCGATTCCGCACTTACAAAAACACTGACCTGACGGTCAGCGAAGTTGGCTTCGGACTGTGGACGATTTCCACTGGTTGGTGGGGAAATTTTACGGTCATGGGCAGGAATGGGGTCGCGTCTTAAAGGGCGTGTTGCCCAAAGCATGTTTTAATTGGGAGGATCAAGGTTCGTTAGGCGATTTCGAGCAGGAAGACTTCGGTTGATTAAGGCGAGTAGTCAGTAAGCAAAATCGGGTTGCAGTCTCGCCACACGTTGAGGGAAAAAGAGCGCGGCTGCCACGCTGTTTTTGGGATTTTGATGTGCTAACAAGATGCGCACGTTCTGGATGCCCGCGATCAAGTAATCTTGGATTTGCTGGCGCCAGAGCCGCCGCCAGCGCGAGCGTTTGAAGTGGTGGTTGTTGGCCGCATCGGCAAAACTGCGTTCCATCATATGATGCCGGCGTTGGCGATCGCGCCTTGCCGCGGCGCTATGAGCTTGGGCGCGCGCAAGATCTAGGGCCGCTTGTTTTTCATGCCTTTGCACAGTGCGTCCATGGTGAGAGCGAGTGCATTGCGCGCGCAACACACAACCCGCACACACTCGGGCGGGGGCCTTGTATTCGATCGTGCGACGAATGGGATGCATGCGGCGCGGCTTGAGTGTTTGGCCTGCCGGACAGAGGTAAATGTCGCGCCCCGGATCATAAGTAAAGACTTCATCGCCGAAGATGTTTTGCTCGCGAGCCGCCCGGGCTTTGAAAAGCGTATCTCCCATATGCGTTGTCATCCCGCGCTGCTGACAGGCCACGTAATTCTCAGTCGTCCCATACTTGGCATCAGCAATGACGATTTGCGCCTGGCAACGCGTATTGCTCTCGTGCTGATCGAGCAACTCCAGCAATTTTTTGTTTTCCGCGATCGATCCAGGCGTCGTCTCAGTGGCGGTGATCACGCCCTTCTGATCATCAATCACCCGATGGTGTTTGTAACGCGGACGCGAGTCGCCGCCACCTTGGCGCACTAACGCCGCATCCGGGTCGCTCTGGCTCATCATGCGATCATTGACCGCCTGGTAATTCTCCGGTGTGCTTGTCTCTTCCAATTTACTTTCGGTCGCTTGATAGGCCCGTTTCAATGCCGCAATCAACGGTGGCGCGCCTTTGATGACCGATTCTTTGGCCGCATCGGCATCGATCAAGCTCGCATCCACATGCAATTTCTGCCCATCGACTAGCCCCGCTTCCACGCACTGCGCCACCGTGCGCACAAACAAGCTCTCAAAGACCTCCTTGCCCCAACGCGCTCGCGCTTTACTGAGCACGCTGTGATCGGGGATCTTTTCGTCCAGTCCGTAGTCCAAAAACCAGAGGTAATCGAGCCGCTCGCCAATCACCTCCATCAGTTCCCGCTCGCTCTTGATGTCATCAAAGAAGAGCAGGAACATCATCTTCAAGATCACCTCGGGCGCGACCGACTCGTTCCCGTTTTTCCCGTAGCGGTGCGCCACTGCCTCGCGCACAAAACCAAAATCGATTGCCGCTTTCACTTTGCGCAGCGGATGATTGCTTCGTACCCGCTTCTCCAAGTTGACCGCGTAGTTGAATAACTGCGCTTCACTCTTCTGTTGTCCCATCATGGGACAAGAGTCTTAGCAAATCTCCGCCGGCTTGGGTACTGTTTTATTTGAGAGGCTCTATTTGGGCAACACGCCCTTAAACACTTGACATTTCACGCTCGGCCTTAACCCGGCTTGCTGCGGTCGTAAGGAATAATGTTGTCCCATTCATCGGCGGATGAACGCGCAACAAAGGCGACCACGGGTTCGGTCTTGCTCATGTTGAAGACCTCGTGCGGCACGCCGGGTTTGATGTAGATGAAATCACCGGCTTCGTTCTCGATCACCTGCTTGAGGCCGGCGCCGAATTCGTGGCGCACTTTTCCTTCGATGATGTAAAGGATCACTTCGAAATCGACATGAATATGCGCGTACGCGACGCCGCCTGGAGGGATCGTGGCGATGTTCGCGGACAGATTCTTTGTGCCGACATTCTTCGCGGACATGCCTTGCTTGTAGTGAATGCCATTCCAATTCCGTTGGGCGCCGCCGCCACGAATGGTCAATATCCCATCGTGACCTTCTACAGCGCTTAGTTGGATGTGGTCCTTGTTGTCGGTCATTTAGTCTTATGAAAGAAGTTATCGAGCGCTCTGTTATAATACATCCATCCCTTGGGCGTGGGATGTTCTCGACGAGCAATCAGGAATGTCGGGTCGGCATCATGATCTTCAAACTCGACAAGCGGGAAGTGATATCGCCGCGCCAATTCGCGCATTCTATCGTAATACGCTTCGTGAGCTGATCGTGAAACGCCCGGCGCAATATAAACATCAATCGGCATGCTTAGAATGAGCGGTTGGGCGCGAAGTTCGGTGAGTGTGCGAAACAGCAATTCCAAATCAGTCCACTCGCTGGCAGTCGCGACGCGCGCACGAAATGCCGCGTCTTTAGCCGGATGAATCGCATCGAGTGAGCCGGTCGTTATCGCCTTTCGCCCGTCGCTAGCGCTCCCCTTGCGAAGGTGTACCCTGTGCGAACTTAGCGGTCGCAACCAATTTGGGACTGGTTTGCCTCCACCTAAAATGTAAACGAGTGCTTCGAAGTGGTCCTGCAAATCGAGTATCATGTTTTGCAGTTTTCCCAGAGGCCACATGGCAATCAAAGCGACGCGGTCCAATGGGCGGCCGGAAGCGAGGCAACTGGCGGCGAGCCGTAGCAGCCCGTCTTTTCCAAGCGTGTCTGGAAATTGAAGCATTCGCTTTGCGATCTCAGTCTTCAGGTTCAACTCAAGAGCATTGCCAAAAAGAGTGCCGCTTGCCGCAGGTAACGAGAAATTTCCAGCGTAAAAGTCGGGCCTGACGGCAGGCGTTAGAAACGAACTCGGCGATAGCGAGATTGCAACTTTCCGTCCATGCAACGCTGAGCCGAGCGCGCCCAACTTTTGCAAGACAATCAGTGAAGTGGTGCCTGCCTTGCCGACGGGACACACCTCAAATCCGGTCGGCTCACGGGAAAAGAAATCGGACGCCCTGTCGGGAATCGGGTCGATTAATTCCGAGCTGCCATAGAGAAGCAAAATGTCTGGGGCACGCGCCGCAGCGCGCTCGAATGCCAACCCTTGATTCTTGATAAAGAAGTCTCTTGGAGCGGTCGAATGAATCGTCCGCTCCTCGAGATAAATTGCCAGCAGTCTGCTGCCGCAGAGGATCGTAGCCGTCAGTGCGCAGGCGATTACAGCGCTGGATAGGTGCGGGGCGAACGAGCGCGCAGTAGCGCGTCTGAGCATAAACATCCTGTAATATTGTGTTCGACCCAGACTTTTCCAGGCTGATTTGGATTGCTGGAGAAGATCCTAGCGTCGAGTTGCCGAGAGGGTTCAGAGTTAGTAATCAGTCAGGAATCGGTTCGAAACCGGCAAACATTTCGGCCGATTCAGATAAGGTGTTAAGCGGGATACAATCGCACACTTCAAAGAAGCCGTTCCACATCGCGAGAACGTTTGGGTTCTTGTGCGCCGCCTCGATTGCTTCCTGCGATTTCCATTCCGAGACTTCGATAATTGTGCCGTCGCGTGCGCGCATGATAGTCGGTGTGCGGTCCGTCACGAGCCCTTCCTTGCGCAATGTGGGAATACGACTCCTAACCAAGTTTACAGTTTCGCTTTCCCTTCCGAGTTTGGGCCGATACGCGACAATGACAACGACAGGCTTGATCATTGCTGAGGGTCAGCATATTCCGATACGCGACAATATCAATAACCGGCTCGGCAGGCCCGCTCGGTCCCTGGCGAATCTTTCAGAGTCGCGCCTTAGATTTGACGCGCACGATCAAAACGATTCGTTGAAAAGATGACCGATTGAAGCGAAGAAGGATTGAACGGTTACATAGCTATATTGTTACAAAGGGAGAGGCATCCTTACTTTTGTAACTCTTTTAACTTTTTAACCTGTCAACCTAAGTTATGGAACCTTTCGAGATCGCTGGATTGCCACCTGACGAAGTGAGCCGCTTTGTCGGAGGGACGCATTCCGACCCTTTTCGAGTGTTGGGTCCGCACCGGGTTGGGGACGATTTGGAGATTCGCGTCTTTCGGCCCGATGCGCGCAAGATTGAGATCGTGCTGGATCAACATCCCGAAGAGCCGATCGCAGCGCAGAAAATTCAGCAGGACGGTTTCTTTTGCGCGACTGTCCGGAACGCGACGCGGGATGTTCCATACCATCTCCGAGTCACTGCCTGGGACGGATCGCATTACCTGACGCGCGATTCCTATCAGTACGGGCCGATCATGGGCGAGGTCGATCTGCATCTTTTCGCCGAAGGACAGCACTGGAAGATTTACGATAAGTTCGGCGCGCATGTGCGCACCATCGGCGATGCCAGTGGCGTTTATTTCTCGGTATGGGCGCCTAACGCGCAACGCGTCAGTGTGGTTGGCGATTTCAACGGTTGGGATGGCCGGGTTAATCCCATGCGCAAACTCGTCGGAAGCGGCGTGTGGGAATTATTTTTGCCCGGCATCAAACAAGGCGCGCACTACAAGTTCGAGATCCGCACTCAGACCGGCGCACTGCTTCTCAAGAGCGATCCATTTGCATTTTTCAATCAGCACGGAAAATCGACCGCCTCGCTGGTGTACGATCTGGAATGTTACACGTGGAAGGATGGCGCGTGGATGGAATCGCGCCAGACACGCAACTGGCCGAGAAGTCCCATCAGTATTTACGAAGTGCATCTGGGCTCGTGGCGGCGCAAAGCTGAAGAGGGAAATCGTCATCTCAGTTACCTCGAGTTCGCAGAGACGTTGCTGCCATACGTGTTGGAGATGGGTTACACGCATATCGAAGTGTTGCCGGTCGCGGAGCATCCCTTCGAAGGTTCCTGGGGCTATCAGGTCACAAATTATTATGCGCCCACCAGCCGGTTCGGCACGCCTGATGAATTTCGTTATTTCATCGACAAATGTCATCAAGCCGGCATCGGCGTGATCATGGATTGGGTGCCTGCGCATTTTCCAAAGGACGCCCACGCCCTGGCTGAATTCGATGGCACGGATCTTTACGAACACATGGATCCGCGCCAAGGCGAGCATCAGGATTGGGGCACGCTTATTTTCAATTTTGGCCGCAACGAAGTGCGCAATTTCCTTATCGGCAATGCGCTTTTCTGGCTCGACAAATATCACATCGACGGGCTGCGCGTGGACGCTGTGGCTTCGATGCTTTACCTCGATTATTCGCGGAAGCCCGGCCAATGGATCCCGAATGTTTACGGCGGCCGCGAGAACCTCGACGCAATCTACTTCCTGAAACGTTTCAACGAAGTCTGTTACGAGCGTTTCCCCGGAATCATGACCATCGCGGAGGAATCAACCGCGTGGCCCGGCGTATCGCGTCCGACTTATCTGGGCGGGCTCGGGTTCGGCTTCAAATGGAACATGGGCTGGATGCACGATTTCCTGCAATACATGAGCATCGACCCGATTTACCGGCGCTTTCATCACGGCAACATCACCTTTTCGCTGCTCTACGCGTTCCAGGAGAATTTCGTCCTTGTGCTCAGCCACGATGAAGTGGTGTACGGCAAGCGTTCGCTGCTATCCAAGATGCCAGGCGACGAATGGCAGAAATTCGCCAATCTCCGGATGTTTCTGGCGTGGATGTACGGACATCCCGGCAAGAAGCTGCTTTTCATGGGTGGCGAATTCGGTCAGCGGAACGAATGGAACCACGATACGAGTCTTGACTGGCAACTCGTTAGTCTTCCTCCGCACGATGGTCTGCGCCGGCTGGTGCAACATTTGAATTACATTTACAAAAGCGAACCGGCGCTTTGGCAGCTCGACGATACCTACGAAGGATTTGACTGGATCGATTTGCACGATGCCGATAACAGCGTGGTTTCGTTCCTGAGAAAGTCGCGCGAGGGCGATGTGGTCGCATTTGTCGTGAACGCAACACCCATGGTGCGCTACGATTACCGTCTCGGCGTCCCCGAGCCCGGTTTCTATCGTGAGGTTATCAACACCGACGCCGAAACCTACGGCGGCAGCAATGTAGGAAACTTCGGCGGCGTCCAGACCCAGGACGTCCCCTGGATGGGTCGCGAAAATTCAATCCTGATTCATTTGCCGCCACTGGCGACCCTTGCGTTCAAGCGGGAGCGGTGAGTGTCTTTCCTTGTTTAGATCACCGTGTGGTTAGGCTTTCACCTCCCGGTTGTCGATAGCAATGGACAATTCGGCGGAACAATCACCCGAATCGCCTTTGATACGGCTTCATATCGAACGCTCGAAAACTCCGCCGGTTCGCCATCCAGGTTGACTGGAACCACTTCTTCTGGATGAACCTCCACCCACGGAGTTTGCCAATAGGAGATATATTCGCCATCCGGTGAAAGCTGTTGCAGTTCTCGTGCCGCAGTAAGCAGCGCGGTCGGCGGTATATGACGAATGACAAGCACATCGAGTAAACCGTCGTCAATAAATGCGCGGGGAGCGACTTGGACACCGCCGCCCGTCTGCCGTCCATTCCCGATGATCGCTACTGGACCGCTGCCAATGATTTCGCGATCTGGCAAGATGACCCTGCCCTGATATTGATGAACGTTGATCGCCAGGATCGCACCCATCACGGTATAGGCGGCAGAGCCAAGCAGGCGTTTGAGGTCCGCCGAAGTGGTGGCTGTGACCCGGGCGCCGAAGCCGGCGCTGGCTGCGTTTAGGAACCAGCGCTCATTCGCCTTACCGACGTCGATTGGGAGGGCTTCATCTTTCACACAAAGGGCCAACGCCTTCTCCGGATCACGCGGAATGTCGCATCCGGTAGCGAAGTCATTCGCAGTCCCTAGCGGCACGACTCCTAAAACGGGCCGCGCGTTAGTCGACAGATCCATCAGACCGTGAACGACCTCGTTCAGTGTGCCGTCTCCCCCGGCAGCAATCAGCAAATCCGCTTCGCCTATTTCCGACACAAACCGCCGCGCGTCTCCCTTCTCCCAAGTCACTCGTACTTCGATCCGATGTCCATCCTCTCGTTGCCGAACAACTGCAGCCCGCAGCGCGTCATTGCCGGCCACTTTTCCGTTGAGAATCAGATGAACTTTTCTACTCATCTTGCGCGCGCCTGACACGGATTTGCTCAAAGCTATCCATGTTAACGCAAACGCGAAAGGCGCATGCAAATTGTGGACAGGCAATATTCGATCCTGATTCATTTACCGCCGCTGGAGAGACTGGCGTTCAAGCCGGAGAGATGTTGACTCGTCAGCTTCTCTAAGGCTTGTGCTCGTTACATCAAAAGTTAGGACTGACCCTTTTTTCCCCTTCGGATCACCGACGCCGGCGACAATGCCGCTTTCCTTGAATGCGATCGTGCTGCGGATGCTAACTGCTTGGTGAAGGCAAAGCGGCCTTATCGAATTTTGCCAAGTGGATATTGCCGCGTTTTGCACATTCGCGTCTAATTTTTTATTATGATTATCAAATCACTTCGGATCGGTTGCATCGGGTTGATTCTTTCAGTCGCGAGCGCATGGGCGGCGGGCTCGGTACTGCAAGGGATCGTCAAAAATGCTAAAGGACATCCAATAGAAGGCGCTGATATTCGAATCGAAACGAAAAATGGTGGAAAACTGCTCACAGTGCTTAAAACGGATACGAACGGCCGTTACATTTTAGATGGTCTCCCGGCAGGCAATTACCGAGTCACGCTCGTCGTGAATGGTTTGGTCAAAGCTTCCATTAACAATACAACGATCCAATTCGGCGAGCCGACACAGCTAAACTTTGACCTGAAGACAAAGTCGGGATCGCCGGCATCTGTAACGGCAGGGAGAGGGAAGCACTGGGTCTGGATACCGGCGTTTAGCGGAAGTCGCTTGCCAGGTCACTGGGTCGAGCTTGATGACAGTGGAAGCTGGGCGGCCAATGCCACCGCCAACAACATCGTGCGGATCAGCGGCGAAGAACTGCAACGAACAGCCCACAGCGTAGGCATTCCAAGGGGCCGATAGCTCAGAACGTCGTCTCCATTTTGACGAGGTTGGGGTTGGATGCTATCCCGCTCGAGCTTGAGCGAGGTTTTTGAAAACTTCAGAGCTCTTTGAGGCGTCGCTCGCTTTGCCACAAAAGCCATGATTGCCGAGGTGCAATTATGTTCGCAAGAGAAGGTGAGGAGAGGCTGACTACCGCCCATCAAATGGACTTCGCTTGACTCTCGTCTCGGACTAAATTATCAGGGTAAAAGGATGAAAGTGTGTCTGCTGCTTGGTTTACTTATATCCGGACTGCTTTGCAGTTGCGCTGCCAACGCTCCTTATACTGAGACAATGACCGACACCAGCACGCAGGCGCAACAAAGAGTGCTGCCTGAGGCGCCGCGTCAGGCGCCGCTGACGTATCAACCTGGGCTCGATTCGGGGCCGGGGTTCTAGGGCCTCGATTCAGCCGCACAGCCGAAATGGCTGCCTCTACAGAATCTCTGAGGTGAACTCGCCGTCGCTTACGCGGGTGCGAATTTTCATCTTTGGCCGGGCGCCTGCGATCGTTCGGATGATTTTTCCGCGTTCGTTCATCGTGATGCTGTATCCGCGGCGCAAAGTCGCGTCTGGCCCGAGCACGCGGAGAATTCCTTCGATGTGATGGAAACGATGCCTTGCTGTTTCGAGCACTCGGCTTGGGGACACAACTAGTCGTCGGTGCAAATCGGCAAAACGGTTCCGGCGTAACATCAGCTCGCGCGCAGGATTGCGCGCTTGCAATGCACGCGTGATGTGAAGCAGACCGCGTTTGTAACTGTCAATCTTGTGCGCCACGCAACGCTGTAAAGTTTCGCGTGCGTGATCCAGACGCTGTTGTGCGTCGCGAGCGCGGTTAAGCAACTGGCGCGAGAGCGCGCGCGTGCAACCGTCGAGCCGTCGTTGAAGATCGATAATATCTGGCACGATCAATTCCGCGGCGGCGCTTGGTGTAGGCGCGCGCAAGTCAGCGACGAAATCGCAGATGGTAAAATCGATTTCGTGACCGACCGCAGAAACAACTGGCACTCCGGAATTGAATATTGCGCGGGCGACAATCTCTTCGTTGAATTCCCATAAGTCTTCGATGCTCCCGCCGCCACGGGTAACCACGATCAGATCGAGAGGCGCAAATGCCTCGTTAGGTAGTGCGAGTTCGCGGATGGCGACAGCGATCTCTTGTGCGGCTCCGGTTCCCTGGACGCGGACGGGGTTGATCAGAATCTGCAACCACGGCGCACGGCGTCGCAGCACGTTCAGCATGTCACGAATCGCGGCGCCAGTCGGAGACGTTACGATTCCGATTCGTCGCGGAAATTTTGGCAACGCCCGTTTGCGTTCCGGCGCGAACAGTCCTTCGGCTTCGAGTCTACGCTTGAGCGCTTCGAATTTTGCCTGGAGCAGGCCGACTCCCCGCGGCTGAAGAATCTGGACCTTGAGCTGATATTTTCCGCCTGCCTCGAAAACTGTGACGGTGCCGTAAACCTGCACCTGGGTCCCATCGACAAGAGGCTCTCGCGGCGGCGCGATGGTGTCGCGCCAAATCACGCACGCGATCTGGGCGCGCTGGTCTTTCAGAGTGAAATATTGGTGACCGCTCGGATGCAGTTTGTAATTCGAAATTTCGCCCTGGACCCAGACCGCGCCGAATTTTGTCTCCAGTGTGCCGCGGATTTGTCGGGTTAGCTCGCCGACAGTGAAAACCTTCGAGGTCTGGGGGAAGAGATCGCTGGTTAGCTGCATTCGTGAAAACGTTAAAGTGTCAAAGCGTCAAAGCGTTGAAGCGGCCGGTCAACTGGTTGGAATAATTCCGGTTTAACGCTTCAACGTTCTGAGAACAATTCGCTTTGCGCGCTGGCGGGCGGTTTAAGGCCGAGCTTGCGATAGGCATTGGCCGTAGCGACGCGGCCTTGCGGCGTGCGTTTGATGTAACCTTCCATGATGAGATATGGCTCGTTCACTTCTTCGATTGTGCCCGCTTCTTCGCCAACTGCGACTGCGAGCGAGTTCAAACCGACTGGACCACCATTAAATTTGTGAATTAACGTTTCGATGATTCGCTTGTCCCATTGATCGAACCCATCGCGATCGATCTCGAGCATGGCGAGGGCGCGATCGGCCAGCTCTGCAGTGATCTTTCCCTCCGCTTTCACCTGCACATAATCGCGCACCCAGCGCAACAGATTGTTCGCCGTGCGCGGTGTGCCGCGTGAGCGCGCAGCGATCTCGGCTGCGCCAGCTGAATCAATCTCGACTCCGAGCAACCGGGCGCTACGTATGATGATTTTCTGCATTTCTTCGGCGTGATAATAATCGAGGCGCGCCGTCATTCCGAAACGCGACCGGAGCGGCGCGCTCACCATTCCGGCGCGCGTGGTAGCGCCGATCAGTGTGAACTTCGGCAGATTCAGACGCAGGCTGCGCGCCTGGGGTCCCTGGTCGATGATGATGTCGAGCCGGTAATCTTCCATCGCCGGATAAAGATATTCTTCAATAGTCGGCTGGAGCCTGTGGATCTCGTCGATGAACAGGACGTCGCCTTTTTCGAGACTTGTTAAAAGACCGGCCAGCTCCCCGGCCTTCTCAATTACAGGGCCGCTGGTGTTCTTGATGTTCACATTCATCGCGTTTGCGATGATGAACGCCAGCGTTGTCTTGCCGAGACCGGACGGGCCGCTTAGCAGAATGTGTTCGAGCACGTCACCGCGCTTCTTTGCAGCTTCCACCATCAACTCCAGCCGCTCGCGAACTTTCACCTGGCCGGTGAATTCGCTGAAGGCCGGTGGCCGCAGCGAAATTTCAAAGGCGGCATCTGGTTCTGGTGGTTTCACGAGCGATGGAGTCATGAGTAATGGAGTAGTGGAGTTGTTTGCCGGAAATATCAATATTCCATCACTCCGTCACTCCAGATTCTTCGTTAGCACGAGCTCTGTGCCCCGACGTTTGTGTATGTAATCGACTTCATCAAAAGCATTGCGAATGAGAAATAATCCGAGCCCGCCCGGTTTGATCATATCATGAGAGCGCCCTTTCATTTGGTTGGGCAAAACCTGCTCGCCATAGTCGCGTAACCGCACACGCACGCACTTGGACAGGCCTTCCATATGCAACGAGATGAGTTGATCGTCACGCAGACGGTAAGCGTAACGGATAACATTCGTGCATGCTTCATCCACGCCGAGCACCATTAGTAGGCGTTGTCTTTTGGAGAACGGATAACCGTTAAGAAATTTGCGTACGCAGTTGCGCATCAACGCCAGGTTGGCTGTGTGGCTGCTAAACTCGACTGTCTGTTTCTTCATTAACCGCTGTGAAATCTGAGCAGATTCCCGGCGTTCATTCAACTCCGAACGCTTTCACTGCTCAAATGCAGCGTGCGTGAGAACTATGTCTCTCACGGGAAGCAACGTCAGATTCGGTGTTGCATATGTAACACAAAATCGGATCGCCGTATGTGCCCGCGGTTCAGCACGCTGTCGAAAACGCGATGGACACTTGCCCAAACCGCTGTTCAATTTTCTCTATGTGGAAATTTTTGGGTGCATTTTTGCTTTTCGCCATGCCTGTGCTCGCGCAGGAAAACGCGACCGCATACGAGGCGTTGCGCGTGGTCGGCTCTAAATTGGGCCGCGGCGCTCTGAATCACGTCGTGTCGATTACTGGCGTGAAAGGCGACCCGCAGCCGAAAAAGTGGAAAATTATTTTGGAAGACCCTGATGGTGGCGGTGTGCGCGAAGTGCAGGTCGCCGATGAAAAGGTTGATTCCGAACACAGGCCAGGCCGGTCTGTGGCAGGTTCCACCGAAGGTGCGACGATCGACACCTCACAGTTAAATCTTGATTCTAGCGGCGCCTATGAAGTCGCAAGCCACACGGCGGACCTATCACACGCCAATTTTGCAACCGTGGATTATACATTGCGTACAGACGAGCGCGGAGAGCCGGTGTGGATCGTCACTCTTTTAAATCGATCGTCGCGCCCAGTCGGCACGATCCATATCGGAGCGATGCGCGGCACGGTGAAGCGCACAGAGGGAATGTTTGCCGGCACAACAATGGAAGACGTGGAGAACGATTACGACACAGACGAGGAACGCGGTCCTTTCAGTGGCGTGAAAAGACGCATCAAGGATACTTTTCGCCGGACACAGGAGGAAGCGCGAGATATGTTTGACAGGGTGAAGCGCTCGTTTTCCGATTTCATCAACCGCGGGTAGGGGCAGTTAAAGTGAACGGTACATCTCATTCATGGCCAGCGCTGCCTTTTGCAGAGTGGAAAGATACCGCCATCACGCTGCACATGTGGACGCAGATTGTCGGCAAGATTCGACTGACGCTAAGTCCATGGACGAACCACTCCTGGCACGTCGCGCTCTACGTTACAGCACGCGGCCTAACGACTTCGCCTATCCCCCACGGTTCGCACACTTTCGGGATACAGTTTGATTTCATCGATCACCAACTGCTCATCGACAAGAGCGATGGGACGCGGCGAACCATTCCACTAAAACCGCAATCGGTTGCCGAGTTTTATGGGACGGTGATGAAGACATTGAGCGATCTTGAGCTGCCTGTGACTATCAACACCATGCCTAACGAGATCGAAAATCCGATCCCGTTTGATCAGGATGAGGAGCACCGCTCTTATGATCGCGAATATGCCAACCGGTTCTGGCGCGTGCTCGTGCAGAGCGATCGCCTGTTTAAGGACTTTCGCTCGCGTTTCTGCGGCAAATGCAGCCCGGTGCATTTTTTCTGGGGCAGTTTTGATCTGGCAGTGACGCGTTTCTCCGGACGGCCAGCGCCGCCACATCCTGGGGGAGTTCCACATTTACCGGACGCGATCACGCGGGAGGCCTACTATCAGGAAGTAAGCAGTCTCGGTTTTTGGCCCGGCAACGCGGCTGCGCCGACGCCAGTCTTCTATTCCTATGCGTATCCGGAACCGCCTGGATTCACAGGGGCGAAAATTCAGCCGGATGCGGCTTTCTACGAGACCAAACTGCGCGAATTCATCCTGCCTTACGACGCGGTGCGCACTGCTGAAAAGCCGGATCAAGTCCTCGTCGACTTTGCGCAGAGCGCCTACGACGCTGCGTCGAAGCTGGGGAAGTGGGACCGCGCCGCACTGGAGGAGAAGAAGCCAGCCTTGCATTTGCCTCGGCAACATTCGTAATTAAGCGAAATGAATCCTGGTTGCGCAGCCGAGCAACATGCCTGGCGTGAAGTGAAAGATGGATGGCGCCCCCTGTACGGTGACGTGGACAAAATCGGGGTCGCCGTTGAGTGGCACGATTTTCGCACCGAGCATTCCTTTAACTGGGGACGCACTTTCCATCCGAATAGCCTGGAGTTCTGTTTGAATCTCGATGGCCACGGAGCAGTAGGCAGTGAGCGTCGAGCGCGGAGCGACTACGTTCCGGGCAACTGTGGCTATTATGCGATTGCCGGTGAACCGCTGCCGGCGTCGCGGCGCGCGCACGATCATCACCAGTTCGTGACGCTGGAATTCTCGCGGGAACATTTGCAAAAACAATTTGCTCGCAATGAAGCCGGTCTCGAGCCGGAGATTCGCCGGATTGTGTTCGGAGACAGAGACGAAAACGTGGTCGCACCGGCGCGCCCGATGACGATGCAACAACGCAGCGTCGTCGCCAGTTTGGCGGAGCCTCCAGTGGCAAAGGCAGCCCAGATCCTCTGGTACCAAGCCAAGGCCTTGGAGCTTATGGCGCATTTTCTTTTCGCGCCAAAAGACCCGGAGTTTTTCTGTATGCGGCAAAAACGCGTCGCCCGGGAACGCGTGGAACGCACGAAAGAGCTGCTTGCCCGCGACCTCGCTAATCCGCCTATGCTGGTGGGCTGCAGTCCGTTCTACTTAAGCAGAATTTTTTCGCGCGAAGTGGGTCTGACTATTCCGCAATATTTGCGCAACTTGCGAATGGAACGCGCAGCCGAATTATTGCGCACCGGGCGTTACAACGTTACGGAAGCTGCCACAGAAGTTGGTTACTCGAGCCTGAGTCACTTTAGCAAAGCATTTTGCGAAACGATCGGTTGCTGCCCGGTGCTTTATCCGGCGGCCAAGAACATTGTTCTTGATCGTTGAAGCGTTAAACCGTTGAAGCGTTGAAGCGGAACCGCGTTCGTCCATATTTGTCGCTTTAACGCTTCAACCCTTCAACGCTTCAACGTGTGATGAAAATCACCCGCGCACTCATTTCCGTTTCCGACAAATGCGGAATCGCTGCGTTTGCCCGCGCGCTGGAGCGGCAGGGCGTGGACATTATTTCTACCGGGGGGACGGCAGACTTGCTGAGGAAGGAAAAAATTCCAGTGCGGGAGATCTCGAGCTTCACCGCATTTCCGGAAGTGCTGGAAGGACGTGTGAAGACTTTGCATCCGCGCGTGCATGGCGGTCTTCTCTACAAACGTGGCAACGAGAAACACGAGGCCGAAGCGCGCGAATGTGGCTTTGAGCCGATCGACATGGTGGTGGTCAACCTTTATCCCTTTGAAGCGACCATTGCCAAGCCAGACGTCACCCTCCCGGAAGCGATTGAAAATATCGACATCGGCGGTCCGTCGATGATTCGCAGCGCGGCAAAAAACTATGAATCGGTCACGGTGGTGGTCGATCCGGCAGATTACGACGTCGTGCTCGAAAACATTCGGGATAACAAGGGAGAAACGACACTTAAACTGCGCGAGCGCCTCGCTATCAAAGCCTTCATCAGGACCGCTGAATATGATCGCGCAATTGGCAACTTCCTGAATAAGGAGCAGACAACGGATGCGTCCTTTTCACTTTCGCTGCCGCTGGTGATGCGATTGCGTTACGGAGAAAATCCGCATCAAAACGCGGCGCTCTACGGCGATTTCGACAAATGTTTTGAAAAACTTCATGGCAAGGAACTTTCCTTTAACAACATTCTCGACATCAGTGCGGCGACAAACTTGATCGCCGAATTCGACGAGGCGACTGTCGCGATTCTAAAGCATACCAATCCGTGTGGTGTTGGCTCGGATGCCGATCTTCGCAAGGCGTGGAATAAGGCGTTTGCTACGGATAAACAGGCGCCCTTTGGGGGGATTATCATCTGCAACCGTCCGTTGACTGAGGCGCTGGCGAAAATGATCAGTGAGATTTTTAGCGAGGTAATTATTGCGCCAGATTTCGAGCCCGAAGCGCGTAGCATTTTGCAGAAGAAAAAGAACCTGCGTCTGATTCGATTGTTGACCCCGACGACGCAAGCAAGACCGGCGTTTGATGTGCGCTCGGTCTGTGGCGGCGTGCTGGTTCAGGACGCGGACGTTGCAGAGGAAATTACGTCCGGCGGCCGCCGGACCGTCACGAAGAGGCGACCGACCAAAACGGAACTGAAAGCGATGTTGTTCGGATGGCGAGTGGTCAAGCACGTCAAATCGAATGCGATCGTTTACGCCCGCGCGGACCGGACGCTCGGCGTCGGGGCCGGGCAGATGTCGCGCATCGACGCTTCGCGCATTGCGATCTGGAAAGCGAAAGAGGCCGGGCTGTTGCTCAAAGGCAGCGCAGTTGCGAGCGACGCGTTTTTCCCATTTCCCGACGGCTTGATTGCGGCAGCCGAGGCCG
>WNFX01008218.1_pt1 | contig 16088 bp, 12 predicted proteins | sample 5400111 | NCBI WGS metagenome assembly WNFX01 (sample SAMN13153363, study PRJNA577476) | soil metagenome | isolation source: 40 cm soil or saprolite under grassland replicate 1 | place: USA:California | collected 2016-06-15 | reverse complement strand
TCGGCATCGGCGACCTCAGACCCGCGGGCGCGCTGCACTTCAGCCAGTACGAGCAGATGATCCAGGCGGCGATCAGCGGGCAGGGCGTGGCGCTCGGCCGTCAGCCGCTGATGAACGATCTGATCGAAGCGGGCACGCTGGTCGTGCCGTTCAAGCAGACGCTGGTGGGATCGCGGGCGTATTTCATCATCGAATCGAGGCTCTCCGCCGGAAAGCCGCACGTGCGCGAGTTCGCGCAATGGCTGGTGGCGGAAGCCGGTCGCGACGCCGGGCCGGCGCCCCGTGGGTGATGGGTACAAAATCAAAACTTTGTTTGTGGATTTTGACCATGAGGGGCCGCAATCGGCCCCTCCCCCGTTGTGGGGCCCTGTGGGGGAGGGATGGGGAAAGGGGGGCCTGTTTGATTCAGCGACCTCCATACTCCCCTCCCGCCTCGCGCGCATGCCGGGCGAGGCGACCTCCCCCACAGTCGACATCGGATGTTTCCGATGTCGACCAGTTCATGCCGAACCCGGGAACACCCGGGTTCGGGGGAGGTGTCTCGAGTAACCCGAGAGCCATGCGAGCGGCGGAACCAGGTCCTAATTTCGCCCATTCCTGGTAGGATCAAATGGGCGCGCCCGGCCCCGTACCCGCGGCAGGCGTGGCCCGGATGGCAGCAGCGATCGCCCGAATATGCGCCGCAGCCGCAATACCAGCGCCAGCGGCCGTGGCGGGACGAGCCGGAGCCGGCACGGCCGCGCGAGAGTGCGCGGCCGCCAGCGGCGCCGGTCGATCCTGCCGTGGTGCGGCAATACGCCGGCATGTACGCGGCGATCGAGGACGAGCCGTTCCCGATTCCGGCGATACAGCTCTCCGACGTCGATCCGGCGTTTCTGCGCAAAAATGTCGCCTATTTCAGCCCCGAGCCGGCCGGCACGATCGTCATCGATCCGGCAAATCATTTCCTCTATCTGATCCAGGGCGGCGGCAAGGCGGTGCGCTACGGCGTCGGCGTCGGCCGCCAGGGGTTCAGCTGGTCCGGCAGCGCGACCATCCACGACAAGCAGGAATGGCCGGACTGGTATCCGCCCAGGGAGATGCTCGCGCGCCAGCCCGAGCTGATGCGGCACATGAGCCAGCTGCGCAGCGGGATCGGCATGCCCGGCGGCCCGCGCAATCCGCTCGGCGCCCGCGCGCTCTATCTGTGGCAGGACAACAAGGACACCTTGTTCCGCATCCACGGCACCGTCGAGCCGTGGACCATCGGCAAGAACGTCTCCTCGGGCTGCATCCGCATGCTCAATCAGGACGTCATGGATCTCTACGAGCGCGCGCCGGTCGGCGCCAAGGTGGTGGTGCTGGGCTCGCGAGTAGCCAGTTGACGCGTTCCCCGGACGCGGCGCAGAGCGGGGCGATGCGCCGCAGATCCGGGGTCCAGAATTTTGGAAGATTGCGCAATGGGTCCCGGTTCAGCGACGCAGCACTTCGTGCTGCATCGCGCCCGGGACCCGAGGGGAGAGTTTTCCCATGCCGAACCACACCATCGCCATGCTGCATCCGGGCGAAATGGGCGCCGCCGTCGGCGCGTGCCTCGTTTGGCGCGGGTTCCGCGTGCTGTGGGTTGCGCAAGGCCGCAGCGCCGCAACGCGGGCGCGCGCGGACGCGGCCGGGCTCGAGCCATGCGAAACGCTCGACCGCGCGCTTGCCGAGGCCGACGTCGTCTTCTCGGTTTGCCCGCCGCATGCCGCGCTCGATCTCGCCCGCGCGGTGGCCGAAAGGCACTTCCGCGGGATTTTCGTCGATGCCAACGCGGTCGCCGCCTCGACCGCGCGAAAAATCGGCCGATCGATCGAGGCCGCGGGCGCCTCCTTCGTCGACGGCGGCATCATCGGTCCGCCGCCGAATGCACCCGGCCGCACCCGGCTCTATCTGTCCGGCCCGGCGCGGGAAAAAATCGCCGCGCTGTTTGCCTCGAGCGATTTGGAGGCGGTCGCGCTCGACGGCGACGCCGGCGCGGCCTCGGCGCTGAAGATGGCCTACGCGGCCTGGACCAAAGGCTCGACCGCGCTTCTCGCCGCGATCCGCGCGCTGGCGCAGCGCGAGGGCGTCGATAAGAGCCTGCTCGCGGAATGGAAGCTCTCGCAGCCGCAGCTGCTGCGGGAATCCGACGCGGTTCCCGCCAAGGTCTACAAAGCCTGGCGCTGGGTCGCCGAGATGGAGGAGATTGCCGCGAGCTTCGAAGCCGCCGGCCTGCCGGGCGGCTTTCATCTGGCGGCGGCCGAGATCTACGGCCGCCTCACGGCATTCAGGGACAGCGCCGCGCCGCCCTCGCTCGACGAAGTGACGGAGGCGCTGCGCAAACCCTCTCCCCTTGCGAAAGAGGGTGGCGCCGAACGTAGTGAGGCCCCGCGCGAGAGGTCTCGCGCTGCTCGGCGTTTGAAGTTGCGTCGCGGCTGACTACGCCGCCCGGCTGTGCATCCCGCCGGCGTCCGCCTGGGCGCCGCGGATCGCCGCGACCGAGCGCTCGACCGCCGACCACAGCCGCGCGACCTCCTGGCCGGCGGCCGAATCCGGCGCCACCTCGCCGGCGCTGAAACCCGCCGCGAGCGAGGCCATGTAGCCCGCGCGCTGCGAGATCTGGCCCGACCACACCGGAATGCCCAGCGCCTCGAGCTTTAAGCGCGAGGCCGCGACCGCCGGGGCTTCCTTCTCGTCGCGCTTGACCGGCGCGGCATTGATCACCACCGCGTAGGGCTTGTTGCGTTCGCGCGCGATCTTGACCGTCTCGGCGACGGCGGCGAGATCGAAAAAGCCCGGCCGCGCCGGAATGACGACGAGGGTCGCGGCGCGGATCGCCTCCTGGACCACGACCCACAGCGTCGGCGCCGTGTCGATGAACACCCATTCGACGCCGTCGATCATGGCGTGCGCGAGCAGGCGATCGATGCCACGCGCGGCGTTCTCGAGCGGCGGCTGGCGGTCGCCGCGCATCGAGTGCCAGAGCGTGAGCGAGCCCTGCGGGTCGGCGTCGAGGATGAGACAGCGTTTTCCCAGTTTCTGCGCAAAGGCGGCCAGATGCGCGGTGAGCGTGCTCTTGCCCGAGCCGCCCTTGCGGGACGCAAGCGTGATCACGTTCATGGCCGGCCCCCCGGTGGGATTTGCGAATTTGCCGGCGAGGGTGGGGGGATATGGTTAATGAAGCGTTACCGGGCGGGCGGATCTGCGAGTGCCGCATCAACGGCACGCGCTTGCTTTGTCCCTACCGGCACATCGGCTAGGCTCTTCGAGACCGGGAGGACCTCATGGGCGTGATCAGCGCCGCCGTCGGCGGGCTCGGCCGGCTGTTGATGGTGCCGGCGGGAATCGCCCTGATCCTGATGATGCTGCACGTCAATGCCGACGTGGTCGGGCGCCTCCTGCTCAACCACCCGATCCCGGTCACCATCGAGGTGGTCTCGTATTACTACATGGTCGCGGTGATCTTCCTGCCGCTTGCGGCCGTCGAGCGTGCCGACCACCACATCGCGGTCGATCTTCTCTCGCAGCACTTCCGCGGCGCGCTGCGGCGCTGGACGCTTGCCCTCGCCGCGCTCGCCAGCATGGCGTATTTCGCGGTGCTGGCTTGGCGCTCCGGCCTCGTCGCCGTGGAAAAATTGCGGATCGGCGAGTACGAGATGGGCGCGGTCGCGCTGCCGACGTGGCCGAGCCGGCTGCTGGTGCCGATCGGGACCGCCGCCATCGCCGCGGTCCTGCTGGTCAAGGCGATCGAGCTCCTGCGCGGCCGCGAGCCGGCAAAACCGCTGCCCGTCGTCGAAGAGATCCCAGCCTGAAGCGGAGCCGCGATGTCGCCGTTGACGCTCGGTTCGCTCGGCTTTGCCGCCGTCATCGTCCTGCTGCTGGTGCGCGTGCCGATCGGCGTGACGCTCGGCGGAGTCGCCGTGGTCGGCATCTGGCTGCTGGTCGGCGCCAAGGGCGCGCTCGGCATCGTCGCGGCGATCCCCTACGAGTTCGCCGCACATTGGTCGCTGAGCTCGATCCCGATGTTCCTGCTGATGGGCTACGCCTGTTATCACGCGCAGCTCACCGAGGGCCTGTTCCGCGCCGCCCGGGTGTGGCTCGGCGGCCTGCCCGGCGGGCTCGGCGTCGCGTCGATCTGGGGCGCCGCGATGTTCTCGGCGGTGACCGGCTCCTCGGTCGCGTGCGCGGCCGCGATGGGGCGCATCGCGGTGCCGGAGATGCTCAAATACAAATACTCCGGCCCGCTCGCCGCCGGCGTGGTCGCCGCCGCCGGGACCATGGGCTCGCTCATCCCGCCGAGCGTGATTTTCCTGATCTACGGCATCTTCGCCGAAGTGCCGATCTCGAAACTGTTCATTGCCGGGGTGCTGCCGGGCCTGCTCAGCGCCGTCAACTACTCGCTGATGACGATCGCGATCGTCGCGGCCAAGCCGCACCTCGCGCCGCGCGCTCCGGCCGCGCGTTTCTCCGAGAAGCTCGCCGTGGCGTGGGAGACCTGGCCGGTGCTCGCGGTCGCCTTCGGCGTGTTCGGCGGCCTGTTCGGCGGCGTGTTCACGCCCACCGAGGCGGGCGCGGTCGGCGCGCTCCTGGCGTTCCTGGTCGCCGCGGCGAAGCGCACGCTGTCCTGGCGCGGCACGCTGGAGGCGACGCGGGAGACGCTCTCCGCCACGGCGTCGATCTTCATCATCGCCGTCGGCGCCGCGCTCTTGACGCGATTCTTGGCGCTCACCGGCTTGCCGGAGGAGATGGCGGCCGCCGCCGCGATGTTCCAGGACAATCAGCTCGTGCTGGTGATCGGCGTCTCGCTGCTCTACCTCGTGCTGGGCTGCTTCCTCGATCCGATCGGCATCATGCTGCTCACCCTGCCGGTGCTGCTGCCGGTGTTCGAGGCGGTGAAGATCGACCTGATCTGGATGGGCGTGATCCTGACCAAATATCTGGAGATCGGTCTGTTGACGCCGCCGGTCGGCCTCAACGTGTTCGTGCTGAAAACCGTGGTCGGCGATCGCATGCCGCTCGAGGCGATCTTTCGTGGCGTGACGCTGTTCATCCTGACCGATCTCGTCACGGTGTCGCTGCTGATCGCGTTTCCCTCGATCAGCCTGTACTTGCCGAGCCTGCTGGAGTGATACTCAATGCCGGCTCACGGCCGGATCCTGACGATGGGAGGACGCAAATGCGCGTGTTGCTCGCGATCGCATTGGCCTGCGGCATCGGCGTAGCGCAGGTCGAAGCCGCCGAATACAAGGCGGCGACCTTCGTGGGGCCCAAGCACCCGATCGCCAAGGGCGGGTGGGGCCCGTATTTCAAGGCGGTCGAACAGCAGTCGAACGGCGCGCTGAAATTCCGCCAGTTCCTCGCCGGCTCGCTGCTCGAAGCCAAGGGGCTGCTCGGCGGCGTGCGCGACGGCGTCGCCGACGCCGCCCAGGTGGTCCTGACCTATCATCCGGCGGAGTTTCCCCACGGGCAGCTCGTCGCCGACTTCGCGCTCTACGGCGGCGACGCGATGGTCGCCGCGGCGGCGGTGACCGAGTTCAACCTGTTCCACTGCGCGCCCTGTCTCGCCGAGTTCAAGCGCAACGGCATCGTCTACACCGGGGCGTTCTCGACCACGCCCTACGTGCTGATGTCGAAGGTGAAGATCGCCACGCTTGCCGACCTCAAGGGCAAGAAGATGCGCACGCCCGGCAGCGTGTGGGATCGCTGGGCGACCCACGTGGGCGGCACGCCGGTCAACCTGCCGGCCAACGAGATGTTCGAGGGGCTGAGCCGCGGCATCCTCGACATCGCCATCCAGGCTCCGGCGGCGCTCAAATCCTACAATCTCGCCGACGCCGCGAAATACCTGACCGGCCTGAAGCTCGGCACCTATCATTCGGTGGCGATGCTCGCGTTCAATCCGGAGACCTGGAAGAAATACAGCAACGGGGAACGCAAGATCCTGCTCGACAACATCGCGCTGGCGATCGTCGGCACCGTGTTCGATTATTACGCGACCGACGAGGAGGCGATCTCGGAAGCCAAGTCGAAGCGGATCATCTTGCTGGAGCCCGACAAGTCCATGCTCGACGATCTCGCGGCCTTCAGGGAGACCGACCGCGCCGTCATCCTCGAGGTCGCGAAGAGCAAATACGGCATCGCCGATCCCGGGGCGGAATTCGCAAAGCTCCTGGAGATCTACGGCAAGTGGGACGCGTTGCTCAAGCCGATCCGTCAGGACCGAGCAAAAGTCACCGAGGTGGTGAAGGCGGAGCTCTTCGACAAGCTCGACCCGGCGAGATACGGGATGGAGTGATCACGTAGTCGTCATGCCCGGCTCCGGACCAGGTCCGGGACAAGCCCGGCCATGACGACTGCACGTTTGATCACCGCGTCTACGTTTGCTCACCGCGGCAAATCGTCGACCGCGGCGGCGGCCTGGCGGCCCTCGCGGATCGCCCACACGATCAGCGACTGGCCGCGCCGCATGTCGCCGGCCGCGAACACCTTCGGCAATGAGGTCTGGTAGCGCCGCGTGTCGGCCTTGACGTTGCCGCGCGGATCGAGCTCGAGCTCGAGCGCCGCGATCATGCCCTCGTGCACCGGATGCACGAAGCCCATCGCGAGCAGCACGAGATCGGCCTTGAGCTCGAACTCGCTGTCGGGAACCGGCGCGAGCTTGGGATCGACGCGCACGCAGTGCAGCTTCTCGACCTGGCCGTTGCCGGAAAATTTCTGCGTCATCACCGCGAACTCCCGCTCGGCGCCCTCCTCGTGGCTCGCGGAGGTGCGCAGCTTGAGCGGCCAGTCCGGCCAGGTCAAAAGCTTGTTCTCCTTGGCGGGCGGCTGCGGCAACAGCTCGAGGTTGGTCACCGAGAGCGCGCCCTGGCGGATCGCGGTGCCGATGCAGTCGGAGCCGGTGTCGCCGCCGCCGATGACGACCACGTGCTTGCGATTGGCGGTGATCGGCGGCAGGTCGCCGAGCTGCGGCTCGCCGGAGATGCGGCGGTTCTGCTGCGGCAGAAAATCCATGGCGAAATGAATGCCGGAAAGCTCGCGCCCCGGGATCGGCAGGTCGCGGGATTTCTCCGCGCCGCCGGCGAGCACCAATGCGTCGTGCTCCGCAAGCAGCGGCTCGATCGGCACGTCGACGCCGACGTGGGCGCCGTAATGGAACACCACGCCTTCCGCCTCCATCTGTTTGACGCGGCGCTCGACGTGATGCTTCTCCATCTTGAAATCGGGGATGCCGTAGGTGAGCAGGCCGCCGGCCTTGGCCCAGCGCTCGAACAGATGCACCTCGTGGCCGGCGCGCGCGAGCTGCTGCGCGCAGGCGAGCCCGGCCGGGCCCGAGCCGATCACCGCGACCTTCTTGCCGGTTTTTTTCGCCGGCGGCTCGGGAACGATCCAGCCCTCCTTCCAGGCGCGGTCGGCGATCGTGCATTCGATGGTCTTGATGGTCACCGGATTGTCGTCGAGGTTGAGCGTGCAGGACGCCTCGCACGGCGCCGGGCACAGCCGCCCGGTGAACTCCGGAAAGTTGTTGGTCGAATGCAAATTGAGGCTCGCCGCGTGCCAGTCGCGGCGGTAGACGAGATCGTTCCAGTCCGGAATCTGGTTGTTGACCGGACAGCCGGTGTGACAATACGGGATGCCGCAGTTCATGCAGCGCGCCGCCTGGTCGCGCGTCGTCTCTTCCGAGAGCGGAATCACGAACTCGCGGAAATGCCGGATGCGGTCGGACGCCGGCGCGTAGCGGCGGTCCTGACGCTCGATCTCCAGGAACCCGGTGACCTTGCCCATTAGCGGCGAAGCCTCGTCATTCCGGCCGAGCGCGAAGCGCGAGAGCCGGAACCCATGACCACGGAACCAGCGATAGCTCGAAGACCGGTGTTCATGGATCCCGGCTCGCGCTCCCCCGGATCAAGTCCGGGGTCGCTTGGCCGGGACGACGGCCGCAGTACGATATCCGCCATGGGAGCCCTCAGCCTCCGGCGGCGGCCAGCGGCAGCGCCTCGGCCTCGCGGGCTTTCAGCTCGGCGAGCGCGCGGCGGTACTCGACCGGCATCACCTTGCGGAACTTCGGCAGATAGTCGGCCCAGTGCGCGAGAATCTCCCGCGCCCGGCGCGAGCCGGTGTAGCGCGCATGATGCTCGATGAGCTGGTGCAGCCGCTCGGCGTCGAACCGCGTCATGTCGGCCATCACGTCGACGCGGCCGTGCATGTCGAGATCGCCGGCCTGGTGATAGTGCCGCGCGATCATCTCCTCCTCCTCCATCACCGGCTCGAGTTCGACCATGGATAGATTGCAGCGGCGCGCGAAGGTGCCGTCCTCGTCGAGCACGTAGGCGATGCCGCCGGACATGCCGGCGGCGAAATTGCGGCCGGTATAGCCGAGCACGACCACGACGCCGCCGGTCATGTATTCGCAGCAATGGTCGCCCGCGCCCTCGATCACCGCGATGGCGCCGGAATTGCGCACGGCGAAGCGCTCGCCGGCGATGCCGCGGAAATAGCACTCGCCCTCGATCGCGCCGTAGAGCACGGTGTTGCCGACGATGATGGATTCCTCCGGCACGATGCGCGTCGCCTCGTGCGGCGGATAGACGATGAGGCGGCCGCCGGAAAGGCCCTTGCCGGTGTAATCGTTGGTCTCGCCTTCGAGCTCGAACGTCACCCCGCGCGAGAGCCAGGCGCCGAAACTCTGGCCCGCGGTGCCCTTGAATTTCACGTGGATGGTGTCGTCGGGCAGGCCCTCGTGGCCGTAGATCTTCGCGATCTCGCCCGAGAGCATCGCGCCGGTGGTGCGGTCGGTGTTGCGGATCGGCGTCTCGATCTTGACCTTGGCGCCGCGGTCGATCGCGGCGCGCGCCTCGGCGATGAGCTTGCGGTCGAGCACCTTGTCGATGCCGTGGTCCTGCGGCTCGCATTTGTAGATCTTCACGCCCGCGGGCGCCGCCGGCTTGGTGAACAGTCTTGAGAAATCCAGCCCGCGCGCCTTCCAGTGCTCGACCAGCTTGTTGCGGTCGAGCATCTGCATCTGGCCGATCATCTCGTCGAAGGAGCGATAGCCCATCTCGGCCATCAGCTCGCGGACCTCCTCGGCGACGAAGAAGAAATAATTGATGACGTGCTCGGGCGTGCCCTTGAAGCGCTTGCGCAGCACCGGATCCTGCGTCGCCACGCCGACCGGGCAGGTGTTGAGATGGCACACCCGCATCATGATGCAGCCGGCCGCGATCAGCGGCGCGGTCGAGAAGCCGAACTCGTCGGCGCCCAGCATCGCGCCGATGACGACGTCGCGCCCGGTGCGGATGCCGCCGTCGACCTGCACGGCGATGCGGCCGCGCAGCCGGTTCGCGACCAGCGTCTGGTGGGTCTCGGCAAGCCCGATCTCCCACGGGCTGCCGGCATGCTTGATCGAGGTGAGCGGCGAGGCGCCGGTGCCGCCCTCGAAGCCCGCGATGGTGACGTGGTCGGCGCGCGCCTTCGATACCCCGGCCGCGACCGTGCCGACTCCCACCTCGGAGACGAGCTTCACCGACACGTCGCCCGCGGTGTTGACGTTTTTCAGATCGAAGATCAGCTGCGCCAGATCCTCGATCGAGTAGATGTCGTGATGCGGCGGCGGCGAGATCAGGCCGACGCCCGGCGTCGAGTGCCGCACCTTGGCGATCACGGCGTCGACCTTGTGGCCGGGCAATTGGCCGCCCTCGCCGGGCTTGGCGCCCTGCGCCATCTTGATCTGCATCACGTCGGAATTGACCAGATATTCGGTGGTCACGCCGAACCGGCCCGAGGCGACCTGCTTGATCGCCGAGCGCATGGAATCGCCGTTGGGGAGCGGCCGGTAGCGGTCGGATTCCTCGCCGCCCTCGCCGGTGTTCGACTTGCCGCCGATGCGGTTCATGGCGATGGCGAGCGTGGTGTGCGCTTCGCGGCTGATCGAGCCGAACGACATCGCGCCGGTGGAGAAGCGCCGGACGATGTCCTTGGCGGGCTCGACCTCGTCGAGCGGCACCGGCGCGCGAGAATCCTCCGCGGCGGCCTTGATGCGGAACATGCCGCGGATGGTGAGATATTGCTCCGCCTGCTCGTTCACCATTTTCGCGTAGGCGCGGTACTTGTCCTGCGAGTTGCCGCGCACCGCGTGCTGCAGCGTGGCCACCGTCTCCGGCGTCCAGGCGTGCGCCTCGCCGCGCAGCCGGAACAGATATTCGCCGCCGACCTCGAGCGCATGGCGCAGCACCGGCGAATCGCCGAACGCATCGCGGTGCCGCCGCGCGGTCTCCTCGGCGATCTCCTCTAAGCCCACGCCCTCGATGCGCGAATGGGTGCCGAAGAAGAATTGCTCGACGAAATCGCTCCTGAGCCCCACCGCGTCGAAGATCTGCGCGCCGCAATAGGACTGATAGGTCGAGATGCCCATCTTGGACATCACCTTCAGGATGCCCTTGTCGATCGACTTGATGTAGCGCTTGACGATCTCCTTCTCGTCGATCTTCTCCGGCAGCTGGTCGCGCATGGCGATCAGCGTCTCGAACGCCAGATAGGGGTTGATCGCCTCGGCGCCGTAGCCAGCGAGGCAGCAGAAATGATGCACCTCGCGCGCTTCGCCGGTCTCGACCACGAGGCCGACCGCGGTGCGCAGGCCCTTGCGGATCAGGTGATGATGCACCGCCGCGGTCGCGAGCAGCGCCGGGATCGGAATGCGGTCGGGTCCGGCCTGGCGGTCGGACAGCACGATGATGTTGTAGCCGCCGCGCACCGCGCTTTCCGCGCGCTCGCACAGCCGGGCGAGCGCCTCCTTCATCCCGGCGGCGCCCTGCTCGGCCGGATAGCTGGTGTCGAGGGTGCGGGTGTCGAACTGCTCCTCGATGTGGCCGATGCAGCGGATTTTTTCCAGATCCTCGTTGGTGAGGATCGGCTGGCGCACCTCGAGGCGCTTCTTGTGGGCGAGGCCCTTGAGGTCGAACAGGTTCGGCCGCGGCCCGATGAAGGACACCAGCGACATCACCAGCTCCTCGCGGATCGAGTCGATCGGCGGGTTGGTGACCTGGGCGAAATTCTGCTTGAAATAGGTGTAGAGCAGCTTCGGCTTGTCGGAGAGCGCCGAGATCGGCGTGTCGTTCCCCATCGAGCCGACCGCTTCCTGGCCGGTGGTGGCCATGGGCTCGAGCAGGATCTGCAGGTCCTCCTGGCTGTAGCCGAACACCTGCTGGCGATCGAGCAGCGAGACGTTGGTGCGCACCTCGCGCGCCTGCACCGGCGGCAGATCCTCCAGCACGATCTGGGTGCGCTTGAGCCACTTGCGGTAGGGATGCCGGCCGGCGAGGCCCGCCTTGAGCTCGTCGTCGGAGATGATGCGGCCCTCGACGAGATCGACCAGCAGCATCTTGCCGGGCTGCAGCCGCCATTTGCGGACGATGGTCTCCTCCGGCACCGGCAGCACGCCGGCCTCGGATGCCATGATGACGAGATCGTCCGAGGTGACGAACCAGCGCGCCGGGCGCAGCCCGTTGCGGTCGAGCGTGGCGCCGATCTGGCGCCCGTCCGTGAACGCGATCGCGGCCGGGCCGTCCCACGGCTCCATCAGGGAAGCGTGATACTCGTAAAACGCGCGCCGCTCCTCGCTCATCAGCGGATTGCCGGCCCACGCCTCGGGGATGAGCATCATCGCCGCATGCGCGAGCGAATAGCCGCCGCGCAGGAGAAACTCGAGCGCATTGTCGAAGCAGGCGGTGTCGGACTGGCCCTCGTAGGAGATCGGCCACAGCTTGGAAATGTCGTCGCCGAACAGCTCGGAGGCGACCGAGGCCTGCCGCGCCGCCATCCAGTTGAGATTGCCGCGCAGCGTGTTGATCTCGCCGTTGTGCGCGATCATCCGGTACGGGTGCGCCAGCGACCAGGTCGGGAAGGTGTTGGTCGAGAAGCGCTGATGCACCAGCGCCAGCGCGGATTCGAAATCCGGCTCGTGCAGATCCGGATAATATTTGCAGAGCTGGTCGGCCAGGAACATGCCCTTGTAGACGAGCGTCCGGCAGGACAGCGAGACGAGATAATAATCGGCGAGATGCCGTTCGCGCCGGTTGTAGACCTGGTTGGAGATCACCTTGCGCAGGATGAACAGGCGGCGCTCGAAATCGTCGTCGCTCTTGACGTCCTTGCCGCGGCCGATGAACACCTGCATGTGCACCGGCTCGGTCGGCAGCACCGCCGCGCCGAGCGAGGCGTTGTCGCTCGGCACCTCGCGCCAGCCGAGCAGCATTTGGCCCTCGCGCGGCACCACGTCGGCATAGATGTCGAGGATCACTCTTCGCCATTGCGGATCGCGCGGGAGAAATACGTGGCCGACCGCGTAATGGCCGGGCTCCGGCAGATCGATGCCGAGCTCGGCGGCCTTGCGCGCGAAGAACTTGTGCGGGATCTGCACCAGAATGCCGGCGCCGTCGCCGGCGCGCGGGTCGGCGCCGACCGCGCCGCGATGCTCGAGGTTGAGCAGGATCTTGAGCGCGTCGTCGACGATCTTGTGGGATTTGCGGCCCTTGATGTCGGCGATGAAGCCGACGCCGCAGGAATCCTTTTCGAGCGCCGGATCGAAGAGACCCGAAGCCGTGCCGGCGGATGCCTCGTGCGCGGCGGCCTGCTCCGCCGGCGAAGCGGCGGCCCGATCCGGGAAAAGTGTCGCCCTCATGGCACCATCCTCTCGTTCCGGAACGCGCGAAACCGGGTTTCGGCGCACCCTCCTCGCACGCGGCGCCGCAAGACGCCTCGACGCGGACGATCCTTCCTCGTGAATAGGCGGCTTTACCCGAGCCGCGGACCCTTTCGGGATCCTTCCGAACCGCCTTGCGCAAGCCCGCATCGCAGGGCGCGTTCCTCCGCGCAGGATCGGATCGCTTCCGGTCTGGCGGCGCGGACCGCCAATTGGGACAGTATTACTGTCCTAACATGCCGACTTCGGGCTCGGAACGCAAGGCTCGGCCCGGGCAAAACCCCCATTTCCTTGCCGATTGTTGCGGCCAAGGACTCCTCGCCGCAACAAGAGGAACACGGATGCGGCATCAAGCGCAATGGGGTTGCCCGAGGTGGCGTTTCCCGGACGCGGCGCATCGCGTAAAGCGAGGCGCCGCCGATCGGGGGCCAGGGATTTTCGGTCGCCGCAAGGGGTCCGGGTTCTGCAGCGCACCATTTCATGCGGCGCTGCGCCCGGGACACGAGGGGAAAACGGATGCATTTTGCCAGCGACAATGCGGCCGGGATCGCGCCCGCGATCCTCGAGGCGATCGGCCGCGCCAACGCCGGCTTCGCGCTCGGCTACGGCGAGGATGCGATCACGAAGCGGCTGGAGCAGCGGCTCGCGGAGAGCTTCGAGCACGAGCTCGCGGCATTCCTGGTTCCGACCGGAACGGCCGCGAACGCGCTGGCGCTGGCGCAGATCGTGCCGCCCTGGGGAGCCGTGCTGTGCCATGAGGAATGCCACCTCGCGGTCGACGAATGCGGGGCGCCGGAATTCTTCGGCGGCGGGCTGAAGCTGATCTCGCTGCCGGGCGAGGCCGGCAAGCTCGCGGTCGCGACCGTCGAGGCGGCGCTCAAGCGGCTCCCGTGGGGCGGCCCGCACCACGTCACGCCCGCGGCACTCTCGCTCACCCAGGCGACGGAGGCCGGAACGCTCTATCGTCCGGAGGAGATCCGCCGGCTGGCAGAACTCGCCCATGCGAAAAACATGCTGGTCCACGTCGACGGGGCGCGTTTTGCCAATGCGGTGGCGCGCCAAAAGCTTGCGCCGGCGGATGCGAGCTGGCGGCTCGGCGTTGACGTGCTCTCCTTCGGCGCCACCAAGGGCGGCGCGCTTGCGGCCGAGGCCGTGCTGTTCTTCGATCCGGCACGCGCCGCCGGCATGGCCGAGCGGCGCAAGCGCGGCGGGCATCTCGTCTCCAAGCACCGCTTCGTCGCCGCGCAGCTCGAAGCGTATTTGGCGGACGATCTCTGGCTCAAGCTGGCGCGTCACGCCAATCAAATGGCGGATCGGCTCGCACAGCATTTGGCCGCGGCCGGATGTCCGGCTGTATGGCCGGTCGAGGCCAACGAAGTATTCGTGAAGTTTTCGCGCGATGTCGACCGATGGCTGAGACAAGCGGGCGCGAGCTATCATCCATGGCAAACCGACAGCCTGCCTGCCGACCTTGCTGTGGGGTCCGACGAGGTACTGGTGCGCCTGGTCACGTCGTTCGCAACGCGCGCGGAGGATGTCGAGCAATTCGTGGGGTTGATCCGGAAAGCATGAACCCACAAGCATGAAGCCACGTCATGGCCGGGCTTGTCCCGGCCATCCACGATTGGGAAACTCGACAAATGCGGGGCGGCTGGGTCTACATCATGACCAATAGGCCGAACGGCACGCTTTATCTCGGCGTGACGAGCAATCTACCGCGTCGTGCGTGGGAGCATCGCGCCGGCCAGGTGAAAGGTTTCACGGCCCGCTATGGCTTAAAAAAACTTGTCTGGTACGAGTTCCACGACGAGATCTACGCAGCAATCCAGCGCGAGCACAACATGAAGCATTGGTCACGTACCTGGAAGGTACGGCTGATACTGGCGATGAACCCGGAATGGCGTGATCTATACGATACTTTGATTTAGCAGGTGCCCGGCAAACTCGTGGATGGCCGGGACAAGCCCGGCCATGACGAGGAAGGGACGGGACCACCGTGACGAGGCTGGACGAGCCCGGTCGGGAGAGGGGCCGGGTCACCCGCCCAAGCTCCGCCTCAATCGAGGCCGATCGTGGCGGAACGTTCGATTTTCCTGCGGTCGATTTCTTGGGGGACATGCCGTGAAGATCCCGGCGATCCTGGTGGCGAGCCTCATCGCGCTCGGCTCGAGTCCCGCATGGGCCGAGCCGCTGCGGCCCATCTTCGGCGGCGCGCTGCCGCCCGCCGAGGTCAACAGCATCGTGCGCTCCATGGGCCTGATGCCGACCAGCCGGCCGATCCGCGAAGGCCAGACCTATGCGGTGCTCGCCGCCGACCCGCGTGGAAGGCAGCTCCGCGTGATCGTCGATGCGCGGTTCGGCGACGTGCTTTCGGTGCGGCGGGTCGTCGTCGCGGGGCCGCCCGGCGCTTACCCCGAGCCGCGGATCTACGGCGGCGTCGCGCGCCGAATGCCGTGGATGGGCCCGGATTTCCGGCCCCCGGGGCTGATCGGCCGCGCGGATCCGTCCCAGGCTTATCCGCCGGTGCCGCGGTCGCGGCCTGCTGTGCCTGGAGCCGACAAGCCCGAGCCGAAATCGGCCGCGGCGCCGGCGAGCCCCAGTGCATCCGTGGTGACGGTCGGGCCGTCGGCCGCCGCGCGCGCCGCGGACCCCAAGCCGACCGGCAGCACGAAGGCGCCGAGCTTCCCGCCGATGCAATCGCTGGAGTGAAGGCAATCCCGCGCGTTGTCATGCCCCGCGAATTCGCGGGCGATGACACCAAAAAGAAAGCGCCCCGCCGAGCGGGGCGCTCCCCACAGAATCTGAGATCCGGCGTCAGGCAGCCTTGGCGGCCTTGGCGTCGATGACCTTGGCCGACTGGGTGCTGCCGATCGGGATCTGGCGCGGCTTCAGCGTCTCGGGGACCTCACGGACCAGATCGACGTGAAGCAACCCGTTCTCCAGGCTTGCGCCCGTGACCTGAACGTGGTCGGCGAGCTGGAAGCGGCGCTCGAAGGCCCGCGCGGCGATGCCCTGATAGAGCACCTCGCCGGATTTCTCCGTGTCCTTGACCTGCTTTTCGCCGCGGATCGTCAGCGTGTCTTCCTTGGTCTCGATCGAGAGGTCGGCCTCGGTGAAGCCGGCGACCGCGAGCGTGATCCGATAGGCGTTCTCGCCGGTCCGCTCGATGTTGTAGGGCGGATAGCTGGGCGCGCCGTCGACGCCTGCGACCTGGTCGAGCAGGGAAAACAGCCGGTCGAAACCGACGGTCGAACGATAGAGGGGAGCAAGATCGAATGTACGCATGGCATGACCTCCTTTGTTTGAGCGACATGCGGTGGTCCACGTTTCCGCCGGACCGTTCTCGTGCAGCCGATGGGGCCTGCACGGAGCATATGTGGGTACCGGAGATTTC
>WNFX01003457.1_pt1 | contig 16088 bp, 13 predicted proteins | sample 5400111 | NCBI WGS metagenome assembly WNFX01 (sample SAMN13153363, study PRJNA577476) | soil metagenome | isolation source: 40 cm soil or saprolite under grassland replicate 1 | place: USA:California | collected 2016-06-15 | reverse complement strand
CTCCTACCTGCGCAAGAAGATCGACGCCGGCCGTGAGCCGCTCATCCAGACCGTGCGCGGCGTCGGCTACGTCCTCAAGCCCACGGGTGGATAAGTGCGGCTGGCAGGCTGGACGCTGCGGGCGCGCCTGATCGCGGGCCTGCTCGTGCTGTTCACGCTGGCCAGCGTCGGCGTCGGGGTGGTGACCACGATCGCGTTCCGCGACTTCCAGATTCGCCAGCTCGACCAGCAGCTCTTCGGCGCCGCTCAGGCGCTTTCCGCGAATATCGAGCAGTTCGAGACGCACAACAGCGCCTCCGGGTGTCCCCGCAGCGCCGCGCGGGACGAGAAGGGCGAGATCACACTGGCCAACGTGCCGTTGTCGAGCGCCGATCTTGCCGCGCTGGCCAGCATCCCTGTCCACGGGCCGGGAAACCGGCAGGCATACTCCAGGTACCTGTCCGGCCTTGGTGACTACCGGCTGACGGTCTCCAGGGGCCCCGACAACGACGTGCACGTCGCTGGCCTGCCGCTGAGCGGTGTGCAGGCCTCGGTCCGCCAGCTCGAGCTGATCGAAGTGATCGTTTTCGGCGCCGCGCTGCTCGTCATGGGCCTCGCGGGCACCGGCTGGATCCGGCTATCGCTGCGCCCGCTCGGCCGGATCACCGCGACGGCGGCCGAGGTCGCCGAATTGCCGCTGGAGAGCGGCGAGGTCACGCTGCCCCACCGCGTACCCGACGCCGACCCTCGGACCGAGGTGGGCAAGCTGGGGAAGGTGTTCAACCAGATGCTCGGCCACGTGGAGTCCTCGCTCGCCACGCGCCAGGCCAGCGAGGCGCGGCTGCGGCAGTTCATCGCCGACGCCAGCCATGAGCTGCGCACCCCGCTTGCGGGCATCCGCGGCTACACCGAGCTGGCCCTTCGCGCCACCGCCGACTTCGACCCGGAAATCCGCCGGGCACTGCGCCGCATCGACTCAGAATCGGGGCGGATGAGCCGCCTGGTCGACGACCTCCTGCTGCTGGCCAGGCTCGACGCGGGGCGCCCGCTGGCGCACGAGCCTGTCGACCTCACCCGGCTGGCCATCGACGTCACGAACGACGCTCGCGTCGCGGGCCCGCAGCACCGGTGGGTACTTGACCTGCCCACTGAGCCGGTCGTGGTCACCGGTGACCTGCACCGGCTGCATCAGGTGCTCGCCAACCTGCTCACCAATGCGCGCACCCACACGCCGCTGGGCACCACCGTCACGGTGCGCCTCATCCCCGCCCGCGCCGGTGAGAATGGCGGCGGCGCGGAACTCAGTGTCAGTGACGACGGGCCTGGCATTCCTGTCACCTTGCAGGCGAGCGTGTGGGAGCGATTCGCCCGGGGCGACGGCGCGCGCTCGCGCCAGGCGGGCGGCACGGGCGGCACGGGCGGCACAGGTCTCGGGTTGGCGATCGTGCAAGCGGTCATCACCGCTCATCACGGCCGGGTGTCGCTGGCGAGCCGTCCGGGGCAGACAACGTTTCGGATCTGGCTTCCTGCCGACGGCTCCGCTGAGAGTGCGGGAGACGGGCACGCTCACGTGTGACGGCTCGTGACGCGCCTGGGGGGTGGGCCCTAATGCGCGGATTCGTATTGCTCGATCACGGTGGCAGGAATCCGGCCGCGCTCGCTCACCTCGATACCCCGGCTGCGTGCCCACTGCCGGATCTCCGCCGGCCGTTCCCTGTCGCGTGCCGCCGGTCCCCCGCCACGCCGAGCCGTCGCCGCCGCCTTGGCGCGCCGCGCGTGCTCGATGTACTTCGCCAGCGCCTGCTCGAGTTTCTTGGCGTTCGCGGGCTTCAGGTCTATCTCGTAATCCCGTCCCTCGAACCCGAACCGGTAAGTCGGGTGACTCGACTCGAACTCATCCCCGTCCAGATCGTCGGCGTACGTAACTCTAAGCTTCCGTGACATCGAGTATCTCCCCCCTCGGCCACCAGGTCCAATAAGACCAGAGGATACATCATTTTCCCAAATATGGGCAAACGAATGCTTCCGGCAGGGCAAGTTTTTACGTGGGCCGTCCCTTACGCCGCTTTCCCTCTCCGCCTACCAGTGTGCAGCTAGATACCGAAAGCAGTTCCGTGCGGCGTCGGCGGCCACGCGGCCGATGAACGACAGCGGCGGGTCGGAGTCCGGGCTCGGCCGCCGTACATTCTGGTTGAAATCTATGTCCCAGAAGTAAATGCCTGCCATATGGCGCTGGCGCACGACCGTGCACATCGCGCTGAACCACTTCGCCTGCACCGCGAAGTTCCAGTCACGTGAGTCCGTCCACGTGTGCGGGTGCGCGTATGAGCCTGGCTGCGCCGCGATACCCGTCTCCTGGACCACGATATCCTGCAGCCGGATCCCGCGTGGCCGGGAGAGCCACCGGTTCAGGCCGGTGACAAGGGCGCCCACACTCGCGCTGTCACCAAGGCGCAGCGGGAAGTACGCATCGACACCTTCCTGGCCGACCGGGCCGCCGCCAAGCTCGCCGACGGTGAAGGCGTCCCAGTTGTTCGAGAAGCTGAGGCCGCCGTGAAACCTTGTGCGCACCCAGGCGTCCAGTGGGATCCAATCCGGAGCATCGGCGAGAGATGTCAGTTCCGCGCCCACGCTGAAGCTCGTGACGCGGTGGGCGGCGGCCATGGCCAGGTAAGGCGCAAGGAATTTCTCGTAACTGGCGAACCACCCGCTCGGGTTGGCGGGGGAAATCGCGCCGCGCCACCCGCCGATGGCGTCCTGGTTCAGCAGTGGCCGCACGTTCACGGTCATTCCGCGGGATGTCGCGTCGTCGACGAGAATGGCCAGGTCCCGCGGTGTCGGTGTCGGCGTGCCCGGGTGGACGCCGCTGGCCCGCTGCCCGCGCATGTAGAAGGGGAATGAAATCGAGATAGCGTTCGCGTGCAGGCCGGCGACGTAGCTGACGATACGCCGGGATTTGGCGCGAATCGTGGCGGCGGAGTCCTCGGGGTGCCGGTACCAGAGAACGTCGATGCCCAGCTGCGGCCGGGCGGGGGCGGGGGCGGGGGGTGGCGGTGCCGGATGCCCGCCGCAGCTCGCGGCGAACAGCGAGAGCGCGATCCCGATGAGCAGCCCCCGCCTCACCGCGCCTGCCGGACACCGAGCAAACAGGAGGTGAGCGACATCAGTGTCACGGTGACAAGAACCGCACCGAGCACCCAGATGACCGCTAGCCCATCCGCGTCCCACTCCACCCGCACGTCGCTTTCCACGGCGTTTCCGGCGGTGCTCGAGAGGCCCTGCGCGTTGAGGCTGTTGCCGCTGATCACGTTCCCGGCTAGCTGAACGGTCCCTGAGCCGGTCCGGGTGAGGCGCAGGCCGACGCGGTTACCACGGATCACATTGCCCAGGATCTGGTTGGCGGGCGATTGCGACAGGACAATGCCGTCCCCGTGGTTTCCCGTGACCGTGTTGTCCCTGATCACGTTCCCGGTGGAAGCCTCGTCCATCATGATGCCGTTCGCGGCGTTGCCGCGGATGATGTTGCCCGTTACGGTGCTCGCCGTCACGTAGCTGGAGAAGATGAGCCCGTGGCGGCCGTTGCCCGTAATCGTGTTCTTCATGATCGTCAGGTCACTGCTGTGGGTGTGCGGGTCCACGCCGTAGAAGATGTTTCCCGAGATCACATTCCTCGTGAACGCGACACCGCTGACCCCGCCCGTATAGAGGCCGAAATAGTTGCCCGAGAAGGTGGAACGGGTGGCACCACCGGTCGAGCCGCTCTTCCATGCCACGCCGTAGGAGTCGTTCCAGTTCCAGCCGAGCCCGGTGAGGCGGGACCGGACGATCCACAGTCGCGAGCCCGCATCCGCGAGCACGAATGGACGGTATGAGCCCCTGTACTCCGGCCGCGATGACGAGATGACGGCGGACTTGATCAGCATGGTCGCGTGGTGGGCGCCGAGGAAGACGCCGGGGATGTCGGCCATCCACAGCCGCCGCGCATAAGGCGGCGCAACCGTCACGGTCGCGCCCGACTCGGCCACCAGCGCCGCACGCAGGTCGATGACACCGGGCCTTGGCTGGCTGATCCAGGAGGGATCGGCGATGATCTGGGCGAGGTCCGCGAGGCTCAGGGAGCGCCCAGCTGTCGGTATCCACCTGACCACCCGGCCGCCTGCGAGCAGGGCAACGTCAGCGGGCCTGACCGTGATCGCGCGAATGGCACGCCGCGCCTGCCGCGGATGGGTGGCATCGGTGTCGGGCGGGAGCCCGGCCATCGCGAGCCAAATCGGGCTCGCCTTGGCCTCGTAGTGAATCCGCACCGGCAGCTGGGGGAACGGTGCGAGCCTGCGCGCCTGTGCGACCCGCCCGAAGGTGAGCGTTGCGGCCGTGGCCGCCCCGCTCACGACGCCCAGGATCAGCAGGTGAAGGCCGAGGATTCGCAGCTTGGCGAGTATCACAGGGATCTTCCTTGGTCAGGTCGTGACGGAGGGTGACACGGCCGCTTGAGCAGTCTTGGGGATCACCTCGAAGCGCTTGGGATTGCCCTCAGCCAGCGCGATCGTGAACACGAACACCGACATCAGCGACGTGAGCGGGCACAGCGTGACCGCGACGACCGCCTGCCAGCACCGGTACGCGGCATGGGTGCGGCGCTGGCGGTGCCGCCCGAGGGCGGGGACGTGGCCCGCGCTGTTGATCCACCCGCTGACGCCGAATACGGCCAGCCACGTGACAAGAGACATCCAGAAAATAACGGTCATATGCGGGGGCGGCACATAGAGGTGCATCATGCGGAGAACTGCCGCGATGAAAGATACGATTGTCAGAGTGCACCCGAACAGATATTTTCCGGCGATGATCACCGCCTGCCACAGCGGCAGGACGTCGCGATGTGTAATCGCGTGAATATTTCCCCACAGCCATCGTTTGCGCTGCTTCTTGAAATCCGTCCACCGCCATGGCGAAGTGAGCAGAACGTATTCATGGAAGAATCCCCATTTGCATCCCATGTGGGCCGCGTTCTGCCCGAACGTCAGATCTTCCGAGGCGAACACGGGATAGTTCCAGGTCACTTGGTCCTCCGTCGCTCCGGTGATGCACAGGCCCTCACCATGGACGTGGAGCGGCTTGCCGATGAAGCCCTGGAAGAAGGCACAGTAGATCAGGCATCCACGCGTTCTCAGGTCGTCGAAATGACTGAGCCAGAAATGCTGGAAAGGAAGGGCGCCGTACTGCACACGCGGTGTCGTGACACCCTGGCAGATGTCGTAGTCGGCTCCGAAGGCCTTCTCGATGTAGCCAGCAGTCACTGATGTATCGTCATCGACAAACAGTATCTTGGTCTCTGGTCCATTCAATCCCATGCGCCGGCGCTCTCGCCTGGTGTACTCCAATGCGCGCGCCTTATATTTTGACCGTGCGGTGAACTCACCCGGCACGGTAAGCACGCGGTCCGCCCGGGGGTAGGTGTCGCTGCCGCCCGGTTCGTTGACGACCCAGATCTGATAGGGCATCGACAGCCGGTAGGAACGGATTTCGGAGATGATCTGGTTGACCCGCATCTCCTCACGGCCGGTCGTGGTGATCTGGATGATGAGCCGGCTGAACTTCCACGGAGCCCACTCGAACCTGGTCCGGTACCAGATCTGCCCGACCGCCAGCATCACAAGCTCGATGAGCGGCACGAGCCATGCGCCGAGGAACACTCCCCGCATCAGTTGCCCCCGCAAGCCCGGTTGACCTCCCGGACCGCGCTCAGCAAAGGCGCGGGCAGGCCCTTGTCCTGCGCGAAGCTGAGCCATGCACCGACGTCCTTGGGCAGGCACGTCCCGCCGTACGGCCCGTCAGCGCGCGACCCGTAGAGCGCGTCCCACATCCCCTGCGCGCTCAGCGCGGTGAACCCGAAGGCGTTCTCGGGATCCAGGCCAAGGAACCGCGCCGCCGCCCGCATCTCGTTGAAGAATGAAATCTTGGTCGCGTTGAACAGGTTGTGGACGTACTTCTGGAACTCCGCCTCCTCGTAGGCGCAGCGGTATACGGACGCGCCGAACGGCGCGTAGATGGCTTCTACTCGCCGGGTGAAATGGGGACTCGACGGATCGTGCCCGATCGTCACGACACGTGGGTAGAGAAAATCCCTTTCCGCACAGTAAGCACGCAGGTATTCAGGGTTGTAGCACACGCCAAAATCCTCGCCCGGCGTCTTCCCCGACGCCTGCTCGAGCAGCGGGATAAGGAAGTTGCGGGTCGTGCCCGGAGGGATCGTGCAGCGGAACACGACGACCGGGCGGGTCTGGCATTCCGCAATCGCCATGCCCAGCGACTTGCACGCCTGCTCGAGATAACTCAGGTCAATGCCATACGGCGCTGTCGGCGCGGTCACCGAGACGAATACGGCGTCCACGCCGTTCAGCTCGACGTCGGATGGGTAGACGGCGGAGTAGCCCTCCTCACTGAGCTGGTTGATCGTGACCTCGTCGACGTCGACGAAGGTTACCGAGTTGCCATGCTCGATGAACCCCTTTCCGGTCGCGCGCCCTACGACGCCGGAGCCGACGATCGTTATCCTCGACATCTACTTGTCCCCCCGAAGTCCATTATCCGCGCCGATGGGTGGCGCTTCCCACTAGCTCTAGCCGCTTTCCCCAATAAGCGGGATAGTCGTTCATGCTGGGAAAATTTGTCCCAAGCCGAATAGCTCACTGGATGACGCCAGACCGCACGGAGTTTAGTCAATAAGCGAGAAGCCGAGCAACACGATCATGAGCCTGGTGACCAATTTCCGGTGAACCGGGGTTTGACCTTAACGCGGCTTATGAGCAATGCACCGCTGACTGCACGCAAAAGGGCGCCGAGCTGCCCCCATGGAAGCCCGGCGCCCTGCTGGATCTACGGCTCTTGCGCCGTCAGAAGAGGAACCACCAGATGTCGTCCGTCACGTTGTCGAGGAGGCCGCCAAGGCCCGGGTAGTCGTCGCTGTAACTGCTGTGGCTGGCCGTCTGCGTCTTGTGTGCGACGGAGCTCGAGCTGGCGAATGCGGGCGCCCCCAGGCTTATCGCCGCAGCGGCCGCTGTGGCCGCAACGAGCGCACTGGCCGCGGAAAGCTTCTTCATGCTGTGCCTTTCTGGACGAGTTTGTGGTGCGGGACCCTGCGGCCGCCGGGAATGGGCCCGGTAAAGCCGCGCACGCTGCGAACAAATCACCCCGTGGGTCCCGCCGTAACGCTAACACTACTATCTGTATTCATTCAACTACTGACGGTTGTAGTGCTACCCGTCAGAAGAGGAACGAGAAGACGTCATCGGTCACGCAGTCGAGCAGGCCGCCAAGGCCCGGGTGGCAGTGGCCAGATTCAGTGCCGTGGCTCTCGGTGTGGTGATGGGTGTGGTGCTGGGTGTGGTGCTGGGTGTGGTGGTGGCCATTGCCCGAACCGGAACCGCCGCCGGAGCCGCCGCCGTTCGACGACCCGCAGTTGGTGTCGTCCGAGTCGTGGTCCCCGTCGCACATGTTCGGCCTGGTGCTCGGCGTGCTGCTCGGCGACCCGCACAGGGCAACCGTGTCGTCGGAGTCGTGGTCCCCGTCGCACATGTTCGTGCTCGGCGTGCTGCTCGGCGACCCGCACAGGGCAGCCGTGTCGTCGGAGTCGTGGTCCCCGTCGCACATGTTCGGCGTGCTGGTCGACGACGGCGTGGCGACCGGCGTCATTGTGACGTTAGGCGTCGGTGTGGCGCTTGCGCTGCCGGGGTCAGTCGCGGTCCGCAGCACATGGCCCGTAAGCGCCGGATGCATGCTTCTCGCGACGGAACCGGCGTTCCCGAATGCCGGCGCCCCCAGCCCCACCATCGCAACGGCCGCAGAGGCCGCGACGAGGATACCGGCCGCGGAGAACTTCTTCATGCTGTCCCTTTCTGAACGAATTGTGGTGAAGGACCGTGTAACGGTGAGGGACCCGTCCGGCAACCGGAATGGGCCGGGCAAGCCACGCGTGCTGCGAACCACACCCAATGGGCCCCGGCAGTTACCTTAACACTACTGAGCGTAATCACCCAACAACTCGCGGCCCGCGTCGGACTTTTCGCGCGGCCAAAGCGAACAATTCGCGCGCGACATAAAAAACAACATGAAACCAGCGCTAGCGGACACGCGCCAAGGTTTGGCGCGTGTCATCGATTCGGTGCAGAGACACTGGGCACAGCGGCGGGCCGAGACCTCGATGCGGGATTGGCCGCCGCGCTCGGCACAGGGCTGAGCGGAGGACCAAATTCGGGAATGCCCCACATTTGGTTATCGAATGCGGCGCCGTCGGAGAATTTAGTCAGGTTGCCCGTTATGACGCGTGGCCGCGGCCTGTCCTGCGGTGCGGCGCCGCCTGCCGGGTAGGTCGCGACATACGGGTGGGAGAAGTTGGTATCCGAACCGTTGATCAGCGGCACGTAGCCGATGGGCGGGCCAGCCAAGCCGGCGACGGCAGGAACATCGAAGGAGTCCAGGATCCAGACGGTCCTCGCCGACGCGCCGCACGGCTGGAGGCTGACCCGCGTCCCGGCGCGTGCGATCGTCGCGACGCCGACGCAAAGGTTGCTGCCGCGCCCGTACGGCGTGTACTCGAGCTCGAAGGCCGGCAGGCCCGCGTAGTGAAGCGCCATCGCGGGCGAGACCAGGCTGGCTCGGTCGAGGTCGTCGACGGTGCCCTGGAATGAGTAGGAGAAGTCCTGCGCCCCGTCGTGGGTACTCGCGGGGAACAGGATGATCGGCTGGCCGACCCTCGCCCGTGCCCTGAAGACATCGAGCACGAACCGCGGCCCGAACTCCTGCGTGAACGGCGCGATACACCCAGGGCCGCACGGGGGCGTGGCCGCGCCAGCGAGTGCCCCGAGGGCGGGCACCGCGAGCACGGCCAGCGCGACCGGCGCGGCCACAACAGGCAGGACCGCAACGGGCAGGACCGCGACAGGCAGGACCGCGACAGCCGCTGCGGCAACGGCGTTCCGCAGGCGCATGAGACCGGTGCCCCCTTCGCTCGTGGACACCAGTCTCGTGGTTTCGCGGCGCGATCAGCCGTAGGCCGCTGACCGGGAGTTTCATCGCGCGTCCGCACAAATGTGCCGGGCCGGGGCAGCGGCCCCGGCCCGGCTTTGTGCGAGGTGTTACTAGTGGACGGATGCGTTACGCGCTGCGGCTGCGGTGCCTGACGCGTTACGCGCTGCGGCTGCGGTGCCTGACGCGTTACGCGCTGCGGCTGCGGTGCCTGACGCGTTACGCGCCGCGGCTGCGGTGCCTGACGCGTTACGCGCCGCGGCTGCGGTGCCTGACGCGGTACGCGAAGCCGACCCCGCTGCGGCGCCAGGAGCCATTCCCGGTACCGACCCGGAGCCTGCCGCCGACGCCGACCCTGACGCGGTGCCCGCCGCCGTCCCGGACGTCGTCGCCGGAGCGTTCGAGTTGGACATCAGGTTGTCGAAGAACGGGAAGCACGACGGCGGGAAGGACTGCTGCGGGCCGCTGTAGGTCAGGCCCCACATCTGGCTGTCGAACACGGTCCCGTCCGAGTAGACGGACAGGTTGTCGGTCATCAGCTGCGGGCGCGGCCGGTCCCACGGCGCGACGCCGTTGCTCGGGTAGCTGAGCACGTACGGATGCGAGAAGTTCGCGTTCGAGCCGTTGATCAGTGGCAGGTAGCCGTCAGGCAGACCACTCAGACTCGGCGGGCAGTTCGACTCGGAGAAGTCGAGGACCCAGACGGTCTGTGCGGTCTCGCCGCAGGGCTGGAGATTGACCAGGGTCCCGTGGCGGGCGGTCGTGCCGACGCCGACACACAGGTTGGTCGGGCGGCCGTACGGCGTGTACTCCGCCTCGAACGCGAGGTTGTCGGTGCCGGCAATACTGCCGCCCCCGTAGTGGAGGCACATGCCAGGCGACATGAGCCCGACGGTGCAGAACTCGCTCACGAGGCCGGAGTCGTAGTAGGAGAAGTCCTCCGCCCCGTCGTGCGTATTGTTCTGGAACAGGATGATCGGCTGACCGACCCTCGCCTGCGCCTTGTACACGTCCCAGACGTCGTTCAGCCCGAACTCCTGGTTGAACGGGGTCAGGCAGTCGAAGATCGTGTTGGTCTGGCTGCTCGGTGGCGAGCTGAGGACACTACCGAAGTTCGGCGTACACGATGGCGTTGCCGCGCTCGCGCTCCCGGCGAATGCCAGCGAAGCGAACGGCAGGGCAGCGGCAGCCAGCGCGGCTACAGCATTCCGGATGCGCATGAGACCTGGGCCTCCTTTGTGTGCCGGGGGACGCGCGGGCTTGTAACGCGTAGTGGGCTGCCCCCGCACTCCCCCGTGCCTTCTTCCCTGGGCTCCCGGCCTGGGAATGGTCGTTACCGCTGGCCGGGACGATCACAGCCCTCTGGCATGGCTTGCCGAGGACCCACACTGGCCGGCCTAGGCACCACCTGCCTCATCCAACACGGGTGAAACGGAAGCATCGATAGCCCCAGGAGAAACCTCAGGCAGCCAGTCCGTGCGCCGACGGACCGCACCCTGCAAGCGTTAAGGATCTTGAAAGGAGTCCCGTTTAATCACTGTTCGTATTTAATCACCCACAGTGGGTGACGAATCGCGGCGGAGAGGGTGCTGGCGGCCAAGGGTGTTGGCCAGCAGGGCCCGGCAGCGGCAATGGACAGCTACCGTGAGAGTAGAGAGGCGGCGATGACAGACACGACAGGTGACGACCTGGTGGACGCGGCCCTGGATCAGCTTGCCCGCCAGGACCAGCAGGAAGCGGATGCGGCGCGAGCCGCGTTCGCGTCACTAACCTGGGGTTCGGGACCGGACTCGGTCACCTTGTACGGGTTGTGCGACTGGCTGTGGAACCGGCTTCCCGCGAAGTGGATGGGCGGCGTGGCCGAGCACATGAAGCTCGCCGCCGCCCTCGGCGCTCTTTTCGAGCTGCTCGAGATGCCCCGCTACGCGCTGGCATGCACCTGCGAAACGACCGTCAACGTGCTGGCGGCATGGGATCGCGACCGCAAGGAGGGGCTGAAGGCGATGGCGACGGCCCACGCCGCCTGCGGGGTCGCACCTCCCGACATCCCCGGGCTGCTCGCGTGGGGCCAGGTGATGGGCGCCGACGAAACGTCCGCCCTGTTCGCCACCGCGGCGCGCCTGGAGCTGACGATCGCGGCCGGCGAGTTCATGCCAGGCAGCCGTGGCTGGCGGAAGGCCGCCGAGCAGGCCGCGGCCGCTTTCCTTGTCGCTCCGCAGGGCGACCTGGCCGGCGATTCGTGGCTGCACAGGATCCACACCGAGCGCCTGGAGCACTGGGCCCGTTCGCGCGGGCGGCTCCGCGGCCCGCTCACCGCCGCCCTCACCAGCCAGCTTGCCGGGCCCGCACCCGTCCCGGATCGGGCTGAGCAGCTGCTCGCGCCGGTCAGGTGGCTGCTCGGCAAGGCTGCCGACGACGGTGGCGTGCCGCTCACGCAGACCCACACACTGGCCCGCGCGATGGTTGCCGAGGGATGCGAGCGATTCGGCTGGCCCACCCTCACCGGCAACCCGCGATCAGAGTCGGAGATTGCCGAGGCATGGACCCTGCGGACCGTGGTCCGCGAACTCGGCGCGGTGCGGCGCAGAGGACGGCGCCTGCTGCTGACGCCGGCCGGGAAGAAGCTCGCCAGTGCCAGCACGTCCACGCTCTGGTCGGCCGTCATGCCCACGGTGCTGCCCGCCTCGCGTGCGGAGGCCGCCGCGGCTGAGATCGCGCTCATGCTCCTGCTCACCGGCCGCGGCAGCGGTCACAAAGACCTCACCGCCGCGGTGGCCGATGCGATGGCCGGGGAAGGCTGGCACAGCCCGAGGAGCGGCGAGCCGATCGACGCGGCCGCCGCCGCCTGGCTCCTTGGCGAGCTTGACCGCCGCATGCGCCTGCTCGGCCTGCTCGATCAGCGCGGGGGGCTCGCCGCCGACCGCCTGTCGCGACCTGGCCGTGCTGGGGCCCACACCGCGCTGCGGGCTCGCGCGCTGCGCCCGCGCGCCGACGCCGGCCCCGGCTGAATCACCCCGTCCGGGTGATGGCGACCGTCGGCGCCATGCATGACCTACCGGATGGTGCTGCCCCGCGATCCGAAGGCCCCGCCCAGCGGGTCGTTCTCCGGGCCGACCGACTTCTTCCAGCTCACTCCGGCCATCTGGTTCGGCCTCACCATGTGTGACAACGAGAGCTACCCGGAGGGAACGAAGGTCTGCCATCGCGACAGCGACGGCAACATCCAGGTACCGCCGCGCCCGAATCATGCCGGTGCCGCCTTCACCGAACTGCAGTTCTACCCGCCCGGCTATGCGCCCGCCATCTCGTGCGATCAGACGCACTGGTGCGCCGCGTTCAACATCGACAGCCTGCAGGCGCAGTTCGGTGCGCTGCACGGTCCCGGGAGCCCGCCGAACGCGGTGGCCAACCCCAACTGCCCGGAACCGGTCAACTTCGCGTACGTGACTCACGACGGCCGGCCGGTCGGCCCGCCAGGACCTGACACGCAGACCGCGGCGACGTTCACCCCGACACCTGACGTGCTGATGATGAACCCGGGCGACACCGTCCAGGTCGACATGCGCGACACCGCAGCTGGTTACCTCGTCGTGATCACCGACCAGACCACCCACCAACGCGGCTTCATGCTCTCCAGCGCGGCCAACGGATTCCGGCACATCCGGTGGGATCCCACCAACCTCACCTGCAACGGCGCGCCGTATTCCTTCCACGCGATGTACGACACCGCGGCCGCGCCACTGGCCAGCGGGCAGCCGACCGCGTGGACCACATGGGCGGCGCACACCGACAACGTGGCCTACGACGTCGAGACCGGCCATTTCGAGCCACCTGACGCCGCGTCGGACCCGGTCTCCAATGATGACCCACCGTGCTTCACCGGCCCGGTCGTCGCCGGCTGCCTCGGCTCTGACTCCGACTTCGACGGCTCCCCCTACCATGCGGACTGGCCCAACGGAAGCCGCTCGTTCCCGACCCCGAACTACATCTCCTCGCCGCTCAGCCTCGACCGAGCCGGCCGGCCGTCGCAGACCTACCCGGTCGCCCGCTTCGAGACCGACCTGCCGAGAATCGAGGAGGCCAACAATGGCGGCGGGCTGACCTGCGACCACCACACCGGGGCGGGCTGTACCAACCCGCCGCCTGGTGCGTTCTATCCCTGGTACCACCTGCTGCGGGTGCCTGGCGGGCTCGCCGGGCGGGGCTGCGCCTGGGCGCTCACCAATGACATGCCCGGGCAGATCAGCAACTTCGGCGGTGAGCAAGCCGGCTGGGGCCCGCTCGAGCTGACCAACTACGGCTTCGACCTGCGATACCACAACTTCGCACGGGTCATACAAAACCCCTGCCAGTAACGACCGCGCGGCCATCCGCGATCACCTTGGCTAGACCCTCGCATTACTGAGAGGCCCTCACCGTTCTAATCGAAGCGGTGAGGGCCTCTTTCGCTTGTGCGTGCTACTGGTCAAACTCGCCAGATTTTACGCCCTTCAGGAACGCACGCCATTCGGCGAGGGGGCCGCAGTTTCATGATCGCGGTGGATTTTATGCGCTATGTGTAAAAAATCCACCGCGATCATGGGGAATCTCAGCATACGAGCAAGATCTAACTCGCATGGTGAGAAACCATCGGCGCGGCCTATGCGCGCCGCCCTGATGACCGCCGTCATCTATGAATGGACCGCCGCTCGATGACCGGACAGGCCGGAGCGGCGGCCGCGCTCACCAAAATCCACGGCAGCGCCCCATTACTTGACCGGCGCTCCCAGCTAGCAACCCGTGCTAACCGGTGAAACTCGGACGTACCGGAGAGGCTCATACCATGCCTGACCAGCAACGATGCAGGTCAGCGCAGGTAACAGCTTCCATACGAATACATCACGATCATGAAAGCGTGCTGCGCCAGAATTCTGGCGGAGGACGTTAATCACCGAGTTCGGCGCGGCGACGCGCCACAAAATCCTCGAGCTCGGCGCGCACCGAATCGTCCATCGGCGGCTGCTCGTATTCCGCCAGCTTCTTCTCGCAGATCTCGCTCGCCCGCGCCGCGGCGTCCTTGGCGCCCATGCGCACCCAGCGCTCGAAATTAGAAGAGGAGGACAGCAGCGGCCGGTAGAAGCACTCGCGGAAACGCTCCATCGTGTGCGCGGCGCCGAGGAAATGCCCGCCCTGGCCAACCTCGGCATGAGCCCCGAAGGCGAGTGACGCCTCGTCGATTTCGAGCGGTGTGAATTGCGCGCGCAGCATCCGCAGCAGTTCGATGTCGATGATGAACTTCTCGTAGCAGCTGACGAGCCCGCCCTCCAGCCACCCGGCCGCGTGCATCACCCAGTTGGTCCCGGCCAGGAATGTGGGCAGCAGCGTCATGAGCGCTTCGTAACCTGCCTGCGCGTCCGGCGTCTGGCTGGAGGTGAGCCCGCCGCCGGTACGGAACGGCAGGCCGAAGTGCCTGGCAAGCTGGCCAGTGCACAGCAGGCCGACGGCGGATTCCGGGGTGCCGAAGCTCGGTGAGCCGGACTGCATGTCGATATTCGAGAGGAACGATCCGAAGATCACGGGACAGCCGGGGCGGATCAGCTGGGCCAGGGCGATGCCCGACAGCGCCTCCGCCAGCTGCTGGGCCAGAGCGGCCGGGACCGTCACCGGTGACATCGCACCCATCAGCAGGAACGGTGTGAGCACCACGGGCTGGTTCGCGCGGTTGTACTCGAACTGGGCGTCAAGCATGCGGTCGTCCCAGCGCAGCGGCGAATTGCAGTTGATCAGCGAGATCGTCGCCGGGGTGTCCTCGATTTTCTCCCGGCCGCCGAAGAGAATCTCGGTCATCCGGATGGTGTCCGCCGCGTTGGGGCCTGACACCACATTGCCCATGTAGATCTTGTCTGTCAGGGTCTGCAAAGCATAGATCATGTCGAGATGCCGCGAGTCGAGCGGAGCGTCGTTCGGCTCGCATATCACCCCCCCGGCTGAATCAAGCTCGGGGAACGTCTGGGCCAGCATGGTGAGGCGCCTGAAATCGGTCATTGTCGCGTCCCTGCGCACCTCACGCTCTCGCACGAACGGCGATCCATAGACGCCGCCGAAGACCATTTGGTCTCCCCCGATATGCACGGTATTCGCCGGGTTACGCGCTTGGACGTCGAATTCCTTCGGGGCCTTGGCGACCAGTTCGAGCACGAATTCCGGATCGAGCCGGACGACATCGCCGTCGACGATCTGGCCCGACTTCCTGAACAGCTCCACGGCTTCTGGCTTGGCGAACTGCACGCCAATCTCCGAGACGATCCGGCGCCATCCCTTATCGAGGATGCTGACCGCCTCAGGGGAAAGGATTTCGTAGCGGGGCATCGTGTTGCGGAACATCGCCACCTCGTTCCACGCGCAACCGGTGCGCGCTCAACCGTGCGCTCGCCGCAGCGTGCCGTCGCCCGGCGCGGCAGCCGCCGGCCAATCACTTGACCGTGCAATCACCCAACCGTAAGATCACATCGTAGAACAAAGTTCCGTAACATGGAACTCCGAGCCAGCTGGAGCGCAGTGGCCAGTCCTACCGGAACGCAGGCGGTCGACCGGGCAGCGCGGCTGCTGACGGAGGTCGTGCACGCACCGGAACCGGTGACGTTTACCGAACTTGCCGCGGCCACTGGCCTGGCCAAGAGCACCACGTCGCGGCTGTTGCTGGCGCTCGAGCGTGGCGGGCTGGTGGCACGTGACTCCCGCGGGCGCTTCCGGCCCGGCGAGGTGTTCGTCCGCTACGCATGGCGCGGGGGGGCCGAGGCCAGCCTGGTCGGCGTCGCGCAGCCATTCATGGACCGGCTCGGTGACGCGACATCAGAGACCGTGAACCTCGGCGTCGTCATGCGGGGCATGGTCGAGCAAATCGCCCAGGTCGATAGCAAGTTCGTCATCGGCGCGACCAACTGGCTTGGCCGCCCGGTGCCGCTGCATTGCGCGGCGCTCGGCAAGGTGCTGCTGGCCTATGGCGCCGCCGAGCTCGCGCCCGGGCGGCTCGCGCCGTGCACGGTCAAGACCATCACCAGCCGCGCCGCGCTCGCATCCAACCTCGCCGACGTGCGCAGGTGCGGTTA
>WNFX01003322.1_pt1 | contig 16091 bp, 20 predicted proteins | sample 5400111 | NCBI WGS metagenome assembly WNFX01 (sample SAMN13153363, study PRJNA577476) | soil metagenome | isolation source: 40 cm soil or saprolite under grassland replicate 1 | place: USA:California | collected 2016-06-15 | reverse complement strand
CGCGGCCGGGTGTCAGTGGTCGCGGCGGGGGTGGGGTCCTGGCTGGCCGAGGAGGCTGGCGAGCGCGGCGATGATTTGGAGCATGTGGGCGTCGGCACGGGCTTGCTGGTCGGCGAGGTGCCGGGCCTGGTAGTCGGCGGCAACATGACCAAAGAGCACGGCCGGGCACCCCACCCCGGTGCTCAGGTAATCAGGCCGTCAACAACCTTCGCCAACATGATGACCCCGCGCGATCTGAACAAGTGCGGGGCGACTAACTGAGCGACAACGAGGATGGATCTCGGTGAACGCTGGGGCACGCTCGCGGACTGTGCGCGCTGGCAGAGTCCGGCAAGGTGCCTGGGCAGGCATGCGCAGCGCTGCCTTCGGAACGAAGAGGCCGCCGGTTCACCGGCCCCCCGACCACGTTATACCAGCTAGAAGCCAGGGTGTCGCGGTGGGTGAACGCGGCCGGGAAGATCTCCCTGGGCGCAGCCGGGACGGGCCGCCGCCTCCGGTCCGGTGCCGCTGACCAGCGGGAAGCCACACCGCCTCCGGCATCAGCCTTGGGAAGGCATGACGACCACGGCGCTATCTGTCCGGACCGCTCGCAGGGAGCCAGGCCAGTTTGCCCCAGCCCGCTGGCCGGGACCTGGAGGACCCGGCTGGTCAGGCAGGTTTGGTGTCTTGTGGTGCCGGCTGGGGGCGGGTTACAGGTTAGCTTGGAGCTGTCGCGGGCGAATGAGTGTCCGCATGCAGCGGGTGGGTGTGTGATGTTGACGGGCCAGGTGTTCGTTTCTCATACCTCCGATATGGCCCAGGTCCCGGAGGACCGATCGTTCGTGCAAGCCGTACTGGATGCGGTGAGTCGGGCCGGGATGGCGCCGGTTGATATGCGGTATTTCGCGGCAAGGGACCACAAGCCAGCGGATTATTGCCGGGCGCGAGTGCGCGAGTGTGAGGTCTATGTCGCGGTGGTCGGGCTCCGGTACGGCTCAGTGGCGCCGGGCGCGACTGCATCGTACACCGAGCTGGAGTTCGATGAAGCCAGCGCGGCGGGGCTGCCGCGGCTGGTGTTCTTACTCGACGACGCGGCGGGCCTGCCGGGGACGCTGGCTGATGCCGATCGGGGCGCGGTGGACGGGTTCCGGCAGCGGCTACGTGACGCCGGGCTGGTCGTGCGGTCGTTCGATTCCGCGGCGGGCCTAGAGCTTGAGGTGTTCCACGCGCTGACGGAGCTGGCCGGAACTGCCGGGTCGGCGGCGGAGGTGCGGTTCTCACTGCCGCCGGATACGGCGGCATTCACCGGCCGGGCTGGGGAGTTGGCGGTGATCAGGGCCGCGGTGACCGACGTGGTGAGGTCGGGCGGGGTGGTGGCGATTCACGCCATCGCCGGAATGCCAGGGGTGGGCAAGACCGCACTGGCCGTGCATGCGGCGCACCTGCTGCGCGATCGGTTCGCGGACCGGCAACTATTCATCGACCTGCACGGTCACACTCCGGGCCAGGACCCGGCGGCCCCAGAGGCAGCGTTGGCCGCGCTGCTGGCCGCCGCCGGGGAGGACGCTCGCAACCTGCCCGCCGACCTTGCGGGCCGGGCCGGGTTGTGGCGGGACAAGATGGCCGGGCAGCGGGCGCTGCTGGTACTGGACAACGCCGCTAGCAGCAGCCAGGTCGCGCCGCTGCTGCCCGGGAGCGGGAACTGCCTGGTGCTGGTGACCAGCCGCCGACATCTGGGAGATCTGCCAGTGCCGGTCACCGCGGTCCCGGTCTATGTCCTGGCCCCGGGCCAGGCGCGGGAGATGTTCACCCGGCTGGCCCCCCGCGCCCGGGCCGCGCCAGCAAAGGCCGTAGACGAGCTGGTCCGGCTGGCGGGAGGCCTGCCGCTGGCAATCAGCCTGCTGGCCCGGGTGTATGCCCGACACCCATCGTGGACCCTGGCGGACCTGGCCACCGAAACACTGGCGGGCATGCTGGCCCTGACCGCGGAGAACGATTCCGTGGCCGCAGCGTTCGGAGTGTCCTACCGGCACCTGACCCCCGCCGCGCAGCGGTTCTTCCGCCGCCTGGGCCTGCACCCCGGCACCACCATCGACGCCTACGCCGCCGCGGCGCTGGCCGACCTCCCGCTACAGGAAGCCAGCAGGTACCTGGACGGCCTGCACGGCGAGGGCCTGCTGACCGAGGTCAGCTACCGCCGGTACGGCATGCACGACCTGATCCGCCGCTACGCCCAGGACCTCGCCGCCTCCACCGATCCAGCCCCAGGTCGGGACCAGGCGCTGGGCCGCCTGCTGGACTACTACCAGCACACCGCCGCCATCGCCGAGGCGCTGCTGGCCCGCCAGACCCGGACCAGCCCCGCCGCTGCACACGCCGCGGCGCCGACCGCATTCCCTGCCATGCCTGATCGGGAGCAGGCGCTGGCGTGGGCCCGGGCCGAGCGCGGCAACCTGCTCGCCTGCCTGAACCACGCCACCCGCACCAGCCAGCACGCCAGGGTGGTCGCCCTCACCGCCGCCGTAGCGGGCCTGCTTCGCCAGGACGGGCCCTGGGCCGATGCCATCACTCGCCATGACACCGCCGTGCAAGCCGCAGTACACCTCGGCGACCAGGCAGGCCACGCCGATGCCCTCAGCGATCTGGGGGTCGTGCGGTGGCTGGCCGGGGACTACCCGGGCGCGGCCGGGGCGGCGGAAGCAGCGCTGGGCATCTATCGCGACCTCGGCGACCGGCTGGGTCAGGGCAACGCCCTCCGCGAGCTGGGGGCCGTGCGGTGGCGGGCCGGGGACTACCCGGGCGCGGCCGGGGCACTCGGGGCGGCACTGAGCATCTTCCGCGACCTCGGCGACCGGCTGGGTCAGGGCAACGCCCTCAGCGACCTGGGGGCCGTCCGGTGGCGAACCGGGGACTACCCGGGCGCGGCCGGGGCACTCGGGGCGGCGCTGAGCATCTTCCGCGACCTCGGCCACCGGCTGGGTCAGGGCAACGCCTTCGGCCAGTTGGGGGTCGTGCGGCTGCTGACCGGGGACTATCCGGGCGCGGGCGGGGCCCTGGAGGAGGCGCTGAGCATCTTCCGCGACCTCGGCGACCGGCTGGGTCAGGGCAACGCCCTCGGCCAGTTGGGGGTCGTGCGGCATCGGACCGGGGATTGCCAGGGTGCGGCCGGGGCGCTGGAGGAGGCGCTGAGCATCTACCGCGACCTCGGCCACCGGACGGGTCAGGCCGCCGCCCTCGGCGAGCTGGGGCTTGTGCGGCGGCTGACCGGGGACTACTCGGGTGCGGCCGGGGCGCTGGAGGAGGCGCTGGGCATCTACCGCGACCTCGGCGACCGGCAGGGTCAGGGTAATACCCTCGGCGAGCTGGGGGTCGTGCGGCGGCTGACCGGGGACTACCGAGGCGCGACCGGGGCAGTGGAGGCGGCGCTGAGCATCTTCCATGACCTCGGCGACCGGCCGGGTGAGGCAGAGACCCTCAACGAGGCGGGGACGCTGCACCGGGTCCGCGGTGACCTGAACCAGGCCAGGGCGTGTCACCGGCAGGCCATGACCCTGGCCCGCGAGATCGGCAGCTCACGGGACGAGGCCTGCGCGCTGGCCGGCCTGGGCCGCTGCGCCCTGGCCGCCGGCCACACCGCCAGCGGCCAGGCCAGCCTGCGGCAGGCGCAGGAGATCTTCCGCAGCATCGGCGCCGCCGAAGCCATCACCATCGCTGCCGAACTCAGCGGCCTCACCGAGGCCGAGCCACCAGCACACTGAATCCCCCCGCCCACATTGGCCGCCTCGTCATGTGCCGACCTCGATGGCCGTTGCGGCCACCTTCCCACTGCACCTGATGCAACCCATTAGGCATGCTCACAGGAGCGCCGTATGACCAGGCTCGTCACGTGCCCTCGCCTCGGCGGTCCGGGGCGCGACCCACGATGAACGACAGTTCGCCCCGGTAGGTCGCGCCCAGCTTCGTTACCACGCCTCGGAAAGGTCCCAGCCCGTCTTTCACACGGCTGAGCCAGTTCGGGGGCAGCAACACCTGGTCGCCGACTTTCAGCACTCCGTTCCCCCGCCAGCGATAGGCGTACCCGTCAACCTCAACTACCTGATCACCGCCGATTTCGTAGTAGCGCTGCGCGTTGTCCAACTGGTGCTCCACGTCGCGAACGCGCCTCTCCAGCCATTCGGCATGTGCCTTCGCGAGGCCCGACGCAGACTCGCTCCCTTGGCGTGTGGACCCCTCTTTGTATCCACGGCCATACGCGTTGGCCAACGCAGGTCGTGATCAGTCGCGTGTAACCAGCACGCGATGTCCCACCCGGTGAGCCGAGCACTGCACGGCTTGCCGGACTTGGTGGGACGCCCGCAAGTCCGCTGCCGGGGGCTGCTCCGTCATGCTGCACCATCTCTCCTGCGAGCAAACGCGCCATCCGTGTCATCCAGCATGTATGCACTTCTCACCTTCGCGCCCGCGCGACAGGGGCTGGAACGCACCGAGAGCTACGCGGCTTGTTGTTCTGTTTCGCGATCGTACCGACCGGCGAGTCCAGCGTTCTTGACGACACGGCCCCAGCGGGCGCTGCGCTGAAAGGCTTCGGCGATGGCTTCGCCAGTCGGAAGGTCGCCTGCGGACAGGCGTTGGCTCAGTGCCCATTGCCATGCGTGCCGCTGAATTCGCTCGGCGCCATGCCACTTGCCGCTGGCGGCAACGGAAGGTCGCCTCACGACCGGTGCCGCGGGGGCGACAGGGCGCGGCATGTCGACGCGCAGATCTGTCGTCACGTCAGAGTTCACCGTCAGGATCGCGCCTCGGTTTGCGACCGACTGACGGATTTGGCGCAGCAGCATCTCGTACGCGCCGATCAGAGAGAACGGCGGCCAGGCCGAGAGGATCCGGCTGACGAGCATCGGGTGGGCGGCGGCAACGTTGGCGGCAACGCTGGCGCCGCTCAGAGGCCGCCGGGTCAAATCCGGCCACCCCGGGGTCGGTGCTGGCGTCGCGCAACCCGTGCCGGGTCGCGGGCTCCTTGCCGCCGGGCACGCAAGGGAAGGGCCACCCGCGGCGTGCGTAGGCCAGCGCCCGGCCCAGCATGTCGTGCGGCTCAGCTGGCCCGCGATCCATTGCCGGCGGCAAGGAAGTGGAACTGTTCATCGTGGCTCCTAATGCCGAGGCCCGCCTGCTCGCGTGCAGGCGGGCCGTACGGGTGGACTCAAGATGGATGGTTCGGGAGCATCGGGGCCGCCGGTAGGTCACCGGCGGCCCCGATGGCGGGCAGATGGTCAGGCCGCGTTCTGGACGACCTCGTCACCGTCGTCGGTGCCCGTGCCGATGTCGCCGTCCGCTGGGACGGCGGAGCCGAGGTCGTTGCTGGTGTCGCCGTCCGGGCTCTGGCCGCCGTCGGCTGCCTTGCTCGCGTCAGCCAGGGTGCTGGCCTGCGGAGCGTCGTCGGTCCAGGGGCTGCCGTTGGCGACGGCCTGTTCGATGTCGGAGAGCTGGTAGTCGAGGCTGGCCAGGAAGGCCAAGTAGGTGCCGGCGTCGCCACGCGGGCAAGGGCTGTACCGGTCGGTGCGCCAGGTGTTCCTGCCCTCGGCGTCGGTCATCACGTGCTCGTACGCCGTGACGACCGGCGCGAGCGCGGCGAGAGCGAGTCGGCCGGCCGAGGCTATGTCGCCGTCCTGGTCCCACTGCCCGGCGTCGCGGCCGGTGACCGTGGTGAACAGGGCCTTGTGCCGGGCGGCGGCGAGGCCGACGCGGAGCGGGTCGGGCACGGCTAGCAGTTGCCGGCGAGGAAGGCGTGGACCTCGCGGGGCACCGACCGGCGGGCGAACAGGCTCGCGGCGAGCCAGCGGTGCCGGACCGCGGCGGCGGCCTGCCAGGCCCGGTTCCCGGCGTGGATCACCAGCCGCCGGTTCGGATCGGCCACCGGCTCGGGATCGGTCCGAGGCTCAGGCTCACTGCTGTCGCCGCCGCCATCGCCGGTGCCGATGTCGCCGCGGGTGGCGGGCCGGGCCGAGCGGCTGGAAGCAAAGGCTCTGCGCCCCTGCCCAGGCACCGAACGGGAATTAATGTCATCCCGCGCTCGCGAGCCTCAGATCCAGACTCGGCTGCGAGGCGCGATTTGCCTACGCCGGACTCGCCCGGGATTATGACGACATGCCCTTTACGGGTCTCAGCTACCCGTGCGATGTGCTGGCGAAGCACGTCAAGCTCAAGCTGCCGGTCGATCAATGGATCTTGTTACCTTCCGCCGACCGCCATCCACTCGCTGCGGCGCTTATCCCGTGACGGCATCGTGAACTACCCCTCTTGCCGGCGGCGCTGATGCGATGCACCTCACGAGGCCGAGGCTTTAACCCAGGTCACAAAGGCCTTCCAGTCGTCCGGGCTGAAGGTCAGAGTCGCGCCGTCCGGGTTCTTGGAGTCTCGCACCGCGACCTTGCCGCCGCGGGTCGTGGCGACCTCCACGCAGTTCGCTCCGCTGTTGCAGTAGCTTGACTTGCGCCACGGGCTGGCCAGGTCGTCGTTGTTCATTGGTCTGTCTCCAAGTCACTGCCGCCGCTCCAGCCGCTGCCTGATCCGCGTTGCCGAGGCGGTCGGGCTCAGGGCCGCGCTCCGCAGCGCGTCGAAGACGAGCGTGTAGCCGCGCAACTCCTGATCCAGTTCGAGGTACTGACTGCTGGTGAGGTTGTCTACGAAGACAGTACTTACAGATCGCTCGCTGCCAAAACTGAACATGACGAACGAGCCGGACATGCTCGCCTGGCCGCCCGCTTCGAGCGGCAGCAGCTGGACGCTGATGTTGGGCCGGTCCATGAGTTCCAGCAGCCTGCTGAGCTGGCCGCGCTGAATCTCGCCACTGCCGACGGTGGTGATCAGGGCGGCTTCCCAGATCACGGCGTCCAGCCGGGCGTCTGTGCTCTGCTCCAGCCGGGCCTGGCGCTCGCGCCTGATGCTGATGAGGTTCTCCAGCTTGCCGGGCGAGACCATCGCGGGATTGGCCAGCATGACGGCCCTGGCGTACCCGGGCGTCTGGAGGAGCCCGGGGACGATGGTCGGCTCCCAGGTCTTGATGTAGCTGGCATCGGATTCCAGGCCGATGAAGTCGGCGTAGTAGGGCGGGATGGTGTCGCCGTAGTCCTGCCACCAGCCGCGCTTGTTGCTCTCCCGGGCCAGGCGCTCCAGGTAGGCGCGGTGCTCTTGGTCCTGGTCGCCGTAACGGTCGAGCAGCAGCCGCAGGTCTACCATGCGGGCGCTGACGATGCCGTTCTCGATCCGGCTGATCTTGGCCGGGCTGCAGCTCAGCAACTCGGCCGCCTGGGCCGTGGTGGCGCCGGCGGCGTCACGTAGCCGTCGCAGTTCCGCGCCGACCCGGCGTGATCTGACAGTTGGCTTACCGCCGGCAGGCATACCTCATCCTCTCGCGCGCAGGAACGCAGATGAGTGAAACGCTTGCAAACTGCAACGCTTGCAACTAGTGTCGCATGCACTTGCCGCGGCGATGGTGGCTCGACATGCGGATCGTAGCGGACCTTCTACCAGCAAGGAGGTTCCCGGGTGCGGTACACCGCCCGTGGACTCGCGTTCATCACGACTGCCGGGGCTGGATCGGGCACCGACGGTTTAGGAGTAGTCGCCCCATGAGCGGCAGCACCAGCGCGCAGGCTCCAGACGCCCCCGCGGGCGGGGTCGCCGCTGCCGGAACCGGAACCAGTTCCGTGCATGCGGCTCCGGCGCGCCTTCGGGGGCCAGCCGGCTGTCCGGTGCCGGTTCCGCCGTCTCATCACGGTCACGACCTGGCACGCTGGCCGCTGCGCAACGCGATCACACTCGGAGCGCTGAAGGGCGCGGTGCCCTCGGCCCGCGCCCACGTGCGGCAAGCTGCTATCCGAGTGGGGCCGGGCGGAACTCGGCCCAGACGTCGGCGTGGTGATTTCTGAGCTGGTCACCAACGCCCTCATGGCATCCGCCGAGTTCCGGCCTGCCGTCGCGCCTGTCCTGGTGTGGCTCGGGTCCGATGGCCGGTGCGTGCTGGCCGCCGTGGCGGACGCGAGCCACCGGCCGCCGGAGCGGCTGAACCTGGGCCCGGACGCCGAGGGGGGCCGCGGCCTGGCGCTGGTGGAGGCGTTCAGCAGCCGGTGGGGCTGGCACACCACCACGGTGACCGGGCTGGCGAAGGTGGTCTGGGCGGAATGGCAGCTGCCATCCCAGGCCGGCCAGCGGTTGGCCGTCGCCCGGCAGGACCGTTGCCATGGCATCTGATTCGCGCGAGCGGCGCTCGCCGCTGGGGCTGGGGCCGCTGGAGACCGCGATCATGCAGGTCATGTGGGAGGCCGACGCCTGGCTGACGGTGCGGGATATCCGGGATCGGATGCGCTACAGCTCAGTTGGCTACACCACGGTGGCGAAGGTCATCGCCATCTTGCACCGGAAGGGCCTGCTCGTCCGCCGTCTCGGGGACCGGGAAGGAAAGCCCGGACCGGCGGCCTGGTGGTACCGCGCGGCCCGGCCGATGACCGAGCACATCGGGCAACTGATCGCGGCGTTGCTGGACCACAGCCCGGACCCCGACGCCACCCTCCGCTGCGCGCTGGCCGCGCGACCGCTGGCCCCCAGGACCCGTGCTGCGGATACCCCGGATCACCGCCATGAGCAGGCTCTGGCCGCGTCCGAGGTGGCCCTGACCTGCCAGGGCAGTCCGAGGGCCATCGCGGGCGGTCCCAGGTGGCCGTAGATAGTGCCGTGCTCTGCCATCGCATCTGATAGCTGTTTCCGTCCGATCCGACCCCTGTAGGAGGCCCGGCCATGTCCCCTCTGCCCGAGGTCATCGCCAGCTACACCGCCTACCTGCACGCCAGAACACATGCCCAGTCGAAAACGACGATCAGCGGCGACCACGCCGACATCAACATCAGCATCGGGGAGAAGACGATGGCGCTCGCCTTCCAGCGCCACGGTCGGCAATGGTCACTGGCCAGCGCCGAACTCCGCCACGGTGGCCAGACCGCCACCTTCACCCGCGGTCGGCTCACCGAAGCGGTCACCGCGCTGCTGAGACCATGAACCTATCTCGTTGCCCGCCCAGTCGCGATTACCACCATCGAGCCGCCCGCACGCGCTGACTCCCTTCGTTGAGTCGATCGCCGCCCACAACGGGGACACGGCATGGCCTTTGGATGCTCGGGCTCGGCGAGCGGGTCGACGATCACGATCGCGGCGGCGGGCACCTGCACGATCCGCGCCTCGCAGTTGGGCAATGCCCGTGCGGTGGCGAGAATCGGACAGTCAGGTTAATACCGTCCCGCTTGGTGCTTCCGGCTCATGGAGCTGTCGCGTCAGCACCCCAGCGCGCCCGCCCGGCCTTCCTGGCTATCGCTGACCGCTCGGCTGGGCTCAGCTTCTCCGCCCGTGCCCGGCCGCCTTTGAGTCCGCCGAGCCTGCCCGGCGCTACAGCAGCGGGGTTCTTGCTCTCGCTCGTGATTGGCTCGGGTTCCTCGTTGCCAGGCGAAGCCGACCGCCGACCCATCTGGCCGCCCAGCCGATGCCGCGCACGACGATGTTGCTCGCCCATACGGCCTTGCCCACATCGGGATAAAGGGAGAGGTTGGCGTCATCTTGCATCTTGAGCTTCGTGCCCCCTCCCTCGCCCCAGCTCCTGATCTCAGTTCCGTCATCAGCAAAGAGATTCAGACGGCCGTCGTCAGTGATCTCTATGTACGCGCCGCCCTCGCCAACATGCCCAGATCGTAGAGCGGCCCCCATCCGATGATCTTGACCACCAGGGTGCAGCAAGATCACGAACGCGGCCTTGCCGCAGGGCAGGTGGGTTTCGCCGGACCCTCCTTGTCAGACAGAGCGAGGCGCTACCAAGGGCCGCAGGCGGAACGGCCGAGGCAAGCGAACCGCGGTCTCACAGATCCGTAGATCAGCGCAGCGCGTCCGGCCAGTTGCCGGAATCCGTATCTGCAGGCAGGGCCAAGCAAGTGCCCGATGCGGACGCCTGAGTCCGGTGCTGCCTCCGCAGTCTGTCAGATGGCTGTGAGAGGTTCATCCACAGACGGGAGCCTGCTCTTGGAGATCATGTCGCAGCGACGGCATCGCCAGGGCACTATGTATAGATGCGACTGCGCACACGATCGGCCGCGGATGAGTCCGAATCCGTTATCGTCGATCTTCGAACCGCATCTGTACCCGCCACGTTCGATGCGTCGGGCACGAGTCCTTGGAAACAAGGTTCCATCCGCGCCTTCATTTCACACCTCGCCAAGCATAAAGCGTTCGCAAGCGAAATCAGCAACAATCTAGCATCATTTGACGTCCAGGGTTTCGTTGCGCACGATTCAATTGACGACTCTCTCGAATGGCAGATAGAGATTGAGCGCGCCCTGGACACCGCCCATGTACTCGTTTGCCTCCTGCATCCTGGATTTACAAATTCCTATTGGTCTCAACAAGAGATAGGCTGGGCGCTTGGGCGGAGAATCCCGGTGCTAATGATCCGCCTTGGCGAGGACCCGGTAGGTTTCCCTGCAAAATACCAGGCTCGCTCCATGGCCAATTCCAGGCCGCCCGAAGTGGCATCCGCAATTGGGAGCTGGCTGAGCAGGAGCCCGACCTTCGGAGGTTTGGTGACCGCCGCACTGGTTCGTGACCTGCGCAACGCATCCAGCTTCGTGGCGGGGCGCGTCGCTGCGGAACGCATAGAAGCTATGGGTACGCTTTCGATTCCAATGCTTGAGGACATCGAATCGGCATACTTGAGTAATAATCAACTGTACCCTTCTCATATCGGCGCTAAAGTGATCGAACGGATATTGAAAGCGCATGGCCGTCAGCTTCCAAAGCGCTCGAATGAGGACTAGGAGTCATTCGCGAATCACGACTGTCAGCCTGAAAATGAAGTGCTGCGAGGAGGGCGACCTGTTGCTGGCAAAGATCGTCGACAATGACCTCTCTTATTCTGTCGCTGCGGTTGTAAGTGCGCGGCGGCGCGGTTCCCGGTCGGGGTCCTTGTTCTTGCCGCTGATCGCGGAATTCTGAAGCTCGAAATTCCCGCCAGCAACGTCAATACCCTCTATGCCTGGACTGGTTCCGGTATATACACCTTGGCCTAAGCGCTCGGGCGCCACAGTCGATCACGTTCGGGATGCTGCCGGACCAGACCTACGGCGCTGCCACGTTCCCAGTGTCCGCCACCGTATCATCGGGGTTGACGGTGTCATTCAGCGTCCGGCACCTGTTCGCCCCCGCGACCCGACCCGACCCGCGACCGACTGTTCGGGCACGTCAAGACCCGCAAGAAGCGCACCCAGTTCCCGAAGTTCTGCCGCTACCTGCGCAGCCTGTATCCGCCGGACGTGCGCATCGCGATCATCTGCGACAACTACTCCCCGCACCTGTCCGGCGTGGCCGGGATGGACCTGCAACGCGAGATAGGCGGTGACGTCCTTCACCGACCCGTCGCTGCGCCTCACCTGGTGCGGAAGATGGGCCCAGCTCCACGCCACCAGATCCCCGCCACAGAACCACAGCCGGCGCGGCCAGCTTGCGCCGTCGCGGGCGTGCCCCTAGCCCCAGTTCGAGGCCAAGCTCGCCGAACGACGCGTCGCTGTTCACCAGGTCCGGGCGGGTGGCGGTGACACGCTGCGCCAGACCCTGCATGAGCTGCACGTCCGCGGTGGTCACAAGCTCGACGCTCGTCATAGTGCGCCACTGTGTCAGGACTCCGCAAAGCCGTCGAACCGGTTCCCGGGGCCGCCGATCGCGGCAGTCAACGGCACAACGCGCGAAGCGCATCGTCGTGGCGGCGGCGCCGATGGCAGAGAGGGCTATGTCCCTCGATTACGCCGGCCGACTGCGGACATCGACCGACGCACGTCACGACCTACAGGGCGAACGTTGCCTGCTACGGCAGTAGGTCCGACGCGACGGGCTACCGCGAGCCCAGTAGATGATGCTCGGATCAGACGGCGCCGCCGGCCATATCGAACGTGTCGCATCCGGGCCGACAGCGGTCGAAAGGATGGTGATGGTCATCGGGACCTCCCGGTGCCGGCTAAGACCCGGAAGGCTGCTGGGCCAGCCGCGGCCCCAGCAAGGAAACTTGACCACTCCACCATAAAGATCGCACCGGCCGTCACGCCAAGTCACCAACACCCCGCCCAGGTCACCGCAACGACGGCATCAGGAACGCGCCAGACCGAATATGAATGTCGGCCGATCAAGTAGCCATTCGCGAGTTGCGACGCCCCCCGGCTACCCTCACCGCTCGATGACTGGCAGCAACCCCGTGAATGGAAACGTCACGGCGCCGGCCAACGCTGCCGCAGCAGTTCACGGACTACCATCTTTGTCACGTCCTGCAATGCCGCCAGATAGCCATCATGGCCATGTTGATCATCGCTGCGTGCCCGGTAGCAGTTGACATACTTGGCGCTGGCGGTGCCAACCTTCGATGGATCGCGGCACACGCAATCCGGATCACCGTGGGCCGTGCAATTCCGGCGTCGGTACCAGATTTGAACCTGCTCCTGTAGTGTCCCGTAGGTAAGCCCGGCCGCAAGTGATTGTTCACCGATGACGCCGCGTGGGGCAAGCAGCTCGCGCAGCAATTCGTAAACCTGGTCCGCTGCCTCTTGGACAAGGAGGGGCTGCCCTTTCTTGCCGACCTGTATTTGCCCGTTCCAGTCACGCTTGGGCCGTCCGGCACACCCTCGACTTCTCGCAACAGTCTCCAGGAGGGACCAAAGTCGCACGTACTGGAAGTCGGATCGGCGCTCTCGGAGGGCTTCCCCGAGTAGCAGGATGAAGAGTTGGAGTGTAGTGTCACCCCTGATGGCATGAAGATCCCGTCGCAGTCCTTCGGGCTCCTCTCCGGATATGAAACCTCCGATGAGATTGCCGCGATATGGCGGAATGTGAAGACCCGACATGAGCTGTCCGGTCTGCGGTTCGTGAATGATCGTACAGAAAACATCGCCGAAGCTACCCCGATGTGCAGCGAGGAGCGTGACGAGCAGAGATGCTTCGCGCATCGCGACGCCTCCGCACTCCTCTAGGGTGTCTGCCCGGATAACTGGGAACTGTATGAGCGTCGCCGGTTCTGCCCGCCGAACCTGACCTAGGATTTCTTGTGTCCATGACAGGGGTGACGCGCCCCGCGTTTTGAGCAGCCGATCCACCGCCTGCAATTCGGCTGTCCACCCCACGGGATCAAGCGGCATGACCTCGCACGTTAGGAGGTTGAGCTTGGTAGTTGTGAGTAGGTCTTTAACGAAGACCAGGACCGAGGCCGCGACTTGACCAGAACCGATTCCTGCGCTGCGCCGCCTCTGGCGCCGTCGGACGATCTCACCATATGCAGACTCAAGTTCGTCAAGACTGCTAGGCGGGTCGGATTCCGTCCGGACCTCGAAAAGCAACGGCGGCTGCATCTGGACGGCCATTGGAGCCATTTGAGGCGTGTTGTCGCTATTAAGCGCGGTCAGCCAGTACAGCCCTGGCGGCTGATCGCCGACAGCCTTACAGCGCGCCACGTTCGCCTGTCCTGGATCAACTTCTAGCGGCGATGACAGAGCCCCAATGTCCTCGTGTTCCTCGGTGCGACCGACCTGTATAGAAAGCCCGGTCAGCGGTCGGTTGGCCTCCACGACGAGCGGCGATCCGACAGCGACTGACCGGCTAGGCAGAACGATCTGCCACCCGCCATCTGTCGTGGGCGTTGCCCCTGTCAAGATCACCATCCTTTGCCAGACGATGTTGAACTAACCAGGCTACGGGGGGACCTGCCAATGGGCAGATGTGATCCTGAGACTGGCTCCCGGCCAGACCGTCACCATCGCATAGCCGACCAGCCGCTTGACCCCGCCCGACAGCCGCTGGCCGATGGTGTGCGCCCACTCGCCGATGTCGAGCGGCTCAATCAGGTCGCCGGCCCGGCGGGCACCTCGGCGGCGCCGACTCCGTGAATCCTCAGTACCTGCCGCCAGGCCATGGCCAAAGGCAGCCGGGTGCTGATCATCGAGCGGCTGATCCTCGACGACCCGGCCGACGCTCTGCTGAGCGACATGACCATCCTGGTCGTCACCGGCGGCCAAGAACGCACCAACGCCGAGTACGCCCAGCTCCTCGCCCAAGCCGGCCTGAACCTCACCAACATCCAGCCAATAACCCTCCCTACGGCGTCATCGAGGGCCTCCCACAGCAAACGAGCCCTCGCTGCGCCCGACCTAGATCGCAGGATGAAGAGGGCTCAATGTCTGGGCTGCCTGTGCCATGAGGAATGCCATCTGCGGATACACGCGCGGCCTCTGGTTGTTGCTAGCGATGCCACACTGCCGAGCGCCGGCAGCGCACTAACCGTGTGAGCGGTTGCCATCGGCAAGGAAGCGGCAGCCGCTCACGCCGGTTCACCATCTCAGGCAAGCTCATCCCGCAGAGCGACCACGAGCGGGTGACAGTTGGGGTACCCGTGTTCTATGAGTTCAGTGATGGTCAGGGCCGTGATTGCCTGATTGCGATCGAGCGGCGTGGGCCAGGTGCTTACCAGCCACCGGCCATCGGCTTGGACCCTGGCGTCGGCGATGGTCGTGCCGGCAACATCCAGCGGCATGCGGTCATCGCTGATCTTGAGCGTCATCGGGGTACCCCCGCGGCGCTGTCGGCGACCGCACGAAGTCCTTGCGCTTCGTCCCGGCTAAAGGCCCCGGCCTGACCCGCGCTCTTGACAAGGCGGCCCCACCGTTCCTTACGGCCGTGCGCACGGGCGATATCGTCTCCGCTGGGCAAGGCCCCGTTCGCGCTTCGGTTGGCCATCGCCCACTCCCACGCCTGCCGTTGCAGATCGCTCGCGACGCGCGGACTCGCGCGCCCGGCCTGGTTCTGGCCAACCACCCGCAGCCCTGGCATGGACGGACGCGCGGTAGCCGGCCTGGCTCGCTGCGCCGCGCCAGCCATGACCCGCGACCAGATCGAATCAGTCGTCACCGCGCTGTCAGACCTGCTCGCCGTCCTCAGAGACGCCGACCCGGCAGACAAGCCGAGATCTACACCCGGCTTGGGCTCCGCCTCACCTACCAGCCAGCGGGGAGGACTGTTCGAACAGAGGTCAACATGATGAGCACCGCTCAGCATTGGCAATTCGAAAGTGTCCGAGGCTGGCCGGCCGGTGGATCCGGCGCAGCACGACGGCCAGTGTGCTGCTGCTGGCGGGCATCGCCGCCGTCGTGTCCCACGGCCACATGCATGCGCTGGCCCTGCAGCATGGTCAGGGAGCGTGGGCTTCTGCGCTGGTCCCGCTGTCCTGTGACGGGATGATCATCGCGGCGTCGATGGCGTTGCTGTCGGATTCGCGGCTCGGTGGCCGGGGCGGGTTCCTGCCCTGGGCGCTGCTGGTCATCGGCGCGCTGGCGAGCCTGGCCGCGAACATCGCGGGTGGCGGAGCCGACGGTGATCGGCCGGGTCATCGCGGCGTGGCCCAGTTTCGCCCTGACGTGCAGCTATGAGCTGCTGATGCGGCAAATCCGCCAGTCCGCAACTGCCCGCGCCGTCGTCGGCGCGCGGCGGCCCCCGGCGGCCCTGAATGAGCGGCTGGGGCAGCAACCGCTACCCGAATCCCCGCTGCCGGCGTCGCCCGGGGTGGTGCCCGGCGTCTTGGATCGCGCCGGCGGCCGCCCCGCAGCACGGGCAGCGGCCGGTGGCAGCCGGGTCCTGCAGCGACGGGCCTGGGCATGGGCACTGGCGAATCGCCGCCCGGATGGGTCGCTGCCCACCGGGACCGAGGTAGCGCGGCAGCTCCGGCGCAGCCAGCGATGGGGCAGGCTGGTCAAGAACGCCGGCCTCGCCGGCCGGCTCGGCACCGGCACATGAGCAGCAGCGCAGCGCAGTCGCTCCCGATGCGGCGATCTGGACAATCACCACCTCGGCAGCCACAGTCTCCAGCGGCCAGGCTCGTCTGCGATCGGCGCTGCGCCGTCCCGCGCGCACGGCGGCGAAGGCAGCGGCGAACATGACCTTCCTGGAGCCGGTGGCTGCCGCGGCGGCCCGCCGTCCAGCACCAAAGGCAACCCCGGCCAGAGGCCAGGTCCTCAGAACGGCCCGGCGCCAACGGCCGTCAGGGTCGCACC
>WNFX01014744.1_pt1 | contig 16100 bp, 15 predicted proteins | sample 5400111 | NCBI WGS metagenome assembly WNFX01 (sample SAMN13153363, study PRJNA577476) | soil metagenome | isolation source: 40 cm soil or saprolite under grassland replicate 1 | place: USA:California | collected 2016-06-15 | reverse complement strand
CTGGCGATGTGCTTGAGCCAGTGATTGAACGCACACGGCTTCCTGTCCCAGAACCAGAAGCGCAGCCGTCGCAGCGTCCAGCGTCTGATTCCCGTCCCCAGCGCCCGATCAGGCGTATGGATCCGAAGGCGTTGGATCTGCCAAGAGGTAATCGAAACGCTCCTCCGGGAGATGTAATCGATATTCCGGCATTTCTACGCAAGCGCTGAGGAATAACACAAAGGGTTCTGCCTGGCAGCATACCGCCAGGCAGAACCCTTTGCTGTCTCATTACCCTTTTAAATGCGGGCTATTCTATTGGTAGTCCTCCCCATATTCCCAGGAATGTCCTTATCCAGACCAATATGATTGATTACTACACGAGCGCCAGGGATGCCGGTAATCTCCCTCTCCAACATGGTTTTCATCTTGGGATCCGGGACCTCACCGTATAGGCTGACAATATAGTTTTCAACCAACACCGAAAGATTTTTCGCTCCCTCAAGTTTACCCGCTGCTCTCAAGCTTTCGATATGAGCATTAACAGCATTCAGAAGCTCATCTTCAGCTACAAGGAAGTTCATGACATCGAGTACGCCTGGCATCTTCCGCAGGGCAGCCTCAACTTCCTGCTTTTGCTCCTCTAATTCAACCTTGCCATACAGCGAAAGTACAACACCCTCGCGCTCAACAAATACCTTAACGGGATGTGCGCTCCATGCGGGAGTGTCAACAGTTACAGTCTGATCAACCACATCTTCTGCCTCCCGGAGAACTTTTGCCGCAAGAGGTGTTGGCTTTCCTGTAGATGCAGCCTCTTCAAATGTTGCCGAATACTCTCCAGGTTTGACTTCTTCACCATGAGTAGCCATCGGATTTTCCAGTGCCCAACCCATAATGCCAATAAATACGAAAACGGCGCCGACGATAGTAATCCAGTAAACAGTGTTGATGAACACGAAACCAACCATCGTGACGAGAATGGATACGCCCACAATAATTGGCCAGAGACTGCCATTGGGCAGGTGAATGTGGGCTTCTTCGCCCTCAACATGTTCTGCTTCCTGGACTGCTAGTGCAGGCATTGTCATTTCGTCTTCAGTGAGACTCGTGTTTTGAAGAGAAGTATCCATAAGTGCTCGCTTTCCATCGAAAGTGATTATGATCTACCCGGACACTGTGAAGAAATATACCACAGTTATCCTTCTATAAGAATAACAGGTATAGGTCTCTCTTGCAAGCGGTTGGAATGAATTTTTGCATCAAACGGCCTTCAGCTTCTGCTCGACCTAAGGCATTCATTTCTGGCAACCGAATAAGGGTACACTCCTGCCAACCAGCCAGCCCTATCGTCCGCGCTGACCCACGTGCCGGATCACCGTCAGGACGGTCTTCACCCCTTCGTGTTTGCCCACAAACGCTGCCGCCCCTGCTGCTTGCGCGCGGGCCCGTATCGTTGCATCGTCTTGCAAGCTCAAGATGACTACCGCACTTGCCGCGTGGGCTGCTCGCAGTGCAGCGATCGCAGCAATGCCATCCATGTCCGGCAGCGCGAGTTCCATGAGCACGATATCTGGTTGGAGCCGCTGCACCTGCTCCAGCGCTTCAACACCGTTGCTCGCCTCGCCGGCAATCGTCATATCCCGTTCCAGAGCCAGTCGCATCCGTAGGCCCTCGCGCACGATCGCTTCATCATTCACGAGTAGGACTGTAATCATCAGCTCATCCTCTTGGTCTTCTCACTCATCGAGGGCGTCTCGTCGTCATTGTTGCGATACCTCAGCGTGATGTGACATACTAGCATAAGGTTCTTGTAGTCCTCTCTTCACGGAGAAGAGCAGACCGCGCCAGTATGTATGACAGCGATAGACTCGTAAGAGAAGTATAGCAGCCTCGGCCTCTGGAGACATCACCCGAAGGAAGTTTCGGGATCCCCCCTTTGGAGGGAGAAGGCCCTCACTCGAAAGGGGGAGAAGCGATGGCGATTCGCGTCCTGATCGTGGACGACCATAGCGTCGTGCGCGAGGGCCTGCGCATGTTCCTCGCGCGCGACCCGGACCTGGAGGTAGTGGGCGAAGCGGCAGATGGGGCCGAGGCGCTGGAGCAGGCCAGGCAGCTACGGCCCGACGTCGTGATCATGGACTTGCTTATGCCCGTCATGGATGGCATTGCCGCGACTCGGGCGATCCGCCGCGAATTGCCGGAAACCGAGGTTCTCGCGCTCACCAGCGTGCTGGAAAGCGCCTCGGTGGTTGAGGCGATTCGTGCCGGGGCCATTGGCTACCTGCTCAAAGACACCCAGGCCACCGAACTCCGCAAAGCCATCAAAGCTGCCGCCGCTGGGCAGGTCCAACTTTCTCCCCAGGCCTCCGCCTATTTGCTGAGTGCCGTCCGCACACCAGAGCTGCCCGAACCCCTGACCCCGCGTGAAATGGACGTCCTGCGCTTGCTCTCGCAGGGACAATCCAATAAGGAGATTGCTCGCATCCTGCATCTGGTCGAGGAGACCGTCAAATCCCATATGCGTCATATCCTGGCCAAGCTTGGGGTACAGAGCCGCACCCAGGCCGTGCTCGCAGCCATCCGCTTGGGGATCGTTTCTCCCCAGCCGTGAGGGAAGGAGTGCAGCAGAAGGAGCGACTATGAAGCGGAGTGAACGCACCCTTTCTCCAGAAGGAACAAAAGAGCCACGCTGGCGGCGCTATGCGAGTGATAGCCTGCTGGCCATTGCAGGAGTCGCCCTGGTCACCGGTGTCATCGCTGCCGTCCACCTGTACCCGCGCATTCCAAGCGTCTCGTTGGCCTATCTGCTCGTGATCGTCGCATTGGCCAGTACGCGGGGACGTTATGCCGCTATCCTGGCTGTCCTGCTTGCCAGCTTCTCCTTTGATTTTTTCATTTCTCCTCCGCTCAACACTTTTGGCTTCACCAAGCTGGAAGACCTGCTCGATCCGCTGGTCTTCCTGGCGGCAGCCATTCTGACCGGGTCGCTGACTGCAGCACTGCGTCGCCGCGCCGAGCAAGCAAGAAGTCGCGAGCGCGAAACACGTCTGCTCTCTGAACAGGCGCAGGAACTCGCCTCACTCCAGGAACGACAACGGCTGGCCCGCGAGCTGCATGACTCGGTCTCCCAGTCCCTCTACGGCATCAGTCTGGGAGCCCACACCGCCCGTGAAGCCCTCGAGAGTGATCCAGGCGAGGCCATCGCTCCACTGGAATATGTAATTTCGCTGGCCGAGGCAGGGCTGGCCGAGATGCGAGCCCTGATCTTTGAGCTGCGCCCCGAATCCTTAGCTAGCGAGGGATTGATCACCGCGCTATCCAAACAGGTCGTCGTCTTGCGCACCCGCTACAAACTCACAGTCGACGCACAGCTGGGCGAGGAACCCGCTCTCTCTCTGGAGCGCAAGCATACGCTTTATCGCATCGCCCGGGAGGCCCTGCATAACATCGTCAAGCATGCGCATGCCAGCACGGTCCTCCTCCGACTGGACAGGCAGGATGACGAGCTGGTCTTAGAAGTCCGCGATGATGGCAGGGGCTTTGACACGGCTGAGCCGTTCCCCGGTCACCTCGGGCTTCGCTCAATCCAGGAGCGTGTAGCTCGTCTTGGTGGCACCTGCTCCATTGAGAGCGCCCCCGCACACGGAACATCTCTTCGCGTCTGCATCCCTGCCCGCGAGGAGCACGATTCTCCTGTAGAAGCGGGAGAGCGCCAGGGCTAAACGACACCATCAATCGGTCGCTTCCTTCCCCCTTTCGAGTGAGACCCCTTGACCACCCAAAGAGTGAACACAAACACGCCCAATGAGGGTAGCCTCTGCGCTCCTTGTCGCCTATACTATACTAAGACTCGTAAGGACGCGCCATTTAGTACGCTCTTTGGTGATACTGAGCGGTGATTCCTACAATAGGATCATATCAGCTCTGCCACCCGATCCTATATGTTTTGACCGAAGTGAACCGTACGATGTTTCGTCAAAGTAGTATCAACCTTCTTCTTCGTCACCTGTCAGGTCTCACGAGAGATGTCCTGTTCGTTGACAAATAAGCGGTAGGTTGGGATCATTGAGTAGCGTTCCTACTCCTGCCTGCAAGGGTTTGCTTGCAAGCAGTCGGTAGAAACGCTACAGTTCAGGATAGACAGGATCGTATTCAATCTCAATGAGTGATCCCGTTGCATTGCAACGTGGGCACATATCCTGCATCACGTCAACTAAAACTGTGGTTTCACAGTTGAAGCAAAAGCATTCAGTTAGAAGAGAAAAGGAGGCTTACAAAGCTATGGCCATTCGTACATTGGGGGTTCATACATGGATAAATCATACAGGTTCCATCTGGGAAAACGCCAAGGATATCGCGCACAGACGCTTAAGACCAGACGCTACATCCCCTAAAATCGACACTCTCCCGGCAGGGCAGCCTCTCACCATCCTCTGTTATTCCTTGGGTACCACCGAGGAATTCATAAACCCTCTTGGAATCCGAAATACGAGTAACGCCTGGGACTTCGTCGTCACCAGCGACCAGGATAGTGGCGGTTATGTAGCTGACGTATACGTCAACACCGATGGCGACATCGCCCAACAGCTCGGGGAGCAAGGCAGATGCAACGCACTTAAGCAGCGTCTGGCGAACTCCTAAGGCTCGAATCCACCGCCTGGCTGGCATGGAAAAATCGGAGGCCCAGTGTAGTGAGCTGCGGCCTCCGGCTCTCTCCCGAGACTTTTTGGCTGCTGGAGCCAGACTCTCCAACCCAGGTAACTACGTCCTGCCTCCGATCAGCAGCGGAAGCTTTGGTGCCCGCTGGGCAGGAGGGCACGGAAAGCGTGCAAGACAGGTTCACACTAGGCATGGTTCAACATTGTCCCTTTCGTTCCGTCAACTTCAAGACAAGGAGCTTTACGATGAAACTCTTCCGTATCACTTGTTCTTTCTTGCTGTCTGCGAGATGGTTGTGTTTTCCTCTAGCTTACCACTTCTACTTTTACTGTCATTCGCCAGCAGAGTCCATCAAGCGGCCCCTTGCTTCCCCCGTTCGAGTGAGATCCCCGTCCCTCCAAAGAGTGAGCAAGAACACGCCCAATGGGGGTTGCCTCTACCCATCCTGACGCCTATACTAAGACTCGTAAGGACGCGCCATGATGCTATGGAAGATATCAACTGGATCTCAATAGGCGGTCTCGCTATCGATCCGACATTTCTGGCTCAATTTGTCAGAAGTGGAGTACTCTACGGCGGTGACCAGATAGCTTGAGTCCTCAATTTTGGAACGAACAGGACGATACATATCGTTGGAAAGAGTGCCTAATATTTAAGCGTTAGCATTATCTCAGAGGAGGCAAGGATGACATCCCCGAAAGATAACGAAGCCGTTCCTAAATTAGAGACCGGAACGCTAGTTCTCCATTTGAAAGACTTGAATCGTCTGGCAGTCTCTAGAAAGAGCACAGTGATTGTCACCAGCGCGGCCCGCGGCGGTCAGCGCTATATTGCCGCAGGCAAAGATCAGGAAGTGACCCGCTTCACGTTTGAACTTCCTCCTGGCGACTACAACGTGCACGTGAGCTGCGAAGGATACGAAGATGCCCGTTTGCCACTGTCGATCAAGGCTGAGGCGGAGCGGGAGCAGGATGTAGTTCTGAGCTGGGAAGAGGAAAGGCGCAGTCGGAAGGAAGGTGTTCCGGACGGTAAAGGTAAGCTGCTGGACGGTCGCTTCGAATATTTCCTCCAGCAACGGGCGGCCCATAAAAATGAGTTTCCCTCCCATGCTCGCGAACGGGCGCTCGCGCAGAAGGGCAGTATGCTCGATGCCGACGTGATCAATGCGCTCCGCCTTACCTTAAAGGCGATTCCTGATCCGGTTCCAAACAGCTCGTTCGGCAATATCGGGAGTTTTGTTCAGGTAGCTCCCCGCGAGCAGAACCGGCCTTTCGAGCGTGCATTGCTTAAAATTCCGTATTCGGGCGAGAAGCTGGGCTGGGTAGATCCAGCCACTTTGCGCGTCTTTGCCGTCGATCCGAGGAAACGGGAGTTCCAGCTTATCGCTGAATCGGGCCCCGATCCCGAGCGGCAGTGCGCCTACGCTTACATCGACAAGCCCGGCGTGTATGGGGTCATCGGGCTACCTTCGGACGAGGCCGTCTTGGAGACGGTGCGGATGTTTGCACGGCTGCATCCTGGGGCTGGGAAGAGCGAGCCTGGATCGTTGCAGGACCGGATTTACAATGTGATCCTGTACGCGCAAGATACCCCAGGCACACGCACTGAGCGCCTGACGCCGCCCGGAGGAGTAGGAGGCAACGTGTACGATTTTTGCACCGGTCTGGATGTCCCGCCGGGCGGCCTACCCGAAGACCAAATCTTGGACGGACCGCCTCCGCCGCCTCCGAGCGGAATGTGCAACTGGCTGTCTGTCGGGCCACGCAACATCAATGGGCGCATCCGAGCCCTGGCTATCCATCCAAACAACGGAAGCAAGGTGTTCGCGGGGACTGCGAACGCTGGTGTCTGGGCGACCACCGACGCCGGTGTCTCCTGGACGCCGCTCATGTTTCAGGAAGGCGCGCTCGAGATTGGCGCGCTCGCTGTCCACTTGACCGACCCTGCAAGCCCGCTGGGCGATGTCACGATCTACGCGGGGACGGGCGAGCCGACGTGGTTGCCAGGATACAAGCGGCGGTGACCGCTTCGCCGCCATCGCCGTCGATCTCACTTCGGTCACTGCGAATCCTGCGACCACAGTCGTCTATGCTGGGGGACCAGGCGGACTGTACAAGTCCAGCAATGGCGGCAATGTCTGGATGCAGGTGCTGGACAAAAACATTCAGTCAATCGTTCTCGACCCCGTGAATCCACAGATTATCTATGTGGGCGTTGCGTGGGAAGGCATCTTCAAGTTCGATCCCACGACTTCGTTGTGGAGCCCGTTCAACGCCGGCTTTCCGGATGCATTCCCTCGTCTGATCGCCGTTGACATTGGCAAATTGGCTCCGCACACGATCTATGCGAAGCTCGACACTGAGGTATACGTCTATAACACCGTGACGAATCTGTGGCAATCCCTGGGCAGTCACGGAGGAGAGACGTATGAGTATTGGAGCAACTTTCTTGGGGTCGATCCGCAAGACTCCAACATCGTCGTCGTGGGCGGCTTCGAGGTGGAGCGGACCTACGACGGCGGCGCCACATGGCAATGGTCGGACGTGGAGCACGAAGATAACCACGCGATCGTGTTCGATACCACAAATCACCTCGATCTGTATGTAGGCAACGACGGAGGCGTGTTCCGCGGGAACTATACTTCCCCATCTGATGCGGGGACCTGGATCAAGTGCAGCGATGGCATGACCATCAGCGCGCTGAACTCGATCGGCGCCTCGCCCGCCGATGGCCCCGACTTTACCGGCAGCGGCGTACAGGACAACGGCACCATTCGCACGACGGGCGGGCTCACGTGGGATTCACTGCCAATTGGCGGTGACGGCAGCGCGTTCATCATCGATCCCGCCAACCCGCTGATCGTGTACGCGCAGTTGACTACGGTCGGCATCAATGGCCAACCGTGGAAGAGCACCGACGGCGGCGCGAGTTTCAGTCCGGCCGACAGCGGCTTCCCGGGTGGAAACTTCGTCGGCGTCATGGTGCTCGATCCGAACAGTCCGCCGGAGCCGAATCGCGTGCTGTTCGTTTCTGGCCACAGCGCGGTCTACCGCAGCACCAACAGCGCGGATAGCTGGAGCCAGTCCAGCCCGGATCTGGGAGGTATCCCGAGCGCAATCGCGGTGGCTCCGGCGTCGTCGGCGGTGGTCTATGCTGGCGACACTTTCGGCAACATCTGGCGCAGTTCCGATGGCGGCGCAACGATGGGCAATTGGAAGAACATCCAGGTTGGTACTCTCCCCGGGAGCGTGCCGCTGCCGCAGCGGGCCATCTCCGCCATCGTAGTTCATCCCGCAGACCCCGATACCGTGTTCATCGCGTTCAGCGGTTTTGACGACGAGATCCCAGGCCACGTCTATAAAGGCATGAGGTCCGACGGATGGACTAGCTGGCGCTGGCAAGACATCACGTCCAATCTGCCGAATATTCCCGTCAACGCGATGGAAATCCACCGCACTTCGACGGATAAGATGTGGGTAGGCACCGACACGGGCATCTTTCAGACCACTAATGGAGGCCTCACCTGGACAACGTTCGACAATGGCCTGCCGAACGTTGTTATCAGCGCGCTCGCCTTAAATGGTCCAGGTGACCGGCTGCGAGCCGCAACGTATGGCTACAGCATGTGGGAAACATCTCTGGGCGAAACGTGCGAGCAGGTAGACATCTATATCCGCGATAACAAGCTCGACACTGGAGAAGCCATAGCTCCCTCGGCTATTGCCGACGTGACGGCAGTCGGCAGCTTCGTGTATTGGTGGGAGAGTGTGGATATCAAGGTGGATGCGTATCCGTACTACACACCACCGCCAGATGGAATTGAATTCGATCAGGCGGTGCATGAGAATCCGGTATGCAATGACACCGCGCATTCCAACGCTAACCGGCTGTACGTTCAAGTGCATAATCGCGGGCCGCAGCCGGCAAACAATGTAAAAGTGAAGGTCCTATGGGCCGATGCCAGCGCGGCCTTGCCTGCGCTACCATCGGACTTCTGGTCCACATTCCCCAATGCGTGGGGCGCGGCCAGCGCCTGGTCACCTGTCGATCCAGGAGTTCCTTTCCAGAACATCCCGCAACTGCTGCCCCACACGCCCAAGATTCTCATGTGGAACTGGATCGTTCCAACCACGGCCGCAGCGCAGAGTTGCGTGCTTGCCGTCATCTCATCGGACGAGGACCCAGTCAGCCACAGCGACGCGAATCCGAATGATCACCTGATCTGGATCCTCGCTCCCAATGACAAACACATTGCGCTGAAGAATATAGCAGTGGTCATGGCCGCACCAACGCCGGAAAGCAGCATTCCGCTCAACCTGGATTTTCATAATTCCTCCCGGTTCGCCCGCTTTTTCGATATCATCTTCGATTCCGGCACGCTGCCAAAGGGAAGCAAGGTGAGCCTGCTGACGCCGACGATCCAATCGCGTGGCGTCGCAATGGCCGACATCCCCCTTTTCGTCGATACAGTGGTGAGCCTGCTGACGCCGACGATCCAATCGCGTGGCGGCTTCAAGGCGAACGGGTATAGCGTACCCGTGCAGCCATCGTCTCGAAAAGGATGGAACCTGGAGTTCAAACTCTCTGACGGTGTGGTATTTAATCCCTGTGACGGAACGTCGCTTGCGACCGTGCCGGGAGTTCTCATCCCGCCTGGAGAGGTGATCCACAGCGCGGTCGTGATCGTGCCGGACAAAGGCAAACCCGGAGCGATGTACCGCTGCTCGATTTTGCAGCGCGACGGCACCACTATCGTGGGGGGAAAGACGTATGAGATAGGAGTTCCCCCAGCTGAGGTAGTGGTGACCGAACCTTCCAAGCGAGCATAAATGATTGAATGATATGAAATGGAGAAAAGCGATGGAAGATAGACCACATTCAACACCCGAGGGAAAGCCAGAGTCTGACCAGAAGATTGAGCAAGTCGATGAGGGGCCGCTGCGATGGCTGCCGCCAGTAATCGAGTCAGCCTATTCACGTCTCGCCCCGCGAGAACAGGAACTGTCGGAGCAGGAGATTGTGGATGCTGAGTCATTAGCAGCAACCCGACGTGTCAGCCAGCCAGGCGATGAGTATCCGCTAGAGGCGACGCCGTTTGTGAGCCATCTCCAGCCAGGACGCGGTGACGAGATACTCGCTGCGATCAAACACGACTATTGGGTGCAGCGCTTAGGAGAGTATCAACAACGCAAGGTAACTGCTGCGCCTGGATTAGTCAATGTGCCCGGAATGCCCGCCATCCCAGGCGTCAATAACTGGCTGCCCATCGGACCCGCTGTGGTCGCGCAGGGACAGGCGGTTGGTCGCCCAGCCGTAGCAGGCCGTGTGGGAAGGATTGCCATCAGTTCTGGTGGGAATCGTCTGTACGCTGCTACGGCGAATGGCGGGGTCTTCCGTTCTGATGACGTCGGCCATTCGTGGTATTCCTTGATGGATGGCTTCGATCTGGACCCCAATAATTTCGCGAGCACAAGCCTCGCCTGCGGTGCTATTGCCATCAATCCTGTGGACCCCGATCGGGTCTATGTTGGGACAGGCGAAGGCGATACAGATGATATCTTTAAAAGGCGTCTCACAGGCGCGTTGCCGAGCTATCGGGGTGTTGGACCGATTCGCTCTGACAATGGAGGTCTCACCTGGGTATCAGAAGTTTCTACGCCTTCATTAGCGGGTAAGGCCTTCTACGCGCTTGCTGTTGATCCTGCCGCTCCCGATACGGTTGTAGCCGCGACGACGAATGGGCTGTACCAGCGAACCATCAACGGGCCCGAGGCATTGTGGCAGCAGCGTCACACTGGCAACTATTGCAGCGTCGTCGTAACGCGTTCAGGCTCAACAACAATTTTCTATGCCGCTGCGTGGGGAGGGCCGGTCTATAATTCAACGGATGGATCAACATGGTCGGTTGTAGGCACGGGATTCCCGTCCTCAAACGTTGGACGGGTCACATTAGCAGCGCAGCCCGACAATCCGAATATCCTTTACGCTCTGGTAACGGACAGCTCTGGCGCTCAGCCGAGCATCTACCGACTTGATGGGGGCAGTGGGCCGTGGCACCCGATCTCTGGTGTTCCTAACATCGTTCTTGGTAAACAGGGTGGCTACGATCTGAGCATCGCTGTTGACCCAAACGATGCCAATCGTATCTACGTGGGCGGCGACACCAACAAGGTTCCCCCCTTCCCGGCAAATATTCAGCGCTGCGTGGTTTCATCGAGTGGACCCGACTACTCGATAACGGCTACGGAGATTGGAAAGAGTGCGCATTCCGACGTTCACACACTGGTTTTCGCGCCGGGAGATTCCAATCAGCTGTGGGCTGGGACCGATGGGGGCTGTTTCCTTAACCATGATCCTGCCGGTTTCGGCGCGTTTGAAGGGCGCAACACTGGGCTCTCCTGTTTATGCACCAACTATATGGGCATGAGCCTGTCTGAACTCGCAATCATCTATTGCGGCTTGCAAGACAATGGCACAGCACGCTACCTTGGTGAGGAACTATGGACCCTGGTCTCGGGCGGTGACGGCGGCTACTGTGTCGTGCATCCGACGAATCCATTCCGCGTGCTCGTCTATGCCAATGGCAAGGTCTACCGCACCAGCACGGGTTGGATTAGCGATGGGGAGAAGGCTATCGAGCCGCCATGGTCACTCATGACTGAACCGTTAGTTGGAGCACCGGCAAGCGAACGCGTTGCATTTGGAGCCGGTGGCAAGATCTATGTTTCTGATGACTTCGGAAACACATGGCCTGATCTGACTGCCCCAAGTATGACACTCCCCACTGGGAGTGCCGGGATCTACTCAATGGTCTTCGCGAATGACAGCCGTCTGTTCATTGGCACAACGAATGGAAGGGTGTTCCGCGCTGATCTTACTGCTGGTGTGTGGTCCCTCACGCGTCTCGATAACATAGTGAGCGGAGCGCTCCCGCTCGTCAGCCTGGTGGCGGATATCGCCATTGACTGGTCAGATTCAGCATCCAACTCCATTTACATCTGCTTTGGGGGAATTGGCGATATCCGTCATGTCTGGCAGTTCGACGGGAGCACGTGGCAGGCGCGCAGTGGAAGTGGGACGAACAGCCTGATTGATGTTGAGCACAACGCGATCGTCGTAGACCCGGCCAACCCCACACACGTTTACGTCGGTGCCGACCTCGGCGTCTGGCACTCGGCCGATAGTGGCAATAGCTGGGTGGTCCTCCAGAGCGGCTTGCCAGACGCCCCGGTCTTCGATCTCCAGATTCATGCAGGGGCTCGTTTACTGCGAGCTTCGACGCATGGTCGCGGCCTCTATGAGTATTCTCTCGATTCTCCGCTCCCCAGGGATACCGAGCTGTATATCCGAGATACGCTGCTCGACACGGCGCGCGGGGAGAATACCGATGGACGCAATCTTCCAGTTCCATGAGGTTATCGTTGATGGCAGCAGGGGTGTAGCTACTATCGATCCCCCAGCAGTCGTCCTTAACCGTGTCTATGTCCTGATACACAATCGGGGTCCATTGACAGCGCCCACTGTGAATGTGATGGCTGCTGTGACAAACGCTTCCACTGCACTGAACTCGCTACCCGAGGGGTATGCCGCAAGTATCCAGGCTGGCGACCCCCTACCCGGGTCGGATTGGACGACATTGGGTACAGTCGAGCTGATCAACCTGCGCCCTGGTTTTCCACAGGTTGCTGCCTTCGATTTACCTTCGAACGTGTTACCTTTGCCTGCCAGCCTGCCCGGACAATCCCACTTCTGTCTGGTGGCTTTCGTTCACTCAGATTCCGATCCGTACACCAGTACCGAACGACAGGTTGATCCTCTGACCATTCAGGAGCGCAAAGTTGGTCAAAAGAATCTCGAGATTGTACAGTTTATCGGCACTCCACCAGAGTAGAGTTGATGCTATGAGAGTGCATGGTAAACATAAAACCGTTGCATAAGTAGAAGATACAGAGTGGACCAGCACGTAAATTTTGGAATTATATGGATCTTCCCACGTGATGCGCAACGAGAGTGAGTCGGCTCCTTTCAGAGGAAGATGAGAGAGAAACAAGCGGCACATTGACTTACACGAAAGGAGATTCCAATGAACGACTTTCCCATTTGTGGCAACGTCTGGCCTGATCATCTCATAGAGATGATCAGGATCCAGTTGGGCCCAGCTCCTCTGGGCTCACATCCTAATCTGTGGAAGGTAATATTGACAGATAATATCTTGGTTGCTCTTAACTTGTATCACACTGCTGAGTATCTCGCTGATCTCGGTAGGGGCCCTGAATTGCGAAAAATAGCTCTGGAGCAGTTACAATGGGCGACTGCTGAATTTGTACAAAAAGCTGGCCTCTGAGTATGAACGGACCGGGAAACAACGATAAGTTATAAAGCTGCTTCTCAAGCTGACTGATAACGAAAGTTTGCGAGGCAAAGAGAGAGGCGGTCGTTTGTATTGCCACGCTGTCAACGCCAACTTCCATTACGTCAGCGTTAATACTGGTCTTAGAAGTCCGCGATAATGGCAGAGCCATTCCCAGGCCACCTCGGGCTCCGCTCAATCCAGGAGCGTGCGGTTCGTCTTGGTGGCATCTGCTCCCTTGAGAGCGCCCCGTCACAAGGAACATATCTTCGCGTATGCATACCAGCCCGCGACGAGCCTGGATCTTCTGTGGATGCTGGCGAACACTAGAGCGGTGTACAAAGGAGTTGAGCTATGCTATACGGTAGGCATGAAAGCCTATTCACAAGATTTACGGCAGCGAGTCGTGCGAGCGGTCGATGCCGGACAGAGCCAGGCCGAGATTGCCAAGACGTTTGCGGTCTCGGTGGCGACGATCAAACGCTATCTCAAACAACGACGAGAGACCGGTCACGTTTTGCCAAAAGCGATCCCAGGCCGTCCTGCCAAGAAAGGAGCGGTGTTGCAGGCCCACTTGAGAGCGCAGTTAGAAGCCCATCCCGATGCGACGCGAGAAGAGCACTGTCGGCTGTTCCAAGCCGAACATGGCCTCGAGGTGAGTACGGCCAGCATCAGTCGCGCCAGAGCTGCCCTGGGCTGGACGCGAAAAAAAAGACGCTCGTTGCCCGCGAACAAGACGAAAGGGCTCGGGCAGCCTGGCGCGAACAAGCCCGCCAGTTAGCGAGCCAGGACCTGGTGTTCGTGGATGAGACGGGTTCTCATATTGCCATGACCCCCTTGTATGCCTACGCGCCCCGAGGACAACGAGCCGTCGGGAAGGTGCCGCGCAACTACGGAGCCAATACCACGCTGATGGCCTCGCTCTCGCGGCAAGGCATGGGCGAAGCCTTCATCTTAGAGGGAGCCGCCGATACCGTGGCCTTCGAGCTCTACATCGAGCAGATCCTCGCCCCCAGTCTGCACAGCGGGCAAATTGTCATCATGGATAACTTGAGTATCCACCAGAGCGCACGTGTGCGACAAGCGATTGAAGCCAAAGGCTGCCAGCTGCTGTTTCTGCCCGCCTACTCCCCTGACCTCTCGCCGATTGAGGAAGCCTTCTCCAAACTGAAGACCTATCTGAGGCGGGTAGGGGCGCGCACTCACGAGGCCTTGTTTGACGCCATCGCTCAGGCTTTGCTCACGGTCACCGCTGCCGATGCACGTGGCTGGTTTACCCACTGTGGCTACCCGACGCCTCTTCCATCAGAGCCACCATCCTGCTCAGACATGGAGGAGCTTATCGCTCAATGATTCTGTACACCGCTCTAGGGTGTTTCTGAGGTTTAGCCCATCGAGCTTAGTGCAAAGACCCTGACCAAAAGCTACAATGAGTCAGACAACTATGGAACAATAGCAACAGGTCTGTACCAGATCAGACCAAAGGCCAACGGGGGATAGTACACCCCTCGTTGGCCTTTGTGACAGTGACATCGCCCTGCTGTCGTGTCTCGATGCTGCACCGCTCAAAATTCTCTGAAAGGGACTCACGATGTTTTCACCTGAAAGTCTACCGAGGAGAGAGTGCTGAACGAAGAGGACGCTTGACCAGGGCGATAATTCAGGGTCACATGATAGAGACCAGGAAGCCAATTTCCCTTCGGTGGAGCGAGTTTCACCACGAGACGCTGCCCTGCATCTAGAGTAAACCAAATACTTCGCCTTCCGAGGTAGCAGTTCTCGATGTTCTTCCAGTTCCCATCGACCTGCTGTTGCAGAAGCAACACCGTACAATTTGTGTGGTGATCAGCAAAAGAGATGGCCTCAGATCCCTGATTGCTCAGGGTCACAATGATGGTATCGCGTGCTCGATATGAGGGTGCATTCACGGTCATTGTGACGGGATCATTCGATGAGCTAAGCTGGAGCTTGCCGCCAGTGGTCGGGTTTTGTGAAGAGTTGTATCCACAACCAGTGAACATCACTGCTCCGACAATGAGGAGTAACCAGCGAATCCGAAACAGATGACACATAGCAATCCTCCTTCTCACGCTCACCAAGCAGGGAGAGCAGCGGGACAATAGAGGGAGAAGATACACCTTCCCCTATGATAGAGATGGAGATCTTCCGGAAAAAGTTCCTTATACTAACCAACAAACTTCCACAAACCACCTCCTCTCCAAGAATATACATTTGAGAACTTTTGTTCTATAATATCATTATGAGCAATCAAACCATACCAGCTAAAAAGCTGGCTAAGAAAGAGACATCATCACATGCTTCGAGATGTAATGAAGGAGACGTGGGCTTTTCAAAAAACTGCACTGGAAGGACATGAAGAGGAACTCCCACAGCAATTTCAAATGGCATTCATGCAAGGGATTCATCAAGCCCACAAGGAAATACTGCAAGAGCTACGCCAAACACTCGTGAAAATCGTACGTTTGCGCTTCCCCAATGTAGTGCGCCTGGCAAAAAAACAGACCTCTACTATTGATGATTCGGCAATATTGCGAGACTTGATCGTCAAAATGAGCATTGCCCAGACCTCTGAAGAGGTAGTCATTTACTTGCTCGAAGTCGACGAAGACGAGGACGAAGAAGATTGAGAGAAATGTAGTGGCACCCCTGGCGGGTGCCAGGCATAGCTCGAAGTTGACGAAGATCCTTGTGGTTGCCTGGCTCTATCCTATTCTCCTAGCAGAATTTTCAAATCTGAAGCCAACTGGCTGGAAGAGAAGCCGTTATCTAGCAAGACTCGTTCGCGTCCCTGCTTATCGATCACATAGATAGCAGAAGAGTGGTTGACAACTCCACTGCTGGTCGCTGCCTGCGCATCTACACTATACGATGCCCATACAGGCGCCAGCTCGTTGTGGGTACCAATCAGATAATAAAAGTAATTGCCCAGTTTATGAACTTTGGAGAAATTTTGTGCTGCCGCAGCAGTATCACCCTTTGGATCCATACTAACAGCCAGAACTGCAATGTGTTGTGCATTACTCCCCAGACTTTGCATTGTTGTATGAATTTTTTCAGCGGTCAACGGACACACATCAGGACAATGAGT
>WNFX01005335.1_pt1 | contig 16115 bp, 22 predicted proteins | sample 5400111 | NCBI WGS metagenome assembly WNFX01 (sample SAMN13153363, study PRJNA577476) | soil metagenome | isolation source: 40 cm soil or saprolite under grassland replicate 1 | place: USA:California | collected 2016-06-15 | reverse complement strand
ATAGCCGGGGGCACCCGGCGGAGTGCGGCCGTTCTAGCGCAACACTGCAGCGACCCATCCGAACCAAATGGCCGCCAGCACCAGTGCAAAAGCCAGGAGGGCCAGCCAATAGGCGACGCGGAGTTCATCGATCTAAACAGCTGTTCATGAATGGGGAGGTTGAACGCGCCATAATCAGCATATTTTGATCCTCTGGGCATGGCACTTCTTGAGAGGGGACGGCGTTAGGGAGGCGTGTAACCAATAGGAGGTAAGCATGTTGCGCAAAACACTTGTCGCACTAACGGCCGTTGGGGCACTGGGCGTGAGCTCGGCCGCAATTGCCGCGGGGCATGGCAGCCACGGTATGAGCGGTGGCAGCCACGGTATGAGCGGTGGCAGCCACGGTATGAGCGCCACGATGGGGTCAGTCAGTCGCGGGGGGCCGACCACGATGGGGTCAGTCGGTCGTGCAGGGCCCGCCATGCATACTGGCCCCAGCATAAAGACTGGGGCGCCCGTCGGCACTTGGAGCGGGTCTAACTGGAAAGGGTCTACCTGGAAATCTGGCAACTGGCAGGGTCGGCACCACCACCACCATGGGTTTCGGAATGCCGCCTTCATCGGAGTCGGGTTTGGCGCCGGGTTCTACGGTGGATACGACTCCTGCTGGCGTCTGGTCCCGACCTACTGGGGTGGCTGGCAACGGGTCTGGGTCTGCGACCCCTATTATGGGGGTTATGGAGGTTACTGGGGGTATTAGACCCTAGGAGCATTCGGTCTGATTTGACGGCCACCCGCGATTTGGGTGGCCGTCACCACGTTCGGCTTCGCAAAAAAACCCAGCTTGGGAGTTGCGCGGCCCAAGCTGGGGCGTTCTCGGGCCATCACTAGAAGAGGAGGAGAGGCCCGATGTCAAAGTCAATTCGGCGTCCGCCGCCAAGTTCCGATCAGCTAGCCCTTCAGCCAATTCTCTTTCCCCAAGCGCCCCCTCTAGCGACCGTGTCGCCTCGGCAATGTCGGCCTTCGCGCCGGTCCGGGCGGCGACCATCAGCATCTCGGCGCACCGATCCCAATAGGCCGCGCCTGTCTGAATTGCTCCAGATCCGCAATTAGCTGCGCAGCGTCGGCAAGCGTCTCCAGCTGCGCAGCCGGGACGCCGGTCGGCTTGATCGTGTGAGCGAGCTTGCCGTTTAGGTTCGATTCGCGCTTGGGCATGGGTCTAGACTAGAACGCGCTACTTGCTACGCCTCTCGGATCATCCGGGCGGCATTTTGTCGGTTAACTGCGCTTAGGGGAGGAGGCTATGCAGACTTTGCCAGCAGTCGCGGCCCTAGTCATTGGACTGGCGATCGTCGGAGCCGACACGCATGAGGCCTCCGCGCAGGGACACGCTAGCACAGGGAACGAAATGCTTCCGCTTTGCCGCGCTTTCTTGGAAGGTCCGGGGCTCCTGGAGCACGCAACAGCGGAGCAAGCTCTACGCGCTGGTTTCTGTGCTGGCTATGTGTCCGGAATACTCGCCGAATCGACCGAAGCCTGTGTCCCGCCGGTTTCCGCCAGGGAGGCCGTGCGAACGGTGGTTGCGTATTTGGAGGCGCATTCCGAGCAACTGGATGACGAGTTCGAAGATCTGGTAGAGCGCGCGTTGCTTGCTACTTGGCCCTGCCCGCCTGAGCAAAAGCCCTGAAAGGCGACCACAGTGGTTGTCTGCCAGTGCCGTAGGAGCGTACTCTTTCAGGTATCCCGAGGCGGCTTGCCAGCGTGCCGAACACTGGTACGCTACCAGTGCCGTTCTGTATTCCAATCTCCAGGGATAGTGCACCACGAACGGCGCGACCCCGGCTAGTCCTGACGCTTGCCGGGGTTTGCTTGTCAAATAATCGAGTTTCCGATCTGCGCCATCACGTCGGTGATCCCAGTATCGCGCTGCGCGATCAACTCGGCGGCCTTTTTCATTTGCGCATTGCATCATGCCGCGTCCCACGTCCCATTAAGTCAGGGAACCACCCCCGCGCCCAAGCTTTACCGAATTACTAGGAGAGCAATCATGCGCGACGCGGAGTATTCCCGCGCTCAGGCCGAATTTTGGGCAGACATGGCGCACGCGACTAAGCGCCCAGACTACCGGGACCGATGGCTAAGGCTCGCCCGACAGTGGCGTGAGCTTGCCGAGCGAGCGGAAGGGCGGCATCCCTCTTAGACTTCGGCCGGCTTGGGTATCCGGAGGCGGCTTGCCAGCGTGGCGAACACTGGTACGCTGCCGGTGCCGTCCGCGGTCTAGTTCTCCCCAGAATATGCCCCGAACGGCGCGACCCCGGCTCATGCGGACCAGGCTGAGCTGGGGCGGAGATCCGGGGCGTTCGAAGCGTTGACACCGCTCCCCGACGCCTCGGTAAACTGACCCCGCTCGTCAAACAGCGGGGCCCTTTTTGTTTGCTAACGACCGCCCCTTGTGCGGCGCGCCCACATTTCCTCGCGGACCTCAGAGCAACTCAGGAGCCGCAGATGGCTTGGTTTGATGCAGATCACAATTTTCCCGCATACGGGAAATTTCAAGTCTCCGTCAGTTTGAAGGTGATCGCCCTCCGGATTCGCAGCCAGCTGGGGCAAGGTAGCCGCGGGCGAAGATCCCAAAACCGCGGGGGGAGGCTCAGTGTATCGTTATATCGTTATTCGCGTCGTCGAGCTCGCGCGCGAGCGCACGAAACAACGCCGCCATCTCAAAGCGTGTCTCGACGTCGCCGTGCCGGCTCAGGACAATTGCGAGCTTCTGCAGCACAATCGGATTTTCGAGCCCGAACCCGCAACACTGTGAAGACAACGGCGTCGCAAAATTCCGGTTCAACTGTACAGGGGGGCACGGGCTAGCCGGCCGCCTTGCGGTTCACGCCCTTGCGGACCGCGACGGTCGAGAGCTTTTTGTCCGCGGCCTTTTCCTCGTTCAGATTGGTATTGAGCAGCCGAATGATGTCGTCATGGCCTAGACTTTCTGCCCAGGCGATCAGCGTCCCGTAGCGCGCGATTTCATAGTGCTCGACCGACTGCGCCGATCCCACGATTGCGGCGTCCAGCACCTCCTTGTCGGCGACATCGCCGGCCACCTCATCCGCCTCGGCGATGAGACCGTCGATCGCTGGACACTGGACCCCTTTCGGCTCCTGGCCGAGCTTCTTGAAGACTTGGTCGAGGCGGGCGATCTGGTTCTGCGTCTCTTCCAAATGGTCTTTCAGGCCCTTCGACAGGTCGCGGTTCGTGGCCTTTTCGATCAATTTGGGCAGCGACTTCACGATCCGGTTTTCGGCGTAATAGATGTCCTTCAGACCATGAAGAAGGAGGTCATCCATCGTCTCGATGTCCTTGGTGAACAGTCCCATGACGCACATCCTTCGCAGCGGGGGAGCTAGACTAGGCTTTGAACGCTCTAGGGGGTGGAGCGGTTCCCGCGCTTTGGAACTCCGGGCCAATAGCCGGCGTTCACCCCGGCAGGAGGTGCTCACGTGAGTGTCAGCAAAGAACGGACTGTCTCCCTTTGGATGAATACCGAGGTGGCTCCTGATGACTCGCCTCTGCGCGGCACCGAGACCGCCGATGTCGTCGTCGTTGGCTCCGGGATTGCCGGACTGTCGACAGCCTGTGAATTGGCGCAGCGCGGTAAAGACGTTGTGGTTCTCGACCGTGGACCCATTGGCAAAGGCATGACGTCCCGAACCACCGCGCATCTGGTTCAAGCCGACGAACGAATCGCCTGTAATTTCCGGCGGGTCGACGGCTTCCTGTTCCCCGCGATCGGCAGCGACCCGTCCGAACTCAGTCCAGAACTTGAGGCCAGCCGGCGGATTGGCGTGGCGGTGGAAGAAGCCGAGGGCGTTCCATTCAAGGGACAGGACACGGTGCGGTGCCTGCGCTATCTCGATCAGGGTACTTTTCATCCACTCAAATATCTGCGCGGATTAGCGGATGCGATCTTAAGCCGCAAGGGCCGACTATACGCTGACTCCGTTGTAGAGTCCGTCGAAGAGGATGACGGCGTCGTCACTGTTCGGACCACGGAAGGGCACACCGTCCGCGCCAAGGCGGCGGTCGTCGCAACCAACTCTCCGATTAATGATCGGGTTGCGCTCCACACCAAACAGGCTCCCTATCGCACTTATGCTATGGCGTATACGATTCCGCGCGGGACCATGCCCGACGCGCTGTACTGGGACACGCTCGACCCCTACCACTATGTCCGCTTACAACCAGGCCCTGGCACGACCGATTACCTGATCGTGGGCGGCGCCGATCACAAGACCGGCGAAGCCGACGACGCGTGGGTGCGTTTCGAGGGACTCGAATCCTGGATACGGGGACTCGTTCCGGAGCTCGGCCGCGAAACCCACCGCTGGTCCGGCCAGATCATGGACCCAATCGACTATAGCGGCTTCATCGGCCGCGCCCCCGGCGCCAAAAACGTTTACATCGCGACCGGCGATTCCGGACAGGGCATCACCCACGGCGTCGTCGCCAGTCTGATCACCAAGCGCGGCAGTGCCTGGGAAGAGCTGTATGACCCCTCGCGCAAGACCGTCTCGGCGATCAAGAATTTCATCACGGAGAACGTGACTGCGGTCAAGAATTTTGGGGAGTACGTTCCGCCCGGCGAGCTCAAATCCACCGAGGACCTGATGCTAGGCCAGGCGCGATCATCCGCGAAGGCTTGGCCAAGATCGCAGCCTATCGCGGTGAGGATGGCACCTTGCATTGCCGCTCCGCCATGTGCACGCATGTCGGCTGCCACGTGCACTGGAATTCGCTCGAAATCTGTTGGGACTGTCCGTGTCACGGATCGCATTTTGCGATTGATGGGACTGCGCTGAACGCCCCCGCCGTGGCGCCGCTTGCGCTCGCCTCGCCTGCAAAGACGAAAGCCAAAACAAAAGCAAGCGAACGCGTTTGAAACCGTGCGAGGGTCATGCAGCTTGAGCGCCAGCTTAAAATCGCTCTCGCCGAGAGCCGCCTCTTGATTCTCGGCGCACAAGTTTTATTCGGCTTCAGTTCGCGCTAGATACCTACGTCGCTGCCGGGCGTTCGCTGCAATCCGACGCAGGTGCCATGGCGCTGGCCGTTTCTGCCGCACTGGTTCTTCTTGGGGTCTGGTACGTCTATCCACTATGGCGGCGCATGAGGGCAACTTGACCATGGCCGAGCCGTCTCACCTCGTTCCCCTTGCGGAGCGCACCCTTAGGCTCGCGCGGGAAAAGGACTTGACCCTTGTCGCGGCCGAATCCTGCACCGCCGCCAAACTGTCGGCCCTGCTCTCAGAAGCCCCCGGCGCGACCGAGCACCTGCATGGCGGCTTTGTCACTTACACCAAAGCCAACAAGATCAAATCACTTGGAGTCTCCTCTGAACTGCTTCAACAGAAAGGCGCGGTCTGCCGTGCCGTTGCGGTGGCGATGGTAAAGGGCGCCTTGGCCCGTTCACCGGCGGATCTGGCCGTAGCCATCACTGGCGTCGCCGGTCCCGCTCCCGACGAAGACGGCAATCCGGTCGGGTTGGTCTGTTTCGCCGTGGCGCGCAAGGACAGGAATCCATGGCACGAGGAAATGCGCTGTCGGAGCATTGGACGCGAGGATGTGCAGGCGAAAGCGATGGCAGAGGCGCTCCCTGCTCTTATCCGCCTGCTTGAAACGCAGTGACCATATTGAAAGGAAGCGGGATCCCTCAGGACCTGATCCATGGACGTCGGCGCAGCCCAGGCGATCTTGATGTACTTCGTGCTGCCGCTGTGGCTGGCGGCAGGCTTCGCCGATTATTTATGCCACCGGGCGGCATCAATCGAGACAACAAGCGGCTGGAAGGAGTCTCTCCTTCATCTGCTTCAGTTCGGTGAAATGGCAATTCCAACTCTCGCGGCGATATTCCTTGAGATCAATGCGTTCATCATCGCCGTCATGATTGTTTGCCTTATTGCCCACGAGGCCACGGCGATTTGGGACGTGGACTACGCCTACCGTAGGCGCGAGGTGACGCCCATCGAACAGCACGTGCACAGCTTTCTTGAAATGCTCCCACTCATGGGATTGCTCATCATCGTCACGGTGCATTGGCCGCAGTTTCTTTCCTTGATCGGAGTCGGCCAGGAAACCGCCAAATTTACGGTGCGTCTCAAGCAGCCGCCCTTGCCGTGGCTCTACGCGAGCACAATCCTTTTGCTGGTCCTTCTCTTTGAAGTCCTGCCATATATGGAAGAGCTCCTTCGCGGTATCAGATGCCGAAAAGCGCAGCCACCACAGGGTTAGCTGGGCTCCTCCGAATCATTCGGTCACTTTGCGAAAACATGGATTGGAATAGAATCGAAGGTAACTGGAAACAGTTCCAGGGAAAAATCAAAGAAAAATGGGGCAAGCTAACGGACGATGATCTAACGATGGTAAATGGACGTCGCGAGCAGCTGGAGGGAAAGATACAGGACCGTTATGGCTATTCGCGCGATCAAATACGCAAAGAGGTCGATGACTGGCTAAAGACGACGTCATAGCGGGCAACTGGCGGGCTGGGGCACTAGCACTGGCGGAGCCAGGCCGTTCAGATCGGCGAAGGATGCTGTCACCTCTCGCCCCGGCCGACTTATTTGTCCAAGCGGCCCGCCCGATTGGGAATGACTGGCAAACGCGCAGCCCGTTCTGCAATCTGGTACATAACTCTGCCAATTGCACCATCTGACACTGAGTGGCAGGATCCTGTACCGCGCCAGCCACCTCTATGCAGTTCGGCTCGTTTACGCAGTCGCTGAACCAGCGGAGCGTGCCGGTGGTGTGTGATTGAACGCCTACAATCGCATTAAATCGTCTTTACCATGCAGTCCGGTCATGACCAGCCTGGGTGCACCACGGCAGCGGCAAGTCGAGGTGCGGAAATTCAAGGTGCACGCAGCAGCTCTACTAAATCCGCAACAATGCGATCGGGAGAAACGGGCTTCCTCAAAACGGGGCTTCCCGGCCAGAGATGCAAGAGCCGATCGCAGTCGTGGCCGGTATGGAACAGGAACGGCACGCGTCGCTGAGCCAGTCGAGTGGCAACGTCAAACACTTCCCACGCGCCTACACGAACGTCGAGTATACCGCCGGCAAGATTATCGTACTCGGCTTGCCGCAACGCCTCGGGTATCGACATCGCGAGGAGGACCTTTGCCCCAGCATCGGTGAGCGCCAGCTGCAGCTCAAGAGCGACTAGCGCCTCGTCCTCGACGAGCAAAATGCAGCGGTTAGCCAACGGCGCTTGCCACTCCACTCTTTTCATTATCGGAGACTCCGATAGTCGTGGCCACCTGGGTCAAGGGCGCTTTAATGGTGGCCGTCAAACCCTCAACACCATACTCTAGGTCGATCGTACCGCCGAGGCCGCGTGCGCTCTGCGCGAGCAACATCGAGCCGAAACCCTTTCGATTCGGCACAGACACTGGCGGCCCGCCCCGCTCATTCCAGTGGATGACAAGCTTTGCTTCCCGCCCCGGACCTACCGTCGTAGATTCGATGCAGAGGTGCCCGCTCGAAACGCTGAGGGCACCGTACTTCACGGCATTTGTGGCTAGCTCGTGCATGATCAAGGTCAGCGAAATGGCCGCGTTTGCAGAGATAAGCACCGGACAATCTGATATGCTCACGCGGCGTTGCGATAGAAAGGGTGCAAGCGCCTTCGTAAGGACCTGATTGACCGACACGGAGTTTGTCAAGGTCGGTCCCTCTGATGAGATCGTAGGCTCTAGAGAGCGCGGAAAGCCGATCCCGAAGGGAAGCCACAAGCTGCTGTGGCGTCTCACAATGGCGCGCAGAAAGCCCGATCAAAGCTGAGATCATCGCGAACAGATTTTTGACGCGGTGATCGAGTTCCCGCAGCAGGAGTTCGCGCGCGTCCTCGCTCCGCTTGCGATCTGTAATGTCAAAGTTCACGCCAATCATACGCACCGGGACGCCATCGAGATCGCGAATGCACTTACCTTGACCGAGAAGCCAGCACACGGACCCATTCGGCCGAATAATCCTGAATTCGGCGACGAAACTTTCATACGAGGACTTTGAGCGCTCAACGAGCTGAGCAAACTGCTCGCGATCGTCGGGATGAACAATATTAAAGAATTCATCCCCAATGGGCGCATCGGGCGCATCTGGAGCGTACCCGCAAAGCTTGTATTCGGCTGCATCCCAAAAGCCGCCGCCTGTCATCAGGTCCCAATCCCACACTCCCATGTGTCCAGCTTCGAGCGCCAGACGTAGGCGATCAGAGGTTTGTTGTAACCGCTGTTCATTATGCTTTCGCTCAGTGATCTCTTCGACCGTCGCACCGATTGCGGCGATTCTGCCGTCAGGCGTTCGCAGAGGATAATATTTTTCGTGCCAAAACCGAGTAACGCCCGGCAGTTTGGGGGTTTCCCCCGATATCTCAGCCTCAACCACCTCGCCGGTCTGCAGTACCTGTCTAAAATTTGACTCCACTCCACTCCGGAGCGTGGGCACGATGTCCCATGCCGCGCGACCGATGTGTTCAACGGCGGCAGTACCATTCATCTCTGCCAGCGCCTCATTGATCCTCAAAAAACGAAAATCGTGATCGAAGAGCGCCAGGCCGATCGGAGCGTTGTCGTAGAGCGCCTCGATCTCTGCAAGACGCTCCTTTAGGCCCCCCTCTATGCGCTTGCGATCTGTAATGTCCCGCGCTATCACCGAGATGCCCTCGACGTTTCCGTCGGAACTCTGGATTGGCGATACGCTCAGCGCAACGTCAATGGATTTCCCGGCCTTGCAAACCCGGACGGTCTCGCGATGGAATGTCTCGCCATGTGTGACCCTGCTCAGTATCGATGAGATTTCTTCCTGCTGTTCCGGAGGGACAAGCACGTGAATTCTTCGTCCAACGGCTTCCTGTGACCTGTACCCATACAATCGTTCGGCGGCAGGGTTCCAAGTTGTGATGGTGCCATCAACAGTTAAAGTATAAATGGCATCCGCGCAGGAGTTGATGAGGGCCTCGTGCCGAAGTCGGAGTTCCTGTCCGCTCAGATCGGTCACTGTCAGGCAAAAAACGTGCAAGTCATCGATGATGACACTTGAACGGGAAACGCGCGCGTGTAGGATTTGGCCGCCACTCTTACGAAGAAGAACATCATAACGAGTCGTTTGCTGAAGCGCTTTTTTCAACTCATCGTTTGGGAAATCGGCCACAAAATCAGCAAAATGCAGGCCGATGACACGCTCAACAGGCAGTGCGATCATTCGTGCAAATGCCGCGTTGGCATACAGGATCACTCCGTCGAAGGAAACGGTCAACGCTCCCTCTGCCATTTTTTCAACTAGTGCCCGGTACGGGTCAGCGGCGCTTTTCAAGGTATAAACAGCAGGGGCGCCGGCCGCATCGACTACGATTGCATCCACGGCTCCGCTGCGGATAGCCTCCAGCGTCTCTTCCGCTTCTGCCAGCCTTCTGCGGAGACTCGCCAGCTCGTTTCGTGGATCGATCTGTAGCGTACTCATGCTCAGGTCACTTTTACCGTCGCGTTCAGTCGTTCGCCATCGGACATGTCGCCAACCAAGAGACGCACGGGTTTTGGCTCATGGCGAACGAGTGTCGGGGACACGATTACATTAGCCGGCTGTGCACGATCAGGGTGTTCGTAAAGGTCGACAATCTCCAGATCGTAAGCGCCTTTCAGTTCCCGATCGCAGAAGCTTCGGACATTCGAAACCGCCTGCATTGAGCGCGACGTGGCTCCAGTGACAAAGAGCGTCAACTCATAAGATAATCGCGACATTCACCAGTCCTCGTCGTCAGCGGTGGGGACGAATATCAAGCCCTACCAGAACTCGATCTTCGTTCGAAAGATCGCCGATGATCTTTTTCAGTGGCTGGGGCAACCGACGGACCAATGTCGGTAGCGCCAGGATTTGGTCACCTTTGGCTAGCTGGGGCCGTTCTATAAGATCAATGACCTCAATCGAGTATCGTCCAGCTAGATGCTCTTTGCAGATCCGAGCGAGATTGTTAATAGCTCGTATCGACTTGTCGGTCTGACCTGCTACATAAAGTCGAAGATCCCATCTTTCGATTTCGCCGATTTCAGGCATCCTGGACAGCCTTTCTGCCCCACAGCCGAACGCTGGAACCCGCGGCGTCAGGACCTACCTGCTCTGGTATGTCAGTTAGTTCTATTCCAGCGTTAGTGATCTCCATCCTGCGCACCCGGCTCGAATGCGGCATACCCCGGGACTTGACGACGTGCAGCTGGCGAACAAGCGCGTTTCCCGAAGGCACGTTACGCACGATGATCCACGTATCCATTATTGACGAAATTTGCAGGGCAGTGTTGCCCTCGTCCTGCTGCAGGCTTAGGAATAATGCAGTCACGTTGGCGGCCTTCAGGTAATCAATGAGACGCAGCAACATGGTATGCGTCTGAGCCCCCGTGCCGCTTGCCATAAGGGCCGACAGCGGGTCGACGATGACCAGATCCGGATGAAAGTCCTGCACCTGCTTGAGCATCAATGCCAAATGCATTTCCAGTCCCTGCAGGCTCGGACGCGTTGAAATGCAGTGTAACAAGCCTTGGTCGCGCCATCGCTGCAGGTCAATGCCGATCGAACGCATATTGCGGGCGAGCTGGTTAGGACTTTCCTCGAAGCTAAAGAAGATGCACCGCTCCCCACGCTTGCAGGTTACATCTGCTAACTGCGCGGCAATGCTGGTCTTGCCTGTGCCTGGACCACCACCGACGAGTATACTGCTCCCCTTGTAATAGCCTTTGTAGTCGAGCATGGAATCGAGCCCCGCAAGACCGGTTGGCACCCTCTGTGTAGAAGCCACGTGAGTGAGGCCCAGAGAGGTAACCGGCATGACCGTGATGCCGCTACTGTCGATCAAGAATGGATACTCGTTCGTGCCGTGAGCTGAACCGCGGTATTTAACCACTCGCAGGCGTCGGGTCGAGAGATCGTCGATGACACGATGGTCGAGCAGGATGACGCAGTCTGACACATACTCTTCAATTCCGTGGCGAGTGAGGCTCCCATCGCCGCGCTCAGCGGTGATCATGGTCGAGAGGCCATGCTCTTTCAGCCAGTCAAACAGGCGGCGCAATTCACTGCGCACGACAGCTGCGTTCGGGATACCGGCGAAAAGAGTATCGATGCTGTCGAGTACCACCCGACGCGCACCAATTTTTTCGGCAGCAAAGTCGAGACGCACAAACAACCCTTCCAAATCGTACTCGCCAGCCTCCTGTATCTGTTGCCGATCGAGATGGACGTGATCCAAGACAAGCAGTTCACGAGACTCCAGCGCAGGAAGATCAAAACCTAGCGGCGCTACATTTACCGCAAGATCCCCAGTCCGCTCATCGAACGAGATAAACACTCCCGGTTCACCACAGTCGAGCGCGCCGTGCACCAGGAAAGTCACAGCTAGCAAAGTCTTGCCGCAACCTGGGCCGCCACAAATCAATGTCGGACGGCCTGCCGGAAAACCGCCCCCAGTGAGCTCATCAAGCCCCTTAATCCCGGAGGGCGCTTTCTGGAGCTGGTCAACCATCAACGTCCCCGCTCTCTTAACATGCCTGCACGCATTCAAAATTTTAGAAGGTGGGATAGCCACTTTTACATACGTGTACCCGATTGCGCTTTGACGCAGGTCAAACAGGATAGGCTTCCCGCTTAGAAGCGTGACAGAAGCAGAAGCCCGACTAATGTTGCGCTGACCAAGTCGGAATTCTCGGGACTAGTCGGGGTTAGGGGAGATACCCCCGAGTCTCGCCGGGAACCCCAAAAGCCAGCTAAAGTTCCGCGCCGAGGATAACCCGCAGACGACGGCCGGGGTAACTGGCCACCGGAATCAAGGTACTTGAAGGAATCCATGCCGCCTAAAGCGGAGCCTCGGCCGAGCAGAGGCATCAATGGCACCTAGAGAGAGCATTACACCTCCAGAGAGCATTACATTGGCGAGAGGAAAAACCCTGGGCTGCTCTGTTGCCGCTCCGCCTCAATCTCATCGAGGCGTCAGGCGCGACATCCTGTTTTATCTGCGCCAGCTCCCTATCGACGGGTGTACTCATGCCCATTCGATTTGCGACTTCGGAAACGATTGCGGCCAGCTTAGTAATTTCTTGTTCGGCCACAGCGGCTTGATTCAACCCGTCATGCGATCGACCGGCGCCATATCTATGCTGCCTCTTTGTTGGCCTGCTGTTCTGCAAGTTGCGTCAAGAGGCTGTCAGTCTTTTTCTCCTCCTGGAGAGAGTGGCATCGAGCAACTTGACTACTTCATTCATCCCAAGCTGGGCCGCCCAGCTTTTCAGGCTTCCATACCTTGCGATCTCATAATGCTCCACGGCCTGGGCCGCGGCGATGATACCTGCATCTAGTGCTCCGATCCCTTGAACTCCTGAGCAACTTCGGTCGCCTCCTCGATTATGCCCTGAGTTGCCTGACACATTTTCGCCCGCGGAGGTTTTTCGAGCAGCTCGAAAACCTGTTCGAGACGATCGATTTGCTCTTCGGTTTCGCCACGGTGTTTCTGAAACGCGTCGGCCAATTGCTCAGACTGCGCAAATTTCTCCATTTTCGACAGCGCCCGCAGAATCTGTTTTTCGGCCGAATAGGTGTCCTTGAGCGTTTCGAGGAAAAGGTCTCCTAAGGTTTTCTCTTTCGCTGCCATTTGTCTGCTCCATCGCTGAGCGATTAATGTAAGGCGGCAGCCTCTGTTCCGTCGGAACAAAAAGAAATCGGGGGCTCAGCTCAGTGCCACCCCCTTTTGTCGAAGCTCCCACTCGCCGAACCGAGAAAGTCCCCGCCTGTTTTGGCGAACACGCTTCCGGTAAACCCCGATAATCTTCTTTGCTACGGCGCGCTGTTTCCGTCTGCATGCCAATGCGCCGCTTGCCATCATCATCTGTGCTTCTACGAAAGCCGCCATTTTTTTTGCGCACCATGCGATGGACTTCACTTTCCGCGAGAGCCCCACCAGCGGTAACTCGCATCATTCGAGCCGCAATAACACATGGCGCTTGCTGCTTCATACAATTGCCTTACATTGGCACTGTCCAGTCCAGCAAATAACCAATCAGAGCGAACGCGATCAGGAGGCAATACGTCGCCAGGAGACCATTGCCCCACGCCCTCTCCCGCTGCCGCCAATTTCGGATCGTCATGGGTCGTTCCGCTAACTCAGTTGGGACGCCAACTTAGTGTGTCGCATTTTGTTCCCAGGGGGATAGGTTTCGCTGTGCTCAGCGACAAAACAGGTTGACTTATAATTTTGTAATTTGGCGAACGCCTCACAACCGAAGCCCCGGCTGTGACACCGGGGCTTGTGCTAGACGACGTGACCTTTTGGAAAGGCGGGTGCCGTCAAGCGAAGGGAAAATCCAGTAACCGCGCTAGAGTTCCGATGCTCTCTGTCTTTTTTTGATCCGCCGAAATAACGTCGATAGCATCCGATGAATTCTTTCGACGAGCATTCGAAAGCGAATAGTTAATCGGGTAATTTTCCTAACGCCGCGCCAGGACCTCGTAGGTGGGCTTTATCGTGAACGTTTTTGCCGGTGCAGATGAAAATTCTTGATGGGGAATAAGAAAAAGCCTCTAGGACATGGGTTGCCTTGCACCTCGCGGGCGCCGCGATTAAAAAATTTGAAACAGAACCGGCTACCGACGTGAGCCGGATCGTCCAGCGGGCAGAAAGATCTGCGCAAGCCGCCTTGACGCGGAACGCCGCAGCGGAATTCAGGACGAACTGCTCATGTGAATGATAGACAAATATCTGCGCGGTTGCGGCTGCCGGGTGGGCGACGCGACCACGACCGACCAGGCAATGAGCGTGCTCAGAACCGACTACGTGGACATCGTCTTCTCCGACGTGCAGATGCCCGGGCGCTTTGATGGTTTGGGTCTGGCGGCTTGGATTCGCCGCGAGCGGCCGGACGTTAAACTTATCTTGACCTCTGACGTGCCGGGAGCGGCCGCGATGGTGCGGGGACTATGCACGGACGCACCGCTAATGAGCAGGCCATACGAGCCAGAGGAGGTGGTGCGCCGGATTCGGACGCTTCTTGAGCAGTAGCGCTCCATGCATGTGCAGACTGTCCCGTTAGGCGGAGCGACGTAAGGACAATGGCTAAGGGTCTGACAGGCTCGCTCGGCGGGCAGCGAAGTTCGGTAGATGCCGCGGCCGAGCGGCTCGGGGTAGGAAGTGGGCCGGCATGGGCAGACATCAGGCGCGCGGGCTCGAACCCGGCCACTTAGAAGTGCAAACCCAAAGCAACGGCGGTAGCGATTACCGGAGTGAGTGAATGGGCTCGGCATGGATGTTGGGCCATGCGAATATCAGCTCGACGGTATCTAGCAGACGGTCAGGGGCGGCATGATGCACCATGTGTCCCGCTGTAGGTACGGAACGCACGACCGATCGCTCTAGCGCCCGATGCAATTGCGCCGTCTGACCTGGATCGACCACTTGATCGCTGTCGCCCACTATCAGCGCTGCCGGGCATGTCAGTTCCGCATATCGATGCTGCAGCCGAGCGGCGGCCGGGATCATCAGCGCCGTTTCCTCCGCGGCGGCCCTCAAATGCAGCGGCCGCACTGTCAGCAGCAATGGGAACTCACGCAAGAAGCGATCCGGCACCGGGCCTGGCTCGAACATTTTGCCGAGCAGCTTCGGCATCATGAGCCAGCTGAGCAGGGGCGAGATCGTGTAGCGCATCAGATTGCCCACAACCGGGACGGCCGGGGCGGATAGCAGCCAAACGTCTGTGCGCCAGGTGGGGAAATAATAACCAGAAGCGAGCACGAGACCTTGCACCAACTCGGGAAAGCGCAGCCCCAACGCCACCGTAACCAGCGTTCCCCAGGAATGTCCGACCACAATCGCCCGCTCGACCCCGAGCCGACGCAATGCCGCGGCGAAGAGCTCCGCCTCCGCTTCCGGCGTCCAACTACGCCGACGCGGCCGCGTGCTGTGTCCAAACCCTGGACGGTCGAAGCACAAGACACGATAGCGGCGGCCCGCATCGTTCAGCACGCCGCTGATGACGAAATCTTGTACCATCATGCCATTGCCATGGAGCAGCACCAGGACGGGACCATCCTGATTGCCGCGATCGAGGTAATGCAGCCGGACGCCATCACATTCGACGAACGTTCCGATCGGGGGATAACGCCGGCTCACCACCGCCGAGAGGACGACGAGAATCGAAACAGTCAGCAGGACGATCTGCCAAGTTTGCATATGGTCCGCCTGAAGGTATCGGCGACCAAGTGCGAGCGCGCCTGGCTCACCGTCCCTTCATTCCGAATAACCTGCGAATGCCGTTGTTCCCACCTGGGTCCCGGGGCTCGCAAAAACCTGCCCCGGCCCTCCAAGGGCCCATCGCGGCGGGTGCGCGCTTCTTGGGCTTCTTCATTGAGTCCTCCTGTTTTGCCCGACGAGATTGCCTCATCCATCACTTTCGCTGGCAAAGCGCTGGCGTCGGCAACGTCGGCGGGCAGTATGTCTGAGTCTTTTAGAGGGTGCTACCCGACGGGGCTCGACGAAGGGGGGCCGGGGTACCAGCCCGGCCAAGCCAGGCCGAGCCCACTCGCACTTTCGCGGCGGTGTCGGTCACGGCCGCTCGCATTGCGTTCCTGAGCATCGTAACTCCTCCTAATTTCTGGAGACTACGTGTGGAAACCGCAAGCAGAAGCGGGCGATTGTGCAAAGCGTGAGGAGATCGAGGCCGTGACTGCCGTCGCCCATATCGGGATACGCTCGACGGAGCGGTCAGCGCTCGCCATGCCAGGGCTCCGCCACTTGCTCTGCTTCGCCCGATGCGGGTTCCTCCGAGTGGGAGGGAGCCGTGGGCACGTTCTCCTGCCCGGCTTGCGCAAGCTCGGACGCGCCGGCGAGGTTTTGTTTCTCGGCCTCTTTTTTGGTCTCGTCGTAGGCGTGCTCGGCGACACTCTTGGTTTTTTCGTATTGCTCCGCCGCAAGGGCCTGCGCGCGTTCTTTAAGCTGGTCGCTGGTCTCGCCCATCAGCTCGTCCTCTGTTTTCGTCGAGGGGAGTGCGGCACCGAGCGCCGCACCCAAGGCGAGACCGAGCCCAGCCAGGACCAGCGGCTGCTCCTTGCAGA
>WNFX01009874.1_pt1 | contig 16119 bp, 13 predicted proteins | sample 5400111 | NCBI WGS metagenome assembly WNFX01 (sample SAMN13153363, study PRJNA577476) | soil metagenome | isolation source: 40 cm soil or saprolite under grassland replicate 1 | place: USA:California | collected 2016-06-15 | reverse complement strand
CCCTTTCATGCGGTTGACGTAGGATCACTCGTAGCAGAGGCCATGGTCTGCTCCAGCATCCTCGTTCGTCCATGCGCCAGCGGCTAACTCGCTCGTCGCTTACCCCCCGTGTCGGGCCGCATCTGCAGCCACTGCCAGCCCCTGGAGGACCGCAAAGAACTCCGGTGATTGGCCCCTGAAGAGCCCATCGTCGGTCAAGGCTTTGAGCGCGCCCATGGCGGCCCCCTGTGTCTCAGTCGGGCGAATGATCGAGACGGGCGGGAACTTGCGGCTGAGGAAGACGGTAGGCTCGGGCATGATCAGGTTGGTCTGGAAGTCCTCCCCGCCAAACGGAGGGGCATTGAGGTCCGGAAACACCAACCCATTCGTGGGGTCGGTCAGAGCAGGCGCATTGCCTGCCTTGTCTTGCCAGGTCTGAAAGTGCATGGTCTCGGTGGGGCCGATACTGAGCAAGATGCGCAGCACTTCCGGATCGGTGACCCGCTGCGCCAGCGAGGGGTAGAGGCTGGTGCCACCTTGCTCGATGAACGCGAAGTGGAAGCCCGCTGTGTTGGCGATCGCCTGGATGTGGTTCTTCGGGGACAGGTCGGCATCAGATCTGGGAATGGCCGGAAACTGCCCTTTCAGCAACCCCGGGACGGCTGGTGGGAAGGTGTCCCCGAAATCGGGGTTCTTGGTGCGGCTGCGGTACTTCGTCCAGTAACTGGTGTCCACGGTGAGCTGCATGAGGTTGGTGAGCCGCCCGATTTGCTGGGCGCCGGTTGCTTTACTGCTGGGCAAGGTGCGAAACTTATCCAGATTGACGGGATCGCCACCTTTGGAAACCAGGTAGGCATTGATGAATGTGAAGTGGGTGAACTCATCCTCGGTATTGTCGTGGATATACTGGGACATGTCCGCATCCAGCACTGAAAGAGCCTTGATGTAGGCAGGACTCCCGCTGCCCCTGGGACTTCGCTGTCCTGGATGCCTCCGAGCTCGTTGTATTGTTGCCAGAAATCGGTTTCGAGGATTTCGGCCGCAGACAAGAACCGGAGAATGGCCGCGTCTCCCGGTGTGAGACCGCCACTTGCTTCTTCGGCGAAGGCCGGTAACCCATTGGCCAACAGCGCGGCGCCGATGGCTCCTGCTCCTCCTACCGCGAGTCCCTTACGCAAAAAGGAACGGCGGCTGGTAGAATTATTCGATTGTTGCACATTGTGTTCCATGATTTTCTCCTGATCGAGGCTAATTCCATCGAGAGGCACACGGGTCTAGACCCGTATGCTCCGTGAACAACGGATGAATATAATCTGTGTGGCCCCTTATAGCAACGACGTGGCAAAGACGTGCTGTTGATCAATACGCAGACGGGTTACAGATGGAGGTACTGTATCGACGGACCTAAAAGTGGCTCCTACCTCATCAGGACTGGCTAAAAAATGCTCGAAGGTCGCCAGCTATGCGCTCTGGGCCTTTATGGTTTGGCCTGCTCTGATTCGGCGCGCTGTGATCGAAATCGGGATACTCGATCCGCTTGACATGTGGCAACGTGTGGTTGAGAGCATCGAGGACGTCACGCAAAAACGCCGGACTTTTCGCACCGCCCAGCAAGAAGACGTCTGCGCGCATCCCAGCGAAGCTTTCAAGGCTCCCGTCCATTTCTTTGACCAGGAGCCCGTCAAAACGCTGTGTGGGGATGAGCGCTTCCATAGGGACGTCATTGGGTCCCAGCGTCTGTTTTTCTTTTTGGAGGTACCACTTTAAGAGTGGCAGAAGCAGCCAGCGCGGGAGCCGGCTGAGGTTATCCCCTTTGATAAAGGTAATCAGTGCTGAAGCCGGTTTGCCCTCCGCTATCTCACGATCAAACCTGGGTATCCATGACGTAGAGATAGAGCCATGCTGAGAAAGCGGCGGCTCGTAGACGGCAACTTTGCGTACAGACGACAAGGTCAGTGCTGCTTGCAAGGCGATGAGCCCGCCAGAACTGTGACCAAACACGAAGTGCGCGCCCGTCTCGGTCAAGAGGGCATCAACATCCTCACATTCTTTGGTCATGCAGTACTGATCGCCATGCGGCCCGCTCAAGCCACGCCCCCGCCGATCTAGCAGATACACCGTAAAGGCGCCCGAAAGCGCTGTTGCCAGGCGCATATAGTGTTGTGAGGCTTGAAACCCGCCAGGCAAGAGGATCAAGCCAGGGCCGCTGCCGATTTGCCGATACCCAATCGTCGTGCCGTCCGCCGATGTGGTAGAACCAGTGGTGTATGCTCGTGCTGAAGTGTTCAATGCAATGCTCCTTTGCGCGAGAACGGCGAACGCTGACGCGCGCAATAGAGCGCTGCCAGCTACGCGACTGACAATGGTGAAGAAGGCGATTGTTGTTCTTGCGATCCTCGCTCCTCTCTCTTACTCAAGATGAAACCGCTTGGACTGCACCACTATCCACCGCACTAAAAAGGCGAGGAAGACGGGGAAAAAATAGAATGCCAGGGGAGTGAAGTTATCCTGAACGGCACTGGCTCCAGGCGGGGCATCCAGATAACAAGACGCATGATTGACTCCTTTCTTATCTCAGGGCAGAGCAAGCCGTTGCTGACCAACCGAGACAATCTGATGCAGCGTCTTGAGTTGTTCGCGCAGCGCAACCTCTCCAACAGCCGTGATCCGGTACGGACGGACGAAGGGTCAGAAAAGCGCCCGAGGTCGGACTGTTTTTTGTGCATGGGAGACATTCACCTTCGCTATGCATTCTTACGCTATACAGCACAACTTAGTATATTGGACTAAGAATACCATGGATGTGGGGAGGTGTCAAGGACCAGTTGCTTCGAATAATCTCCGTACCAAAACAGGCGTTCAATCATTGTGACTGCGGTTACAAGTGGGAAGAGTGGTGTGAGGCAATTTCTACGCCGGTATGTTGCCTGGCTTCTTCGTCATCGGCTGGCTAGGGCCGTTCACGCCAAGCGGGTTTGTGATATTCGTCCTTGTAGGATTTGCCACCTCGATTATATGGACGTGGATTGTCAACAACGCGAAAGGGAGCATTCTTATCGCGATCCTGCTCCATTCCGCGAGCAATGCGAACACGGCATTGATTTTAAAGTTGCTGCCTGTGTCGTCTCCCGCGGTTTTCCAGGAGGGTACGCTTTTGATTTATGGTGCATATGTTGTGTGTGCGCTGGTGGTTATCATTTTTACAAGGGGGCGGTTGTCGTATAAAGCGGGTAATGTAGAGCAGAAGATAGGTGCATCTCAAGCAGCAGTGGCAGCAAACACTGGTGGCGATCAAGCGTTTTGAGCGTGAGGAGTTTTAGCGTTTTTCGTGGGGGGAGCGGAATGTGATACAGTGTGGTTGTAGAGGTTCCTTCGATGGCACAATGGTAAGGTTTATCATGTTGGTGAGGGGGAGGTTTTTTCGGGAGGTCGATAAATCGGCGCTGGGCGCGGCAGGAGGACGGCACTGTCATGCTGAGCACATTCGCTACGCTCAGTGTAAACTCCGCGAAGCATCTCGACGCCCATCGCGACAGACCCTTCGCTTCGCTCAGGGTGACAAGAAAGGGCCATCTCATTCAATGACGTACTGTCATGCTGAGCACATTCGCTACGCTCAGTGTAAACTCCGCGAAGCATCTCGACGCCCATCGCGACAGACCCTTCGCTTCGCTCAGGGTGAAGAGAAGTTGATGCATATTGGTTGACCGCGAGGGTCAACCCTACTATACACGGATTCGCCGGGTTTTTTTTGTTATGAAAGTTCAAGCGCAGGAGAGAGTTGCTATGAGAATTCGTGAAGCCGAGCTGCGCGATGCGGCTGCGATGGCGCGAGTGAGTGTGGATAGTTATCGCAGCGCCCATCGCGACCAGGTTCCAGAAGAGAGTTTGATGAAGTTCACCTACGAGGAGTCTGAACGCAACTGGGCACGCACCCTGCGCGAATTCAATGAATCAGCCGAGCGCGAGGAGTACATCTATGTCGCAGAAAATGATGAGGGCCTCCTCATCGGTGTGGCAATGGGAGGACCAGAGCGCTCGAACCACCCCCTCTATACTGGGGAAATCTATTTCCTCTATTTGCTCCCAGAGTATCATCGTCAGGGCATCGGACGCCAACTGACCATCAGCGTGGTAAAGCGCCTGGTTGATCAGGATGTTTTTATGAAGCGCTTGGGGGACAACTCGTGCTAGAAGAACAGTTTGAGGAGAGAGGCGCTGTGCTTGCCGGGGTCGGGTATGGGTGGAGAGATGTGAGCGAGTTGCTGCACTCCGGTTGAGCAGAACCGTGAGGCCTACATGTTATCGCAATGGATATTTTCAAGATATATCACCCCTCATACAAGAGGACGCGGGCGACGCAAGCGTCCCCTCCCATCGTCCACGCCTCCCCCGCCCCTACGAGATACACGGCTGTTCCCTTTATTCGTCGGGCACTTCTTCTAATAAGTCTGATACAGAAACATTAAGGGCTTTTGCGAGTCGTTCGAGTGTGGTTGTATTTACTCCTCTAAAAGGTTCTTTCCATATTCTTTTTACTGTTAAGAAGGATACATCCGATGCCCTTGATAAACTGGACATGTTGAACCCCCTGGATTCAGCGATTTCTTTTACTTTGAGACGTATCATCCTTTTACCTTTTGGGAGCATGGTGTGCCAATTGTAGCAGAGCGAAGTTATTGACGGAATTAATGAAAATATGTTAATGTATTTATATTAATCAAATTTGTTCAATGGTGTTGATGAAAGAGATGATTGCGCAGTCATGGCAAGAGAATTGCTTAAGTTGAGGATGAAGCATGGGTTGTCTTTAAATTATGTGGCGGATATTTGTGGGTTTGATGTGGTGTACGTGGCGAGGATGGAATTGGGGGTGCCTGTCGGGTTGTATTATGCGAACAGGCTGCGACAGTGCCTGGCAGCGCACCTGGGTTTGACGCTCACGGAGGCGGTTTTGCCTATTGTGCTAACCGGGGATGAAGGGGGATCGAGTATTCAGATTGGGATGAGAGGGTGATGATGATAAGATGGTTATGTGTACATTCTTGACATACTTGCTACAATGGCCCCAACACTAGATAGTTTTGACCAGTCATTTCATGTCAGAATTTCGCAAACGAAAGGCCAGCCAGATTCATGCCACGCATATTTGACAACATAGAGCAAAAACTCTTGCCTGCTTTGAAGGATAACCTTGAGGTGTCGGAGCGGGCAGATTTTTGCGTTGGCTATTTCAATTTACGCGGCTGGAAACAGATCGACTCATATATAGAGAATTGGTCTGGCCTGGATGGTCATTGTTGTCGTCTTCTGGTTGGGATGCAGAAATTACCAGAAGATGAGTTGCGTGCCTCGTTAAGTATGATTGCAGAAGAAGCAGGCATGGATAACCAGACAGCTTTACGGATCAAAAAACGGCTGGCAGAGGAGTTTCGCAACCAGTTAGCCTCGGGTGTACCTACGAATGCTGATGAAGCGGGATTGCGACGGTTGGCGGCACAAATAAAGGCCGGGAAGGTTGTCGTCAAACTCTACTTGCGTCATTTGCTACATGCCAAACTGTATTTGCTCTATCGCTCTGACCGTATCAATCCTATAACTGGCTACCTGGGAAGTAGTAATCTGACGTTTTCTGGCCTATCACATCAAGGTGAGTTGAATGTCGATGTTCTCGACCATGATGCATGCCAAAAGCTGGCGAAGTGGTTTGAGGGTCGTTGGAATGATCGCTGGTGCCTGGATATCTCAAAAGAGTTAGTAGCCATTATCGAGGAAAGCTGGGCACGCGAAACACCTATTCCTCCCTATCATATCTATGTGAAGATGGCCTATCATCTTTCCCAGGAAGCGCGTGCCGGACTGGCAGAGTTCAACATTCCGGGCGATTTCGGCAACAAGCTCTTTGACTTCCAGAAGGCTGCTGTCAAAATCGCTGCACATCACTTGAACAAGAGAGGTGGTGTATTGATTGGCGACGTGGTTGGTTTAGGTAAGACGCTAATGGCTACCACTCTGGCACGCATCTTCGAGGATGATTATTTTTTGGAGACACTGATCATTTGTCCGAAAAACCTGGTCAAGATGTGGGAAGACTACGCCGCACAATACCGATTACGTGCACGAGTATTATCAGTTAGTCTGGTGAGCCGGGAATTGCCCAATATGCGGCGTTATCGCCTGGTGTTGATAGACGAGAGTCACAACCTGCGTAACCGTGAGGGAAAGCGATACAAGGTAATCCAGGATTATATTGAGAAGAACGAGAGTAAGGTCATTTTGCTTACAGCTACACCATATAACAAAGCATATACCGACCTCTCAAACCAACTGCGGCTTTTTCTACAGGAAGATAAAAACCTGGGTGTCCGGCCCGAAAGGCTCCTGCGCGATATAGGTGAGACACAATTTTTTAGCAAATTCCAGTGCTCCGTACAATCATTAAGGGCATTTGAAAAGAGTAATTATGCTGATGACTGGCGTGAGCTTATGCGTTTGTACATGGTACGCCGTACACGCACTTTCATCCAGAATAACTACGCTGAAATTGATCCGGTAGATGGGCGTAAGTATCTCACATTTGATGATGGCACACGGTCGTATTTCCCTGCAAGAGTACCCAGAACAGTGAGGTTCAGCATAGCAGAAAGCGACCTGGAAGACCAGTACGGACAACTCTACGCAACCAGCGTGGTAGAGATGATAAATTCACTGAACCTGCCACGTTACGGGCTGGGCAATTATGTCGTCGCGAAGCCAAAGGAACCACCGACAGCAGCAGAAGCGAAGGTGCTTGACGATCTATCACGCGCCGGAAAGAGATTGATGGGTTTCTGCCGCACTAACCTTTTCAAACGACTGGAGAGCAGTGGTGCCGTTTTCATTGAGTCGATTGAGCGGCATATACTTCGGAACTTCATTGTTCTGTACGCCATCGAGCAGGGACTGCCTATACCAATAGGCACCCAGGATGCTGGTCTACTGTATACGGGCATAAACGATGAGGATACAGATGTTTTAGACCTGGTAGAAGGAATGCCTGGTGACGAGGAGAATAATAATACTGTACAAGGGATAATAGAAACCAGTTTCCGGGATACGGGTGTCGAAGCGGAGTTAAAAAGACGTGCCGCTGAAATCTACAACGAATATACGAACATGTACAAAAGTCGCTTCAAATGGGTACGCCCCCACCTTTTCCATAAAAACTTAGCTCATGCTTTGTACCAGGATGCCATATCCTTGCTCAAAATAGTGAAAACGTGTGGTAGATGGAATACTGACAAAGACGAAAAATTAAAAGCTCTTATAGAGCTGCTTACGATTGAGCACCCCGATAAAAAAGTGCTCATCTTTACACAGTATGCCGATACGGTACGCTACCTGGAGACGCAACTCAAGGCATACGGCATTTCCTACATGGCAGGAGTTACAGGCCAGTCGGATGACCCCACAGCTTTAGTGTGGCGCTTTAGCCCGGTCAGCAATAACAAATGCGAGATGATAGGGCCGGGAAACGAACTGCGCGTGCTGGTCGCGACGGATGTACTCAGTGAAGGACAGAATCTACAGGATTGCTCTATTGTGGTCAACTACGATTTACCGTGGGCAATTATCAGACTCATCCAGAGAGCGGGACGTGTAGATCGCATTGGTCAACTGTCTGATGAGATTTTCTGCTATACCTTCCTGCCAGCGGAGGGTGTGGAGCGTATTATTCGCTTGCGCGAACGCGTGCGCAGCCGACTACAGCAGAATGCCGAGGTCGTTGGCACTGACGAAGCCTTTTTTGAAGACGACCAGAATGATCAAGCGGTTATCGACCTCTACAATGAGAAAGCGGGGCTGCTGGACGGAGATGCTGATGGAGAAGTTGACCTGGTGTCGAATGCATATCAAATATGGAAGAACGCAATCACTGCGAATCCTGGTTTACAGAAGATCATACCCGAGTTGCCGCCAGTAGTCTATTCTACCAGGCTGCATAAACCGGTAGAGAAGGAACCTGAAGGCGTACTGGTCTATATGCGTACCGCGGAAGGCAACGATTCACTGGTCTGGGTCGATAAAAATGGCCTCAGTGTCACAGAATCGCAACTGGCTATCCTCAAGGCGGCAGAATGTGTCCCTGGCGCTCCAACGCTTCCCAGGCGGAGCGATCATCACGAGCTGGTGAAACAGGGCGTCGAACTGATTGTTTCCGAAGAAAAGTCTCAAGGGGGGCAGCTTGGTCGACCATCGGGGGCGCGCTACCGAACTTATGAGAGACTCAAGCGCTATACAGAGTCGATGAAGGGTACGTTATTAGTAACCGACGAGCTGCGCAAGGCAATTGAAGAGATTTACCGCTACCCCCTGCGCCAGGGAGCTACTGATACGCTTAATCGCCAGTTGAAGACGGGTATCAGTGAGGAGCGATTGGTGAGCCTGGTACTGGCATTGCGTGACGAGGACCGCCTGTGTATCGTCGAGGAAGAAGCACAAGCACAGGAGCCAATTATTCTGTGTTCGCTTGGGTTAGCGGGATGGTAGCCTGCCTCTGACACCCACATAAATTTATAAATGGACCATAGAGGATAGTATACTATCCCCAATGCTGTTTTATATATGCGTTCGCCTCTTTCATATTCATGTCAAGCTTCCCATTACCATGACGAACATAAAACTTGCTATTTCTTACATAGACAGGCTCTGTGGAAGGCTGGACATCGATGCAACATACATCCTTTCCTCCTATCGAGTGGAAGGTTATTTTGTAAAAGACTGTACATTCTTTGCCAAGATCATCGCTCAATGTATTACTAAGGAATAGCTGATATCCATCACTATTCTGCCGACTTTGCTGCGCATGAGCCACCTTATAATCATCTTCCAGCCCAACAATCGTCCCATTATCTTCAACACCTATCAACACCTTGCCGCCCTCTTTATTCAAGAATGCCGCCACTGCCTGTACAACCTTGTCTTTCATACTGTTATCTTTCGTTTTTGTAAATGGATTACAACAAGCTGCCATTTTAAACTCTACCCTATCATTTTCACCTTTACTAATCAGTTCAGCAAGATGTAGGTCATCAGGTCCAAGGTCAAAAGTACGGTATGCGTCCAGGGCTGTATCCTTGATTTGCTGCTCTACTAATGGGAAAGTATCTAATATGTGAGAAAACTCTTCTTCATTCAGGCCATACAGATGGGCAATGATCCCATCAAGCTCTGCCCGTAATTTCGCCCGATCAGTCGCATCAATGGCTGCTACTGACGTTGACCACACGGTATCAATCATTATCGACTCCCATAATTCTTGAAACTCTGAGGTTGTACAGATAAGTTTTGCAGCACGCTCCACTATCATTCTAAAAAATATGTCTTGTTCTATGAGTCGTGGAACGGGGAGTTGGTAGATATAGAACATATTCAAATTCGCTGAAATCTTCTGTCCTATGAAATAGTCCGCAATGAAGCTGTTCATTACAGAGGTAAGAAATAGAGTCTGGCGGTCATCAATTATTGCATTGCCATTCTCCAAAGAAAAACGACGCGAAATAATAAGCGAGTTTCCCGCAAAAGATTTGAAGGGAAATACCGTAACGATCAACGCCCTTTGGTCCGTAGTACGTCCTATCGCTCGATATCCTAAACGATAATTTTGATAATCCAGTTTTTGTCCACTGCCAGCTTTTCGTCCAAGTATCGCAGAACGGCCCTCTTTTTCATCTACCCAATAGCGTGGTTTGCTCCATTGATGCGTAAACTGATGTATCATCTTCCCTTCATAGAGTGGCAAGCGACCTGGCCCTGGTTCAGTTCTAAACAGGCTACTATCATTGGTCATATCAAATTCACGAGTGAGAAACACATTCCATGTATCAGCAAGCTTCTCTCTCAGAAGTGGGAAATTCAGCAACTTTTGGGCAATACCTACGTCAACCTCACTTTTGAACTCCATTACTGAAAGCGAATCAGGGGAAAGTTTTCGGATAAGCTCAACAGACATATCCAGGGCACCTACCCTGGGAAAGCGTTCCAGTTCTTTCACATCATGGCGCATAAAAGCAGTGGGGAAAGTTTGCGTCTGTCCACCTTTTTCACAAGTGAGCACCACAATCTTATAGCTACGATGGACGTTTTCAAAGATGGCTTTACTGTTCTCGAAACAGAATAGGCCAGTTACCTGTGTTTGACTGAAGAGCATTTCACGCAGTTGTTTGGCCCCAAGATCGGTGTAGATGCCGCTGGGAATGACGATACCGCACTCGCCGCCTTCGCGTAAGAGGTTGTAACATTGCTCGGTGAAGAGCTTGTAAAGATTGATATCAGTTCCTTGCTTCTTACCATTGACAGTCGAGATTTGATTCTCGTACTGCTGAGTTGCGCGAAAGTAGGCGCTTTGAAGGGGGAAACCACTCTGGTACTCCAACCACGCGGAGCGAATATCAGCATCCTGGAGCAGCCGGGCTTTCTCTGTCTCGAAGTCCTCGATACGCATCTTATTTTTGCTGACCAGTTTGGAGTGAGTTTCAAAGAACTCTTTGGCCTGGGGTTTGAGGATTTCCCAGGGAGGATTGGTGATGATGATATCGAAGCCGCCGCGTTCATTCATCACCTGGTCAAATTCGTAGCCCCAGTGAAATGGATGGAGTGAGGCGATATCGTTGACGGTGAGTGCGCGTTTGATTGGCTTACCATCGGTATTTTTGTGACTATCCCAGGTGGCCTGTTCGTACTTGATGTCCAGTTGTTTAATATCGTCGAAAAGTAGCTCGTTGAGGCTCGCGTTCGCTTTGTCCCGCTGATCCTGGATGTTATCACGCAACACTCGTAAATCTTTGGTATATTTGGCGATGTTTTTATAGTTGCGAACAAGACGATTTTTCTCTTCTACCACTTCATGATAGGACTTCTGAAAAAGGTTGAGTTGTGTTAGGCGGCTTTCATTGATATGGAGTAAGCCAACAAGAGAGTTGCCTGGGAGAATGTTGAAATCGATATTTGGCAGCGGTTCCAACTGTTCAACGGTTTGTACGGAGGACACGAGGGCCAGGAAGAGACGTAACTTGGCGATTTCAGTGCCCTCTTCCATGATATCTACGCCAAAGAGATTTTCAGTGATGATTTTCTTTTTGATATAGTAACTCAAGCTGTCGTGCTCAGTACGAGCCTTATTTAGCCAATTTGTGAGATAGCTGTCAGTCAAATACTCGATCTTCCCTGTTATCGCGGTATAGATTTTTGTCAGTGTATTCATTGCTGAAACAAGGAAGGCACCCGAACCGCAGGCAGGGTCAAGTAGTGAGATTTTAGCCAGTTCCTGAAGCAAGTCGCGGCAGATACGCGCATCAAGGTTCATCAATAGTTCTTCTACGGTATCAAAGTGGCGACCTTGTGTGCGCCCTGGAATGGGAGAGGCGTTGATCTTTTCAAGGATCAGTTTGTGAATGGTGCGATCGCACAAATATTCAGTGATTTCTGGGCGTGTATAGTACGCTCCGAAGGACTTCTGGTTGATATACTTTTCAAAAATGTAGCCAAGAATATGAGGGCTAATCTCGTTGTCATCACCACCGGGAGCATCGTCAAGATTCCAGGAATAGCGAGCAAAGAGCGAAAGCAAGTTTTCAAAGGCCACGTCGGGTATCTGGATAGAGGGCCAACGTTTTTCGATCGGGTGGATGAGAAACAACCCTCCATTGAGATATACGACCGTGCCAAGCAATTGCCTGGCAGCCTCGCTGCGCTCATTTTCGGGTTTGGCAAAGCCCTCAAAAAAGAGTAGATTGAGAAACTCACTGTAGTAGAGGTCTGGACCCCGTTTTCGACTCTGCTCCAATTTATCCTGGAGATAATTTGGGTTGCCATTGTCGATAAACCACTTGCGCTGTAGAAAGTAGATAAACATCAGGCGGTTGAGCAGTACAGACGCGTACCAACGACGGTCGCGCTCATCATCTATACCATCGATATAATCCAGGAAGCGGAGATGCTCTGCTTTGTAATCTTCATAGAAACGTTTTGTTACGCGTTCGACATCAAGGGCTTCTTTCAAGCGAGAGGCAACCTCAAGGACGGAGATTTTGCCTGTTTCAGCGAAATCGCCTATATCAAAGACCATAGCCTCAAGCTTGCCGAGCGAGAGATCACCTGGCTGTCCTTTGACGTAGAGGTGCTCACGAGGATATTGTTTAGTTCCATCCCGCTTGACCCAGTACCAGAGACTCTGGGTATTGTCAGCATCAAGAAAGATCAGGAGATTTTCAAGATATGAGTGTGAAATTTCTTTATGGATAGCTTTACGAGTAATTGCATCTGGTATCTTGCCATTTGCAGCCGAGGTCCGTACTTCAAAAACAGCGACACCCGCAAGTTCGGCAATTTCTCCCAGTATATACATTGTGTTGTGTACAACTATTGGAAGGGGTTTTAGAAGCGAAGGTCGACTCCAACCTAGATCATCGACAAAGAGGGTTTTGTAGTCCAATGTTTGTAAGTGGTCACGGGTGCTTTTGATATCGAGGGTCACTGTTACGCTCCTTCTATCTATCCCAGTTAGACATTTGATTGTAGAGGAACGGGTTACGCGGGCGACGCAAGCGTCCCCTCCCATCGTCCACGCCTCCCCCGCCCCTACGGGGTTCGTGGATTTCGCTAATTTCCCGAGTGTTTCCGTTGTGGTGATATAGTACGGGTCTTTGAATATTCTTCTGACTGTGTTGTATGCCAGGTCAGCATCTCTCTGCAGTTTTCCCATACTGATGCCTTTCTCCCTGGCAATTTCTTTTACCCGCAGCCGTATCATTGTTATTGGTCCTCATTTGTGATGGATATGATTGTAACAGTCCTTAATCTTTGACAGTAGTATCCCTATATGGTATTACTTATATGTGCGCACTTATAAGATAAACTGATAATAAGGTAAGAGCAGTCATGGCAAGAGAATTGTTTGAGTTGAGGATGAAGCATGGGTTGTCTTTGAATGATGTGGCGGATATTTGTGGGTTTGATGTGGTGTACGTGGCGAGGATGGAGTTGGGGGTGCCTGTCGGGTTGTATTATGCGAACAGGCTGCGACAGTGCCTGGCAGCGCACCTGGGTTTGACGCTGACGGAGGCGGTTTTGCCAATTGTGCTAACCGGGGATGAAGAGGGATCGAGTATTCAGATTGGAATAATAGAATAAATAACGGGAGGGCCATTACTTCGCCAATACACCCGCTAATTCCAATAACTCCGGTGTCACCTTCTGGCATGGAGCAATAGCTCTCTCAAGCGGTCAATATATCCAATAGATGTGTTTAAGGCTGTATCGACACCAATGGTCGTCTCGGTCTCTGCCAGATCATTATCGATCGTCGAAGCCACGCCGGCAACAGGGAAACCAAGTCGATGCAGTGCCAGCGTGCCCTGCTATGACCCATTTCCGCCGATCACGATGAGGCCATTGACCATGAAATTGTTCCTCTCTTTCAGCCTGTGACCGCTTCCGACACGAGAGGTGAAGCGTCAGGCGTCAGGCTTCCTACGCCGCTGTGTCGTCTTTTGTGCAGCGATGGTTGCCACCTGCTGCGCCAGCGCTTCCCTGGCCTGCACTTCCTCTTCGAGTTGAGCACGCAGTGCTGCTACATCCCGTTCATACTGTGTCTGTTGTTGAGTAAGGGCTTCGTGCAGTTGGCGTTGCTGTTCCACGACGAAGTCTCCACCTGCTCCGGCTATCGAGAGAGAAGAGGGAGGACAAGGTTCCTCGGAGCGGGGAGCAGCCTGGTAAAGAAACGAGATGCCCAGTCCCCAGTTGAGCAATCGAGGGTTGGGAAGAGTAAACGCATTAGACCCACTCATCAGGAAAGCCCGGCGATCCCCGACAAGAAAGAGGTTGTCGAACGCGTGAAATCTGTCGGATCCATCATACAAATGCATCTCGCTGATGTGCCCATCACCTTCGGGAGTATTGAAACACAGAAAGATTCTGACCAGTTGAGAACGTTGGCTCTCTATAATGAGGGGTGTGGGTATGGCGATATGAAACCAGCTGTTGGTCCCACGCTGTAGCTTGAACTCTGGACCCCATCCTTTGTGATCCAGAGCAAGTAGATTCTCTGGTTGCTCGACAACGACCGCGTTGCCATGCATCCACATTGCTGTCACGGAAACAGTCATTCAACCTCCTCGATGCAGTATTCGGCCTCTGAGGAGCAACGGCACCGTTGTTCCTCAGAGGCCGAATACACGAACACGATTTTCACTGAGGCCATTACTTGCCTCTTTGAAGTATATCGCATGAACTCGCCTATGTCTCAGCGCAGCACAGCTTCTGCATCACAAAACCATCACAATGATTCGCCCTCCTCCCGCCGGAAGAGTCAGCTTTATCTCAGTGATTGCAGGTATTGGGGCAGGAGGAGTCCTGGAGCAAGTGTGGTGATTGAGAAGTTTTTCCTCACGGAGAGATGGTATCATATCTGAAAAAGTATTCGTTTCATCTTTTGAAAGGTATTGTACCATGCTATTTCACCCCAAACGTTATAAGCTTCTTCTTGAACAAGTTGACGCTGCCGAGCGGAGCATTGCCAACCTGGGGGAACAGCAACGCCAAATACACGAAGACCTTACTCAACAACAGACACAGTATGAACAGGATGTAGCGGCGCTGCGTGAGACTTTCACCGGCCAGATCGTACAGATGCGTGAAACTTTCACCGGCCAGATCGCACAGATGCGTGAGATCGTTGAGCGACAACGCAGCCAGCACGAGTCATTGGTGGCCCTTATTAACGACAGCCAACACCAGCTTGACCGGCTTCGCGACGATCTCACTGAAACCCTCGCGCACCAGGAGGGGCAGACGCAGCGCCGTTTTCAAGAGATTGAGGCTGCCTTGACAGAGCATCGCCAGGCTGTTGAGCAGGTACGCCACCTGCTCTCCGCGCAAACAGAACGCCAGGCTGGTACACTCCGAGAGCAGCGCAAGGAGATGGAGGCACTGCTGGCACAGCACGCCCGCGACGTAGGCGATGCGCTGCAAAGAGTCAACCAGGAGGGCACTGCCGATCTCGCGGCGTTCAATCAACGCTTTGAAAGGATTGAGGCAAAACTAGAGCAACTTGCCACCAATGGAGAGGCGCTCAAGAGCACAGCGCGCGGATGGCAGCTGACAGCCGACGCACAAGGGAAACAGATTGCGGCACTCCGTACCCAACTCCAAGAGGAAGTGCAGGCCAGGAAAGCGCTGGCGCAGCAGGTGGCTACTAAGCGCTGGCGCAGCAGGTGGCTACTCTCACTGCACAAAGGGGGACAAGGCAGCCCAGGAAGCCAGAGGCGTAATACCAAATCCGACTGAAGAATGATCAAACCAAGCTTCGCGGATGTCGCGGCCAAAGAGCAAGATCAGAGAAGTTTTTTTCTGCGAATGTATATACATCTGGGCTTGATTGATGAATACCGCCTCTTTCTCAATCCGATTGTCTAAGGTGGTGGAATCCCGCTCTTTCAAGACATCAAGGACTGGATGAAGCTGAAGCTGCTAGAAGCAAAGACGTTCCAGGCAGGGGTGGTTGGACTTCACTACCAGGCAGTGAGGCAATAACCGACGCTCGAAAGACGAATGGGAAGTGCATGACGTGTGAACAGTTGCCCGCGCTGCACGTCTCATCAGGGGGTTGCCCATCTGATGGCCTTCATTGAGGCAACCCCTCTCCTTGATGCCCAGTAACATCTTGCGGTACATGATGAAGTAACCAGGTTGGAGGATATAATTCATTACATGCAGAGAGGTTGGCAAAGATGAACCCCATCTTGCATGTGTGATCAGCCGTGTGCTCCGTTCATCGATTTTCTGTAGCACAAATGCCCACCTATCGCCCCAGAGTGTATTCCCTCCAAGCAGGCGATGCCCAAGAATTAGCGCCCGTTCAGGTTCAATATACGATTACATACTTGTCCCAATTACGCTGTTTACACTCTCGAAAGTGTCACAGAGTTTCAGTTTTTATGAAGCTTAACAAATTGATGAGGGGAGTGGGAGATTTCCCCGAGGGCTGATAAATCGGCGGTAATACGCATCAACTAAGAAAAAGCTCATCAAATGCTAGAAGGGTGAGTGGAGGAAGGAGTGGCAGGGATGACCAGAAGAGGTGAGAGCAAGCGGAACCCGGTC
>WNFX01003311.1_pt1 | contig 16125 bp, 15 predicted proteins | sample 5400111 | NCBI WGS metagenome assembly WNFX01 (sample SAMN13153363, study PRJNA577476) | soil metagenome | isolation source: 40 cm soil or saprolite under grassland replicate 1 | place: USA:California | collected 2016-06-15 | reverse complement strand
CCCTGCTGGTTCCAGGACAGGGGTTGCAACGGGCCTTTCGCGTGGGGCTGTCGGCCCTTGATGCCTTCCCCCGCAAACTCTGGCAGCAACTCCTGCTACGGAGTTGGCGTCAGATGCCGCCAGAGTTGCCTGCCTATCACCAACCCGCCGGCTACCTTCCTTTGCGGGAAGCCCTTGCAAGCTACCTGGCGACCGCACGTGGCGTCCGCTGCACGGCTGAGCAGGTCATTATCGTCACTGGATTGCAACAAGGCATTGACCTGGCCGCCCGCGTGTTGCTCGACCCAGGGGAGCAAGTCTGGATGGAAGACCCAGGCTACCCGGGGGCGCGTGGCGCATTGCTTGGGGCCGGAGCACGCCTGGTTCCCGTGCCGATCGATGCCGAGGGGCTAGTCGTCCAGATGGGAAAAGAGCGCGCGCCTCACGCACGTCTCGCCTTTGTGACCCCCTCGCACCAGTTTCCGCTGGGCGTGACCATGAGTATGGCGAGAAGGCTGAGCCTGTTAGCGTGGGCGAGTGCCGCTGGTGCCTGGATTGTTGAGGACGACAACGACGGTGAGTTTCGCTACGTCGGTCGTCCCCTGGCAGCCCTGCAGGGCATAGATCGGGCGAACCGCGTGATCTATCTTGGGACCGTGAGCAAGGTGCTGTTTCCCGCAATGAGACTGGGCTATCTCGTGGTGCCTCCTGATCTGGTCAACGTGTTCATCGCTGCCCACCTCTTTACCGGCATCCATCCTCCCCTGCTTGAGCAGATCACGCTGGCAACTTTTCTGCACGAGGGACATTTTGTGCGCCATATTCGGCAGTTGCGCCAGCTCTATCAGGATCGGCAGGTGACGCTGGTGGACCTTGCCCGCAAGACGTTGGCAGGCAAACTGGACGTGCAACCGGCAGTGGCAGGCATGCACCTGATTGGGTGGCTCCCCGGCAAGCAGGATGACCGCCAGGTCGCACGCGCGGCCGCGCGCGTCTGGGTGGATGTGTCCCCGTTGTCGCTCTATGCCCTCGAAGGAAGTGAGCGCACAGGCATCCTGCTGGGATATACCGCCGTCGGGACAGAAGAAATGCGCGCAGGCCTCCAGCGATTGGCGTCTGTCCTCGTGACGCCGCGCTAGAGGGCATCGTGTCAATTGGATCGCTCTGTGTCGTCGTTTTCTCATAAGGAGATGTGTGTCCAGGAACAGTGCCCCGTCAACTTGCAGCAAGCTTTTAAGGTAGAGATGAACACTTGTTTTACGACATGCACTTATCACAAAGCTACGACACAGAGCGATCCAATTTACACCAACAGATCGGGCAGATCACCAGTTCCTGCAACAGGAAAGACAGCAATGATGGAAAGGAGAAAAGTGATGACGATGCCACCTATGGTGGTGCCAGGTCAGCGTCAAGCACGACAGATGGCCAGGCAGGAGATTGTTCGACAGATGGAGCTTGGAGCAACGGTCGCAGAGGCGCAGAGGCGCTGCTCCGTTCCGATGCATCGCACGACTGTGTATCGACTCCTCAAGCGTGTTGAGCGCGAAGGCGAACAGGTATACGCAGAGAGGCGTCATGGCTACCCCGTCAAACGGCGCGGGGAAGTGCTCACCTTTGTGCTGGAGTACTGCCAGAACCACGCGTCTGTCGCAAGTTGCGAGGTCCAACGGCAGGTTTCTGAGCGTTTCAATCTCTCGGTGAGCGTCAGCCAACTGAACCGCGTGCGCGCCGCCCACGGGCTGAGCCGAAAGGAAACGCTGCGAGAAAAAAAAGCCACAAACAGGTATCACTCTTATCTCTGGATCTCATGAACAGGCGGGTAGCTTACTGCTGTTGGCAGCAGCCACCGAGACCGGCCTCCTCACGCAGTTGGAACAGGCACTGCCACCTGCCCCCGATCCTTCCTGCCTTCCCCTGGCAGGCAGCCCAGCGGTGCGCCGCCGTCTGGTGCTCACCCTCCTGTTTCTGGGCGCGGTGGGACTCCAGCGCCCCTGGGATCTGCGCGGCTATACCGCCGATGGCCTGGCGTTACTCACCGGGCGGACGCGCGCGTATGGCTATCGGTATACGGAAGCGTTTTTAGCGCAAGTGGCAGGTGCCGATGGGGCCGAACGGTTCACCGAGATGCTCGCGTGCTGGACGACCCAACTTTGGCACCCGCGAGCCGCAGAAACTGGAGAACCAGGAGGACCTGGGGAAGGGGAAAGCACAACCCATCCACAGGCGTTGACCTGCTATGTGGATGGCCATCGCAAACCAGTCTACAGTGACAAGTTGCTCCCGCGTGGACTGATCGGGCGCTTGAGCGTGGTCCTGGGATGCCGAGCGTTACTATTACTGCATGACGAGCAGGGCCATCCCCTCTTTGTCAGCACCCATCGCGGCGATCAGCATTTGACAGTCGGTGTTCCCCCCTTGCTGGCACAGTATGAACAGCTTGTGGGAAACAGCCAGGTGACGCGTCTGATCGTGGATCGCGAGGGCATGGCCACGAATTTCTCGCAAAACTCCAGGCCGAAGGACGCCGGGTCGTCACGATTTTGCAAACCAATCAGTATCGCGATCTCTCCTCGTTCTCTGACGTCGGCTCCTTTGTGCCGCTCGGGACCGATGCCCACGGGCAGGTCATCCGCGAAGTCGCCCCCGCGCGCATCACGTTATCCCGCGAGACGCATCCCGACTCGCCCCTGTGCTTACAGGTCGCCCTCATCCGTGATCTCCGCCGTCGTGTGCTGGTGCTGCCTGATCCAGAGGAAGCACGCTCTCCCCGGCGGTGGGATGCGGACCAGGGTCTGGGCGACACACGCTGGTGGGACCCGGACTGGATAGCTTCCGCTGCTCCAGCCAAAGAAACGACGGCCAAGCTCATTCCCATTGTGACGACCGACGTCTCCTCAACGATTGATGCGATCGAGCTGGCCCAAACCTACATCCATCGGTGGCCGGCCCAGGAAAATATCATCAAAGACTATCTTCGGCCCTTGGGGCTGGACACGAATCATGGCTTCGCAAAAGTGGCCGTGGAGAATTCGGAGGTGGCCAAACGACGCACGCACCTGGAGCAACGGCTTGCCCGCCTCAAACGTTGGGCGGAGTCGGCAGGCAAACGCGGAGCGCAAGTCAGCCGGCGACACGAGCGGCTGCGCACCGCCTACAACACGCGCCGCAAGGAATTGGAGCGGGAACTGGCCACCTATCAGTTCGCTCTGGAAGACCAACACCTCCCTGAGTACGTGTTTCGGCAGAAGATGAAGGAGCGCCAAGCCGAAATCAAGGATGAGTTAGAACCGCTGGGTCACAAAGAATGGCAGGCGTATGAACAATGCAACACCGAATCCCGCAAGCGGGAACGCTATTGTCAAGAGCAGCGCGACGTGTTGCGTACATTAGAGGATTTGAAGGAACAGGAGCGAAGGATGTATGAGCTTGATAACCGGAAAGATCAGGTCATGACCATTTGCAAGGTGGCAATGGCCAATCTGGCGATGTGGGTGCGAAATCAGTATTTTCCAGCATCCTATGCCCAGGCCACCTGGAAACGTCTCCTGCCGTTTTTTCAGCTTCCCGGCACCATCACGCATCACGGGCATCTCATTCAGATCGAACTGCGTCCGTTCAATGATCGTGCGCTCGATCGCGATCTGGCGATCGTGTGTGAACGCCTCAATCAGGCGTTTCCCCGCCTACCCGATGGGCGACAGCTCTCCTTTATCATGCGATCAACTCGTTGCATTCTTCCTGCGCAGAGGAGAGCCAAAATACCGTGAAACCCTGATCATGACTTTGGAGAAACAGCATGACTTCCTTAATCGCCTTTTGCGCGACCCAGGCGCGCTCAATCATGCCAACGCGCCTCTCGCCGATGCCGGGTACTTCAATGAGGCGAGCACAGGATTGCTCAATGATCGAGAGCGTGTCTAAGGCAAAATGCGCCACAATGCGTTTGGCCGTCACCGGGCCGATGCCTTTGATCAGGCCACTGCCCAGGTATTTTTCCAGGCCGGTGAGGGTGGCCGGCTTGGTTTCCTGGGCCGAGACGACCTGGAACTGCTGACCATATTTGGCATGCTCGCGGTAATATCCGGTGAGGCGCAGGGTTTGTCCAGCGTGGATGTCGGGAAAGCTGCCGACAATGGTAATCAGATCATGGGCGGAAGGCACCTTGAGCCGCGCTACGGTGTAGCCGGAATCTTCGGCATGGTAGGTCACCCGCTCCACGATCCCCTGCAAGTGTTCCGTGGGTGGGTAGCCCCGTCGAACCTCGGCGTCAGATGATGACACGATTTCTTCGTTCCTTTCCACGACCGACGAGAGAGCAACGACTCGTTCCTGCTCACTTTGGTGCTCATTGTCCTACGACGGGAGATGCTTGTCAAGAAGCGCGGCAGCTTGCTCAAGTAGTATGGGGAAGTGTTGCATTAGCCTTCTTTTCACCCTTTCTTGGTGAGGAGGGTTGTCTTTTGCGCTCTGCCTCTTCCAATCGTTGTTGGAGGTCAAGCACCTCAAACTGGAGACGAGCCAGTTGCTGTTGGCAGGCCGCGTACTCCTGCTCGACTGCAATGAGTCGCTCTACCAGGTTGTCCTTGGTCTGCTGTAAGTAGCGTTGACGAGCGCGTTGGATGTCACGGTCCGGGTCAATACGCGAGGGCTGCGCGGAGACATGGACCTTACTCTTGCGCCGTTGCTGTCCTCGACCGCTTCGGTAGGTTACGCTGTGTTTGCGGTAGTACGCGTGTGCTTCCACATTGCCAAGAATCCCTGCTTTCTTGATGCCCTTGCCTTCCGGGTCCAGCTCGCGTGAACGAGTAGCAATGGCCTCAAGGGTGACCGCTTGCCCATCGGCAAGCAGATGATCAACCGTCGCTTTCACGAGATCGACCGTCCGTTGCCGCCTGGCCTCATGATACGTTTTCAGCCAGGGACGGGTTGTGCTCATCTGTCGTGCCGTGTTCGATGGTGAGTCGTAGCTCATACTATTCATCCTTCCGGTAATCTCGGATTAACCTCATTTCTTCCCGCTCTGTTTCGCATCGCCCTATCAGCGCTTCCATTTTTACCATTTCGGGTCCCAGTCTTCGGCGCTTCACCTGCTCCAGCCTTATGTGTGCCCACTGTTCCTGCTCGATGATTTCATCCTCGCGGTCAGGGTCAGGGACCTTGTAGACACACCCGGTACAAGCAAACGAGATGGGGCAAATGGCATGACAGGTACATTGTCCGCCAGGCACCCTGGTTAACGTCCCGACGTGTTGCTTAGCCTCTTCCAGTTGACGTTGCATTTCTGCTGGAGCGCGCACAAACGTTTCTTCCACATTGCCAAGATGGGTGGCAAAGCGGTCAAGGAGCGAATTGGCAGCGGCGAGCACCTGTTGCCAGGGAGGAGCAGACTCTGTATGTCCAGTAATCAAGCATAAAATCCTTACCTCTGACCAGAGAAAACATGTCTGCTACTAGCAGTTGTGATCTCCAAAATCTGTTCATTAGAATAAAGCGCGAGAAATAGCGACGAACGGTGGAAAGGTAACCATTTCATTGTCCAAAGAGTCGTCGTGTCAGCGTTGCAATGAAGGTGACTTCGATAATGAGACCGACAAGCGCTTCAAGTGCTGCCACAAATGCTTGTGGATCACCTGGCTGGAATGTACCAGCAAAGAAGCCACGCCCGTGGAAGGCCGTCATACTCACGACAATAGCCCCGTACCACGTAAGATAATGAGATCCCAAGATATGATGTGGTCCTACGTCGGACAATCCAAGTAGATAGTAAACCGTAGCAAATCCCGCAATCACGAAAAGGTAGGCAAGGAAGCTGCGAAATGGTCTGTATCCATAGCCAGCAAGGAGATAGAGAAACCAGGAAAAGAGCCACGATCCCAATGCCCTCACCCGTTGTCTCAGTTTCGCTCCCTTCTGGAGTATCTGGAACCAGAAGACTCGCTTCTGAAGCATCTGTGAGCGATACGCAAAACGTGCAGCATCTTCATTGAGTCCTTGTGCTTGCAATACAACAGCGAGTTGGCGATTGGCGCGAACAGCAGTCTCGTACTCATTTAGCTTTTGAACTTTGCTTTTCTTCTTACCATCACTATCCATCTCCAGCCTAGCTTTGTATTCATCGCCAAGCATCTTCATCTGAGACCAATTTACAACGGCGAGGTGAACATTTTCTCAATAAGCATCAGCTAATCGAGGACCAATACCCTTTTTATCTACCAGAATAGCTCTATCAAGGAAGACTTCTTCTAATAAATATGTATGATTGAACCGTGTACCTTCCAAGTGCGCTGCAACAAGTTGCACATTTATCAGATGTGCATGCCAAAGATTGGCCTGCTCCAGATGAGCCAGAGTGAGCTGTGTGCCTTCCATATGTGCTCCATTGAGCCGGGACTGCTCCAAATGCGTCCCCATAAGTCGAGCTTTCTCTAAGTATACAGCGTCAAGATGGGCCTTCTCTAGATGTGCAGCATTAAGTTGGGCTCCCTCCAAATGCGCACCTTCAAGGTGAGCTTCTTCGAGATGTACTGCTGCTGAGTCTCCTTGCTTTCGAAGCATGGACCCCAATTTTCTAGGCTTGCCCAAGGTATCTCAGATAATCCGCCACGAAGACATGCTAGTGGAAGGTAAGTGAGATCTGTAGAGCGCAGATCAGCACCACGCATGTCTAGCCCTTCGCGCTCGCGTTGCTGCTCCTCGTTCCAGCCGATTGGCCCCCGTCCACTTTCATGGGTGGCTAGCAACCATTCAATGTCAGCCCGACTCAGTTTCACTCCTTTGAAAGGATATATCCCCTTCTCCATATCAGGGACAATGTCACGCCGCTGGGCCAACTCTGCCTGGCGCACTCCATCGATTTCTGGCTCCGTTCGCCAGGGTTGGCCTTGTGCTTTCCAATAGGAGCGCCACGCCTCACGATTACCAGGAGCAGGACGTTGTGGTGGTTGTATGGGTTGCTTTGCCTGACCAGGAACTTTTCGTGACAAGACAGAGAGAAACTGGTGGAGCACTGATCGTTGTGGCGGTTGCTGCTTCATGGTTCGCCCTCATGTTCTTCTTGTCGTACTCGCTGGCGAACTTGCTCGACAAAACTTCGATAGGGTTCCAACTCTGCCAACCTCGCTTCTAGTTCCACCACTCGTGCATCCCGCTGCAAACAGACATCAGCCAGGGTTGCGAGTTGTCTCTCCAGTTCTGCCATTTGCTGTTGTGCCTCTCGCAAACGCACGACTAACTGAGGCTTTTTGTAGTTGAGCAACGCATCACGAGGTGATGGCGGTGAAAGTGTATCACTATTGGTTTTTCGCTTGCGCTTGGTTCGTTGCTTTTGCTCAGTGAGGTAGGTGCTGCTAGTTCGAAACAGTGCAATGGCTTCCTCATTGCGAACATAAGACGAGTAATGCAAGCCACACTCAGCATAGATACTCTGGGCGGTAATATCCTGCTTTTTCTCTTTAAGTGATGCAATGGCAGCACGGAGACGCTCAATGGTTCCTTGCTTGCGCGCTGTGGTTGATGCATGCAGGCCAGCAAGTTGCTCCTCAGAGTAGGATCGTGGGCTTCGCGTACTACCTTTCTTCCTCATGCTCTTCCTCAGTCTGACGATACGGAGATGGCAATACCTTGAAGACGGGAATGTAGTGTCCTGCGGCTTCTTCTTGAAGTTGCATTCGCATCACATTGATCATGTCATCTAGTTGCTGCACCTTGATACGGGCTTGGCGCGCATCAATGAGATTTCCCTGGAGTTCTAAGAGTTCTGCCTGCGTGGCATACGATGCTCGCCAAACAAGGACCGCTCCCAACTTCTCAGGGTCTTCTACATGGTAGGAACACCCAAGACAAAGCGAACGATCAGTACCACGGGGGCAGAGACCAGGACAGCCGCAATTGCCAAAGGCGGTTGGATGCAACGTCTGCCATTGTTCGTAGACCATACGAAGATCCTCATTCATCTGCTCCAAGTCGCGTAATGAGGGCGCAGAATACAGCAGTGCCCGATCCATCTCTTCCTGTTCATCTAAGTCTGTGCTGATGGCTGCAAACCGTTGGTTCTCGGGCATGAGTGTGTAATATTCTGAGATCTCAGATGCTGAAGGCTCTCGCCCTGTGAGCGACTTCAAACGGTGATGAAGAAAGAAATGTGCGATGACTTCTGAGGGGACATGACGATAATGCCTTGCGTGAGTGGCCATGACGTGACGCAAAATATGAGCGGTGACACGGATTGGCTCCCCTTGAGCTGTGTAGAGATCTAAGCCGTGGAGGATGAAGCGCAAAAGAATTTGGACGTCATGAATGCCAAAAATGCCCTGCTGGCCATCAGCGCTAGCTGCCCACTGGAAAAAATAGCGCTCTGGCTGAAGCTGCTCATACTTTAAGCTGGAGCGGGAGGGATGAACCACGGGAATTTCTCCATGAACACTTTCTAGCAAGGTCTTGATCTCACCGAGCAGTCGCATGCACTCTTTGGAGAGCGGATACAATTGGCGCTCCTCGTTGGTTTTTGCTCCCTTCGGAAGTAAATGCTGAAGATGGATTTTCACCTGCTTGGTCTGTGGTAATCCATCGGGTCTCATGCAGGGTCGTCCTTGTTCGTCAAGCACGACAACCGTCTCTGTGCGCGTGATTCGTCGATCAAGGCTGACTTGGAGTAACTCACTCACACGACTTCCGTTCGAGAGCGAGATCAATGCCAAGGTTGCAGCCATCAGCACACCTCTGTACAGCGACTCCGGCTCGAAGAGAAAGTCACTGTCCTGGTGAACATTATCTGAAAACCAGCGGTCTCCGCATGCTAAGACCTCTGGGCGGGTACTGTAGCATCCAGTCGTAAATCCCATGCGGCGTGCCCACTTCCAACGCTTGTCGTACTCTTCATCGGGATTTCTGAGTTTCTTAAAGTGCTGAAACGCACGATGATGTAGCAGATCGCCGAACCACAGCATATCGGAAGGATCTCCCACAAACTGGACAAAGGAGGTGTTGAGTTCTGGGCTGTAGGCCCCCAATCCTTTTTTCGCTTGCCAGGCCGTCGAGTGGAACTTGAAACGATCTGCATGCTGCAATGCCCAGGTACGCTTGTTCCACAGGATAAAATGCATAGTGACTTCTCGCCCCCGAATCTGTACCTCAGAAATGGTTTTGGCATCGCGATTGACTTCTGGAAGAATATCAGTGTGCTCGAAGAGAAATGGCAGTTCGGCCTCGCCCGTATCCACTCGTCGTTGCGCTTCTCGGATCGTGTGGAGAGTTCTCCCCATTAACTGCTTACGCAGGCGTACAAGATGGCGTAGCACCGGATACAGGGGGACTAATATGTCCGATTGAGCCTTCCGCTTGGCCTGGCTTGTTGCAGCCAATGAGACTTCCCCGCCATACTGCCTCACAAATCGTGGAGGCAGGAGAGGAAGTGAGTAGGATTGCATACAAAGCCGCTCCTGGACGGTAAGTCGCTGAAGATAACTTGGGATATGCCCTGTACTGATCGTCATATAGGCTTTGAGTTGCTGTTTTCGGCGATACGTTACCGTTGTTTTGGTGGCCAAATCGTTCCAGATTCGCTCATGCTTCAGATCGGAAACCTGTTCCATCTTGCAAAACTGTCGCAGCGTTTGAAAGAGCGTGTTCAAGGCACTTAACTGGTGAATTAAGGTACCTCTTGTCACTGCACCTGACATGGAGGCAGCAGCAACTGCCAGATAGGGAGCATCGAGGCTGCGACCGACGGATCGCACACAGTAGCCCATGACTGGTGAGTCAAGGCTTGTCCAATCAATTCCAGGGGCGGTATGTAATTCTTTTGGGAGCCATTCAAGAAACACCTGGAGTTGATCTTTCCTCTCCCAGGTGACAAAATGACGGAGATTTTTACGTGGTTTGGTGAGCGGCTCTTTAGGCAAGGAAGGTGAGGGAACATGCGTGCGATGTTCTTCTTGCCCATCGAGCTCGCTAAGCTGTTGTGTGGTCACTGTCATACCTCATACCAACTAAAGTCATCATTTTGCTCGACTAAGGCTTCTGTTGCTAAGGTGCCTTCGCTCCGAGATGGGTTTTCTTCAAGAGCGAGTTCTCGCCTCTCGATTGACCTTTCAGCATGAGGAGGCTGTTCCTTCTCCTCTTCGAGCACAATTTCTAGCAATGCTTTCCGTTTGTTCAGCGTGTGGGCATACGTTTCCATAGTCCTAGAATTACGCCAGCCCATGAGCAAACGAAACCCCTCTGTCAGCTCGGCTTCCGTTCCTTTGTCTCCATTCGCATTTTGTCGAATTTGAGCAATGGCTCTGCTGACCCGCAAATGCCGGATATCGTGTGGCGAAAATTCGACACGCTCCCGTTTTTTGAACTGCTCTTGAGCAGGATCGAAGAGCTTTTTCCAATGATGATAGAAGCTGGTACGCGTGTAGGCGGTCCCACGTATAGTAAGGAAGAGCGGGTCGCGGTCATTGAGATCTTCCAGCCGTTTGCGCCTTTGTGGATCGTACTGAGATCGTTCCGTCCGAATGTACTTTTGTAACTGTTCTTCAATAACTGTCGTGAAGTAAATGAGCTTCTCCTCGCGGCCACGACTTCCTTTGTTTTTGACGAGCGCTTGCCCGGTATGATGTGCATTTTTGTATCCACCTACTGTCAGCTCGACGATTTCTGAGAGACGTGCTCCCGTCTGACGAAGCAAGAGCAAAATCACCTTGTCTCGCAGGAAGGTTGTATGGGTGATCATAAAATCAATGGTTTGGCGCATGCGCTCCTGCACGGCATCTGGCTCCATGACGATACTTGGCTCCCAGATCTTCCCCCTCTTTTGCCGAAAATATGTCGTCGGGTAGGCTTGATTGGTCTCTTGGTGTGTTTCGCTTCTGATGCCTGCATGATCAGGAGCGCCTGCGTTCTTGACTTGGCGCAGATGTTCCCGCTTGAGGGCGGCAAGCCGTTCAGATCTCATTGGATTGGGGAAAGGATAGTAGCCTGCATCGGCAAGCACGTCGTACAAGCTTGTGAGCGCTGCAAGGAGTACGCCTAAGGAGCTTTTCGAGAGCGGGGATGCCCCAGTCGTCTCGACGAGATAGCCATCTTGAGGTGCTGGTCCAATTTGACAACCAACATCAGCACGCAAAAACTCGACGAGGTAGGCACGCACACGATCCGGCGGATCATTCCAGCCATATCTCCTGAGCAAGAGGAATCCAAAGTAGGGTTGTAACATTTCGAGATAGGTATCAGGAGTACGTCCTGCATCGTCTGCTTTCTTGCGACGATACCATTCACACAAGGGAAAGATAGGGAGGCCAGCAGCATCAATGACTAAGAGTGGAAAACGACTTCCCGGGGGAGCTGAGATTTTTTTGAGCCCGCTCAGTGCGACGAAACGTCCATGCTTGCGTCCTTTGGCCCGCATTCCATACCCTTTCTATGTGTCTAAGATAGACACATAGTAATACGTGAGCATAATATTGTCCAGCTTTGTAGTACTTCTGGAGCGTCACTGATAACAACTCCACTACGCAGATGTGTATTTTAGTAGAAGAGATTCCTTTCATACGCCTTGAGAAGCGAATCGAACTGGCATCATCGTTTTTCTTATCCCTACACTGTAATTAACAGAATGATAAAGAAAACTGAAGAAAAAACAGCAAGAGAGCAGGAGAAGAACGATGATGTTACAGCCACAAGAGCCATTTTCTATTCCCGAAGAAACTGTTCGGATCGCGCGTGCTGCCTATCCCAAAGCCCACGAATTGCGCAACGAGATGTAGTTTGTAGCGAGCAGACATAAAATGTGCCTCTCTTGAGGAAGGATACACATCTTTCCTAACAAGGAGGTACACATGACCAGTATCGCCGATTCTTCGGTCATCATCCAGACCTCTTCGCACTCCGTTCCCTCGACGCCTTCGTGGTTTGGCGAAGTCGTGCTGATCATTGAGCATCTGCGGAAGCAGGGCATCCTGACCAAGCTCAGTGAGCGCATGCGCTTTAGGCGACGGCGCTTCGGGCACTATGAGGTGATCGACTTTCTCGCAGTCCAGATCGCGCTATGCCATCAGCGGTGAATGCACACTGGAAGCCTTCTACGAGAGGCTGCAACCCTTTGCGGTCCCCTTCATGGCTTTGTTTGAGCGTGATCGGCTGCCAGCGCGCTCGACGCTCTCGCGCTTTTTGATGGCTCTGACCGAGGCTCCAGTCGAAGCCCTACGCTGCCTGTTTCTCGATGATCTGCTCAGCCGTCCGCTCTCGAAAGAGGGGCAAACAGGTGGCCTGGTGGATCGAGAGGGAGCCGCGTGGATGGTCTTCGACATCGATGGTACACGTGAGGCTGCCCGCCAGCGCGCCCTACCCCAGACAGAAGCGCTGCCACCTGTCTTTCGACGGTTGGATGAAATCTGTGCCCCTGGTTACACGGGGCGCAAGCGAGGGGAAATCGTGCGTACCCGCACCGTCATCAGTCAGGCCCACACCTCCCAATGGCTCGGCTCGTTTGGCAACCGAGGCAATGGGCACAACCCTCGTGGAACTGCGCCAGGCCCTCTGGGCCATCGGTCGCTACCTCGCTGTGCACCAGCTCTCGCAGGAGCACGCCTTGTTGCGCTTCGATGGACAATATGGCACGGGGGCTGTGCTTGCAGACCTGGCTGGCTTCTCATTCGTGATGCGCGGCAAAGACTACACGGTGCTGGATCATCCTCTGGTCCAGGCACGTCTGCACCTGCCACCCGATCAGCTCCAGCATCGTCCCGAAAGCCTGCTGGTGCGCAGCCTCTACGACTGTTCTGATGTGCCAGTAGGGCCAGAGGGCGTGCACTGCCGCGTGGTAGTAGCAACCCGATAGGGCTGGCAAAAAGAAGAGCCGGGTTGGCGTCACGCGGGAAGGTATCGTCTACGAACTCTTCTTCACCCGCTTGCCCCAGCAGGGGTTCACAGCTTCCGACGTCGTTGAAGTCTATCTGCATCGCGGTGCCTTTGAGTCTGCACCCGGCTTGTGAGGATGTTGAACAAGACCCGGATCGCTGGTGTAGTCAGTCATCCTCTGGGCAGGAATGCTGGCAGATCGTCGCTCAATGGGTCTCTCCCCTGCGTTTGGAATTGGGTCATCAGCTTCATCCTGATCCGGTGCGCACGACCTCCATTGCTCCTGCTCTCCCGCCTGTGCGCAAAGAGGCGACTGACTCGCCTTCTCCCTCTCAAGGATATGCGAAAGCCTCCGTGGCTCTGCCCTGGAAAGCTGGCCGCTTCTCTGGTCAAGACTTTGCTCTTCAAGCGGATGGCACGCTGCGCTGTCCGGCTGGACAGTCGCTGGTCGCCCATGAGCGACGCAGAGAAGCCGATGGGAGCCTGCGCGTCGTGTATGCGGCCAGCATCCTCAGTTGTCGCCCCTGTCCTCTACGAAAGCCTCGCCAATGGCAGGGCAACGCCACCAAGAAGGCGCGCCAGGTGAGTGTGCGGTTGCATCCATTGGCCGTCGGTTCTCAGCCCATCCTCTGGCGTGACTGGAGCCGGAGACGTCATCGTCGCGCGTGCATGCAACTGCTACGAGGCCAACGCGTGGAGGTGCAAACGGCACCGTCTCTCCCTACTGCTCCAGATCGCCCTGCTTTGCTGCTGTCCAGGGCGCAGCGGGCACATTATCGTCTCGACTGGTCTGAGCGGCTGGTTCGCAATGCTCGTGCTTCACCATCTGGACAGGTGACGGTCAGACTATTCGGTGTCCCAGAAGGCTTTGCCACCTCGCTCGGTTTAGCGACGGCTTAACACCGTCTCGACAGCCGTTGGATTCCCTCTTCTCGGACAAGCGTGCTTCTCCGAGTGGAGCCTCATGGCCTCTTACGTCTGGCTGTTCCTCAATTCCTCCCATCCTCTGCCCTTTTTGCTCTCCATCCCTCTGTTTCTGTTCTCTCTCACAAGCTCAACATCCGGTTCTGCATGACTTTCGCTCATCACATCAGGATGAGCTCTTCCACAACCTCGTTGCGCAATTCGTGGGCAAAGGGAATGTATATATACAGATGCGTGATGCGCTCGGACCTATCTATCATGATGAGTCCTTTGCCCATTTGTTCCCTCAGAACGGTCGCCCCGTTGAAGCACCTTGGCGACTGGCGCTCATCACTGTCATGCAATTTGCCGAGGAATTGCCTGATCGAGAAGCAGCCGACGCGGTCCGAGGACGGATCGACTGGAAGTATGCACTTGGACTGGAGTTGACCGATTGCGGCTTTGACGCTTCTGTCCTCTGCGAGTTCCGCAAGCGCTTGATCCAAGGTGGTGCAGAACAACTGTTGTTAGAAACCATGCTTACGCTCTTTAAGGAGCGAGGATGGCTCAAAGCCCGCGGGCGTCAGCGAACGGATTCCACTCACGTGCTGGCGAAAATTCGAGCCATCAATCGCCTAGTTTGCGTCGGGGAAACGATGCGTTTTGCGCTGAATAGTCTTGCAGTCGTTGCGCCTCACTGGCTTCTTGCTCACTGTGATGACACCTGGTTGGATCGCTATGTGCATCGTTTTGAGGAGGGGCATCTGCCCAAAGAACAAATAGAGCGGCAAGCCCTGGCAGAAATGATTGGTCAAGATGGAGCTCATTTGTTGACTGATCTGCTAGCCCCGACTGCACCCCTCTGGCTGCGGCAGGTTCCGGCGGTCGAGCGATTACGCCAGATCTGGATCCAGAACTATATGTACGAGAATGGCCGTCTTTGCTGGCGAGCAAATGATAACATTTCCCCGGCTTCCTGCTATGTTGGTTCCCCGTATGATACGGATGCTCGCTATGGAAAAAAACGGGATACGACCTGGGTGGGATATAAGGTTCATGTGACGGAAACCTGTGATGAGGATGCTCCTCACCTCATCACACATGTGGCAACTACCCTGGCACCCACTGCTGATGATACCGTGACGCTCAAGATCCATGAAGATCTCAAGCAGGACGATCTGTTGCCCAGTGAGCACTGGCTCGACGCTGGATATATCACAGGTAAAGCGTTGGTAAGCGGTCCGAAGGAGTTCGGTGTCAGCATCATTGGTCCCACTCGCGCTAACCACAAATGGCAGGCCAGTCTTTCTCCTGGTTTTGATGCTAGTCAGTTTTTCATTGATTGGGAGGCGATGCAAGCTGTTTGTCCTGAAGGGTACAGGAGCAATAGTTGGACCCCTGCAATTGATTGTGGGCACAACGAGGTGATCAAGATCAAATTTTCCCTGAAAGATTGTCGTGACTGTCCGAGTCAGGCCAAGTGTACTCGATCGGCCCCACCTCGCCGAACCCTCACGATTCGCCCCAAGGATCAATATCTCGCCTTGCAGCACGCACGAGAACTGCAAGGGACCAGGCAATTCTCTCCTACCTACTCACTTCGACAGGGAGTCGAGGGAACGATATCACAAGGTGTGCGGGCCTTTGGCATGCGACGCTCACGCTATGTCGGTCGTCGCAAAACTCACTTACAGCATGTAGCCATCGCTTCGGCTATCAACGTGGTTCGTCTCGTGGCTTGGCTGCGTGGCGATCGGCCGGAAAAGACTCGAACCTCTGCTTTTGCCAGACTCTTTTCCTATATGCTTCCAGCGAGAGATTGCGGAATGAGTCTCTGCCTCTTGCGGCCTGGCATCAGGCTTCAGAGATGTCTTGCAGGAGTGATTCCGCAGATTCAGCATGCAAGCATTTAGAAAGGTTTGCCAGCAGGATCGAGCTTGCGGGAGAACCACATACATTGGGTTTGCCCCTGGTTGAAACAGAAAGTCGGAATAGCAACATCGTCCAAATGGATTCCTCATCATTTCTCTTGACACAAACAAAATATCATGTTAATATAACATCACAATGAAAATATATGAATGTGAGAGAGGATAACGACTTCCTGCTTTTGTCAGCAAATGAACGAGCAGAGAAAGGAGATTGCGGTGGAACACGATCTTGATTCATCACAGGCGCGTGCTGTGCTTGACTTTATGCTCTTTTTGAATGATACACTGAGCCGCACGTCGAAACATTTTGAGAATGAGACCTCATGCTCTCCCGAAGAGGCGAATGTCATCTCTCTCCTCTCTCGACGTGGACCGCTCATGGTGAAGGAAATCGCCCAGGCCATGCCTGGAATGGACCCAAGTAAACTGACGCGCGTCCTTGATAGCTTGGAAAAACAGGGCTATG
>WNFX01009157.1_pt1 | contig 16131 bp, 27 predicted proteins | sample 5400111 | NCBI WGS metagenome assembly WNFX01 (sample SAMN13153363, study PRJNA577476) | soil metagenome | isolation source: 40 cm soil or saprolite under grassland replicate 1 | place: USA:California | collected 2016-06-15 | reverse complement strand
TGACCGAGGCGGCCGTGTGTCCCGCCTGTTACTGCGAGGCAGAGCTGTACCCGTGCGCGGCTGGTGGCGCGCTGTGCGTTGATTGTCTCGGGGAACAGTTGACCGGCGACCTGGACCTTCCCGGCTTGCCGGAGGTGGCCTAATGCGCCAGCTCACCGGCTCCCCGGTTCGCCTCCGGTCCTGGGGGTGGCGTGCCTACGCGCTGCTGACGCTCACCGCCTACATCCTAGGGACCTTGGCCTGTGCTTTGGGCATCGTTGTCGGTATCTGGTATGGCCTCGTGACGTTGGGGCTCGTTGGTACGGCGCTTGGCGTCTACTGCGCGAGCGAGCTCCGGGTGCTGGTGATCTGGGTCCGCTCACCGCGACCGGCTACACCGCCGGTCGAGCCCTCGTGGTGCGTGCTCATCTGCGCCCTGGTTTTCGTCGCCGTAGTGGCTGGTGCTCGCTTCCTGTGGGGGCCGTGATGGGACGGCCTCAGCGTGGCGCAGGTATCAGCCGCCGGGAGCTGCACGGCGTGCTGGCTGATCCGAGTCTGAGTTTGGCAGCCAAAGGCATTTTGGTCTTCGTGCTGAGCAGGCCAGCGGGGAAGGTCGTCACCCGCGCCGAGCTGTTCGAGTCCAACCGCGACCCGATGACCGTGATTGACAAGGCGATCAAGGAGCTGGCGCAGGGCGGATTTATCAGCACGGTGCCGCCCGCCAAGCGGAGCGCTCCCCGGCGAAGCGGCGGGATCACGCTACCGCAACCAGCCGTCCAGCCCGAGGACGTCTCGGGTCCAAGCGGGCAGACGTTTGGTCCGCGTTGTGCCCCTGATTCGCAAGCGCCAGCAGCGTTCTGGGTGCCGCTGTTTCGAGCCCGTACCGCCGTACCGGATGGAGGAGGTGAGGCCGTACCCAGGAAATGAGCGCGCGAAGTCTTGGCCGGGCGCAGGTGTCCTGCGTGGCATCCATGGAGGGCGCGCCCGGCCACCCTCCACCTCCGAAACGCCGGCCTGCATGGAGGAAAGAGAACTCCCCCAGGACGTAGCTGATCCGCTACCTGGGCTCGCCAGTGGGGAGAGCGGCCGTGAAAGACGAGCACGAAGATCGACGCTCAAACCTCCCAAACCTAAACCTCCCAAAGAAGAACCATCGGCAGGAGATGCAGCCACGTTGCTTCTGCCACCGCCGAAACCCTCTGTGCTGTGTCCACGCTCGCCGCATCCGACAGAGGAAGCGAGTACGGACGGGGAAGCGGTACAGCGGGCAAAGGCCGGGACTGGCCCTCATGCACCCCGCTTAGCTGAGGGCCAGTCCCTTTCGGCCGGATGCGCGATAGCGAGACCGCAAACCTGACTCCAGTAAGGCTATTACCAAAGGGCTCGAAGGGGAGGGCGGCAATGCATGTATTGACTGGCTTGATCGGGATGGTGCTGTTGGTGCTAAGCGGCCTCGTGATGATGCTCGGGCTCGCGATGACTGTTCTTTGGCAGGTACGCTGCGTGGTGCGGATGAGCAGGGAAATCACGCAGGAGCCCTCACCGGAGCGGCCAAGGTTTTCGTGGCAGGACGAGGGATAAAGTCGGGGGGCTATGCCGGGGCTGGGGCAGGCCCAGAATTTCTGGGCCTGCCCCAGCGGGGCCCTTACGCCTCCTTTGTCTCTACCTCCACCACAACCCCGTAATCAGGGTGTGGCATTAGCCTAATAACGGCGTGCTCATTGCCGTGCAGCACAAATGAATATGAACCCTCGTCTTGGGGCTTCCCCCGCTTCCCCTGAATCTGGCGAGCGAGAATCGTCATGAATTCATATTCGTGTTCTTTGCGCCATTTATCGGTTGACATATACAGGCCGAGAATCCGAAGTGTCTCCAGCCTGCGCCGAGGGGCGCTGTAATACTTGCTCTTAGGATCAAGGGCCAGAAGCATCTTGAAAGCTCGCTGATGGGTCTCGTCTAGTTGGCCGATGCGCCGTTCCAGCTCGGCTACGACCGCGAGGCCGAGCGCACGCGGGTTGTCATATTTGGACTTATCGACCAGGTTGACTAGGTCGGGGATGGTGACCACCTTGTGAGGCGTGGCCCCATATCCCACGAGCCGCTTGAGCAGTGCGGGTACGTCCACTTCTAGACCTTCCGTGAAGGCTAGAAAGGAGTACGCACATATGGCACAGATCCAACTCCCAAAACTCTACCAGACTTTCGCCAGGATTCGGAGCGCCGTAGCCGGAGAATCAGCCTCGTCACATCATCTCCGCAGGCAGGAGGCTGTATGGACGAGCCAGACGGCCAGGGCTTCGATGGGCCTCGACGCAGGACTCATGCGTTTGCTGTGCGAGCTGCGCCATCGGGAGGAGTCGAAGTCGCCGCAAGGATGCGGCACCAACATCGCGGGCGGTCGGCGCGCGGATCTGCTTGCGCGGCGGGCACGTCGGCTACCGAGTAGAGGGGAGCAGGACAAGTGGCTGATCGAGAGCAGGAAATCCTGAACGAGATTTTGAACAGCAGCCCACCCCAACGACGAAGCAGCATCAGATACGTTGGTCCGACTGCGGGCCTGCCCCAACCGCCAAGCTGGGAGGCGCGGCGGCGGGAGCTGGAAGCCCTGTACCACGCAGAGTTCCGGCTCGCCAAACTTGGGGGGCTCGGTGTTCGTGGAGCGAAAGCAGTTATTGACCTTGACGAGTACATCAATTCCAAGGGTCCTCTGCCAGAGGCGGTCGAAACACTGCTTCGCGATCTTGAAGTAGTGGTAGGCCGGGCGGCTGCGCAGCTCATCATCCGTGCGATGTTGGAGGAGTAGCGATGCAATGTTACAGCTATAACGTTGATGCGCTCCTAGCCTTAGTGGTTCTTATCGCAGTAGTCCTGGCCATCTGCGTGCTTGTGTTGGCTAATGCTTATGGCATCAAACGGGATGAGGCCAACAACGCGCGAAAGCAACTGCGCAACCTCCTAACTGACGACGGCCGCCTGATCGACATGATGGTAGCCAAGGCCAAGCGTGAGATCGACGAGCAGGTCAGGCGGGAGCGTGGATGGTGAAGCACCTCAAACAAGCTAAATCCGTGCTGATCTCAGTGATGCTTATGGTGCTGTGCCTGCGCGTCATCCTCTGGGCGATCACGCCCTTCATCCCGCTCATCATCGAGAGCGTCGTCATCATCTCGGCGCTTATTGTGGTGATTGGCGTCGCGGTGTTTCGCACTACCAAGTTTTGAGGAGGTGAGTTAGATGGTAGAAATTCGCGCTGATAACCAGTGCAGCCCCCGTGACGGCGGCTGGGGTATGGATAACAGCAATGGATTGTACTGGTACTGCAACAACTGCGGGGCCACTTTCAAGTCTGCCAACCAGTGGCGCAAGCACCTCACTGTTGCCCGATACGGAGGGAAGAAGTGAGCCGAGCCGTTCATTCCTCCCACCATCGGCCGCCTGATCTTCGTTCCGATTGGAAGCGTTGCCGATTCCAGGGCAACCAAACGGTAGCACCATAGGGTGCATGTTCTACGCGGTGTCGGTTCTGCTGGTAGGCGCGGGCGGGACCGGCACCGCCCTTTTGGTGGTGGTGATCGTGGTGAGGAGTCGTCAACGCAGGCGCCACGACCGATACCGGCGCATCTACCTTTGCAACTTCCCTCGCGACCTTCCACACGGCGCGGTGCTCAACTTCGTCCGCGCGCTGTCGGGGCTCCCGACGCCGAGGTTCATGCAGCCGGTTCACACGGTGGTCTTCGACACCTTCGCGGATGTCACGGGCATCAAGCACTACCTCTCCATCCCCGGCCACGTCGTGGCGGACGTGGAGAGCTTGTTCCGCACCCAGATCGCCGGGGGTTCGCTCATCAAGGCTGAGCATGACCTTGTAGCCATGACGAGCTGGGGCGAGGTAGTCGAGCTGGGCACGTCCAACGCCTACATCCCCCGACTCTACACCGGGCTGTCGTCCACCCACGCCTACCGCATGAAGTTCACCCGCCAGGTGGCGACCCGGAATCACCTTACCGAGCGGATACGACGGCGCTCGGGGATGCTCGTCTTCCCCGCCACCCTCAACGCCCTTGAGCTGTCGGTGGTCATTGGCTACCCGTTTGGCGCTCCCAACGTTCCTGGCCTGCCCATGGGCCGGGCGCGGCACCTCGCGCCGGACCACATGATCCCGAGTGAAGGCGGGATCGGTGTCGGCCGGTCGAGTTTTCCCGGAATGGAAGACCGGCGGCTAGCCATCCCGATTAAAGGTTTGATGATGCACGAGTGGGTCATCGGGCCAACTGGCTCCGGGAAATCGGCCCTCCTCCACAACCAGGCCACCGACCTGATGAAAGCCGGGCACGGCCTGGCGCTCATCGAACCCAAGGGCGACCTGGCGCGCGATGTTTTGAGTACCGTTCCGCAGCATCGCGTGAACGATGTGATCTGGTTTGACCCCACCGACGCCGCCCGGCCTATCGGCTTAAACGTTCTTGCCGGGCCGGACCCTGAGCGAACCGCTAGCCATATCGTGGGCTTGTTCAAAGCACTATACGGTGACTCGTGGGGACCACGGCTTGAGTAAATCCTCCGTTACGCCGTTCTGACTGCCGCGTTGAATGGCCTCACGTTGTACGACGTAAAGCAGTTGTTGGTGAACCCGAACTTTCGGACAACTATCGTCCATCAAACCAAAGACAGCGAGGCTCGGCATTTCTGGCGACGCTTGGAAGAAGGGCCGGACAACGCCGTCGATTCGGTGGTGAACAAGCTCGACGCGCTCGTAGGGTTCCGGGCGCTCCGCAACATCGTCGGGCAGCAAAGTGGCCTTGACATGTCCGAGGTGGTCCGCCAGCGCAAGATTCTCCTTGTTCCACTGCCAACGGCCGCGCTTGGCGAAGCCAACGCCGGGATGCTCGGCTCGATCATCGTTGACAAGCTGTGGGAGGAGATACAACTCAGGCCCGCCGGCGAGCGCTACCCGGTGGTCCTGATCCTTGATGAGTTTCAGCGTTTCCTGAACCTCAGCGTTGCCATTGAGGATATGTTCGCGCAGGCGCGTAGCTACCAGCTCCCCCTCATCGTCGCCAACCAGCTCACGCGCCAGCTCCCGGACGCGGTGCTTGCGGCGGTGAAGGGCAACGCTCGCAGTACGGTGGCGTTTGGCCAGGGGCCAGACGACGCTGCCAAGCTCAAGGACCTGTTCGCCCCGTTGGGTGCTGGTGATCTCCAAACCCTCGCGCAGTTCGAGGCCGCCGCAACCCTCATGACCGACTCCGGGCCCGCACCGACCGCCACCATCCGCACCTTGCCCCCGCCCCGGCCGACCGGCTTTGGCCTCGCTGCTCAAGCAGCGTCCATGGCGCGTTACGGCCGACCCGTGGATGAGGTGGAGCGCGCGATGCGCGAGCGGCACGGCGGCCATGGTGACGACCACAAGCGCCCGAGTATTGGGCGGGTGGTGGACGAATGAGGGTTGCCGTCGCCGTTGACTTGGCTGTTGCCTTCGAGCAACCCCCCACGGCCGGAAACGAGCAGGCCAAAGGCCATCGGCCGCGGCTGGCGGGAGTCCTTTCATGACTCGTCCGTATAGCCCCCTCTCACCTCGGCAGTCCGCCCTGTTGTCGTCCGTTGCCCGCTTCCACCAACTGACCTCCTCACAACTGCGGCGGCTTCACTTCACGACCGGGACGCCTCGCGGTAGACGGGTTCGTTGTTCCCGTGCCCTTGCCAGGCTGGTAGCGCTTGGGCTTCTGACGCGACTTGCCAGGGTGCAAGGCGGCTATGGCGGTGGGAGCGGTGAGCACGTCTACCAGGTGCCGAGCAACCGCAGCCGGGGGCCGGACTTCCATACGCTCGACATCGCCGAGCTGTACGTGCGCATGGCGGAGGTGACAGCGCGGAACGGTGCGCAGCTCGTCGCCTTCGACCCCGAGCCCTGGGCGCATACGCGCATCGGCCATACGGAACTCAAGCCGGATGCCTTCGTCGATCTGGGAACGTTCCGCTTCTACATCGAGGTCGACCGTGGGAGTGAGTACCGTTCCCAGCTTGCCGCCAAGATGCGCCGCTACGTGCGTGCCTACGACCAGGCAGAGGGCGGGACCTTTCCGCTGGTGGTGTGGGTGGTCCCCGATCTAGACCGTCAGCGCTTCGTGCAAGGCGTCGTGAAGCGACAGGCAGTCCCGGAGTTGTTCGCTGTGGTCTTGTTCGATGAAGCCGCTCAATATCTTACGAGAGGGTGACTGCAATGAGGGCCAAGTTAGAGAAACTGGCCGATGAGTTGGCGTATGTCCAGCTCATGCAACGTAAGTACCGTTCGGGGTTGGAGAACACAGCTAATGTACCTCCTGCTCGGCGGAGGCGAGTCAACATTGAACTTGACTATCTTGGCGAAAAGGAACGGGGGCTACTGAAGCAAATTTTCAAGCTGGAAGACTGCGAGCACCTTAACCATAACGAGTCCGGCCCTGATGGTAGCGGGCCGCTGCGAGGACTGCGGGAGGTGGGTGTAAGTGAAATATTGCCAGAAGTGCGATGCTGAGTATGAAGCTGACAGCGAGTGCATGTGCCCAACCTACAGGCGGCGCATGGAGAATGGACGCAGAGCTGATGTGCCGTATCGCTGGAAGGTAGATAACTGGAATGGGTACTTCAACGACCCCGGCGATTGTGAGCACCTCAAGCTTGGTAAGGCTTCGGGGGACCGGGTGAAGTGCCAAGAGTGTGGCTCGTGGCTAGAAGCGAGGGAGTGGGTTCAAGGTAAGGTGACAGAATGGGAAGAGGCCGGTACGCTCTGGCCCCATATGAGAAACGCTGGATTAACCCCAGGTGGTTCAGGGGTGGCAATAAGTGAAGCCCTGCCGTCCGGCAGCGCTTCACGTTGAGCTGCGAGACGACAGGGCGTAATTGTGCGGGGCCGTGCTGATGGCCTGGGGGCTTGCCCCTAGGAGCCTGCTGAAGATGCTTGGTCCTGTCAGGACGGTGGTTTCTGCGGTGGCTCCATATTTGGGCCGATCGAGAAGATGCCCGGTGGCTTGATCGGCGACTCGGGACCATGATCACGCCGCCCGGATGGTGCCAGCGGGGCTCAGGCCAGCACCCAGGCGCCGTCGTGGCGGGCAAGGCCGAGCACCAGCAGCCGGCAGTCTGCCCGCTGACAACCAGCAGCGCGAACGACAGGATCGACACAGCCAACAGGATCGGCCGGATCACGCCCGTTCAGCAGGCTCCTAGTTGATGCCGGGCGTGCGCTTGGTGCCCATCTCCTGCCCCGGCTCCAGGACGTGGACGTAGATGGTGCACTCCTCGACACCACCCTCGTTGCTCCTACGGAGAGCGCCACGTACCCAGGGCTGATCGGGGTGCTCCAGCACCCAGCCCTCGAACTCGAAATCGGGAATCTCGAAGTCCTCGATGTAGACGACGCGCACGGCGGTTGGAACCACGAGAATCTTGATCGTGTCGTCATCGGCATTGCCGGGCTCCATCCAGCCGAACTGCACAGCGTGTACCTCAAGCTCTAGTGCTTTGGGGCTACTGGAGCGGCTAGTACACATAGCCTGGATGATCTGGCTGATGGTTGGAGGGTTGCCGACATCGGAGCCCGTGCCGGGCCGGAAAGGCAGTTGATTACCGCTCATGCCAAGCCTCCGCTTGGTTGGGCCTGGCACGTCGCCAGGTCAGACCCCTATCCCTCTGCACGGGCCTGACCTGGAATTTTGCAATAATACGTTCTACCAAGCTCTTTGTAAATATGGGGCGTTACGCTAGGCGTAAGAATTCCCGTCATAACCACTTTGCTCCCGAGGAGTCGTCGTGGTATAAGTCTGTTCGCTTTGTGTTAGACCATGAGACGAGGACGGGAGGACCACACGCTATGTCCGACAGACAATCAGTGGCGATAGAAGCACGATTGTGCGTTTGGCGCATATTCGGCGTCGGGCATGACTTCACAGATAAGACTCCTCCCTGGTCGATATCAACCGGTGCTGGACCAAGCCCAGGAGATTCCCTATCTGTCGTGATCGGAGACATCCCCCCGCATATCCTTGATGCCCTCCGTACCTGGCGGGGGCAAATCCCATACATTCTGAATACTACATATGGTCAGCGCTATGAAGGGATGCCAATCGAGGACCAGGTAGCCGCTATCGAAGGATACGTTTCTGAGGTGGATCTTAGCGACGTGACTGAAGCTTTTCCACTGTTTGTAACCTTCGAGCTCAGCCGTCCTATACAAATTCAAGCTGACCCAGCGGCAAAGTTTTTCTGGGTACTCGAAGGCGGACCGGATGCTCAGATCTTTGATGAGTTTGGCCACGCCGCCAGTGAGTATCTTGAAATCGCAGTCATCTGCATTCAAGCTGAACTAGGTGGTCAATTGCAGCTCGACCGCCTCACGTTTGCAGACGACCGTGCTTATCTCGTAGCGCCAGGCAAGGCGGCAATCACCGCACCGCGCGGCAATCTAACTGCATCAGGAATCGTCTTATCCGATGGATGGCCCCAATTGCCATTCCCCGAAATCACGAACGCCGTTCAAACCTTGCCCGCAGCAGTCGCGGCTGTCAGGTCTGTAATAGCGACATCGTCTCGCTGGTTCCACGCCGCACTTGCCGAGAAGCAAGATCCCCTCCGGCGCTTCCTGTTTGCGTTTTTTGGGTTAGAAGTGCTTGTGAACAAGGTAGCAAAGAGCTGGAAGCTCCGAGACCAAGTAGGCGCGGAGCTGTCGAAAGAGCTGGGCGGCGTCCCGGTTGACGCTCTTATATGGCCCGTGCAGGGAGACGATGGCCTACCATCCAGAAATCTCACATTTAGATTCGCATGCCTCGCAACCTTATTATCGCGGAACACCGCAATACATGACGTGCTGGAATTCCATAACGTAGCACGGGCACGACACAGGCTGGCACACGGCGAGCCAACTGACCTCGATAGCCTTCCGGCCTGGCCGTGCATTGAGCTTCTTCGTCGGTATCTCTCTTTGGTCGCGGGTGCCGCGACCACTCGTTCCCAGATGTGACCCGGCATCCGACCGACGAACCCGTTACCATCCGCAAAGACGCCGTTCCAGGAGAGGAGCACTCGCATGGCGGTTAAGACCGTCCACGTCTCTGATCTATCCGGCCGTGAAGCGGATGAGGCGGACCTCGCCCGCCTGGTGGTGATCGAGCACCCAGAGTACAAGGAGCTGCCCGCCACGCTGGAAGTGCTACCAGACGAGATTGAAGGGCTCCAGTCCGTGGAACGGCTGGTGCAGCTCGACTACTACGCCCCGGGTGAGCGCCGCCCGCAACGGCTCACCATTACTCTCGACCAGTTCAACGCGCTCGCCAAGGACGAGGGCATGGGCGCGGTCCTGATGCGGGCGATCGCCGCCGCCAACGAGCAGCGCGGCCGGACGGCTGCGCTGACCCGAGGCCGTCCCAAGCGTGGCAAGGTCAACTACGCCAGCATCGAGCACGCGGGCGAACCGCACCGGGGCCGGATTACCGACGCGGAGAAGCAGCTCGTGCGTGACCGCCTGGACGAGATCAACGAGCGGTTGGCGCGAGATGGTTTGCGGACCATCGACCCGAGCGACCCCACGATGCGGGAGCGGTATGGCCTCGGGCAGCCTTGATCTTCAGGCGATAGCGCGCACGCGACACAGAGATCAGCGTTTAGGACGATGAGGTTGGACCGTGATCCACCACAACCAACCGTTAGCAGCAGTCTGCATGCGAGGGCATGTCGTCACGTCCATCATATTTCCCGACTACCTCGTTCCAAACCATTGTCGCCGATGCGGAGCTCCGGTACTGACGAAGTGCTTTAGCTGCCCAGCCCCGATTCTTGGCACGCCAAACACCTCGTCTCTATTTCGCAAATACAAATATCAGCCCGACCCCTTCTGTTGGAGCTGCGGGAGGCCATACCCCTGGGCCACACGGCAACAACGGCTTGGGCACCTCTACAACCTGATCGACTTTCAGGATGACCTCGACGAGGCTGACCGCCTGACGATCATGGAGCAGGTCGCCGTATTGTCGAAGCCCGAGGACGAAGTATCCGACGAGCAACGGGTACAAGCTGGGAGTGTTATCAAGCGTCTCGCACCGAAGATGTGGGAGGCAGCGTTACCCATTCTGCAAACGGTTTTGTCTGCCGAGCTTCGGAAGCAGTTGGGGCTACCTTGAGGGCCAAAAGCATTAGCAGCACCGAGAGTACGAGTTGTCGCCCAATGGAGATTGTGCGACCCACCGCTTATCTGTTGGTAGGGCAAAACGTAGCTATACCATGATTCTGGTGGGAGGGTCTTATCTGTAAAACTCTTGACATGCGATAGAGCGTTTATACTTTAACCGGAGGCAAACCTAGGTGGTCCACATAACCCCGAAGGGAAGGGCTATGGACGGGGAAAAGTAACCATGAGCAGACCATGAACTCCGGAGGCTGAGCCATGGAATCAGGAAGGTAGTCAATGGGCGACGACGGAGGGTAGTCATGAACGACGAAGGCTGAGCCACCATGGAAGAGAGGTAAGCCGATGCACGACGACGGCTAAGTAAGGCCTTACACCTGCCCTTTGCCTCCACGCCCCCGCAGCCGGACGCTGCGGGGGCTCTCCCCCCTCTGCCGATAGCGGCTAGCGACCTTGCCCGATATGTAAATCCTTGACAGGCTGCCCAGGCCTCATGATGTGCCAGGCCTTACGAGGCTGCCTCACAAGCGTCTCGGCGATACGAATATAAACAGCATCGTCAATGGCGCCCCCCGCACCCTCAACGAGACCAAGACACTCAGATACCAAGGCTCGGGAAACGAGTGCTAGAGGTGAGGGTGAATGTGAGCGCATATGGCGTTCCCGCTTATCCTGTGCCAAGGGTATCATCTTATCTTGTGTATTACAATACATATGTGTGCGCTGCAATATTGTAATACGGGCAGGGGTACAGAAGTATTGTCAGCCAGGCAACCGTCTGATAATGTGACGGTAAGTATTTGAGTATTCCTGCATGGCCAAAAAATATGCCGTGATGATGTACAAGGGTGGGTCAGGCAAGAGCACGACCGCCACCAACCTTGGGGCCGTACTCGTAGACATGGGTAAGCGCGTACTCCTAGTTGACCTCGACCGGCAGGGGAACGCAACTACAGGCGTTGGCTTCGAGCTTGGTGAGATACCGAGAAGCCTCAACCACTTGTTTGCCGATTCGGAGTTACACCCAAGAGACGCGGTGATTGTGACGGACTTCGGCCTGCACGTGCTCGCGGCCGACAGAGGGCTTGCCCGTACCGCCATGAACATGAGCCCAGGCGATATGTTCATGCTGCGGGAGCTACTTAGCCGACTGGACGACGACTACGACGTAATGCTCATCGACACGCCCCCCAATGAGGGATACATGACCTACTCGGCGCTGGCGGCGGCCGACGCCGTGATCATCCCGGTTGCCACACGCGGCTTCAGCGAAGAAGGGCTAGCCCAAACGATTGACGGCATCACTGCGGCCCGCAAGAGCTACAACCGTAATCTCCAGCTCGCGGGCATCCTCTTTACCAACGTGGAACGGGGGACACTCGTTGCGTCGTCCGTGCTCAAGAGCGTTCAGGAAGACTACGCAGACGTGGTGTTCCCATACGTTATCCCGAAGGCCTCCGTGCTCGACAAGGGCAATGCCGCTGGCATGCCGGGCGTTCTCCTTGAGCCTAAGCACAAAGCCGCTGAAGCCTACCGTAACGTTGCAAGGAGACTCGTCGATGCCAACCAATAAGGAGATTAGGGAGCTGCTGGAGGCCCGCAAAGCCGCCCGGCGAGCGATCCCCCAGGCTGATCCGGCCGATGCCGTAGGCGCTCCACCCGAGCCTGAGATGGTAGAGCTACCCGCCCCTACAGACTCTCCTGAACGCACAACCGAGGCTACTGGAGCCACACAGCTACCCCCGGTTGTAGTGCTTGAGCCAGATGACCCGCGCATGGCATCCGTCCCACCTGGCGATGCGTACACCCCGACAACGCTACGGATCAGAAACCACCACAAGCGCCAACTGAAGGCCGAGGCCTACTACCGGGGGCTGCTGATGCAGGACATCTTCGAGACTGCCCTTGATGAATATTTCAAGAAACGATATAGCCGCGATGGGAGCATTACGGCAGCGAAAGGAGGGAAACATGGAAACAACGAAACGCACGCTTAGCCCGGACAAGAAGCGCTATGCAACATACCTACTGCCGCAGTCGATCAAGGACGTGCGGCGCTATGCCTTCGAACGGGACGTGCCGGACTACCAAGTGGTTCAGGCGGCGGTTGATGAGTATTTGGCAAAGCGCATAACACTTCGATTACCCATAGGATAGCCCGAATCTGAAGCATAAGCGTTGCCTGATGGAACCACTACCGTTATGATGATCTCAACCAGTACGAGAAGCGTAGTTAACTCCTCGCGCTGGTGAGCAAATTGGTGGTCAGAGCGTCTTTGCGGTTCCCCCATAAAGAGGGTTGACTAGCACAAGCGGTGTGTTAAGATTGATCTATAACTACGCTTCTTGTACGTTCTGGCCCCAAAAACGGGGCCTTTCTCTTTGCCCCAAAACTTAACGGCTAGTCCGCGCGGTTCAGCCGTCCAACAGTAAAACTAAGGCGTGATTGGCCTAGAGCGTAGGCTCTGTTCAATGCGCCCTTGAAAGGAACACTTGGACGATGAATGATGCAAGCACGATACTAGCCGCCCGGTACGGCGACAAAGTACCCCCCCACACCCCCCTGAAATATAAAAACACTAGTTCTATAGAAACTAATGTTGATGAAGGCAAAAAGGCTCAGCCCGTAGAGCTACCGGCTGAGATCGACGCCCTACGTGGGCACAGGAGCCTAACCGAACCGCCGAGCCACTACTTTGCCAAAGGTTGCAAGGTGGGGAGGTGGGAGGAGCAAACGCTCAAGTTTCTGGCGAAGCTGGCGAAGGTCGAGCAGATGGCCGAGCGGGTGGCGCAGAAGCTTCGCATCGAGGTTAGCAGATATATCTATCAGCAGATTTGGCGCGGGGTAAATGTTGAGCGCTGGGCTGATATGGCGGCCGAGACAGGTAGGCATAGGGCAAAATACTTCGCCTGGTGGTGCAAACGGGAGTGCACAGCCGTATGAGTAGTGCGTTCAATCTGGGAATATGGTATTTTGGAGATTGAAAGTAGGAAACCGCCAATGGGAGCCAGAGATTTAAGCAAGGTGTTCGCCAATCCAGCGTATAAGGGCAAGTGGGTTACACTCAACCGTGACGATGGAGAAACGGTCGTCTCTAGTGGCAAAACGGCTAAGGAAGCCTTTGAAAAGGCTCGAAAGCTCGGGCAGCCGCTCGCCCCGTTGATGCACGTCCCTGTGAAGTCAGATATTTACTTCGTAGGCTAGGGGTGACCTTCAAATACGTCCGACGCTCACCAACCGTCCTACGACCCATCATACCGATTGATCTAGTGCACGACGGCTTTACCGTTCCCTACTTAGTGCTGATTGATTCGGGCGCAGACATCAACGTCTTCTCGTACCAGATCGGCGAGCTGCTCGGCCTCGACCTACTATCAGGCCAGAAGGCGGAGGCCCTCGGGGTAACGGGCGAACCAACCGACCTATACATCCATCCGCTTACCCTCATCCTCGGCGGTGAGCACTACCCGATCAAGGCCGCGTTCACGAAGGCGCTCGATGACAAGCCGCATGGTTTGGTTGGTCAAGACGGATTCTTCAGCTTGTTTAAGGTCGCATTCGATTTGCCGAGCGAGGAGATCGAGCTAACACCGCATCGCGTCTGACGCGCGTAGAGGCCCTGGAACGTGCTTGGTTGGTCAGAACGTCCAAAACCACATCTCGATGAGCACCGCAGCTTAAAGGCGCTGAGAATGCGTCACAGCGCGGGCGTGCAAAGGGGCCTCGTGGTGAGGCCCCCAGGTTCCACCCGAACGATCAGGCAGAACCTTACGTGCTGGCGCGACGGCCGCGCACACCGCGTGCTCCGGCGAGCACCTTGGCCATGTCGGTGTCGGTAGCGAGCTGGTCGAACTCCTGTTGCGTTACCACAATCGTCTTGGGCGTGTCCGAGCCTGGCCCGTAGTAGTCGAGCTGCACCAGGTCGTCGCGGGCCTGGAGGTCCTTCACCTCCTCGGGGAGCACATCGAGTTCGACCGGAGCGGTGATCGCTGGATGGCGCTTGACCACCAGGCGGCCGAACTCGCCAGGGTCGCGTTGCGCACGCGTGAGGTCCGACACCTTGACCTTGATATCGGCCAAAGCAAGATCACTCCTTTCGGGACAGGGGCCGTAGAATTACAGCCCTGCGCCGGAGCGTAGCATTACGGCCTGCTCCAAAGTTCCACCAAACCTCCAAGCTTTGACCGTTTCTCGGAGTGGTTTTGTGGATGATGGAGGGCATGAAGCGCTACCGGACCATCCTCGCTGACCCTCCTGGGGCTACAAACCAGGTGGGCGGTCGGGGTGCGAGGCGTCACTACCCGTGATGAGCATTGACGAGATTGCGTCACTGAGGGCGGCGATGGGCGCGATATTCGGGAGTTACTTGCCCGATGAGCCATTTTGATCTCGCCGCTTATGTCCGGGCGTCCACGGAGGCCCAGGGCATTCCTGAGCGCTTACAGGATCACGATACGGTGCTGGCCGTGGTGCTCTTGCTCAAGCGCGCCAGGCAATCACAACCTTGGCTGGGTCAAACGCATAGGTCTTCCCATTTGGCGCTTCCCAGCGGCGACTCCCCGGCCGCGACGGATATACCACAACTTTCTCCACGAGCAAGCTGATCAGGCTGCGCCGCCAAATTATGTCCGCCTCATCCCACGCTTCGCGTACCGTTTTATCTATCGGAATGCTCGCGAGCGTGCGTCCACTTTCTACTCGCGCTAGGCGAGCCTTAGTGCGCTCCAGAGCATCTTCTACCACGGTCTTTGCCTGTGCTAGCTGTTCCCGGTTCAGCAGCCCAGAGGCATAGTCTTCCACTAGCTCTCTGAGCTTGAGTTTCCCGGCGCTGTATTCCTCCATCAGCCGCGTGATCTCGGGGACTTCGGATTCCCGCATTGCTGTTGCCAGGTCGGTACTGTCCAGGCGGTACAGCACAGCTTCGGTTACGAGTGCCTCGACCGCTTCCGCCGTCCGCACGATTTTGCCGCAGCCATATGGCATACCACTGCCGTCTTTGGCCTGCTGGCGGAGCAAGAGCCTCAATCGGTCGCTGTCTCCCTCCGAGATAATAGCGGGCCAATCGCCCGGATACTCCGAACCGTTGTGGGTACGGATTCCGGCGATCCGCCGGGAAGTAAGAACTTGCTCAAGGTTTCGTACATACCACTTCTTGCCCTGAGCGGTTGGTACTCCCCGCAGATTGAGCATCGTCACGATATTCAGTGGCGTGTCACCCGCAAACAGCAAATCGCGGCATTCACAGATGATTGATGCCTCGTCGTGGTTAACGACCTTGCCGCCTTTCTCATAGCCATACGGCCGCATACCGCCATGGGCTTTTCCGGCCTTGGCTTCCGCCCTCCGCTTACGCTTCATTCGGTCAGAGGTGCGGCGAGATTCCAGTACGGCCGTATTCACTGCTTGGACGGCGTTGTGTACGCCCATGCCGGTTGAGAGGTCGTAGTCGTTGCCGTCCGTCGTCTCGATGCGCTTGAGCACCGTGGTCTCGGCCAGGTGCATGAGCTCTAGCAGCTCCTCAAGGCGGCGATACAGGCGCGGCATCTCCGTGATGACGATGCACTCAACCTCGCCAGCGCGAACGGCATTAAGCAGTTGCTCGTATCCAGGTCGAGGCTTAGTGCTGTACTTCGAGGCCGAGATATCGCTGTCGCTGAAGACATGCACGACTTGCCAGCCCTGGTCTTCGATGTAGGCCGTACACTCCTCTATCTGGGTCTCCACGTTGTCGCTGGAGGACTCGCGCTCGATACTGAGCCGGGCGTAGATGGCGCACCGCATGTCACGCTCCTCTGTCATGATGCTACGAACTGATGTTCGCCCTGGAGGGAGTGTAGCAGATGTCCATACTACTAATGGTCGGCACCATGAAAGGTGCCTACCTGTTCCGTTCCGGTCCTGACCGCGGCGAGTTCAGCATGGACGGCCCGCACTTCCCCGGGCAGGCCATCTACGCGCTCGCCTTCGACGGCCGCGGCGGCCGCCAGCGCCTCCT
>WNFX01004825.1_pt1 | contig 16134 bp, 15 predicted proteins | sample 5400111 | NCBI WGS metagenome assembly WNFX01 (sample SAMN13153363, study PRJNA577476) | soil metagenome | isolation source: 40 cm soil or saprolite under grassland replicate 1 | place: USA:California | collected 2016-06-15 | reverse complement strand
GTGAACGTCCCGTCCGGGGTGAAGGCCGCCAGCCAGCCCTCGCTGTCCTTGTCCTCGGCGATCTGGTACGCCTTGCGGATGATCTGCTCGTTGTCCATGGTCGGTTGCTCCTTCACGGTCGGGAACGGGCCGCGTAGACGCGCTGGTGGATGCGCTCGGCCAGCATGATCACGGTGAGGTTGGTGGGGGTGGAGGGGATGTCGGGGATGATCGACGCGTCGGCGACCCGTAGCCCAGAGAGGCCGTGGACGGCGCCCACCGCGTCGACGACGGCCCACTCGTCGTCCGGGCCGGTGCCGAGGAAGTTGTTGTCGATGAGCGGGGCGGCGCCCGGGTCGCGGCTCGCCAGCCTCAGCGTGCCGCGCGACTCGGGCTGCACCACGGAGGTGGCCAACACGACGGCGCCGCCGGTGGGGCTGTAGGAGCCGTCGAGCAGGTGGTTGACGGTGATGTGCAGGTCCAGTTCGTCACCCACGGCCTCGCTGGAGGCCGTCCACAGCATCGAGCCGATCGCCGGGGCCATCTCCAGGTGCCCGGAGGCCAGGGCGTAGGCGTTGTAGAAAGTGCCGTCCGCGGCGACGACCCCGACGGCCGTCGTGCCCGCGAAAAGCACGCGGTCGACGGTGACGCTGCCGTGGATGGTGAGGTTCGGCCGGGCCCGGACCTCGGCCGTCAGGTAGGCCATGGCCGTGCTCTGCCGCACGCCGTCCACGATGGTGACGGGATGTCCGTCGGCGCCGTTCTGCTTGGCGCCGTTGAAGTCGTGCACCCGTTTGAACCCGTGCGTGACTGCCGCGTTGACGAAGCCGAGCAGCGCGGGGGTCAGATCGGCGTCGGTGCGCTGTCGTACGGCGAGCGGGCCGGTCCGGCCGTGGTAGGCGTCGTCGCCGGTGGGCGTGTTCTCCAGCAGCTTGAATGCCGGCAGCACGTCGGCGTACGACCAGCCGTCCACGCCGTGTTTCCCCCATTTGGCGAGGTCGGCCGGGCGGGCGCGGGTGGCGACCCCGGCGTTGACCGCTGAGCTGCCACCGAGGACCCGGCCGCGTGGGGTCGGGATGCTGCGGCCCCGGGCCTGCGAGGTGTAGCCGCAGTCGTGTTCGGGGTCGGCGAGCCGGGCCGGGTCCAGCAGCGCGGCCGGTTCGGCGCCGGGCGCGTAGGCGGGCCCGGCCTCCAGCAACAGAACGGTACGGGCGGGGTCCTCACTCAGCCGGGCCGCGAGGACGGCTCCGGCCGAGCCGCCGCCGACGATCAATACATCAGACATGGTCTGCGCGCTCCGTGGTCAGTTGGCGAGGTGCCGTCGACGTCGATGGTGGCGTGGGTGCCGTCGCAGAACGGCTGGTAGCCGGAGGGCCGCAGCGGCACAGAGCAATCTGGTCCCGGGCTGGCGACGGGGTCGTCACCGGATTCCGGTGATCCGGGCGATGGGAAAGTGCCGGGTCAACTCGGCGCGGGCCGCGTCGTCGAGCCGGACGTCGGCGGCGCCGAGGTTCTCAGCGAGGTGGGCGCGGGTACGGGTGCCGGGGATGAGCAGGATGTTCGGGGCGAGGTCCAGCAGCCAGGCGAGCGCGACCTGCGCCGGCGTCGCGCCCAGCCGTACGGCCAGCGCGGCCAGTACGGGGTCGGTGAGCAGCCGGTGCCGTACCTCGCCGGGCCAGCCCAGCGGGCAGAACGGCACGAACGCGATGGTGCGTGCCCCGCACTCGGTGAGGACGTCCAGCGACTGCTGGTCGGCCAGGTTGAACAGGTTCTGCACGCAGACGATCTCCGTCTGGGCGGCCGCTCGCAGCAGGTGCTGCCGGGAGATGTTGCTGATACCGATACCGTCGATCAGCCCTTCGTCGCGGGCCTGGACCAGCGCCGCGAGCTGGGCGTCGAACTGCCTGCCCGGGGTCTCGGACGGGTCCATCACGCGCAGGTTCACGGCCGCCAGCCGGCCGGCGCCGAGCGTGGCGAGGTTGTCCTCGATGCCCTGGCGCAGCTCGTTGGGCTCGTCGGACTGCAGCAGCGGGCCACCGGTGTCGCGGCGGGCGGCCACCTTGCTCACGATCGCGAGGCCGTCTGGATAGGGGTACAGCGCCTCGCGGATGAGCTCGTTCACCGTGCCCGCCCCGTAGTACTGCGCGGTGTCGATGTGGTCCACCCCGGCCGCGACGGCCGCGCGTAGCACCCGCAGCGCCTCGTCGCGGTCCCGTGGCGGCCCGAAGACCCCGTCGCCGGCGAGCTGCATCGCGCCGTACCCGGCCCGGCGCACACGCCATGGGCCGAGCGCGAAGGACCCGCCGAGCTCCCGTCCGTTCCCGCTCACATCGCCTCCTGTCGGTTGGGCCGCGAGCGGGCCCGCGCCCGGGCCCGCGTCGGCTCCCATCACGGGTGGACCTGCGAGCCGATGCCGAGGTCGAGGCGGATCGATTCGAGGATGATGAACGCGGTGCTGGCTGTGTAGACGTCGGCGGCGGCGAGGACGCCGGTGTACTTCTGGATGACCGGCGCGGCCGCGTAGTTGACCTGCGCGTCCTGGTACGTCTTGACCGCGGCCCAGACGTTGTTCCCGTATTTGGTGAAGAACGGGGTCGGATCGACCGTCACCAGCGCCTTCTTGACGTTGTCGATGATGTCGGTCACGTACTGCTGGTAGACGATCATGTCATCGCGGGTGCCGAGCCGGCCCATGTGACCGCCGATGAAGTGCTTCCACGGGTAGGCCAGGGCCTTGCCCGGGACGGCGATGGTGCCGGGAACGTCCTCGCTGATGTTGAAGTTGGCGAACGGCACCCAGCCGGGCAGGTTGACGTCCACCAGCATGAGCGTGTCGTGGTCCGGGAAATGGACGTAGATGTTGTCCGGCGTGTGGTTGGTGCCGTGCCACGCCAGTTCGATCCGCTCCCCGCCGACGCGCAGCGTGCGGTGTGTCGCGAACGTGAGATCGGGCACCGGCCGGGTCGGGTCGTTGTCCCGGGCCAGCAGCCGCTTGGTCTCCACGTGGCCGACCCGGACGTCGCCCCCGAACAGCGACGAGGCGCCGAGGTGGTCGGCGTGGTGGTGCGAGTACACGATGTGGGTCACTTTGTTGGACACACCGTTGGCGGACGCGATCTCGTCGATGGCGCGCTGCAGGTTGTGCCCGATGCTGGCTGGCGCGTCGAACAGCACCACCCCGTCGTTGGTGGTCAGGAACGCCGCCTGGTAGGTGCTGTCGGTGACCCAGTACAGGTTCTTCTGCACCCGCCCGACGTAGTAGCCCTGCGCGTTGACGGCCGGGCCTAGCGCGGACGGCGGTATCGGCGCGTAGTCGGGCAGCGTGTCGGCGGCGGGCACAGTGTCGGCGAATGCCGGTTCGGCGAGGGCTCCTCCGACCAGGGTGGCGACTGCGGGGACGGCCGCGAGCGCCGCGCCACGTGCAAGGAACGAGCGGCGGTTCGTAGCTGAGGTCGATGACATGATCGTCCTTTCCAAGATGTACGACGAGAAGACGAAGAGGCTCAGGCGCCGTAGGCCGGCACGACGGCGCCGCTGACCGGCGCGGCGGCGTCACTGAAGAGGTAGGCGATGATGTCGGCGATCGCCTCGGGCGAGACCGCGTGCGCCAGCAGGTCGGCAGGCAGGTACGGCCGGGTCTTGGCCGTGTCGAGCAGTTGCGGTGCGACGGCGTTCACCCGGATCCCGAGCGGGCGCAACTCCAGGTCGAGCACGCGGATGAGGTGGACCAGGGCCGCCTTGCTGACGCTGTAGGTGGCCATGCCCGCGGTCGGCTCCAGCCCCGGGCGGGCGGCCACGTGCACGATCGCGCCTGAGCCACGTTGCCGCATGTACGGCGCCACGGCCTGGGTCAGCCACAGTGCGGTGCCCGCGTTGACGTCGATCATGAGCCGCAGGTCCTCGGGCGTCGCGGCGAGCGCTTCGCCCGGGTGATACGTGCCGATGGTGTTGACCAGCACCTCGGGCCGACCGACCTCGACAGCGATCTGGTCGACGAGGCTCCTGGCCACGGCCGGGTCGGTCGGGTCGCCCGCCTCATACCGGATGCCGTCGGGCAACTCCTTCAGCGCCTCCTCGTTGCGGTCGACGCCGACCACCGTGAACCCGGCGGTTGCCAGCTTCTGCGCCGTCGCACGGCCCAGCTGCCCGCCCGCGCCGACCACGATCGCCACACGCTCGCTCATACCGCCACCTCCGTCGCAGCGCCGAAAACGGGCGCCATGTCGTTGCTTCGTTCAGTCATGGGTGGACCTGTGAGCCGGTTTCCGAGGTCGAGGCGGATCCAACGCCGACCGGTGGGTGCCGTCGGTGACCCAGAACCTGGTGCGCTCGACGCGGCCGACGAATACCCCTGCTCGTTGAGGGCCGGGCCGAGGGCCGCCTCGGGCACCGGGACGTAGTCCGGCAGTTGTGGCGTGCTGTCCGCGCCTGGAATCGACGAAGCCATGCTCTCCCCTCCGTTTTGCGTTCTGCACCGATCAGGGCCTGTCCAGGTTCACGGCCGGGACAGTGAGCGGTCGTCACCGGATTCCGGTGATCTACCGGCGATCTACGGGGGGTTACGCTGACCGGGTGCCTGGAGGAGATGGCGCGATGACCGACATCTCGGCCGCGGAGGCGTGGGCCGACCGGTCGGGCCAGGACCCCCGGATCGCCTTCATGTCGGTACGGCCAGGCCAGCACGACGCGCAGCTGTTCTGGCTCGCCCTGCTGGGCGCCGTCCGCGCCGCCACCGGCGGCGCCGAGCCCCCGCCCGCGGCGCCCGGGTTCAACGGCCAGGCCATGGTGGACAAGGTGCGCTCCGAGCTCGCCGCGTCCGGCGGCCCCTTCGTCCTGATCATCGACGACCTGCACGAGCTCAGCTCCGCCGAGGCCGCCGAGCAGCTCACGGCGCTGACGAGCCTCCCCCGGCCTCCACGCGGTCGTGGCCACCCGCCGCGACCCGCCGCTGCGCCTGCATCAGCTGCGGCTTGCCGGGGAGCTGGCCTCCTGATCCACCCCCGATCCCCTGTCCGGCCCGTACGCCGCCACCTAGCGGGTTCTGGCCGCTAGGTCTCGCTCGGGACGACCGGTGGCGCCTCGGCCTGCTCGAAGGCGGCGGAGAACAGGTAGCTGGTGGCAAGGCTGCGGTACGGTCGCCATTTCTTGGCGATCGCGAGTACCTCCTCCGGGGTGGGCAGGTGGTCGAGCCGGTACGCGGCCTGGACGGCCTTGCGCAGCGCGAGGTCACCCGGCAGCACGACGTCTTCTCGCCGCAGCGCGAGAATGAGGGCGCCCTGCACCGTCCACGGGCCGATCCCGGGAATCACCGTCAGCTCCGCGATGAGCTCGTCGTCAGGCAGGGCGCCCAGGACGTCCGGGTCCAGGCGGCCGTCGGACAGCCGCGCGGCGAGGTCACGAAGGGTGTTGATCTTCCGCCACGACAGGCCGGCTTCGCGGAGCTTGCCGGGATCGGCTGCCAGCAGTTCGGTGGGTGTGGGCAGACGGCCGTCGAACAGGGCCTGGATGCGGGCAAGGGTCCGGCGGGTCGCCGCGACGGAAAGCTGCTGGCCGGTGACCTGGAACAGCAGCGCACCGTACAGATCCATCGGCGGCAGCTGGGCCATCCACGCCCGCGGATCGAAGGCCGGCCGGTCATCGATGAGCCGCGCAAGCACTGGATCGGCCTCGCGCAGGTACGAGCGCGCCTGCTGGAGCCACCCGGCGCGGTTGGAATCCTCCGTCACGAAGCCCGCTCCTTCCACCCATCCATCGTCGCGGATTGGCTGGTGAACGGTCATCGCCAGGATGTGGTGACCGCCGTGTCACCGGGTGCGGCCGGCCGCCAGCAGCCCCAGCTCTCGTGCCCGCTGTACCGCGGAGGAGCGGTCACGGGCCTGCAGCTTGGCGTAGATGTTTCGCACGTGGGTGTTGACCGTGTTCACCGACACGGACAGTTCGCCGGCGATCTCGGGTCTGGACAGGTTGGTGGGTAGGTACCGCAGCACCCGCAACTCGCTGGAGCGTAGCGGCTCGTTGGGCGGCGGTACGGTCTGGTCTTTGGCGGCCAGGGACGCGCCGCGCAGCACGTCGAGGATCTCGGTCAGCAGCGCGGCGTGTGCGCTCTGGCGCCGCGGCAGCGCCTCCAGCAGTTCCCGTGAGCCGGTCATCGCGAACGGCAGGACCAGCCGGTCCGCTTCGGCGAGGGTGAGACCGCGTTCGGTGGCCTGGTTCGCCGCACGCTGATCGCCGAGCTCACGGTGGGCGAGCCCGACCAGCAGCTGGGCCTCGACGACAGTGGGGTAACCGATGACCGGTGCCGTGCCGGCGAGGACACCGCGCAGCGCCACGACAGCCGCGGCCGGGTCGCCCTCCGCGAGGCAGATCACCGCGTAGGCGTTGCGGATTTCGCCGGAGGTGGCCTGTTGGTCGTCGAGTGCCGCGAGCGCGGCGCGGGCGTCGCCGGTCATGCCGAGGCGGGCTTGGGTGGCCAGCAGCCAGCCGGTCACCTGGTTCGCCAGGGCGTGCGAGCCCGCCAGCCGTGAGCGGAGGTGTTCGGCCGCGCTGAATTCGTCGAGCGCCTGCTGGCGGCGGCCACGGGCCGCGTGCAGCATGCCGGTGGCCATGTGCAGCAGCAGCCTGATGCCGGGACCGGTGTCTTGCTGCAGGGCCTGTTCGGTGCGTTGCAGCCAGCGCTCGGCGTCGTCGAACTCACCCGTCCAGATCATCGTGGCGGCGAGGGTTACCAGGGCGGGTGCGAGGATCCACTCGGTACCCCAGCCGTGTTGCTCGGCGAGCGCTATCGCGTCCTGGCAGCGTCGCCGGGTGGTGGCGAACGGGTGGATCTTCGACGCGAAGCCGAGCTGCGCGAGGCAGGCGACTTCGAGGTAGGGCCGGCCGATCCTGCGGGCGAGGTCGGCGCCCTCCTGCAGGTGGCGTTCCGCGTCCGCAGCCCCGAGGGACCAGGCTTCGACGGTTCCCAGGTTCATCAGCGCCAGTGCGCGCAGGTCGCCGGCGAGCGCGATGTCCTCGTCGGATTCCCCGGTCAGCGGGGAGGCGAGGATGTTGGCCTGTTCGATGACTCCGGACAGGTCGCCGCGCCGCCTGGCGAGGGACAGCTTCAGCGACGCGATCGCCACCCGCAGCCGGTGCTGGCGATCGACGGGTGTTGTCTCGGCGTTGGCCTCGGCGACCGTCAGGTGTGCGGCGGCCTCGTCCAGGCGTCCTTGGATGAGGTCGACCATGGCGCGGACCAGGGCCAGGTCGGGGTGATCCACGCCGGGCGCCTGCGGGAAGACCCGCAGCAGCGCCTGCATGGTTTGCGTTTGCCCGTCGAGCATCAGGCTGAACGAATGGTCGGCGAGCAGCCGGGCCGCGTCGGACCAGTCGCCGGCCGCCTGGGTGTGCCGGACGGCGTCGACGATCTGGCCGTGCCGGGTGAACCAGCCGGCGGCCCGCCGGTGCAGTACCGGCACCTGTTCGGGCAGGGTACGGCGCAGTTCCAGGCGCAGCAGGTCCCCGAACAGGTGGTGGTAGCGAAACCAGGTCCGCTGCGGGTCTAGGGATACGACGAACGCGTTCGCGTCTTCGAGTGCGAGCAGGATCCGTTCCGAGCCGCGGAGGCCGGTCAGCAGGTCCGCCAGTTCCCCGTTGACGCGATCGAGCAGGCAGGTGCGCAGCAGCAACTGCCGGACGTCGTCCGGCTGACGATCCAGCATTTCGGCGAGCAGGTACTCGGCGACCGTGCGGTCGCTGCCGGAGAACTCCGCGACGAAACGCTCGGGGTCGGGGTGACCGGCCAGGGAGATCGCCGCGAGCCGCAGGCCCGCGGCCCACCCTTCGGTCCGTTGGTGCAGCAGCGTTACCCCGGCTTCGGACAGCGCGATACCCGAGGCGTTGAGGAGTTCACGGGTCTCGCGCTCGCTGAAGCGCAGATCGGCCGCGCGGATCTCGGCCAGCTCGCCGGCCAGCCGCAGCTGATGCAGGCCCAGCCGCAGATCGCGACGGGTGGCCAGGATCGCGTGTGCGCCCGTGGGAAGGTTCGTCAACAGGCGGGTGAGCTGACCGAGCGCGTCCGGCAAGGTCAGTTCGTGCAGATCATCAATGATCACCGTGAAGTCGCCCGGAGCATCGACCAGCTCCGAGAGCACCCGGTCGACCATCGCCGATTCGTTGAAGTCGGGTGTCGCCGCGGGCGGTTCCGCGCCACCGGTTGCCCCAACGGCCTTGCGGACCGCCCCGAGCAGGTCAAGCCAGAACAGCTGCGCGTCGCGCTGGTCGCGTCTGAGCTGCACGACGGCGAGCCGGTTCGGCTGACCCGGCCGCTGCGCCCAGGCGCGCAGCAACGACGTCTTCCCGCTGCCGGCCGGAGCCGCGATGACCGTCACCTTCTTCGCCGCCGCGCGATCCAACACGGCGAGAAGATCACCCCGGTCGACCAACCGGGGGCCCGCGGAAGCCACCGCCAAAGACGCTGCCTTGGTACCTATGCCTTTCACCCTAGCGTCGATGAGCCGACCTGGCGCCTACGCCTTCGCCCGCCAGGCCAGCGCACGTACGCGTTCCGGACCGGTGGCGGCGTCGTGTGGTCCCGAGGCGGGCGGCTGTGTGCGCGTCAGGGCGCGAAGATCTGGATGGCCCCGTTGATCTCGCGTACGGCGAGGCGTGCCCGGGGCCGCGCGACGTGAGCGGCCCTCAGGTAGGGCCGGTCTCGTCAGGTGGCGACGGTGGGGGTCCTGGTGCGAGCTGGCGGACGTCGACGAGGTCGAGGCCGAGCGTCTCGATCTCAGCCAGGACGCCGTAGAGTGCCGACCGGTCCAGTAGGCCGGTGAGTACGGTTAGCGCCTGTTCCCGCCGCGACACCATCGTCGGGAACGCCGACAGCACCGTGGCGCCGAGGTGCCCGTTGATCCGGATCTGGTACAGGGTCGGTGCCGCGTCCATGAAGTCATGGTCGTAGGCGGGCAGGTGAACCCTCATCGCCAGGATCTGGTGACCGCGGTGCGGACGGCGCGCACGGGTCTCGGCCAGATCCTCGTCGACACCAACGGCCGCACGTTGTATCTCTTCGAAAGCGACAGTGCCACCAACTCGACCTGCTACGGATCATGCGCGAGCGCCTGGCCGCCGGCCACCACCGCGGCCGCGCCGCACGCCGGCACCGGCGCATCGGCCGCGTTTCTCGGCACCGTCCACCGCAACGGCGGCACCAACCAGCTCAGCTACAACGGCCATCCGCTGTACTACTACGCCGGCGACGCCAAAGCGGGTGACACCACCGGCCAGGGTCTCCTCCAGTTCGGCGCCAAGTGGTACGTACTGGACCCGCATGGCGTCAAGATCGACAACGACTGAGGCCACACCGGAACGGTGGCTGGGCGACGACCCTCAGCGGCGGCACGAGCCGCAGGAACCACATGACAGCGCTGCCGCGACCGTGCCACGGGAACACGTTGTGACGTTTCGGATACCTTCCCGGGCTGGGAGGCGATCCACCGCGACAGCGTCGAACGGGTCCACCGGCTGATGTTCGCCGACTGCGACGCTCACTGGATCCCGGTGATGCGCATTCACCTGCCGGCCGCCGACGATGGCTGAGTGGGCAGACATCACCGTGTACTCGACCCGGGATCAACGGCCCCCTCGGGCCTATGTCGCTGTCTGCGTTCCCGGTGTCGCGGCGCCAAGGTGTACAAACCGTGCTGACCGGCCGGCTGCCGGACCGTTCGGCGCGGTACGGCGTCCTGGCTGAGATCGAGGCATTCGGCCTTGATCTCGTGGAGCTGCGTCAGCTCCCGCCACGACGCAGATCACCCGACCGGGTGTCAGCCGCTCACGCTGACAGCCACCAACACCGGCTCGCGCGCGATCTGGCCCCGCCGGCATCAGGCAGATGAGCAACGCCGCGACGACCGGCGTCCCGCTCTGACGATCAAGACAGGAGGCCGTCCGGCCATGAAAGTCGCACTCACCGGCGCAACAGGGTTCATCGGATCTCACATCCTGACCGAACTGCAGGAGCACGGCCACGAGGTGACCGCGCTTGTACGCGACGATGCCCAGGCGAAAGTGGCCGCCGCGCGCGGCGCCACGCCGACCGTGGTCGACCTCTACGATCGACCGACGGTCGCGAGCCTGCTCGGCAACGCAGACGGGGCCATCCACACTGCCAGCCCCGGGGATGCCACCAGCGCGAACCTGGACTCCGCCGTGGTCGACGCCGTCATCGATGCGTTCGCCGGTACCGGCAAGCCCTACCTTGAGATCAGCGGTCTGTGGGTCTACGGGGCCAACCCCTCCATCACCGAGGCGTCGCCCTTCAACCCGCCCGCGCTGGTGTCCTGGAAGGAGCCGATCGAACGTCGGGTGCTCGGGGCGAGCGACATGCGCGGAGTCGTGATCGTCGCCAGCGTCGCGTACGGCGACGGCGCAGGCGCGATCCCCGGCCTCCTTCTCGGCTCACCCCGAGACGACGGGGGTAACCTGATCATGCTCGGCAGCGGGCAACAGCACTGGTCGACCGTGCATGCTGCGGACCTGGCCGATGTCTTCCGCCGCGCCCTGGAAGCCGACTCGGCTCGCGGCTATTACGTCATCGGCAACGGACAGAACTCGACCGTTGCCGAACTCACCGAGGCGGCCGCCGTCGCCGCCGGCGCTCCGGGAGCGGTCCCCGGGTCCGACGAGGAAGCGCGGGCACGCCTCGGCGATGGCTTCGCCGAAGTCCTCCTGCTCGACCAGGGCGCCGACGCGGCCAGGGCGCGAACCGAGCTCGGTTGGCAGCCAACCCATCCCAGCCTCGTCGACGAGTTCCGCCACGGCAGCTACCGCAAGGGATAAGGGGTTCACCGACCGCGGCTGGCCGGAGGAGTCGTACCGTGGGGTCCTGCACATGCGTGCTGGGCCCGGGCGCGACGGCCCGCGCTACGCGCCGTCTGATCAGCCCTGGACAGCAGAACACGGGCAGGCGGCCGTCCGGGCCCGCATGCCCGCGGGCAGCAACGGCGCCAACACCGCCCGGTCGGCACCGCCGCCCACACGTCGTTGCGCAAGGCGTCGACCTCCCATACCGCCCGGGTGAACCGGTCGACGAACAACGCGACCAGCCCGTCCCACGCATGCCGTGACGAGCCGGCCGGTACCCGGTGCCACGCGGCCACCGCCGTTGGCTGCCGCATCAGGGTGGCGCCGGTTGGCGTGGTCGGTCATCCGCGCAGCGCGGACGCGAAGACGCCCGGGAGCGCAGTCGGTCGCGGTCGGCTCGCGAAGGAGGCGAGCCGTCGCCCGGTGGTAGCGGCTGTCTCGTTGTCGACGAACCACGGCGGCTTGGGCGAGATCGCCCACTCGCCGTGCAACAGCGACCTTGGTACCGGCCGGAACGAGCCGGTCACGACGGTCCGCTCGGCGTCCCCGAGCAGGAGCGCGTTGTGCACGACGCCGATCCCGCTCTGGATATCGTCCGCGGTGTGGCCGGGCAATGCTCCCCAGGTTGCGTACGGGGTGAGATAGCCGACGCCGGTCCACGCATTGATCCCGATCGTTCCGTAGTGCAGCGCGGTGATGTGGTGCTCGAACGACTTGCCGAGGGCTCGCCTCGTCGCGGGATGGAGGATGATGTTGGCCCCGAGCGTGCCGTGCAGGCGATCGTTGGCCGCTGCTACGGCCGCCGCGAGGAAACCCTCGCCCGTCCCGGGCAGCTCGGCCTCCCCGAGGACCGGCGCAAAGTACTCGGTGGTGAAGGCGCTCTCCGCCGGATCGTGGAGGTCCAGCCCCGTCAGCAGGGTGCGGGCGGGTGTACCCCCAACTGCCTCTGCGGCTGCCGGATGCCGCTCGCGAGCGTGGCGGACGCGGTCGTGCGAGCCGGGGTACCAGCCGGGGCGCGCCGGCGCCGCGGCCAGCGCGCGCCGCAACTCGGCCAGCGCCGTACACATGACCGGGAGCGAGCAGGCCGGCCGCGGCGACCTCCGGGTCGGCGGTTATCTGGAGCAGCTCGGTACCGGCCGGGAGGAAGTCCCCGGGAACGTAGGGGTAGTACCGGAACGCCTCGGCGCCGATCACGACCACCAGGTCGTGCCCGGCCAGCCGATCGCTGACGATCTTCACCGACATGCCGAGCGGCCCGCAGAAGAGGGGGTGGTCCTCTGGGAAGGAGGCCCGGTCCGGCAGCGGGGCCCCGTACACGGAAGCGCACACCTTCTCCGACAGAGCGATCGCCGCATCCCAGCCGCCGCTGCGGTCCACCTCCGGTCCGAAGATCAGCGCGGGCCGACGGCTGGCGGAGATGCGGTCGGCGAAGAGCCGCAGACGTACCACGTCGGGGGCGACCCGGTCGCTCACCGTCCGGACGCGGGCCGGGCCGGCCAGCGGCTGCTTCCAGTCGTCCATGAGAATCGACAGGTATACCGGGCCCGCGGGCTCATAGGACCACGTCGCCCACGGCTTCGGCATCATCGTGGCTTCACGGTTGCCCAGGTACGGCTCCCCGATCACCAGCTCCCGGTGCTGTTGTCACGAGGTGACGATCAGCGGAGTGTTTCCGTGGTAGGCCGTCATCAGGTTCCCCAGGGCGTTTCCCAAGCCCGCCGAGGAGTGCAGGTTGACCACCGCCGGGCGCCGGGTGACCTGAGCGAAGGTGTCGGCCATCGCGATGGCGGAGGCCTCCTGCAGCGCCAGTATGTAGCTGACGTCGTCGGGGAAGTCCTGCAGAAAGGTCTGCTCGGTGGAACCGGGATTACCGAAGACGGTGGTGAGTCCGACGGATCGCAGCAGATCGTAGGTCACGCCTCGCACGGTGGATTCCTCAGTCATCGTAAGCTGCCAGCTTTCGTACTCTGCGGCTCCGCTCGACGGCCGACGGGCACATTCCCTGGCTGCCGTGCGGGCCTCCGTGACGCATGTAGGTTTGCCCCTGGGTAGGTGAGAGGTCATCGCCGAATCATGGTGATTCGCGCTCGTGGTTCGAGCATCCGCCAGCTATGGCCGCTATCGACCGGCCTCCCCGTTGGCACAGCAGTCACCAGATCCTGGTGATGAGAATTCATCTGCCCACGCACGACCATGGCGTCATGGACCGGGCAGCCGCACCAGAGTGAACTGGCGTGCCGAAGGTATCGACCGGGCAACCTGTCCGCGCCCATGATGAGGGGTGTCCCCCACGGCCTCCGTACCGGCGGAGACCCACGTGCCGAAGGGTGGATCTCCCGTGAATCTCGCATCGAACCTCCTGCGCAGCGCGCAGGCCCACGCCGAGCGCGCCGCCGTTCGCAACGGGGACGACGTCGTCCGGTACGACCAACTGGACCGGGACACCGCCCGCGTGGCGGGGATGCTGCGCGAGCGCGGCCTGCGACCCGGTGACCGGGTCGGCGTCATGCTGCCCAACAACGCCGAGTTCGCGGTGGTCTACTTCGGCGTGCTGCGGGCCGGCGGCGTCGTGGTACCGATGAACCCGTTGCTCAAGGCCCGGGAGGTCGATTTCTACCTCAGCGACTCCGGCGCCCGGCTGATGTTCGCCTGGCACACCTTCGCGCATGAGGCGCAGACCGGCGCGAAGCAGGCGGAGGCCGAGGCGATCGTCGTCGATCCCGACGGGTTCGGTGCGGCACTCGCGTCCGCGTCGCCGGCCGCCGACCTGGTCGACCGGGCCGACGACGACACCGCGGTCATCCTGTTCACGTCGGGTACCACCGGGCAGCCGAAGGGCGCCGAGCTGACCCACGCCAACCTCGCCAACAACACCGAGGTGACGCTCACCGAGCTGCTCGGGCTGACCGCGGACGACGTGATTTTCGGTGGGCTTCCGCTGTTCCACGCGTTCGGGCAGACCTGCACGCTCAACACCGCGGTCGCGGTGGGCGGGTGCCTGACGCTGCTGCCGCGGTTCTCCGCGGAACAGGCGCTGCGGATCCTTGCCGAGCACCGCGTGACGGTGTTCGCCGGGGTACCGACGATGTACAGCGCGCTGCTGCACGCGCCCGGCCGGGAAGGGTACGACGCGTCCCGGCTGCGGCTGAGCTTCTCCGGTGGCGCCGCGCTGCCGGTCGAGGTGCTGCGCGGCTTCGAGGAGGCCTTCGGCTGCGCGGTGCTGGAAGGGTACGGGCTGTCGGAGACGTCACCGGTCGCCTCGTTCAACCATCCCGGCCGCGAACGCAAGCCGGGCTCGATCGGTACCCCCATCCGGGGTGTCGAGATGAAAGTCGTCGACGCCGACGGCAACGAGCTACCGCCGGGCGAAGCCGGCGAGATCGTGATCCGCGGCCACAACGTGATGAAGGGGTACTGGCGGCGGCCGGAGGCGACCGAGGCGGTGATCCGGGACGGCTGGTTCCACACCGGCGACGTCGCCCGGGTCGACGAGGACGGGTACTTCTTCATCGTCGGGCGGCAGAAGGACCTCATCATCCGCGGCGGGTACAACGTGTACCCGCGGGAGATCGAGGAGGTGATGCACGAGCACCCAGCGGTGGCCGAGGTCGCGGTCATCGGGATACCGCACGCGGAGCTGGGCGAGGAGGTCGCCGCGGCGGTCACCCTCAAGCCCGGCGCCACCGCGACCGCCGACGAGTTGCGCGGGTACGTCAAGAGTCAGGTCGCCGCGTACAAGTACCCGCGCAAGGTGTGGATCGTCGACGCGCTGCCGAAGAACGCCACCGGCAAGATCATGAAGCGGGAGATCGTCCCGCCTGAGGAGTCCTGACATGACCAGCCCGGAACTTGAGGAGCTTGCCGACCGGGCGGCTCCGCTGGATGCGTTGCTCGTGGACGCTGCGCTCGGACCGGTGCGGCGGTTGGCGCCGAACTCCTCGACGGTCCGGTTCGCCGCCCGGCTCGCCGGCCGTCCGGTGACGACCGGTCGCCGGCTGGGCGGGTTGGCCGCCGACCTGGCGCGGGTCGTCGTGGGTACCTCGACGGTGGCACCGTCCACACGCGACAGACGGTTCGCCGACCCGGCGTGGACACAGAACCCGTTGCTGCGCCGGGCGGTGCAGGCCTACCTCGCCGCCGCGGGTACCGCGGGACAGCTCGTCGAGGACGCGCACCTGGACTGGCGCGACGACCAGCGGATGCGCCTGCTCGTGGAGAATCTCGTCGAGGCGGCGGCACCGAGCAATGTGCCGCTGGTGAACCCGGCGTCGGCGAAGGCGGCCATCGACAGCGCCGGGCTGAACCTGGTGCGCGGCGGGTTGACCTTCCTGCGCGACATGGTTGCCCCGCCACGGATTCCGCAGATGGTCGACACGTCGCCGTTCGAGGTCGGCCGGACCATCGCGGTCACGCCCGGCGCAGTGGTGTTGCGCACCGAGATGCTGGAGCTGATCCAGTACCGGCCGCAGACCGAGCGGGTGCGCGAGGTACCGCTGGTGATCGTGCCGCCGACGATCAACAAGTACTACGCGCTGGATCTGGCACCGGGCCGCAGCCTCGTCGAGTACCTGGTGCAAGGCGGGCAGCAGGTGTTCGTGGTGTCGTGGCGCAACCCCGACGCGCGATACGCCGACCGGGGCCTGGACACCTATGTGCAATCGGTGCTCGACGCGCTCGATGCGGTACAAGGCATCTGCGGCACCGACCGCAGCGCGTTGCTCGGGGTCTGCTCCGGCGGCATCATCGCGTCGGTCGCCGCGGCGCATCTGGCCGCTACCGGCCAGCAGGACCGGCTGGCCGCGTTCGCGCTTCTGGTCACGGTACTGGACAACGCCCGTGCCGGTACCGCCGCGGCGCTCGCGGACCGACGGCTGGCCGCGGCGGCGACCGCGCTGTCCCGGCGCCGCGGCTACCTGGACGGGCGGTCCCTGGCCGAGGTGTTCGCCTGGCTACGCCCCGGCGACCTGGTGTGGAACTACTGGGTCAACAACTATCTGCTCGCCCGCAAGCCGCCGGCCTTCGACATCCTGTTCTGGAACGCCGACACCACAAGGATGCCGGCGCGGCTGCACGCCGACTTCGTCAACCTCGCGATGGACAACTCACTGGTGACGCCCGGCGCCATGACCGCCCTCGGGCTCCCCGTCGACCTGTCTCACATCGACGTCGACGCATACCTCGTGGCCGGAATCGCTGACCACATCACGCCGTGGCAGAACTGCTACCGCAGCACCCAGTTGCTCGGCGGCGACAGCCGGTTCATCCTGTCCACCAGCGGTCACATCGCCGCGCTGGTCAATCCGCCGGGCAACC
>WNFX01013180.1_pt1 | contig 16136 bp, 13 predicted proteins | sample 5400111 | NCBI WGS metagenome assembly WNFX01 (sample SAMN13153363, study PRJNA577476) | soil metagenome | isolation source: 40 cm soil or saprolite under grassland replicate 1 | place: USA:California | collected 2016-06-15 | reverse complement strand
ACATTGTCCTGCTGGAGGGAATTTTCCTTTTGAAACGCGCATATCGGGAACACTTTGATTTAACCGCTTGGGTCGAGTGTCCATTCGATATTGCACTGGAGCGGGCAATCGAGCGCGGTCAGGAAGGGTTGCCTCCCGCTGAGACGGTCAAAGCCTTCGAAACCATTTATTTCCCGGCGCAGCGTATTCATTTCACCAGGGACAATCCGCAGGCTGCCGCCGATTTTATCATCCAAAATGGCCCTTGCTACGATGCCTAGGAGGTTCGTATCGGTTGCGTTGAGAACAGTTGTGTGCGCGCGGAACTCCCCAGTCGATGCTCTAAGCGAGATTGCACAACTTCATGGAAAATTAGAGACGACGCGATTTTGATGACAGACGGATCACGCCCAACATGCGGACCGAGTGCAATGCAGTCCATTGAATCCGAAAATGCTACAGTGAAAATGCTACAATCAGTCGCGCTGCCATCGCTTCCGTAAGCAGATGTCCAGATTTCTGAACGAGTTATGATGGTGCGCGGTAGAGGTTTCGAACCTCTGACCCCTACCGTGTCAAGGTAGTGCTCTACCACTGAGCTAACCGCGCCCTTCAGTTAGGAGTGATAAGTGATCGGTGATCAGTGATCAGTCAAGAACGAGGAGCTCTTACGACTTCGCCTGGTACGTGCGCTTGACGACGCGCCACGGGCGCGTGGCTACAGATCTCTGCTCGCTTACTTCATCACTGGACAACTCAGAGGCGCCGTACGACTGTTTGCATCCCGTGAGTGCACTATTTTTCAAGCGATTCCTCAAGCGTCCGTTTCAAATCGCGTCGATCGTTCCAAGCTCAAAAGCGATGGTCGAACGCGTCGCCGGTAAAATGGATTTCAGCCAACCGCGGGTGATTGCCGAATACGGCCCAGGCGAAGGCGTGCACTCGCGCGAGATCGCACGGCGCATGAGTTCCGACTCGCATCTTCTTCTGTTTGAGGTAGATGCGGCGTTTGCGCGCGATTTAGAGCGGCAATTTGCAGACGATCCGCGCGTGCATGTGATTCATGGCGACGCTGCAACGCTGCCAAATGAGCTGAAGCGGCACGGGTTCGCTCAGTGCGATTACATTCTATCAGGTATCCCGTTTAGCATCCTCAAAATCGAAAAGAAACTGGCGCTCCTTCGGAAAACCTATGATGCTCTTGCGCCCGGCGGCAGGTTCATCATTTACCAGGTGACCAACGAATTGAGGCAGCACGCCAGGCTTTTCGAGCACGCCGAATCGGAATATTTCCTGCAAAACATCCCGCCGATGTTCATCACTGTTTTTCACAAAACTCCATCGCTACACAGCCGCGGCCGACGCATTCCGCAGCCGAAAAGGGCCTCGCGTCTGGTTGGCGTTGGAGCAGACCGATCTGAATGACGGAGAAGTCGACGCGAATCGAAAAAGATTCGATGGGCGAGATGTCGCTGCCGGCGGATGCGCTCCATGGCGCCTCCACGCATCGCGCGGTGCTCAATTTTCCGGTGAGCGGCTATCGGTTTTCACGACCATTCATTCGCGCATTGGGCTTGATCAAATGGGCAGCAGCCCAAGCGAATCATGACCTGGGATTACTGGACGCAGAGCGCGCGGCTTTAATCGTGCAGGCAGCTGAGGAAGTCGCAGACGGAAGACTCGACGACCATTTTCCGCTCGACATTTTTCAGACCGGCTCCGGTACCAGCACGAATACGAACGCGAACGAAGTGATCGCGAATCGGTGTGCCCAGCTTGCAGGCAAACCGATCGGGTCGCGCGAGCAGGTTCACCCGAACGATCACGTCAACATGGGGCAATCGAGCAACGACGTGATTCCATCGGCCATCCACATCAGCGCGGCCGAAGAGTTGAAAAATCGACTGATCCCGGCCCTGGAAAAATTACACGGCGCTCTCGAAGCGAAGGCGAAGGAATTCTGGGACATCATCAAGATCGGCCGGACACATTTAATGGACGCGACGCCGGTCCGGCTCGGCCAGGAATTTTCCGGGTACGCGCAGCAGGTTGCTTATGCGAAGGCGCGCGCAGAAAAATCGATTGAAGCTTTGCGTGAGATTGCGCTCGGCGGGACCGCCGTCGGCACCGGCTTGAATCGTCATGCTGATCTTCCGAAGAAGATGCTGCGGCATCTGGAGCAGCGAACCGGCATTGCGTTTTACGAGGCAAAAAATCATTTCGAAGCGCAGGGCGGAAAGGATGCCGTTGTCGAAGCGAGCGGGCACCTTAAAACGATTGCGGTCAGTTTGTTCAAGATCGCAAACGATATTCGGTGGCTCGGAAGCGGGCCGCGCTGCGGTATCGGCGAAATTCACCTTCCCGCGACGCAACCTGGCAGCTCGATCATGCCGGGAAAAGTGAACCCGGTGATGTCCGAATCGCTGATGATGGTCTGCGCGCAAGTGATCGGCAATGACACGACCATCACCTGGGCCGGCGCGAACGGAAATTTCGAGCTCAATGTGATGATGCCGGTGATGGCGCACAATCTTCTCGAATCGATCCGATTGTTGGCAAACGTGGTCGATGTCTTCTGCGAGAAATGCGTCCGCGGCATCGTGGCAAACGAAGAGCGCTGCCGCGAACTGGTGGAGCTTTCCATAGCGATGGCGACCAGTCTCGCGCCGAAGATCGGTTACGATCGGGCCGCCGAAATCGCGAAGGAGAGCGCGAAAACCAGACGAACCGTTCGCGAAATTGCCCGCGAGAAGAAAGTTTTGCCGGACGAAGAACTCGAGCGCGCGCTGGACCCGATCAAAATGACCGAACCGGGCGGAACCGGTGGGGAGTGAGATGCCCGGTTTTAGCGTAGCGCGCTACAGCAAACCGACTACGTGAAATTTGGAGTGCGCGGATGTGTCCGCGCTTTAAAAGCGGCGACACGTCGCCGCACTCCAAAATGCTGCTAAGCTGGATCTATGGTTGCGAAACTCGAGGGGCCGCAGTTCTCGGGTGGGGCGAACATTGCGATTAAATGTCCAAGCCACACTTACGAGCAGACGATTGCTTTTTACCGGGACACGCTTGGGCTACCTCTGATCGAGGAAGAAAAAGACGGTTGCATTTTTCAATTCGGTCCGAATAGACTTTGGATCGACAGCGTCCCGAACCTGAGTCATCCGGATATCTGGCTGGAACTGGAAACCAACGACACCGACGCAGCCGCCTCATTTCTGAAAGTGCACGGCATTGCGCGGCGCGATGAAGTCGAGCAACTATGCGAAGATTTCAACGGCTTCTTTATCTCGGCGCCGAATGGCATGATCCACCTCGTGGTCGGTCCCGAAGAAGCATGACGAAAGCTGGACTGAAAACGTTCTAGCCACCTCAACGATTCAACGCTTCAAAGATTGCGCGGAGCGCCTCCGCGCCAGCGTCCCACCCACGTGCTCCAACCGTAAAAGCCCAGCGGTTCCAGCAAGCCCTCCTCAACTAAAGCATCCACGTCCGCTCGACTTGGCGTGATCTTCGCTGTAGCACTCGATGTCGCGCCGTTTAGCTGCGTCGGCGTCAAGGATTAAAAGACCAAGCTTGTCGGAACTCAGCGCTTCGTACGCTCCGCGGATTGTTGCCGTGTCAAATGACCTACCCTTGATGAGGGTGACCATTTCCGATACGTGCTGTCGGGCAAGATTTCGTTGCAAGTCACGCAAGATATTTCGCGTGCCCAGGCGTTTGTGTTTCACGCTTCCGCCGGGTTCGATTGCGATCAGCTTTTTATTCTGACCTGAATCACGCACGCCAAACGCCGCAGCAATCGTGGCCCCGCCAACGAACGCGCCGATCTCGAGAATGTGCCCGGGGCAAATCTTTGCGAAGTGATAAATCAGAATCAACACGTCCAAGTGCAACATGGAATATTTGTCGCGGATTTTTAGCAGCTTGGAGTGAATCGGCTCGTGCCGATACTGCATCAGCGCGTGCATCAGGCTTAGGCTATCGCTGTAGCCACGCGCCTGTGGCGTGTTGACGTTGAACGCTGTTTGTTCCGGCACTCGACGGCCCGCAGGGCCGTGGCTACAGCGTTTCTCACAATGTAATCCGACTACAACGAGGTCGCGCGCCACTCCGTCGAGTTGCGCGACATTAGGAAGCAATCCCCACTGTTCGAAGCCGAGACGCTCAAACAATTTTAAACTCGGCTCGTTGTGTCCAAAGATCAGACCCACGAGCGCTGTGATCCCCAGTGATGGCGCGCGGACGATCGCTTCTTCTAACAATCGCTGCCCAACGCCGCGACGCCGGAATTCTTCATCGACATAAACGCTGATCTCGACTGTGCCGCGATACGCACAGCGCGGCAGGAATTTTTTGAAATCGAGCCACCCAATCACGCGGGCGTCTGATTCCGCGACCCAGAGTGGATACTGGTCCGGCGAATGTTCACGGAACCATGGTGAACGCGCCTCGACCGTGGTCGGCTCAAGCTCGGCTGTCACCATGCGCGTCGGCACAGTGGCGTTGTAAATCTCGACGATCGCCGGCAGGTCGGCCTCAACAGCATCGCGAATGATCATTTCGTACGAGATACAGTTTCGCACCGCGAGAGCAAGCTCGACAGCACGGCCAGCTTCCGGCAATCAGGGCTTACGTTTCTTAACAGGGCTTCGCTTAGCGGCGGATGAACCCGTCGGTGTCAGCGTCGAATTAGCCGACGCAGTCGCTGCCGGGCTGGCAACGGGAAATGCAAACGTCGGCGACGACACAACAGACGCGCTCGGCGAGACTGTTGGTGAAGAAGACGGCATCGCACTTGGAGAAGGCAAAGGGGTCGGGGTCGGGCTGGGAGTAGGAGAAGACGGAATGATATTTTCCCAGTGATGCAACGGCACGCTGGCGCCGCCAATCTCTTTGACCAACGTTTCGCAGTGCGCCTGGAGTTTTTCCAAATCCGGGGGACCAACTTGCTTGTCTGCTGTTCCGGGAAAAATTATGTAAGTCACCTTGAGATCGCTCACGGGCCGATTGTACGGCGTCGAAAGTGCGTTGATCTGTTTTGCTATGCGCAGCGACGCCTCGCCGGCTTTATCATTTGGCCCGATATCACCGATGATCGCCGGATAAATCGCATCCCCGAAAACGACTAACGCACAGTCGCCGAGTTTAACGGGATCACCACCGTGCGTAAATGCGCCCGGCACTACGATAAACGGATCGGTTGCGCCAATCAGAAAGCTGTACTTTTTCAGTGTGCCGACTTCGGCGCGCAATTGGGCGATCGCATTGCGCAGGTCGCGTTTGCGCAGAGGAGCGGTAGTCGCAAGCGCATACTCATCTTCTGCGTGTTTCAATGCCGCTTCGGTCGCGGGCAGATATGGATTAGGCGCGGCGGTTTTCTTTGGCCAACGATAACTGGTAGCCGGCTTGAAGTTAGCCGGCGCCCCGGTGCCAACGGGCATCCGATCGCCATCGGAGCCGTCAGCATCCACATCCATGTCTGCCTGGAGCAAGAGCGCTTTTCGATGCGTCTGTGGATGCTGAAGCTGCAGAACAGTTTGGCAATCGAAAAAATTGTGCCGTGACAGAAGCAGATCCAGACGGGCGAGGTTTTCGCGTAGCATTCTGACTTTTGCGTCGTAAAGCTGAGCGTAAAGCGGCGAAACCGGGTCGGCCGGTAGCATCGATGCTAAACTAGGCAACAACGTTGGTAAATGCGGACTGATTTTCGCAAGCTCCTCGATGGTCTTGTTAGCCGAAGGCACGTGAGCCTGTAGTCTTAGATCGAGCACGTAACTGTCCGGCTGGGTGCGTTCCGCTGTGGCATCGGCGCCCGGCACCGTCTCGACCGTGGAGTGGAGTGTGATCCCGTTGAACAGCTTGCCTGTGTCCAATTTTCCTGTGATCACCGGCGGCCGGGTTGGCGTCGGCTCCGGCGTTGGTGTAGCGGGTATTTCAGTAGGCGCCAGCCGTTGCAGTCGCTCGAGCGAGATCCAGCGGTAAACAATCGCGGCAAAAAGCGCGGCGAATAAGACCAGCACAAGCCGCCGCCACGTCCGAAGGCGAATTCTTGCCACGCGATTACTTTTTTACCCAGGCGACGATGACCGCAATGATCCCGATCACGCTGAGGATCGACATCATCCCCGCAGGCATCACTCGTCCGGTCCCGAGAAATTTCGGAACAAACTGCACGGCAAGCAAAAGCGACACAATGAGAGCTGTCGCCAACCCAACCGCGCGATGTTCGGGCAACAGAAACGCAGCTACGAGCAATAACACCCCAGTGATTGAACCGGCAATGATCGACGCAACGCTGCCTGCCTTCACGTAACCGACAATGCCGCCAGCGATCGTCAAAATGCCAAAGACAATAAAATAAATTTTTGCTGCTTCCATCGATTGCGGCTGCGCACTCGTAAGCCAACAGCTCCGCGCTGTCCAGTCACTACCTGTAGCCACGCGCCTGTGGCGCGTCGGGCCATGTGTGGCTGCAACTCGAACGGCTCGCAGAGCCGTGGCTACAGCGGCCGTACGCCGGCGTCATTGTAGAACTCGATCTGTCTTCCCCCGAGCCGGCGTATTACGCGCCAGCCGTGACTCTTTGCAAACTCGCTGACCTCCGCGTCGGACATTTCCCGAACAACTCGCAGCTCCGCAGGCTGCGTCACAACGTACTCAGACTCGCGCGATAGTTCTTCCGTCACTTTCGCGGCGAGCCCTGGCAGATCTGGATGCATATTATTGGCCGGCTACATCCGGCGACGGGGGCTTTTGGGACGTTTTCCTTCGCGGGAGAAGTGGCGGAGCTTTTATCTTTCGATTCAATCCCGATCCGAGAGCGCGATGCGCTTTGCGGCTCGGCGAAGGTCCACGTGCACTTGGTTTTTCCATAGCAACTTTGGCAAGGAACATAGACCTCCAAGTCTGTGCGGCCAGCTGAGTTTTACTCCGCTGAACAGGAATAGCGGGCAACATGCCCGATGGGCGCACAGGCATCATGCCTATGTTCCAGAGTCAGCGAGCGGCTAGCTCGCTGGCGCGGCAGCGGGGGGTCGGCTAGATTCTGTGGATGGTTTCGGAAACAATCGAGTTACGCGGGCATATCATCGACTCTCTTATTTTGCCCAAGGTGCTGGATCAGATTCTGACCCACGGCGCGAACTTCAAGATTACGGAGATCGATATCGGCAAAAAGCGAGCGGACCAAAGCTTTGCCCGAATTGAAGTGTCCGCCGAAACAGGCGAGGCGCTGGACGAGTTGATCCTTCGTCTTCGCCAGCAGGGTGCCGAGGTGGTGGAGCGAGCAAATGCGCAGGTGGCGACCGCGCCGGCCGACGGAGTTTTTCCAACTGATTTTTACGTGACGACGAATCAGCAGACGTTCGTTCGTTTCGATGGAAAGGAAATCGAAGTGCAGCCCGCCATCATCAATAGCGCGATTGCGCTTGATCGAAAAAAAGGCGCTGCGCGAGCGGTTAAATTTTTCGACGTAAAAAAGGGCGACGAGATTGTTATTGGGCATCAGGGCATCCGTGTTGTGCCGCTGCAGCGTGCGACCACGCACACCGACGTCTTTCAATTCATTAACACCACAGTCGGTGCTGAGGAACCGAAGTCAGCGATCATTCGCGAAATCGCTGAGGAGTTGCGGCGCGCGCACGACGCGAAAGGCAAAATTGCGATTGTCGCCGGCCCGGCAATCGTGCGCACCGGTGCCGGCCAGCATTTGGTTCGATTGATTGAAGCAGGTTATGTTGATCGCCTTTTCGCTGGAAATTTATTTGCCGCTTACGACGTGGAGCGCGCCTTGTTCGGGACCTCGTTGGGAATAAATCCAGACCTGGCCGTCGCACGTGGTGGCCACGAGAATCATTTGCGCGCTATCAACACAATTCGCGAGGCGGGCGGGATATCCGCGGCCGTGCGCCAAAAGATCCTGACCGGAGGCATTCTTCACGCCTGCGTGTGTCATGAAGTCGATATCGTGCTCACCGGTGGAATTCGGGACGAAGGACCCGTTCCTGGCGTAACAACGGACGTCATCGAAGCTCAAAAAATTATGCGACAAAAGCTCGCGGATGTAAGCCACGTGATATTACTCGCAGCACTTCAGCATTCGCTCGCGGTGGCCAGCATGTTGGCGACTAACGTGAAAACTGTTTGCGTGGACATTGATCCTCCCGCCGTGGAAAGAGCGATCGAACACCAGCCGTTGCAATCAATCGGTCTCGTCACAGATGTGGAACCGTTTCTTCGGGAACTGGCCGATTGCGTTGCAAGTGGCCGCGATTAGTTATGCACAAGCTCAACCCGGTAAATCACTCGTGGCAACGGCGACGGAATATAGACTTTCAGTCTGTGCGCCCAGCGGGTTTGGACCCCGCTGAACGAAGGCTCCGAGCGGCGCTGGATCCTTTTAAAAGCAAGCGGAGTCCAACTCCGCTAGGCGCACAAGGGCACAGCCCTATGTTCCGGACTCGCTAGGTAATTTTGTTTTATGCGCGAGCTGCTTCTTTGTCCGCCGGATTACTACGGCATCGAATACGAGATCAATCCCTGGATGAGTCGCGCCCGCGGGGCCGAAGCGGCGCTCGCGCGAAAGCAGTGGGAACAATTGCACGCGACGCTCTCGAAGCTGGACTGCAAGGTTCATCTAATTGCGCCGCAGCCGGGACTTCCCGACATGGTTTTCACCGCCAACGCTGGACTGACGATTGGTCGCAAGTTTATTCCCAGCAATTTCCGCCACAAAGAACGTGCTGGTGAGCAGCCGTTCTTTGCGAAATGGATGGAAGAACGCGACTACCAAGTGCAGTGGCTGCCCGAGAATCTTTATTTCGAGGGCGACCTGCAAATGTCTCACCATGTTTATGCCGCAACGTGCTGCGTGTTAGTAAGCGCCCACCCGGAATACACGACTCTTTCGAAAATCGCCGACGCTTCGCACGCCGCCGTTACGCGCATCCAGTTCGACATCGCAAAACGGAATCTGCCCACGTCCTCTGACAATATTGAATGACACAACGTAAACTGGGATCTCCAGACCAGACTCGCCGATAAACGTGTCTCGCTCCGCGTCCACTGTGTACTGCTGCGGAAGCCGAATACTGCGGCGATTAATCTCGGCCTTAGCGATTTGTACAGCGTCCTGCTTAGTGATGTAGGTGCAGCAGCTCGAAAGGAGAGCGGTAAACGCGATTGCCATTACCTTCATAATGAGCTGGAATTGCTTAATCGGCACGGCGTGAAGAGTGCTACTGACATATTCGCGAGTCATTGATCACTTCTAACTTTCTCGCTTTAGTTGTAGCGCGCGCTCCATCTTCTCCAGCGGCAAACAATTCATCACGTCGTCTTTGATCAACCAACCTTTGCGCGCGATGCCGATCCCGAACCATAAATCCTGCAAACGCTCGGTGCGATGCGCGTCGGGATTGATTACGCATTTGACGCCTTTTTGCTTGGCCAATGGCCACCAGCGCCAATCCAGGTCGAGCCGCTTTGGAGCGGCGTTAAGCTCAATCCATGTGCCGGTGCGCGCCGCCGCGTCGAGCACCGCGGGGATGTCGATCTGGTACGGTTCGCGTCTCAGCAGCAGCCGCCCGGTCGGATGCGCCAGCATGGTGACGTACGGATTCTCCATCGCGTGGATCACGCGCTGCGTCATTTCGCTTTCGCTCAAATTGAACACGGAATGAACGGATGCGATGACGTAATCGAGCTTTGACAAAACTTCGTCCGGCAAATCGAGCGATCCATCACGCAAAATGTCGCATTCAACTCCGGCAAAAACGCGAAAGCTATTCAGCTTTTTGTTCAACCCTCGAATCGCCGCGATCTGGAAGCGCAGTTTCGCTTCGTCGATTCCATGTGCCTGGATTGAGCTCCGGCTGTGATCGGCGATGCCGAGATACTCCAGCCCCAGCTCTTGCGCCGCAGCGGCCATTTCCTCGATGGAGTTGTGCCCGTCGCTCGCCGTCGTGTGACAATGGAATGTCCCGCGCAAGTTTTCCTTCTCGACCAATTTCGGGAGAGAATATTTCTCGGCTGCCTCGAATTCGCCCCAATTTTCGCGCAGTTCCGGTGGGATGAAATCGAGATCGACCGCCCGATACAGGTCAGCTTCGTCGCGCACCTCTGGAATTTTCTGCACCGGTCTTTTCATTTTCGTTTTGGAATCAACTGACACTGGGGCGAGCCGATATTCGTTGAGTGTCCAGCCCCGCTGAAGCGCACGGCTGCGCAGCTCGATGTTGTGTTCCTTGTTCCCGGTGAAGTAAGCGAGCGCAAACGGATATTCCGCCGTGCTCACCACGCGCAGATCACATTGCACGCCGGAGCCTAATCGCACACTCGTTTTGGTCGGTCCTTGAGCAATGACGGATTCGACCAGCGGATGGGAAACGAAGAACTTCATGATTGCATCGGGTTTTTTTGTCGCCACCAGCAGATCCAGATCGTGCACGATCTCTTTCCGCCGCCGATAACTCCCGGCAATATCGACCTGTAAAGCCTCGCTGTGCGCTGCCAGATCGGAGCGCAACGTCTCCGCTTCAGCTGCGACCTGTCCGAACTGAAACGCGCCGGCGTGCGCGGCGCGTTTCGCAATCGAGTTGCACAACTTTTGCTGGGTGGTCTCGCCGAAGCCCGGCAATTCAGCGACGCGGCCCTGTTCGCAGGCCTTCTGCAACTGCTTGATCGAGCTGATCCCGAGTTGATCGAAAAGCGCTTTTATTTTTTTGGCGCCAAGACCGGGCAATGAAAACAATTCCATGATACCGGCCGGGAACTCGGCGCTCAATTCTTCGAGGTATTTGAGCGAGCCAGTTTCGGCCAGCTCCTTGATCTTTAGCGCAATGCTTTTTCCGATTCCTGGAATTTTCGCGACCGCTTCTTCGTCTTGATAATTCGAAACGTTGCCGCCAAAGGTTTCGATTGCGCGCGCTGCATTCGTGTAAGCGCGAATCTTGAACGGATTCTCGCCTTTCAATTCCAGCAGCATCGCGATCCGCTCCAGAACGCCCGCGATTTGCTCCTTGGTCATCACCAAAGACGGTTAACCTGAATTGCGCCGCCGTCGACGGCGAACCGCACGTCGCCGGCGTCACGCAATGCTAGCGATAAGCGAAAGTCTTGTTTCGCTAATGCGTGGTAAAAGTTCTGTCGCCGCCGTACCTGGTGCCCGCACCGTTAGTGGCCACGATCCGGAAATGGTACGTAGTGCTGGCACTCAAGCCACTAATGTTGGCACTGCTGTTCCGGTACGTATTCCCAGTCTGAGTCTGCATGGGCGAGGTGTGCCCATAACCGGTCGTCGTGCCATACTGGAAATAAACAGTTGTGGTCAACCCGTGTGGATCGATTGAGCCATTGAGTGTGGCCGAAGAAATAGCTACATTGGTCGCCGAGTTGGTCGTGACTACGGGGGCGCCGGTCGCGCTAAGCGTGGTAAAGGTCCTGTCGCTGCCGAACCTGGTGCCGCCGCTGTTGGTGGCCACAATTCGGAAATGATAAACCGTGCTCGCACTTAAGCTGCTGATATTCGCGATGATATTGCGGAATGTGTTCCCCGACTGACTTTGTGGGGCGGTGGTGAGGCCGTAGCTGGTCGTTGTGCCATACTGGAAATGAACACTCGTGGTCAACCCATGCGGATCGAGTGATCCATTGAACGTGGCTGAAAAACTCGCGACCAACGTTGCCGGATTAGTTGCGACCACTGGAGGCCCGGTTGCGCTAAGCGTGGTAAATGTTCTGTCGCTGCCGTGACTGGTCCCACCATTATTGGTTCCCACGAGCCGGAAATGATACGTGGTATTCGGACTTAACCCGGTGATGTTCGCACTGGCGCTATGCGTCGTGTTGCCAGTATAGCTCTGGTTTGCGGTGGTGGACCCATAGTTGGTCGTGGTACCGTACTCGAAATGGACGGTTGTTGTTAGCCCATTGGGATTGACTGTGCCGTTAAGTGTGGCTGAAGAACTGGCTACATTGGTTGCCGCGTTCGTCGTGACAATCCGCGTTCCCGCTAAATCGTAACCGATAACGTCGAGGTTGATGCCTTCCGGTGATGTCGCAGCGATATCGGAGGACTGTCCGGTACAGCCAACGGCGTTTTGCACGTGCGGGTGCGCCTGTGGGCAGGGCGCGCTGAGCCAATCGCCTAGATCGTACATTTGATTCTGATTGAAATTAACGATGTTGGTTACGCCATTATTGATCGAGAAATAGCGCGTGCCGGAGGTAGTGATGTTCCTCTGACCGGCGGATGACCAGCTGAACAAGTCCTGCGGCCAAAGATCACTGCCAGTGTGGCCAAGGCGCGATCCAAGACCGATTACCTCGTCCGTTTCATGCTCAATTGCAGTCTGTGCATCGAGGTTGCCGGTGTTGGTTGGCCGGGTGAACTGATACGGCACAGACGAGTTAAGCGTCACGATTCCATCGTACGGCCCACCCTGCCCAAGCATGCCGTTTTCGAACATCGCCGGTGGCGTGTTTAGTTCTATTGCCCGCCCGTCGGCGCTTTTTGTTATGATGTTAGTCGATAACGCAGAGCCCGGCAGGCTTGCGTTGGCAACTGTGTCGTTGTTGGTTCGCGCATCCGCTCTCAGGGCGTTAATCACCGTGTTCCACGGAATGATGTACGCCGTCGCGAGACTTTGCGCGGCGGCGCCCTGCGGCAGAGGAGTGCCGTCCGGGCCAGTGGTCGCATAGCGGAAACGAATCTGGATTGTGATCGGATCGCTAAACAACGATTCGTAAATTGAGATCGCCCGGTTGATCATCGCCTCGATGGCCGCCGCGTTTGGGTTGCCGGTAATCGAGCTATCGAACGTCGGGTGAATCGTCAGCCCTGTGGTAGGCGTCGTCGTACCAGTTCCTGTTTCGGAATAGCTGCCCGGCCCAGAGCCACTATAAGGGCGCACACGATAGTAGTAGGTGGTACCCGCATCCAGTCCGGTGACCACTCGCCCGGTCACGTTGCCTACGTCCAAATCATGATAGCCGTCTACGTAACTGCTGAACGAACTGTCCGTCGAAACATCCAGCAGGTAGCCACTCACGCCGCTTACGCTCTCCCAGCTCGCCATGAAGGTGCTGCGCGTTGATGGCGCCGACGATACAGCCTCAAGCTTCGCGGCCGTTTCGTTTGCGCTTGGAGCTTCGAGCGATCCTTGCCACTCCGCATGCGTCTCATGCGTCTCGGCACGGGTTTCGAAGGGCAAGGATGAACGGGAAACGATGTTTTGACCCGGCGAATTGATATCGCTGGCGAGCGCACCGAGTCCAAGCACTACGCCACCAAATACAGTTGACGGGATTATGGAAAAGCCTGGCGGCCGCATTGTCTCGCGAGGAAAGTTTGCGAATCTAGGCGGGCATTGCTACTGCACAACTCGAAAAACAAAATCGCCAGTATTGGTGATCGTGAGCCCCACCATCATTCTCGTCACATCCGACCACGCCGCTGATAGAATTTGTAGCGATCCATGATCGACTCAACGTACTTTCGCGTTCCGGGGAAATCGACGTTCTTGAGGAATGTCTGCACGGATGAGTCCGTAACGCCGCTCCTGCTCCACCGCTGAGCGCGACTGGCACCGGCGTTGTACTCTGCCAAGGCAAAAGGAAGCGGATCGGACTGAAGCTTCCAGTGTTCGACCGCGCGATGCAAATACCACGTGCCCGCCTCCAGATTCGTCTTCGGATCGAAAAGCTGGTCGACATGGAAATCGGCGACCTTGTTTTCGCGCGCCCATTCGTTGGCAGCTTTTTCGCTTACCTGCATGAGGCCGCGTTCTCCATGACTGCCATACTTTTTCGGATCGAACCGGCTCTCGCGCCAAACAACCGCCTTCACCAGCGTGGGATCCAGCTGATGTTCGACGGCAACGGCGCGAATAAGACGGTCGTAATGCTGAAATCGCGCCGGGCTCATCCATTCGTAAAACGTGTAAATCGGATCGCCCGATACCACTGCGAGGTAGGCAAAACCAGCGGCGAGTGCCAGCATTATACACAGCACCAGTTTAAAAAGGAATCGCATCACTAATTCGTGCTCGTGCTCCTAATCGTGCTCGCGCTGGTCGAGTTTTCGTGGTCGAAGTAGGTCTTCACAACGACTACATTAGTCGATCACGATTACGGGCACGAGCACGAGCACGAATTGCGAGCAGCGTATGGCAAAAGCCAATTACGTTCGCGTCATCATTGATCAGGCGATCCACCGCGAGCTCGATTATGCTGTGCCCGAGAGCTTGAGCGGCAGAATCGGAATCGGCTCGCGCGTACGCGTGCCGTTTCGCGACAAATTCGCGCTCGCCACAGTCATCGCCGTTCCAGAACAGAGTGAAGCGAAAGGCATTCGGCCAATCGAGGCAATAATCGGCGAAGCGCCAATCTTGAGCGAGCACTTGCTTGAATTGGCGAGATGGATCGGCGGCTATTATTGCTGTCCCATAGAAACCGTGATGCGCAGCATGCTGCCCCAGGTAATCCGGCATGCGCAGGTCGGATGGAAGAAGCAGTTGTTCGTGCAGCCCGGACGAACGATCGACAAGGATGAGCTCGACAAATTACGAAAGCGCGCGCCGCGGCAGGCGGAACTTGTGGAAGCGATCTCGAAGCTGGAAACACCGATGCGCGCTGCTGAGCTCTTGCGCCAGACATCGCTTGATAATCAAACCCTCCGCGCGCTGGTCAAGCGAGGCCTGGCAGAGCTGCACGAAGAAGCTGTCGTGCGCGACCCCCATGCGGATGAGCAGTTCATCGCTACGTCCAATCTTGTTCTGAACCCCGAGCAAGAGCGCGCATTGAACGAAATCACCCAAGCGCTCGACTCGCCTGGGACCGCTCGGCCAATTTTGCTTTATGGTGTGACCGGTTCCGGTAAAACGGAAATCTATTTGCAGGCGATCCGGGCAACACTTGATCGCGGGCGCAGCGCAATCGTTCTGGTCCCGGAGATTTCGCTGACGCCGCAGACAGTTGAACGTTTTAAAGGCCGTTTTGCCGACCTGCCGGATGCGGTCGCGGTGCTCCACAGCCATTTGTCGGAAGGCGAACGGCACGATGAATGGCACAAGATTCATTCCGGTCGTGCTCGTATTGTGATCGGCGCTCGCAGCGCGGTATTCGCGCCGTTGAAAAACCTTGGGCTGATCGTTGTCGATGAAGAACACGAGACGACTTACAAACAGGAGGAAGCGCCACGGTATCACGCGCGCGATGTCGCCGTCGTGCGGGCGAAGATTGAAAAATGTATCGCGGTTCTGGGAAGCGCTACACCGTCGCTTGAGAGTTATCACAACGCTGCCATCGGCAAGTATCGCCTCGTCACACTCGCCCAGCGCGTGGACCAAAAGCAGATGCCGCTCATGCGCATTGTGGATCTTCGCCAGGAGCGTCGGAAGGAAAAGAAAGCCGCCATACTGTCGGAAAAATTGTCGCAAGCCATTACCGATCGCTTGGAAAAACGCGAACAAACGATTTTGTTTTTGAATCGGCGCGGTTTTTCCACGTCCCTGCTGTGCAGCGAGTGCGGCGAAGCGCGCAATTGTCCGAATTGCAGTGTCGCGCTCACGTTTCATCGTCATCCGGCGGTTGCTGGGCGACTGAGCTGTCATTTGTGCGGCCATACCGCGGCCGTCCCAAAGAAATGTCCTGCCTGCGGGAAAGATGCGCTGATTTATTACGGCTTCGGCACCGAGAAAGTCGAATCGACGGTTGCCCAGATTTTTCCCAAGGCTGTGGTGCGTCGCATGGACGCTGATTCGATGACGCGCAAGGAAGCGTATCGCGAGACGCTACGAAATTTTCGTACCGGAAAGATCGACATTCTGGTCGGGACACAAATGATCGCGAAAGGTCTGCATTTTCCAAACGTGACGCTCGTTGGAATCATCAACGCCGATCTTGCACTGCATCTGCCAGATTTCCGCGCGGGTGAACGCACCTTTCAGCTTCTCACTCAGGTCGCTGGACGCGCCGGGCGCGGCGAAACGTCAGGCGAAGTTTTCGTGCAAACTTACACGCCGTTTAGTCCGTCGATTCAGTTTGCGCGACACCACGATCTCGCGGGCTACTTCCAACAGGAACTCGAGTTCCGCGAGCGCTGCGATTTTCCGCCGTTCAAACACGCGATCCTGATCACCGCGCGTTCCGCGCATGAA